>VOFK01000363.1_pt1 | contig 326000 bp, 319 predicted proteins | sample 5384121 | NCBI WGS metagenome assembly VOFK01 (sample SAMN12384730, study PRJNA508395) | human gut metagenome | isolation source: healthy gut J | host: Homo sapiens | reverse complement strand
GTTTTCAGCAGTCATAATCTCACTTTTTTTAGTTAATTTATTTTATCATAAAGTTTCAAATCATAGCAACTTTTTCCAAGCCAAAATTTAATCATTCTGGTCAATACCGCCATTAGGAAGCGGATAATCGACGGCAATACCAAAATACTCCCACAGCACTCCCTTTAAGTCGTATTCAGTATTGATGGTATAGCGGTATTTGACACGTCCACCCAGATAAAACTTTAAAAGATTTCCCCGGATCGTGATATTGCAGTCTTCGCGAAAAACAGAGATCGCTTTGCCTTTATTGAGCGGCGAATCCGGATGAAGGTCTGTATAAATGCAGGCGGGAATAAAATCCATATCCAGCTGCTGTTCTTCTGTAAAGCCAAACAGCCTTTTCCATGGTTTACGCCGTTCCTTCTGCCACAGCAGCCAGCCAAAGAACGGATCGCGGCTGAATTTATATTCGCAGATACCGTCACTCTGCACTTTGCCCTCTGCCATTTCGAGCGGACAGCGCGGACTTTCACTGTTGACTCCAACATCAGTCAGATAACGTTTATCTTCCAGTTCGATGCACATTACCCGATGCCGGCGGATCTGGTATTCCTCCAGCCGGTCGATAAAACGGGCCGCATAACTTGTGACTTTATAGCCCAGAGATTCCAGCAGCCAATTATACAGGCCGTTCAGCTCAAAGCAAATGCCGCCGCGGTTTTTCATAATGATTTTGGCAAACATATCATCATGCTCGAGCGAAGTCAGCCTGCCGCTCAAAATATCCAGATTCTCATAGGGCACATATTTCAAATGCGCGTCCTGCAGCAGCTTCAGCGTCGCCAGGTCAGGCGGCGGTACAACCTGCGGCAGATGCAGTTTACGCAGATATTGACATAATTGCCAATGGTTCATCAATGCGGTTTGCTTTTTCATTCCCATCACTCCATCCGCAATTATTCTCTTTCCTTTATTGTACCGCAAAAATATGTGTTCCTGCAGAAAATTTTACAACGCTGCGCCTTAACCTGAAGTTAATAAAATATGGCTAAAAGATCATAAATAGGTTACAATAAAGTTAGAATGAATCTTGTCGGTGAGGCGATAAAATGAGTAGCAAGCGTTATGCGCAAGTTGATAAGGAATATTGTGTATCCTGCGGCACCTGCACTAAGGCCTGTCCGCTTCAGGCAATCAGCGTGCCCGATGGTATCAGCGCAGTTGTAGAACTGGCTCGCTGCATCGGCTGCGGTCTGTGCGCCCGTGAATGTCCGGCATCTGTGATCAAGGTGGTGACTGCTGATGTCTAAACGCAATCACTGGTATGATTACCTTTGGGTCCTGACGGCGCTGTATCTGGCTCTGGGCTTTTTTAATATTCTTTTCGCCTGGCTGGGACTGCTGTGCTTTTTCATTCCGCTTATCATGGCTTCTACATTCGGCACTAAATCATATTGCAATAAATACTGCGGCCGCGGGCAGCTATTCGAGCTGATCGGCAACAGTTGGAAGCTTTCACCAAAACGCGATATCCCCTCCTGGATGCGCTCACATACCTTCCGTTATGGCTTCTTGCTGTTTTTTACAACGATGTTTGTCAATATGCTGGTTTCTACCTACCTGGTCTTTACCCATGCTATCTATTTTCATAAGACAGTCAGCCTGCTGTGGACTTTTGACGTACCATGGCACTGGGCTTACAGCGGCGGTGCGCAGCCATGGGTCGCGCAATTTGCTTTTGGATTTTACAGCATCATGCTGACCTCCAGCATTCTCGGTATCATCACGCTGCTGCTGTTCAAGCCGCGTTCCTGGTGCGTTTATTGCCCTATGGGCACGATAACGCAGCTCATCTGCCGCTGGAAACATCGTAAATAAACAACAGCTAAAAAGCAGTACACATTTTCAAACGTGTACTGCTTTTATTATGCCAATTTCCGGGCAATCAGCACATCCATGCAATGCTGATATATTTTCTGTTAATAACATTATTCTCGCCTCTTTCTTTCAGTATAACAAACCTCATGGCGAACTCAATAACTTGTTTTTTGAAAACCAGTTCTTATCCAAACTCCAGTTTAAGTACTGTTTAACATTAAATATTTCTAATATATTTAATTATATAATACCGCTATTGACAAATATTCACTTATAGAATACGATGAAACCATACTGAAAGTTCAGCCTGTAAAATACAGGTATGTCCTGCAGATAAATCTATTAAGAAAAGAGGAATTTTTTATGTTTACATATGGTACATCGGATATTGCGCAGACCGGGAGGTTTGCATAATCTAATATTTTGCCGAACCTCCCAAAAGGCTTTAATATAACCTTTAGGAGGATAAAAAAATTGTCTAAAATAAATTTACAAACATTAGGATTTTCCGCAAAATTCGCTGAAGAAGCAGCCAGTTTTGGCTGTTTCCCTGTCGGACGCGTTTCAGCCCAGTATAAGGATCTTTACCGTGTCATAACCGAAACCGGGGAAGTACTGGCAGAGGTTTCAGGCAAGCTGCGCTTTAATGCCGCCGCACTTTCAGATTTCCCTGCCGTCGGTGATTTTGTTCTGCTTGACCGCACAGATACTGTTGAAGGAAGAGCGATCATCCATCATGTACTGCGCCGCAAAAGCGCGTTTATCCGCAAAGCTGCCGGTACAGGTAACTCTGAGCAGGTAGTCGCCAGCAATATCGATACGGTATTCATCTGTATGTCATTGAACAGCGATTTTAATCTGCGGCGTCTGGAACGGTATTTAGCCATTGCCTGGAGCAGCGGCGCACTGCCGATAGTTACTTTAACCAAAGCTGATTTATGTGATGACGTAGCTGCTAAAACAGCAGCGGCTGAGTCCGTTGCCATCGGCGCTGAAATACTTGTCACTTCTTCACTGGCCGATGCCGGTCACGAGCAAATACTTCCCTACTTGAAGTGCGGCAGTACGGCTGCCTTCATCGGTTCCTCAGGCGTAGGTAAATCAACTCTTATCAACCGTTTGGCTGGCACCGAATTTGCTACCAATGGTTTGCGAAACGATGATAAGGGTCGACATACAACAACCAGACGCGAACTCATCACCCTTACAAACGAGGCTTTAGTCATCGATACTCCGGGAATGCGGGAACTGGGTTTAGAAACGGCTGATTTATCCAAAAGCTTTGCTGATATCGACGAACTGTCCCAGCAATGCCGTTTTCGTGATTGTACCCATACCCACGAAACAGGCTGTGCCGTTCAGCAAGCTATCACAGACGGAATACTTGCCGCGGACAGACTGGCCAGCTATCAAAAGCTGCAGAAGGAAGTACGCTATGAAGGCCTTGATTCCAAACAGATCGAACTGGAAAAATTCAGTACCATGTTCAAAGATATTGGCGGTATGAAAAAAGCTCGCAAATTTCTGCATGACAACGACAAGCGCAGACGCTGAAAACTGTGCCGGTAATATTATCAACCGTAAATGACCGACAATAAAAAGAAACCAGCGTGTACTATAAAGTACACGCTGGTTTTTTATTGCTCTTTAAATTTTACAAAGTCACCGATTCCCAAACCGGGAGTGACCATCGGCTGTACCATATTTTTAGGGTCAAGAGCAACTTCGATGATATAAGGCGCGTCCAGCTGCATAGCTTTTTCAACTGCTGCTGCCAGGGCTTCAGGCGTATCGACATGCTCTCCGGCTACGCCAAAGGCTTCGCCGTATTTGACAAAATCGACATAGCCGGGCATTTCGCAGGAAGTAAACCGTTTATTGAACTGCACGGTCTGCAACTGACGAATCATGCCTAAGCCGCTGTTATTAAAGACTATCGCCGTCACCGGCAATTTATAGCTGGCGATCGTAAACAACTCCGAGCCGGTCATTTTGAATCCGCCGTCACCGCTGATACTGATCACCCTGCTTTTGGGGCGGGCCAGCTGTGCGCCCATAGCCGCCGGCAAGCCAAAGCCCATCGTTCCCAATCCGCCTGAAGAAATCCACTGGCGGGCAAACTGGATCTTGATATGCTGAGCAGCCCACATCTGATGCTGCCCGACGTCCGTAGTGATAATATAATCCTTATCTTTGATAACCGGGTTCAGGGCCTTGAAAAACTGCGGTGCAGCTTCGCCGCCGAAGTCCTCGTCCATACTGGGCCAGCTTTCGATCAGCTGCCACCAGGCATCAAGATCATGCTTGACGCTGCCTGCCTCCAGCATTTGCAAAGTTGTGTTCATATGACCGGAAATACCGATACTGGAATAAATATTTTTATCCAGCTCCGCCGGGTCGATATCTAAATGGATAACAGTTTTATTCGCGCTATAACTGCTGCGTTCACCGGTAACACGATCGTTAAACCGGCTGCCAACAGCCAGGATAAGATCGGCTTCCTTAACGGCGTTGTTGGCGCGTTCGTGTCCGTGCAGTCCCGTCATCCCTAAAAACAGACTGCGGTAGGCACTGATAGCGCCTAATCCCATCAGGGTGCTGACAACCGGGATACGCAGCTTTTCGCATAAATGCATGGCATCATATTCCGCATCGGCATTGATAACACCGCCGCCTACAAGCATGACCGGGCGCTGCGAAGCATTGATTGCCGCCACTGCGGCAGCGATCTGTTTTTCTTCCGGCAGCTCTTTCGCCAGCGGTTCCAGCTCGCCCGGCTCATAATCAAGCAAAGCGGTCTGCACATCGCGCGGCACATCTACCAGCACCGGGCCGGGACGGCCTGTTTTCGCCAGCTGGAAGGCCAGCCGGATCGTCTGCGCTAAATGTTCAGGACGCTTGACCAGGAAATTATGTTTGGTGATCGGCATGGTGATACCGGTGATATCTACTTCCTGAAATGCGTCGCGTCCGATCATTGCCACCGGCACCTGGCCGGTAATCGCTACGACAGGTATCGAATCTAAAAAAGCATTGGCGAGCCCCGTAACCAGATTGGTCGCTCCGGGGCCGGAAGTCGCTATACAGACGCCGACCTGACCGCCTGCACGGGCATAACCGTCAGCAGCATGGGCAGCACCCTGTTCATGTGCCGTCAGGATATGCCGAATGTCAGCCGCTTCACGCAAAGCGTCATAAAAAGGCAGGATCGCCCCGCCGGGGTAACCAAAAACCGTAGAAACTCCTTGCTCTGCCAAACATTTGACCATTACTTCTGCGCCGGTCATCTGCATAAACTCACTTCCTTCCAATACTCAAAAATACATCAGGCCAGTTCTGCGGCGATCAGCTGCCCCATCTGCGAGGTCGAAACTTTAGTCAGACCTTCACCGCAGAGATCAGGAGTGCGATAACCTTTTTCCAAAACTCTGTCAATTGCCGCTTCGATAGCATCGGCAGCAGCATCCTGATCCAAGGAATAACGCAGCATCATAGCTACGGAATAAATAGTTCCCAAGGGGTTAGCGATGCCCTGCCCTGCAATATCAGGAGCACTGCCGTGAATAGGCTCATACATACCGGTGCTGTCACCAAGGCTTGCAGAAGGGAGCATTCCGATACTCCCGGCAATCACTGACGCTTCATCCGAAAGGATATCGCCGAAAATGTTATTGGTGAGCACTACATCGAACTGGCCTGGATTGAGCACCAGCTGCATAGCACAGTTATCTACATAGAAATTATTCAGTTCGATCCCGCTGTAATCCTGCGCCTGCATTTCACCAACTATACGGCGCCACATCCTGGATGAAGCCAATACGTTAGCTTTATCGACGGAAGTTACTTTACCGCGGCGCTTTTTAGCAGCTTCAAAAGCAAATCTGGCAATGCGTTCTACTTCCGGGCGGGTATAGATTTCAACGTCAGAAGCCGTCTCTACGCCATCAGCATCAGGAGCAGCTTCATTTTTAGCGCCGAAATAAATGCCGCCGGTCAAGTTCGCGTACGATCAAAAGATCAGTGCCGCTGACGCGTTCATTTTTAAGCGGCGATAAATGTGCGACAAAACGAAACCTTGATCGGACGCAGGTTACAGTACAGACCCAACGCTTTACGAATTCCGAGCAGCCCCTTTTCAGGACGGATCTCGGGAGCAACATTATCCCATTTAGGTCCGCCCACAGCACCTAGAAGCACGGCATCAGCAGTTTTTGCAGATGCAATAGTAGCTTCCGGCAGCGGTACTCCTGTAGCGTCGATAGCAGCGCCGCCGATCAGCTGTTTATCATATTCTATAGTCATACCGAATTTTTTGGCAGCGGCATCAAGTACTTCCACAGCGGCGTCAACAATCTCGACGCCAATGCCGTCGCCCGGCAGTAAAGTGATCTTCATTCTTGGTGTTCTCCTTTGACATAGTTGATAAGGCCGCCGCAGTCAGCGATCTTTTGAATAAATTCCGGCAATGGTTTGGTTTGGATAGTAATGCCTTTGTTAACGATTTTGATCTCGCCAGCAGCCATATTTACATCCAATTCATCACCGGCTGCAATTTTTTCAACATCCTTGCCAATTTCCAGCACCGGCAGCCCGATGTTGATTGCATTGCGGTAAAAAATACGGGCAAAGCTGTCGGCAATAATGCATTTTACGCCTTTAACTTTGATAACGACAGGAGCATGCTCGCGCGAAGAACCACAGCCGAAGTTTTTGCCGGCAACAACATAGTCGCCCGGCTGCACGTTAGGAGCAAAAGTAGTATCGATATCTTCCATAGCGTGCTCGGCCAATTCGTCAAAATCAGCAATATTCAAATAACGGGCGGGTATGATAACGTCGGTATCGACGTGGTCGCCGTAACGCCATACTTTACTCATTTCATTACCTCCTCTGGGCTTGCGATATAGCCTGTGATCGCACTGGCAGCCGCCACATAGGGGCTGGCCAGATAGACCTCGCTGTCGACATGACCCATACGTCCGCGGAAATTACGGTTGGTAGTCGAAACAGCACGTTCGCCAGCAGCCAGAATACCCATATAACCACCCAGACACGGTCCGCAGGTAGGGGTAGAAACTGCCGCACCGGCATCGATAAAGGTATCAATATAGCCCAAACGCATAGCTTCTTTATAAATTTCCTGAGTAGCAGGAATAATAATAGCGCGGACATGCGGATGTACCTTACGCCCCTGCATCACCTCAGCAGCCTGCTGCAGGTCTTCCAGACGACCGTTAGTGCAGGAACCGACAACGACCTGATCGATCTTGATATGGCCGGACTCAAACGCCGGATGTGTATTTTCCGGCAGATGCGGATACGAAACGACCGGCACCAGATCATCTAATTTGATAGTGATAACACGGTCATATACTGCGTCAGCATCGGCAGTAACCGCTGTCCACTGACGGCTGACACGACCATTGAGATAGGCAATAGTTTTTTCGTCGACCGGGAAAATACCATTTTTGCCGCCGGCTTCGATCGCCATATTGCAGATAGTGAAACGGTCGGACATTTCCAGTTCGGCAACGCCGTCGCCGCAGAATTCCAACGATTGATAACGGGCACCATCGACACCGATCATACCGATAAGCGTAAGAATGATATCTTTGCCCTTGACATATTTAGGCAGTTTACCGGTCAGCTCGACTTTGATCGTGGCAGGCACCTTGAACCAGGTAGTGCCGCTGGCCATAGCCGCACCAATATCGGTTTGACCCATGCCGGTGCTGAGCGCGTTCAGAGCGCCATAAGTACAAGTATGAGAATCGGCGCCAATAATGATCTCACCGGGAGCAACAAGACCGCTGTCAGGTAAAAGCGCATGCTCGATACCCATGCGGCCAACTTCAAAATAATTGGTGATTTCATGCTGACGTGCAAAATCGCGCATGCGTTTACACATAGTTGCCGACTTAATATCCTTACACGGAGAAAAATGGTCCGGAACTAACGCGATCTTATCCTTATCAAAAACAGGACGTCCGATTTTCAAATTCAGCTATCGCCGGCGGTCCGGTGATGTCGTTAGCTAAAACCAAATCCACCTGAGCAACCAGCAGATCGCCTGCCTGGACCGCATCGCGGCCTGCATGTTGGGCCAGGATTTTTTCCGTCATTGTCATACCCATAACTATAACCCTCCTAAGTTTATACGAAGCAGATCGCGGGGCCTCAGCCCCGCTCTGCCTAAGGTGTGTACTGATTATTTTTTCATCCAGCTCATCATGCCGCGCAGATTTTTGCCGACTTCTTCGATCGGATGCTCGGCGCCTTTGCGGCGCATAGCATTGAACGCCGGACGGTTAGCCTGGTTTTCAAGGATCCAGTTCTTAGCAAATGTACCGTCCTGGATCTCGGCCAGAACCTGTTTCATAGCAGCTTTAGTTTCGTCGGTGATGATACGTTTGCCGGTCACATAGTCGCCGTATTCGGCAGTATCAGAGATGGAGTGGCGCATTTTAGCCATACCGCCTTCATACATCAGGTCAACGATAAGTTTCATTTCATGCATACATTCAAAATATGCGCTTTCAGGTTTATAGCCTGCTTCTACCAGAGTTTCATAGCCTGCAGTGATCAGAGCGGTAACACCGCCGCAAAGCACAGCCTGTTCGCCGAAAAGATCTGTTTCAGTTTCTTCGCGGAAGGTAGTATCAAGCACGCCGGCACGTGTACCGCCAATGCCTTTGGCATAGGCAAGCGCAATGTCGTAAGCTTTGCCGCTGGCATCCTGATGCACAGCTACGAGACAGGGCACGCCTGCGCCTTCAGTAAAGACGCGGCGTACGAGATGACCTGGTCCTTTAGGAGCGACCATGAACACGTCGATGTCAGCAGGAGGTACGATTTGCCCAAAATGGATATTGAACCCATGCGCAAAAGCAAGAGCAGCACCGGCTTTCAGATTAGGCGCGATATCTTTTTTATAAGTGGCAGCCTGTTTTTCGTCAGGAATCAGCATCATGACTACGTCGGCTGCTTTAGCTGCATCAGCCGCAGTCATAACAGTCAGACCTGCCGCTTCTGCCTTGGCCCAGGATTTGGAGCCTTCATAAAGACCTACGATAACTTTAGCGCCGCTTTCTTTTAAGTTAAGGGCATGTGCATGGCCTTGAGAACCATAGCCGATAATGGCAATAGTTTTACCATTAAGCATTTCCCAGTTTGCGTCTTTGTCATAATACATTTTTACCATTGTGTCTACATCTCCTTTTTGTTTACCAGATTTATTTAAATTTGAGAACTGACATATTACTAAATAGCTGAAGGTTTACAACTGCTTTCAGGCCAGGAATAACGCGATTTGCTGACATCCATAGCCGCATCGCCCCGTTCCAGCGCCACAAGGCCGGTCTGTACCATTTCCAGGATACCGTAGGGACGCATCACGTCGACAAAAGCATTCAGCTTATCATCGATGCCTGTAGCCAGAAAGATAAGCGATTCCCCGGTCACATCGACAGCGTGGGCCCTGAAAACATCTGCCAGCCGCAGCAGCTCGAGCCGTTTGTCACCGGCGTGCACCTTGACCATGACCATACTGCGTTTGGCACTTGCCTTAGGCGGCAGGACTTTCACAGCCTCTACCTCGACCAGCTTGGCCAACTGTTTGCAGACCTGCTTGATAGTTGCATCGTCAGCCTGCATGGTAACAGTCATCCGCGAAAATTCAGGATTCTGCGTAATGCCGACTGCCAGACTGTCGATATTAAAGCCGCGCCGCGAGAACATGCCCGCGACCCGCATCAGAACACCGGGCTGGTTACGCACTACGATAGATAGGATCTGCTCCATTTTGCCACCTCCCATGGAAAATTGGTATAAAAAAACGCCCCCACCTGCTTAGCAGATAGGGGCGACTTTCACCGCGGTACCACCCTAATTTGACCTCATTGTCTCAGAGCCTTCGCTCTAAACGCCTAACGCTGCGCCGGCGTCGTTTCCTACTGCTGGTTCAGAAACGCGGCTCCCGGGTGAGTCTTATCGCTGTACCGCTACGGCTTTCACCAACCGCCGTCTCTCTAAAATCGGTAACATCAGCAACTTTGTTCCCATTCAATGCCTTTATTATCAAGTTGTACAAACAAAAGCTAATTTGTTCGTGCTATGTTTTACATTATGCCAGCATTTTCTATGCTTGTCAAGATTTTTTTGTATCATTCTTTTGTGATTTTTCTGAATTTTGTTTTTCTTTTACAAAAACACTGGACTAAATGTCAATAATATCATATTCTATAATATTATAAGAAAGTAAAAAGTTCGAGGTGCTTGTCCATGAAACTGCTCAAAGAAAAAATCATGTCCGAAGGCTTGGTCTTAAACGACGCTATTTTAAAAGTCGATTCTTTTTTAAATCACCAGATCGACCCTGAATTGATGATGGAGATCGGCAAAGAATTCCACCGCCGTTTTTCAGGCTGCGGAATTACTAAAATCTTTACGATCGAGTCCTCAGGGATCGCCTGCGCCCTGCCTGCCGGTCTGTGTATGCATGTACCGGTAGTATTCGCACGCAAACAGAAATCGGCGCTTATGAGCAGCGAGGCTTACAGCACCAAAGTATACTCCTTCACCAAAAAAGTCACCAGTGATGTGACCGTTCTCAAAAAATTTTTACCGGCCGGCGAAAAGATCCTCATCATCGATGATTTTCTGGCTAACGGCGAAGCGGCCCTTGGTCTGGCTAACATCGTCCAGCAGGCCGGCAGCGAAGTAGTAGGTATCGGCATAGTTATCGAAAAATCATTCCAGCCGGGGCGTCAGCGCCTTATCGACGCCGGCTTCCGTGTAGAATCACTGGCCCGTGTCCAGGCCTTTAAGGACGGTAAAGTAATTTTTGCCGAATAATTTATCGGATATAGATACTAAAACACCCGTTACTCAATGAGTAACGGGTGTTTTTTTAATCGTTACGACGTTTATATTTGATGAACATATGGCAAACAGCAAGTCCCATCACGATATATGCAAGAAGGTTGATATCCTCGTTCAAGTCCTTAAAAGCGACATAACCCATCAAAACGACGATACCAATTTCTCTGTTGAAGCTCGTAATCACAGTTTTACAAGGTTGACCTGCAGGATACCGTCGAGCCCCTGCAGAAGTTTCAGTGTTTCTTTACCTACTTCGCTGTCCACGGTCATAAACATCATGGCGTTACCGTCTTTAAGATTACGGCTGACCTGCATGGTCGCGATATTGACCTTGCTCGCACCTAAAAGCGTGCCGATCTGCCCGATCATACCGGGTTTATCCTGGTTGCGTGCCACCAGCATGAACGGAGCCGGAGTAAGGTCGAACTGGTAACCGTCGATTTCGATGACGCGGATCTCTTTTTCACCAAAGACAGTACCGGCTACGGTAAAGATATTACCTTTAGAATGGATCTTGACCTCTAAAGATTATGTTTGCCTGCATGTTTGCTCTCTATAACGTCGACTCCGCGGCTTTCTGCAGTCAGCGCGGCATTGACATAATTAACGCGTTCCTTGAGGATGGGTTCAAAAACGCCTTTTAAAACAGCACGCGTCAGCATACCTGTTTCCATTTCTGCAACCTCGCCGGTATAGATGATCTCTACCTTTTCGACAGCTGCTTTTTCCAGCTGATAATAAAGCTTGCCCAGATATTCGCCCAAGGTCAGGTAGCCCTGCATTTCTTTCAGCTCTGTCGGCTGCAAAGTCGGCAGATTGACTGCATTCGGCACCATTTCTCCATGCAAAGCTGCAATGACCTCTTCTGCAATGGCAATACCCACATTATCCTGCGCTTCTGTTGTATCAGCACCAAGATGAGGCGTTAAGACACATTCCGGCAGATCGATCAGCGGCGAGATTGGTTTCGGTTCGTCTACCAGTACGTCGATACCGGCGCTGGCAACGATGCCTTCCTTGATAGCTGCCGCCAGGTCATTTTCATTGATCAGGCCACCGCGGGCGCAGTTTACTACACGCACGCCACGTTTGCATTTTGCAAATTCTTTGGCTGTAATCATATCAAAAGTTTCTTCCGTTTTAGGCGTATGGATACTGATAAAATCAGCTTGTTCCAACAATTCATCCAGTGTTTCACATTTTTCGGCGCTGTATTTACGGAAACGTGCATCGGCAATATACGGATCATAAGCTACGATCTTCATCCCGAAAGCCTGCAGTCTGGTAGCCACCAAACCGCCGATACGGCCAAGGCCGATGATGCCCAGAGTTTTACCAAGCAGCTCGCTGCCTTTTAAACCGGTACGGTCCCAGACCCTGGATTCGATCATTTTATGAGCTTTGACGACATTACGGGCAGAACTCAGCAGCAGACCGATAGTATGCTCGGCAGCCGATACGATATTAGATTCCGGGGTATTGACAACGATAATACCGCGTTTAGTCGCCCCTTCCATCTCAATATTATCAACACCGTTGCCGGCGCGGCCAACCACCTTTAAATTAGTGGCGTGCTTATAAAATTCTTCATTGATCTTAGTAACGCTGCGAACTACGATCGCATCATATTCAGGAATGATCTTCAGCAGTTCTTCCCTTTCGATATCAAAACGCACGTCTACATCAAAATCCGGCACTGCCTGCAGCAAAGCCACACCCTTGTCGGAAATTTTTTCAGTTACAATAATTTTCATTGTCCATCGCTCCATTCACCTGTAAAATAAAAAACTCCCGGCTTGATCAATTACAATCAAGGACGAGAGTTCTACTCACGTGGTGCCACCTTTTTTCGCCGCACAGCGCGGCCTCATTGCCGATATATCGGTCGGACCCGGACAGGTTGCTACCCCTGTCTCCTCCGGAGCGGAATTCAGTTTTTAGACGTTACGGCTTGCACTGACCGCCGCTTCTCTTTGCCGCCTGCCAACTTACTTTTCTCCATCGTCGGATAAATGAACTATGTAATTTTCAAGCTTGTATCAATTATAGTCCGACACTTTTGGCTTGTCAAGCAGCACAAAAATGTTTTTGTGTAATACATCTTACAATTTTTCCAACATTTTTATCAAAGGATAAATACCAACTGTCAAAGCAACAGCCATGCTGACACTGTCAATATCTATTTTGCCAATGTACAGGCTGTTCAGCCCTGCAGCAAAGATCATCGTCAGCCAGAACATAGCATACAATGCCACAAAAATCTGCACCCACCAGGGCTGCTCCTTATAAAGCGGCTGTTCCTGTTCGTTATTATTCTCGTTCATGCAAAACCTCCTCCTGCCACTCCAAAGTATCTTCTTCGTCTTTCCTGCCGTCAAGACGTTTATTGATTACACGGCTGCGTCTAGCTGCAGCGTCGATATGCCCGCTGGCTTCCTGCAGTTTCTTTTTTGTTTTATCGAGCAATAAGCTGAAAGTCACAAAATCCTGCTTAACGGCAGCAATCGTTCGCCAGACTTCACCAGTACGTTTTTCGATAGCCAAAGTTTTAAAACCCATTTGCAGACTGTTGAGCAGCGCAGCCAAGGTAGTCGGCCCTGCCACGCAAACGCGGTACGTTCTCTGCAGCTCATCCAGCAGTCCCGGCAAATTTACCGCTTCGGCAAACAGCCCCTCGATCGGCAAATACATGATCGCAAAATCAGTAGTCTGCGGCGGACACAAATATTTATTCTGGATATCCCTGGCTTCACTTTTCAGCCGCCGTTCAAGCTGCTTGAGCGCAATATCGGCAGCAGCTGTATCAGCCTGCTCGCGCGCCTCCAGCAGGCGCTGAAAATCCTCCTGCGGAAATTTAGCATCAATCGGCAGCCACACCGTTTCATCCTTGCTGCCCGGCAGCTTCAGCGCAAATTCTACCCTTTCCGCACTGCCCTGCTTCACAGCAACATTTTCGGCAAATTGCTCCGGTGCCAGCAAATCACGCAGCAAAACTCCCAGCTGCATTTCGCCCCAGATACCACGGTTCTTTACATTAGAAAGAATGCGTTTCAAATCGCCGACACCGCCGGCCAGGGTCTGCATTTCACCTAACCCTCGATGAACCTGCTCCAACCGCAGGCTGACCTGCTGAAAGGATTCTCCCAACCGTCTTTCCAAAGTCGACTGCAGTTTTTCATCAACAGTCAGGCGGATCTGTTCCAAATTAGCCGCAGTGCTTTCCGTCAGCTTTTCCAGTTTTTTATCCAGCTGCTCTCCCAAACGGTCAGAAGCTGCCTGACTTTCCATTCTGGCCGCACGGGCCAGAGTGTTTTGTTCGCTGCGCAGATCGCGTACATTCTCATAAAAACGTCGTTCCAGGCTTTCCAGCTGACTGTTCACCTCAGCTCCCAGTTCTTGTCCCTGCTGCCGCCGTGTCTGCAGAAGCCGCCACAGCATTATGAAAATCACCGCCTGCATTAAAACCAGCAGCAATAATATTATCGTTTCCACTGTCATAGCCAAACTCTCTTTCCTTGATATTTATTAATTTATTATAGCAGATTAGCAAGTATTCTACACTGTCTTTTCTTATTTTTACATATTTACGTTACGAGCCAGTTGGTGATATAATTATTAATAATTAATTGTTTAATTAATATTCAAAGGAGTGTTCTATATGAATCCAGTTGAAGCATCTGCCTCTTCAGCAGAAAAAATTCTTTTAGCAGCAACCGATTTATTTGCAGCTAATCACTTTAATGGCGTTTCCATCAAAGAAATCGCAAAAAAATCCGGGGTCAACAGCGCTTTGATCTCTTACTATTTCGGCGGCAAAAAAAATCTTTATCAGGAAGTTCTCAACGAACAGTCAAATTTATTTTTAAATCTGATCGCCCGAGTCAGCAGTAAGGACATAGCTCCTCTGGCTAAGCTGCGCGAATATATCACTGCAATTTCCGAGGTACAGAAGCTGCATCCTCACCGTATCCATCTCATTTACCGCGAGCTTTTGACCCCCACTTTTATGTGTGACAGCTTTATTAAAAACCGCTTATACAAAATCCATAAATTTATGTCCGAGCTGGTTACAGAAGCTATAGCTGACGGCAGTATCCATAATAATATGCAGCCTACACATGTAGCTTTTACTTTGGAAAGCATCATCGTTTTCTTTTTTCTCACACATGATCAGATCCGTGATCTGGGACATTTTGAAAATGGTACTGAAAGCACTTATTTGGAAGAAGCTTTAAACACTTATTTGTCTTCCATTACCAATTAGTTCAGGAGGGCACCGACATGTCGATCAAAGAAATTTTCAGCAAGCTTCCATTTACAAAACGTCATTTGTATATTTTGGCAGCAACAGTGGCTATATTGCTGCTGTACCATATAATCAGCAATGTTTTCGCCAAGCCTGATATCGTAAAAGAAGTTCCTTATGTCCGTACTGTAACCGTCGGTAAAGAAACTGTCGATAATACATCTTCCTATCCCGGCGAGGTACGCGGTCGTTATGAAAGCGATCTGGCCTTTCAGGTTGCCGGTAAAATCATCAGCCGCAGCGTCAATTTAGGCGATACAGTAAAAACCGGCGATATCCTGATGCAAATCGACCCCAAAGACATCGAGCAGAGTTTTGAAGCCAGCCAGGCAGCTGTAACAGCCGCCGAAGCCAATTATAAGCTGGCCCGCGACAATGCATCCCGTTACACGGCCTTATACAACAGCGGTGGTGTCAGCAAAGCCATGATGGAGCAATATAATACGCAGATGGAAGCGGCCGCTTCCAGCCTGCGTCAAGCCCAGGCCCAACTGATCACCAACAGTAACCAATTATCCTATACGCAGCTTATTGCAGACCATGAGGGCGTAGTAGCCAATGTAAGCGGCGAAGTGGGTCAAGTAGTAGCTGCCGGAACTCCTGTTGTGACAGTTGTCCAAAGCGGCGAACAGGAAATCCAGATCTATGTCCCTGAAAACCATTTGGATAAAATCTATCCTCAACAGTCAGCCAAGATCAATTTCTGGGCTTTAGAAAACGTTTCGGCAGATGGTTATATCCGCGAAATAGCACCAATGGCTGACAGCGTTACCCGTACCTACAAAGTTCGTGTAGCCGTAACGCAAATGCCTGCAGCAGTCAAACTGGGGATGACTGCCAAAGTACACCTGCAAAACGGTACTGACAGCAGTATTTTGCTGCCGGCCACCGCCATTTATCAAACAGGAGGAAACCCTCAGGTCTGGCTCGTTACCAATAATAAAGTACATACCCATGAAGTTTCTATCGGCGGTTATGAAGGCAATAACGTCAGGATCTCTGACGGTCTGCAGCAGGGAGATATCGTCGTTGTCGGCGGCGTCAACAAACTGGCAGAAGACCAAAACGTCCGTCTGGAAGCTGGTGTCAGCCAATGAAAAACAACTGGGCCGCCTGGTCGATCAAACATAAGCAAATAATTTACTTTTTTATGTTTCTCTGTCTGGTCATGGGCATCTATTCTTATAATTCCTTAGGCCGCAGCGAAGACCCAAGTTTTACTATCAAGCAAATGGTAGTTTCGGCAGCCTGGCCGGGAGCAACCGCTAAAGAGGTAGAAGAACACCTGACAGACAAGATCGAAAAACAATTGCAGACAGTACCTAATATTGACAGGATAACCAGCTATTCACGTCCCGGAACTGCTGTTATCAATGTTTATCTGCAGGATACAGTACCGGTCAAAGAAATCAAACAGCGCTGGCTGGAATTGCGTAATATTGTCAATGATGGCAAAGGTGACTTGCCCGATGGTGCTTTAGGACCGTTTTTCAACGACCGTTTTGACGACGTCTATGGAAATATCTACGCAGTCACCTCTGACAGCTTCTCCTATGAGGAAATGCGCGTAGTAGCCGAAAATATCAAAGATAAATTCTTTCAGATACCTGATGTCAAAAAAGTAGAACTAGTAGGAGTACAGCCTGAAAAAATCTATATCCAGATGTCTAATGCCAAGCTGGCACAGCTGGGCATACCGATCGATACACTGGCTTCTACGATCCAGGCAGAAACAGCTGTCACACCGTCCGGCATGGCTGAAAGTGACAGCACTAATACCTATCTGCGTCTGACCGGTTCCCCTGATACACTGGCCAATATCAGCAATATTCCGATCCAGGCTAATGACCGTACCTTCCGTCTGGGTGATATTGCCGAAATCAAACGCGGCTATGCTGAACCGGCTGAACCGAAAATGTACTTTAATGGTCAGCCAGCCGTAGGTATCGCCATTTCTATGGAAGACGGCGGTAATAATATCAAATTGGGTGCAAATCTTGATCAGGCTGTTCGGCAAATCCAACAGGAACTGCCGCTCGGCTTCGAACTGGGACAAGTCGCCAACCAGCCGCAGGTAGTAAAAAACGCCATCGGTGAATTTACCGACAGCCTGCTTGAAGCCATCCTTATCGTGCTGGCAGTCAGTCTGCTCAGTCTGGGACGGCGCTGCGGCTATGTCATTTCGGTCTGCATACCACTGGTACTTTTAGGAACTTTTATCGGCATGTATGCCATGAACATCGATCTGCACAAAGTATCTCTGGGAGCGCTGATCATTTCTCTGGGCATGCTGGTAGACGATGCGATCGTTGTCGTCGAGCTGATGGAAGTCAAAATGTCAGAAGGCTGGGAACGCACTAAAGCGGCCAGCTATGCCTTTGAAACCTGTGCCATGCCGCTGCTGACAGGTACACTGATTACCTGTACCGGCTTTATGCCGATATTTTTCGCCAAATCCAGCGCTGCTGAATTTGCTTCTTCACTTTTTCCTGTTATCTCAACAGCACTGCTGCTTTCCTGGGTCATTTCAGCAACTGTAGCGCCTGTTTTGGGACACGCCTGGATCAAGCCTAAACAGCTCATTAACGAAAACGATGTTTACAATACTGCTTTTTATAAAAAGTTTCGCAGCGTCCTTTCCTGGTCGATGCTGCACCAGAAAATAGTTATTCTGAGCACGGTCAGTATCTTTATCGGTTCCCTGTTATTAGTCCCGCTGATCAAGCAGGAATTTTTTCCGGCTTCTGTGCGCCCTGAACTTCTGGTAGAGCTCAATTTACCTGAAGGCAGCAGTATCAAAGCCACGGATGAAGCCGCCCTGAAACTGACCAATATGCTGAAGGATAATCCTGATGTTGAAAGCATCGGTTCTTATGTTGGAAAAAGTGCTCCGCGTTTCGTCCTCGTAATGGACCCTGTCCAACCGCGTAACAATTATGCACAGCTGGTAGTAGTTGCTAAAGATATTGATGCCCGTAAACGTTTAGAACCGCAAATACGCGAGCTTGTAGCAGCTAATCTCCCCAATGTCGTCAGTTATTCACGTTCTATCCCGCTGGGTCCGCCGGCAGCTTATCCTGTGATGCTGCGCGTAACCGGTCCGGATGACAATATTGTTAAAGAATATGCACAAAAAGTACGCACAGTTATGGCTCAGAATCCAGCCGTGACCATGACGCGTTTCGATTGGATGGAGCAAAACGGAGCTGCTAAACTTACCATCGACAACGATAAACTGCGGCAGATGGGATTGAGCCGTAAAGAAGTCGCCACTGCTTTGCAGGCCGAAATTTCCGGTTATACCGTAGCTCAATATCTGGAAGGAGACCAGGCTATTGACATGGTTTTCCGTCTGCAGCCTGTTGACCGATCTACCGTCACCGAGCTTGAGACCTTAACTATCCCCACATCTGCAGGTGCGGTGCCGTTGTCACAGGTAGCCCGTCTCAGTTACGAATCAGAAAACGGTATGATCTGGCGCCGTAACCTGCTGCCGACAATCACAGTCTGCGGCGGTATCGGCGAAGGCGTTACCGGCAACGATATCACGCAGCAGGTTTACGATGACCTTGCAGAACTGAGGCAAAATCTTCCGAATGGCGTTACGATCGAAATCGGAGGCAGTTTGGAAGACAGCGCTAAAACTTTAGGTTATCTGTTAGAACCTGTACCTGTAATGCTGCTGCTCATGATGATACTCCTGATGCTGCAGCTGAAAGATATCCGCAAGCTGTTTATCATTCTTTGTACAGCACCGCTTGGCGTAACAGGCGTTATGCTGGGATTGATAATTTTCAACGCACCGCTTGGTTTTATGGCCGAACTTGGTATCCTGGCCCTGACTGGTATCATCATTCGTAATTCCGTCGTGCTGATAGATCAGATAGACCTGCATTTGCAGGCCGGCAAATCTCCCTGGGAATCCGTACTGGAATCAGCTATCGTACGTTTCCGCCCTATTATGCTGGCTGCACTTACAACGATCCTGGGACTGATACCGATGTTTACCAGCCCCTTCTGGAATTCGATGGCCGTAGCCATTGCCTGTGGGCTGTCCGCTGCTACATTGCTGACCTTGATCGTATTGCCGGTCATCTATGCGGCTGTTTTTAAAATCAAACCCGAATAAATAAAATAAAGCAGACTGCGAGCTACAGCTCGCAGTCTGCTTTATTATTGCAACAGCTTTAATCCTTTTTCAAAATAACACGTGCCAGTTTGCAAATAACCTTTAATTCTTCCATATCGGCTCTTTCAAGCACTGTTTTCAACTCATCATTAAAAATAACCTGACTGTTGCTGACAGTATCACTCAAAAATTCATCAACAGAAGTGTTCAAGGCATTAGCTATGGCAACCAGTGTCTCCAGTCCAATTTTAGTATGAGCAGTTTCAATATTGCTCATATGCGGTTTGGAAATACCGATCTTCTCTGCCAGATCTTTCTGCAGAACACCTTGCTTGATCCTCGTCAATTTGATTCTTTTGCCGATGGAACAGTAATCAATCATCATGAATAAGCCTCCCCATATATTTTCCTAATATTCATATTAGCATATAAATTTCACTATCAGGTATGCAAAATTTGCTATGCATAAATTATATAACATAAAATTTAATTTTGTAAAGTTCTTGAACCCTATTTATTGTTTATTTTTGATGTTTATATACTAGAGTATATTGAAATTAACAAAAATTAAAGCACAACCCAGTTGTGCTTTACATCTTTTACTTCTTTTTCAGTTTTTATAAGCTTAACCCTTTTCCGCCAGCGCTCTGAGCGCTAAAGCATAACCCTGGAAACCCAACCCGCATATCTGCCCCAGGCAGGCAGCAGCCGTTACTGATCTATGCCGAAATTCTTCCCTGGCATGGATATTGCTCAAATGCACTTCTATCGTCGGCAAAGCCACTGCTTTTATAGCATCCAGCAAAGCTACACTGTAATGCGTCAATGCCGCAGGATTGATAACGATAGCGTCAAATTTTCCATAAGCCTGCTGGATCAGCGTGACTAATTCACCTTCAAAATTACTTTGCCTTACTTCTACTTCCACATTTAATGCCGCAGCTTCCTGCCCGATATATTCACACAAGGCTGCATAATCCTGTTGACCATAAATATTTTTTTCACGTACGCCCAGCATATTGATATTCGGACCATTCAAAACCAAAATTTTTTTCATCAGCTTTCTCTCCTTGCCAACTCCAGTAATGCCTGTAACGCTGCTTCCCGCTCACCGTTATTATCTATGATATGATCGTGATACCTGCGGTATAGTTCGATTCGTTCCGCATACAAGTCAAAAACTTTCTGCCGCCCTGCTGCTAATAAAGGGCGGCTTTCTGTATCTATGTCCTGTACAATTTTTTCTGGCAGCCTGTCTATAAAAACGATAATGCCGCCGTTTTTTAATACCTCGATATTCTCTGAGCGTTTGACTACACCGCCGCCGGCAGCGATCACACACCCTTCCAATTCTGACAGATGCCTGACTGCCCTGGTTTCAGCATCGCGGAAGCACGCTTCGCTGACTGCGAACAGCTCCTTGATAGTCTTGCCTTCCAGCTTTTCAAGCACATTATCAGCATCATAAAAAGGACGCTTCAGATGCTGCGCCAACAATCTGCCCAAAGTTGATTTCCCGCAGCCCGGCATTCCGATCAAGACGATATTTTTCATAGCTGTTTTTCCATCTCAGCGGCAACTTTTAAAATGACATCGTTTGAAATTTCTCTTTGCAGCCAGATCTCCTCTGCTGCTACAGCCTGAGCTACCAGCATAAGCATCCCGTTCACAGCCTTTTTACCCAGCTGCTCTGCCTGCTGCAAAAACAAAGTTTTAGCGGGATTATAAATCAGATCGACCGCTGTTTCAAAATGCTCGACAGTTTCCAGACCTACCGGCGATACATCGGTCTTGGGATACATCCCAACAGGAGTGCAATTGATCAGTAAATCACCGGTATAACGCTCTAAATGTACGTAGTTGACGAATTGCGTCGGTACACTACTGCACAAGGTTTTCATATACGGAGCTATGCTTTGAGTATTACGGGAAACTAAAAATATCTTAGAAACACCGTGATCGATCAAATATTGAAGTACAGCTCTTGAAACGCCGCCCGTACCTAAAACAGCCGCGCTTTTGCCCTGTACTTCGATGCCGTTATTTTCCAGCAAACGCCCAAAACCTGCATAATCGGTATTATAGCCGCGAATTGCACCGTTATGAAAATGGATCGTATTAACGGCTCCAATAGCCTGCGCTTCCATACTTAAAGTAGTCAAAGCAGCCATTACATTGATCTTGTGCGGAATGGTTACATTGACTCCGCAGTATTTACCACGCAATTCATGCACGCTCGCATATAATTCTTCAGGAGGTATCTCCAGCAGATCATATGTTCCTTCGACACCCAATTCTTTAAAGATCAGCTGATGTATCTGCGGTGATAAACTGTGTCCCAAACGCGCTCCAATCAAGCCAAAATGAACCATAACACAAACCTCCTATCTACCATCGGCAGGATAATTGCCTAATATCTTACAATATGCGCAGCTGTCGGAAAGCTGTTCTAATGCCTGACGTACTCTTTCTTCACGCAGGTTGCCTACCAGGTCGATGTGGAAGAAATATTCCCATGATTTACCTTCGATCGGCCGGGATTCCAAATTCATCATATTTAAACCGCTGTGATAAAAATGTCCTAAAGTCCTGTATAATGACCCCGGTTCATGTTTTACTGCCACTACTACCGTAATTTTATTAGCATTAGGCGCCTGTTCCGCTTCGTTAGAAATGACGATAAACCGGGTATAATTATTGGAATTATAGTTGATATTGGCGGCAAGAATCTGCAGCCCATACATTTCCGCAGCCTGCTTACCAGCCACCGCCGCCAAATGCTTATCCTGCTTTTCCCTCACTGTTTCTGCACTTTTAGATGTGCTGAAATAAGGCACTAACTCCATCTGCGGATACTGATGAAAAAACTCTTTACTTTGTGCAAAGCCCTGCGGATGTGAATAAACAGTAGTAACATCTTCGAGCTTAGCACCTTGAACGCCCAAGAGATTGTGCTCTATTTTCACGCACTGCTCACCAACAATAGAACAATCGTGATGCCGCAGCAGATCATAAACTTCGGTAATACCTCCGGTCGAAGAATTTTCGATCGGCAAAACACCGTATTTGATCTCACCGTTTTTGACCGCCTGCACTACATCCTCAAACAAAGCATAATGATGTCTGTTTATATGCTGTCCTGCAAAATATCTCTCCAAAGCCTGATGACTGTAAGACCCCGGCATTCCAAAACAGCCAACCTCCATGACCTCCTCCTGCGGCAGAACTCGCGGCTCTGCCAGCAGTACATGCTCCAAAGCCTTGCTCTGCTCCATGATGGTCGTCATCATCGCTGTAACAGCCGGTGCATACTCTTTATGCTGTAAACGCATACAGGCCTTTGAGAGCACCTGAGCTTCCCGAGCCGCATCAAGCACAGGCAGCCCCTGCTGTTTTTTATAGGCCGCAACTTCCAGCACTGCCTCCATCCGTTCTTCCAACGCCGCAACCAGCTGGGCGTCGATCTTGTCGATACGGCGGCGGATCGCCTCTAAATCCAATTTTTCCATGCTCACACCTCACCGTCAATATCCGCAGTCAACAGCATATCTAAAACAGTCCAGGCCGTAACACCTTCCACGACAGGTACTGCCCGCTGCACGATACAGGGATCATGACGACCTTTAATTTCCAATACCGTATTCGTATGCTCAGCCACATTTATCGTTTTCTGCGGCAGGGAAATAGAAGGCGTTGGTTTGAACCCTACCTTGAATACAACAGGCATGCCATTGGTAATCCCACCCAAAATACCGCCGTTATTATTAGTTTCAGTTCGCACAGAATCTCCATCATAATACAGCGGATCATTAGCCTGTGAACCGGTGCTGCGGCAGAAACCGAAGCCCATACCAAACTCCAGCCCCTTTACCGCCGGAATAGAAAACAGCACATGTGCCAGACGGCTTTCCAGTGAATCAAAAAATGGTTCGCCCAAACCAGCCGGCAAATTAAGCGCCATGCACTCAATACTGCCGCCAATAGAATCCTGACGCTCACGCGCTTCCAAAATCAGCGCCTGCATCTCTGCCCCACGTACATCGTCCAATACGGCAAATTCCTTCTGCCGCAGACTCATCAATAATTCAGCATCTTCTCCCAATGGGTCAAACTTCCTGTCAAAAATCTCACCCACATTATTGATATGTGCCCCTATAACAATTCCATACCGAGCCAGAGCCTGCTTGGCAACAGCTCCCATAAAAACCAGCGGCGCAGTCAGTCGTCCGGAAAAATGCCCGCCGCCACGGTAATCATTGAAGCCTTTATATTTGATCTTACCGGAATAATCAGCATGCCCCGGTCTCATATTATCTTTTTAGAATACTGTAATCCTTAGAATGACTATCGCTGTTAGGGATCAGCGCACACAAAGGTGTCCCCGTCGTCCGCCCTTCAAAAAAACACCACTCTGGATCAAAAAAGCGTCTTTTTCCTGACGCTGGGTCGAAAGCAGATTGCGGCCCGGAGCCCGCCTTTCCATCTCGCGTTTAATAAAATCAATATCAATTCCCAGCCCCGGTGGTAACCCGTCAATCACAAGACCAATAGAAGCACCATGGGATTCGCCGAAAATCGTCATTTTTATTTTTCTGCCATAAACACCGCTCATATACTTTCACCCGTTCCCACAGTTTTTATCATTCCGCCTAAGGCTGTAAAATCCTGCCAAAATTCAGGATATGATTTTTGAACACATTCGCTGCCACTAATAATAACCGCCTTTTTGCAAACCAGACTCGCTACCGCTAAACTCATCGCGATGCGGTGATCGTTCCAGGAATCAACGCAGCCGCCCTGCAGACCTTCCGGCCGCCCCTTGATAATCAGCCCGTCAGACAGTTCTGTAACTGCAGCTCCCAGTTTATTCAATTCACTGGTCATCGCTGCCAGACGGTCACACTCTTTAATACGCAGCCGTCCTGCATTGATGATTTCAGTTGTACCTTCACTGACCGCTGCCAGTACCGTTAAGACAGGAATGATATCAGGACAGTCTGCCGCATCGATAACTACACCATTAGTCGACGCACTCGAGGCCGTATGATTACCTTCGGCATCACAGGTTATTTTTCCTCCCATCCGGTTGATAATATCCGCAACGACCATATCCCCCTGCAACGAGTCCCTGTTTAGTCCAGTACAGGTAATCTGCCTGCTCAGCGTGCCGGCAACAAGCCAGAACGCCGCCTGAGACCAGTCACCTTCCACCATGTTCCTGCCGCAGCGATACTTCTGACCGCCGCCGATATGATATTTATAATAATTTTCGTGTTCGATAACGATTCCGTATTTTGCCAGACACGACAAGGTCAGATCCACATAGCTCTGCGACTCCAGTGCAGAAGTAATTTTCAAAACAGAATCGCCTGCAAGCAGCGGCAAAGCAAACAGCAGACCGCTGATAAACTGCGAGCTGACATTACCGGGAAGCTCGTAATCGCCGCTTTTCAGCACACCGTTCACCGTCAAAGGCAAATACCCGTTAGAGGCAGTTGTATAAGACAGCTCCTGCCTGTCAAAAATATCATAATAAGCCTGCAGCGGACGCGTTACCAGCTTTCCGTGACCAGTAAATGTCAGCGGCTCACCGCACAATGCCCCCAGAGGGATCATAAACCTCAATGTCGAACCTGATTCTCCGCAATCGGCAGTACTTTGCGAAACTCGTACATTACCACTGCCATTAATAGCCAAAGCTGTGCGTCCTGATCTTTCTGAAGGAACTTTTTGAAAACCGATCCCCAATGCAGTCAGACAGCGTAGAGTAGCTTCCATATCGTCAGACATACTGATATTATCAACAATACTGGTTCCCGCCGACAGTCCGGCACAGATAATTTCCCTGTGCCCCATGCTTTTAGATGACGGCACGCAAACACTGCCGTTGAGCTTTGCCGGTGTAATCTTCAATGTCGTCATGCGCTCTCCTATCCAATATATGCAGGTATATCCTGCCAGTCTATTTTATGCAGGCGTCCGACGCCTATTTTTTCAATAATTACCAGGTTAATTTTTTTACCGCTCTTTTTTTTATCCAAAGCCATTGCCTGTAAAATTTCCTGAGCATCAAATACTGCAGTTACCGGCAAAGCAAACTTTTTCAGTACGCGGCTCAACTCCTCTGCAGTACCTGCTGCCGTAAGTCCCAGCTTCTCCGTTTGACGCGTCATTTGTACCATACCGATGCCAACGCCTTCACCGTGAGTATAAGTAGTAAAACCGCAGCATTTTTCAATAGCATGTCCGATAGTATGCCCAAAATTCAACAGCATACGTTCTCCTGTGTCAAATTCGTCTTTTTCAACGATCCGCGCCTTGATATTACAGCAGGTCTCAATAATAATGTCCGCCTGCTCCAGCAGCTCCTGATCACTTTTAACAGCAGCGATCTGAGCAAACAGGCCGGCATCGCGAATACAGCCGTATTTGATCGCTTCAGCCAAACCATCATGCAAAAACCGCAGCGGTAAAGTTTTCAATAAATCCGGATCTATAAATACTGCTTTTGGCTGATAAAAGCTGCCTGCCAGATTTTTGCCTGACGGCAGGTCAATAGCCACCTTGCCTCCTACGCTGCTGTCGATCTGCGCTAAAAGCGAGGTCGGTACCTGAATAAAATCAATGCCGCGCAAAAAGGTAGCTGCCGCAAATCCGCCTAAATCGCCCGGCACACCACCGCCCAAAGTCAGGATCAAATCACTGCGCGTCAAGCCTGCCCGTGCCAGTTCGTCATAAACCTGACCCAGCACAGTTAAATTTTTACTTTGCTCACCGGCGGCAAAAACTATCCTCGTAACCTCAAACCCGCTGGCAGCCAGGCTGCGTTCCAGCCTCTCGCCATATAAGGGATCTACGTTGCTGTCGCTGATGATTGCCGCTTTTACCGCCTGAGAAAGCACTCTGGCCTTTGCCCCGATCTGATCCAGCAGCCCGGCTGCGATTTCAATATTATATGTTTTCTCACCTAACGCTACTGTAATCGTACGCATCAGTACAAATCCTTTCTTTTAATCGCAGCTTCCCGCATCATTTCCTGCAGGAGCTGCGCGTCGGCAGCTGTCAGAGCTTCGCGCCAGCGTTCCAACTGCTGGCTGAATGCAGCTAATTCCTGCAGAACGTTTTCCCTGTTCGCCAAAAACAAATCGCTCCATAAATACGGATTGATATCTGCGACCCTTGTTCCATCGCGAAAACTGCCGGCAATAAAATATTTCGTATTTTCATTATAAGAAGCACTGTTGATCAGCGCTACCGCTAAAGCATGAGGCAAATTACTGGTATAGGCGATAATGCGGTCATGCTCAACGGCATCAACCTGCACTACCTGCCCGCAGCCAATCGCGCCTGCAAAGCTGCTCACCCATTCGATCGCCCCACTGCTGTTAAAAGCTGCCGGCACCACGATATAATTGGCACCGTCAAAAATCTCGGCCTGGGACATACCAAAACCGCTGCCTTGACGGCCGGCCATCGGATGCCCCGAAATAAATTCCATCCTTCCGGTAAGCAGTCGCTGCACGTCCTCAGGCAAGCTGCCTTTAATGCCTGTAGCATCGGTTATCAAAACATCACTCTTCAAAAAAGGCACCGCACTTTTTACAAAATCCAGCGTAGCTGCCGGATAAACCGAACAGATCACTACATCTGCCGCCTGCAGTCCTGGACCTGCCCCGCAAAGAGCTTCGTCGATAACAGCCTGTTCCTGAGCCTGCCGCAGCACCTTGCCGTCAGTATCGACACCGATGATCTTCTTTACGCCCAGGCGCCTCAGCGCTTTGGCATAAGAACCGCCGATAAGTCCCATACCTACCACAGCAAAAGTAAGCTGCTGCCAATCCGTGCTTCTAAAACCACTTTCCACTACGTTCACCTCGTTAAACTTTCTCCATTCTACAATCCTACGATAATTTGAACGGCTTCTTGTTTTTTATCAAGCAAACAGCCGTTTTTAACATTATTATACTATATCCTACATCTCTCTGCCGATTATTTGCGCAATGCCCTTCAATTCACCCATCAGGTGTGCAAAGCGTTCCGGCTTCAGTGATTGTGCCCCGTCACACAGTGCATGCTCGGGATCGTTATGTACCTCAATGATCAATCCGTCTGCACCGGCTGCGATAGCAGCTTTGGCCATCGGTTCAACCATCCACCACATGCCGGAAGCATGGCTCGGATCAATGACGATCGGTAAATGGCTTAGTTTTTTTACTGCCGGGATCGCGCTCAGATCCAAAGTATTGCGGGTATAAGTTTCAAAGGTACGGATACCGCGTTCACACAAAATAACATTATCATTACCGCCGGCCATAATATACTCAGCCGACATGATCCATTCTTCTATCGTCGCTGATAAACCACGTTTCAGCAAAATTGGTTTATTTGTCTTGCCAAGCTCCTTCAAAAGCTCGAAATTCTGCATATTCCGGGCCCCTACCTGAATCACATCCACATCTTCCACGAAACGTTCGATTTTATCAGCTGACATGATTTCGGTAACGATCGGCAGGCCAGTTTCCTGTTTAGCGATTTTTAAGAGCTCCAATCCCTTTTCTTTCAATCCCTGGAAAGAATACGGTGAAGTACGCGGCTTGAAAGCTCCGCCCCTCAGCATAGCGGCTCCGCCGAGCTTTACTGATTTAGCAACGGAAATGATCTGCTCTTCGGTCTCTACCGAGCATGGACCGGCCATAACAACGATTTTTTTGCCGCCGATCTTGATCCCATTGACATCCACTACGCTGTCTTCCGGATGGAACATCCTGTTTGCGCGTTTGAACGGCTCCTGCACACGCATGACCTTTTCTACCCAATCGTTAACACGCAGCAGATTGATATCTAAAGTACTGGTATCTCCGATAACGCCCAGGATCGTCATATTCACGCCGACGATCTCATTGATCTGGAAGCCGTTATTGATCAGTCCGTTTTTAATCTTCTCACATTCCTGCATCGGTGCGCCTGGTTTCATTACAATAATCATTTTTGTTCTCTCCTTTTAATTTATATGGTTAAATTTAATTATAACCTGTTATAGCTCACGTCCAACGGCTCCTGCTATGATCTTCAGATCCTGCATCAACCTGCCGAAGCGTTCAGGTTTCAGGGATTGAGCTCCGTCACATAACGCATGCTCAGGATCATTATGCACTTCAATGATCAGTCCGTCAGCACCTACGGCTACTGCTGCCTTAGCCAGCGGCTCTACCATCCACCACATACCAGCCGCGTGGCTGGGGTCAACCACCACCGGCAAATGACTGAGTTTTTTTACTGCCGGGATCGCGCTCAGATCCAAAGTGTTGCGAGTATAATTTTCAAAGGTTCGGATACCACGCTCGCATAAAATAACACTATCATTACCGCCGGCCATAATGTATTCAGCCGACATCAGCCACTCCTCTATCGTCGCAGACAAACCGCGTTTCAGCAAAATCGGTTTATCTGTCTTGCCCAGCTCCTTCAAAAGCTCGAAATTCTGCATATTGCGGGCGCCTACCTGAATCACATCCACATCTTCTACAAAACGTTCGATCTTATCTGCTGACATAATTTCTGTAATGATCGGCAGCCCGGTAACAGCTTTAGCCTCCTTTAATAAATCCAGTCCGATTTCCTGCAGTCCCTGGAAAGAGTATGGAGAAGTACGCGGCTTAAAAGCACCGCCACGCAGGATCGCAGCGCCCATTTGCTTCACATCCTCCGCCACGCCGATAATCTGTTCCCGCGTCTCTACTGAACAAGGGCCTGCCATTACCGTGATCTGTTTGCCTCCCACCTTCACCCCGCATACATCTACGATACTGTCTTCCGGGTGAAACATCCTGTTAGCACGTTTATAAGGCTCCTGCACACGCATAACCTTGTCAATGCAGTCATATACTCTCAGCTGATTCATATCGAAGGCAGCCGTATCGCCTACTACACCGAACAGGGTAAAATTAGCACCGCGGCTTTCATGGATCTGAAAACCCTTACCTTCCATCAAGCTTTTTACTCTCAATTCCTCTTCTGCGGGAATCCCCGGTTTCATTACTATAATCATTTATCTCCACTCCTTAATTTCATTTTTATTTACACAAGATAATAAAAAAAATCAGGCCTCGTAAGAGAGCCTGATTAAAAATTCATCTTCTTATTTACAGCAGCATATCTCAGCTATGGTATCGGCATCTGTTTACGGTAATAGAATTATGCAGTTTTGAGCAAGTAAAATAACCAGCGCTAAAATAAAAATAGCCCCGGCTAAAGTCAAAAGCATATTCATTTACCCAATTAGTTCTCAAAACAGATTCCACGATCAACCCACCTAATTTAAATTTCTTGTGTAAAACTTAATTGTTGTTATTTTAGACCCGTATCAAAAAGGTGTCAAGCAAAAGCATAAAATTCAAAAAAATTAATATGCACCGTCTATTGTAAACAATGTTACAACAAAATCAATGGAGCACACCGTTGATGCCACTTCCCAAAGTCATTACCCCGCCTATCAATACTACAAGCAGCGCAATGCGCTTAAATAAATGCTGATTGATACGGAAAAACATTTTTTCTCCCAGCCACCAGCCTAAAAGTACTGCCGGCAACACATACAGCGACAAAGCAATCAAATTTCCACCCTGAAATGTACCCGCAACAAAAAAACTGCCTAAAGTACAAAAACTGCCGATAGCAAAGATCCAGATCATATTGGCGCGCAGCAAATTTTTCTCCATATTCTCACTCAAAAAATATAAAGCGATCGGCGGCCCGCTGATACTGGTAGTCGCACTGAAAAAACCGCTTAAAAAACCAGCAGAAACACGTCCCAGCTTTTTATTTTTGACCTCAGGCACAAAATTTAATTCCATTAAAAGCGTTACAAGCAAAAGCGCTATCCCTAATAAAATCTTTAAATGATTAGCATCAGCCACTTTCAGCAGATACGCTCCGGGAATAATCCCCAACAGACTGCCGGCAGCTGTTATCAAAACTGTCGGCCACTCAAATTCTCCCCAGGTACGCCACATCATGATCACCCGCACAATAACACCGGCGATAATAACAAATACAACTGTCTCTTTCGGCCCCATGACCATCGTTAATACAGGAGCTGCGATCAGCGCAAAGCCAAAACCAGTTACAGTACTGAAAAAAGTAGCAGCAAATAATATCAACGAAGCAACTGTCAAGACAAAATAATCCATGGTTTCTCTCCGCTCTTTTCTGAAATAGATATCTGCATTATAACACAAAAAAGAAGCCCCTACAAAACGGAGCTTCTTCCAGTCGTCTTATTTCAGCCATTGACGTATTATTTTTTTCAAAAGCTTTAGTTCAAACGGCTTGGCTATGTGTGCATTCATCCCCGCGGCCAGCGCCATTTTCACGTCTTCCGAAAAAGCATTCGCAGTAATGGCAATAATCGGAATCCGGACCGCATCACTGCGAGAAGCAGCTCTGATTGCTCTTGCCGCTTCATAGCCATTCATAGTTGGCATCTGGATATCCATAAAAATCAAATCATAATATCCTTCAGGCGCCGCCAGGAATTTTTCCAATGCTTCTGCACCATCACCAGCGGATTCACAAGTCAAGCCCAACAGCTTCAAAAACTCTAAAGCAATTTCCAGATTGATTGCATTATCCTCAACTACCAGTACCCGTTTACCGCTATAATCAATATCAGCAGCATTTTCGTTATCACCGGCAGGTTGTTCATACTCGACCGCAACTCCGTTCTGACGCTGCACCTTCAGACAAACAGAAGCAGTGATCTTACTGCCCTTACCAACACAGCTCTCAACATCGATCGACCCGTTCATCAGTTTTGCCAGGTTCAAACTGATCGTCATGCCCAGACCAGTTCCCTGTATTTTACTGACCCGAGAATCTTCTGCTCTTATAAACGGCTCAAAAATACGCTCGATAAAACTTTGTTCCATCCCAATGCCGTTATCTTCTACAATAAAATCAAAAACAGCCAGATCATGTGGTAACGGCTTAACAGTAACCGTCAGCTTTACCACACCTTCATCAGGCGTATATTTAACGGCATTGGACAACAGATTAAGTAATATCTGCTGCAGTCTCAGCGCATCACCCAGCACAGTTATATTTTTCAGTGCCTCTGTTTCCACAATCAGCTGATGCCGTTTCTCCTCAACAGCAGGTTTAATGATATCTAATGCTTCCTCAACTTTTTCTTTTAATAAAAATGCTTCCGAGTTCAATTCTGTTTTGCCGCTTTCGATCTTCGACATATCCAGAACCTCATTCAACAGCTCCAGCATATGTTTGCCAGAAGTGACAATTTTTTTCAAATAATCATCTACATGATCTTTGTCGTCGCAATGTGCCGCTAAAGCCGCCAGCCCCATAATAGCATTCATCGGCGTTCTGATATCATGCGACATTTTTGAAAAGAATTCACTTTTGGCCTGATTGGCCTGTAAAGCCAGCTGATATGCGTCACTGATGATTTGTTTATTTGCTTCCTCCTGCATCGTGCGTTCATGGATATCGCGCATCGTCAAAAGCAGCCGTTCTTTTAATTTACCAAAATATGAAAGCTTAACTTCTTTATATCTGTACCCGTCTTTAGCGGATGAACGGAAATACAGCATAACAGCATCTTCCTGCTCCAGGCACTTCAGCAAACTATCAATACTCCAGCTTTTTAAATGCTCACAATCTTCTTCACAAACAAACTCTTTTATAAATACCGGCAGCTGTTCATTAATGCTGCCACGCAGCGGCAAACCGTAATGAGCGCAATAACCGGCAAAACGCATCACATAATCACCACTGTTTAAATCACAGATGCAAACAGCATCATAGTCATGTTCTATCGTAAAATTATAAATAGACTGCAACTCGATTTTTTCAAGCTCCATTCCTTTTTGCTCGCTGATATCCTCAATGATACCAATGACAAAAGTCGGCTGCTGCTGATCATCCCATGACATAACAGTCATTGTTACCCGCACCCAGCACTGCTTGTTCTTGTCACAGAATGTGGAAGATGCAGTTTTAGCCCCATTATGAATAGCTTCGTACATCGCATAGCAATCTGCCTTACTTTCACCGCTTACAAAATCTTCCACAAAGCTTTCCGGAATATTCCTGTATTCCATACTACAGTTAAAATATTTACTGGTTCTTACCGGCATAACTTCCAGACGTTTTTGCGGATAATAATAAAAATGGAAAATTTTTGTTCCTTCCAGAACCTGGCGCAGCAGTTCCTGAGTACCCTTATCCTGCTCCAGCAATTCCTGATTAAGCAGCTCCATCTGCTTTCTGTTGTCAATATCCAGAAAAACACTTTGAATAACACGTTCTCCGTCAATATTTTTGATATATTCACCGCTGCCAATGATCCAGCAATAAGTACCATCGGCCCTCAGCGCCCGATATTCAAAAGACTGTTTCCCCTTGCCCAGCAGTATCGCGTTCATGCTCTGATATACTCTATCACAGTCTTCCGGCGCAGCCAGATCTTCTATCCGCCAGGATTTACGCTTCCAGAATTCTTCTTTTTCATAACCAAAAATCCTGATAGCTTCCATATTGGCATTTTGAAAAACAATACTTCCGTCAGCCTGTGGCCTGTATTGAACGATACCGCACAATACGGACTGAAACAGCTCGTCATAATAATCACGTTTACGTACAACTTCTATCAGCTGCCTGCTCTTTTCGATATTGGCCTGTCTTAAGACCTCAACATCGCTGGCATTCTGATGATAACCGCGAATATAATAAGCATTATCGTCTTCTTTATATAACTTGCCGCTGCAGCGAATAAAAATTGTGCCCCACCATGGATGCTTCCAGCGATACTGAACCTCTACCAGCCTTTTGGTCGTCAGCATCTGTTCAATATATTTCTGCACTATTTCCAGATCTTCTGCAAGCACGCCTTGCGCAAAATGTTTATAATTATCTTCCAGCGATAAACTCTTCTGCAGCCCTAAAAGTTCTAACATTTTATCATCGGCATACAGACGCACGTCAGTATTATTTTTGTTTATTTCCAAAAGCCATAAACCAATATTACTGATTTCCAATATTTCCTGCATCCAGCTGGAACTGTAAAAATATCTTCTTTTAAGCCGCTAGAGTCCATAATAGTTCCTCTTTCTATTTTTCAAACTTCTTATTGTCTACATTATACCTTACTCTTAAACAATTTCCAATATTTGTTCTTTAAGAAATGTTTTTTAGCATCCACAAATAACGCGCATAAAAAAAGACTCTCGCCCAAACGAGAGTCTTTACTTATTTTTCGCTTTGCAGTCCTTTTTCAGTCAGCATAGTCCAGCCTTCTTCCTGCACGATCAGGCCTTCCTTCATTAAATGCCCCAAAGCACGTTTGAAAGCTGCTTTACTGATACCAAATTTTTCCTTAATGATTTCCATCGGTGTAGTATCACAGTAAGGCATTTTACCATTCCGTTTATGTAAAAAATTTAAAATATCTTCCGCATCGGCGATCATAGCATTTTCTTTTTGCTGGCGTAAGGACAGATTTACCCTGCCATCCTCACGAATATAAGTAATGCGAGCCGTGATCTCCTGACCAAAATCCAAACGCCCGCCGGGAACTTCACTGCGATGCAGAAACGCCAAAAAGCGCTGATTAGTAAAAATGAAGAAGCCTTCCGGCAGGATATTATAGATAGTACCTGTCACGCTGTCGCCGACCTTGACACCAACAGCAGGTTTGGAAGCCTTCAGCATTTCTTCTTCCACCCGCATACTGACAGCAGGACGTCCTGTTTTATCGCGATACAGCTTTATCCAGACCAGCTGACCCGGCGACACATGCCCTCGCATTTCGCTGTACGGCAAAAATACACCGCGTTCAGCGCCAATATCCACAAACCCGCCGTCCTTGGTCACACTTAAAACCTTAACGTAACCGATCTGCCCTTCGCGCATTTTCGGTAATTTCTGGCTCGCCGTCAAACGGCCATGCGGATCTTTATACAAATAGACTTTAACTTCATCGCCAACATTGACCGCTTCCGTCTGCTGCAGCTTATGCAGCAGGATATCATCAGAAGTATCGCCCGTACCAGCGTCAAGGAAAGCGCCCATTTCGCCCAGACGTGCCACTTTTAAAGTAACAACGTCACCCGCACGATATTTAAGCTGCTTTGCCATGTCTTTTTCATCAGTCATTTTTGCTCTCCACAAATTCTTCCGACGGAGCATCAGCCCACAGTTGCTCCAGATTATAGAACTCGCGTTCTTCTTCAATAAAGATATGCGCAACACAATTACCATAATCCATCAAAATCCAACGACCTTCAGCATAGCCTTCTTTGTGAGTAACAAAAATGCCTGCCTCCGCCAATTTATCTTCGATATTGTCAGCAATAGCTTTAACTAGAATATTATTTCCAGCGCTGGCAATAATAAAATAATCAGTTACAGGAGAAATGTTCTCCATATTCAGCAGCAAAATATCCTTTGCTTTTTTATCGCAGGCTGCCGCCGCGATCTTGTGTGCAATTTCTTTAGTAGTAAAATCCATCTTTTCGCCTCCTTTATTCTTGTTCATCTTCATCATCTTTCATATAGGGAATGCCGATTTCGTCCAAAGATTTTTGAACTTCCTCGCGTGATGTAGCCCAATAGCTGATACCTTCTGTATCGTCAAAATTACCATACAGCATACCCGACTTGACCTTTTCGTCACCAAACAGCTTAAAGCTGTTTGCAGCCTTGATCATCGTCAAAGTGTTCATATCGGTCTCCACATGTCTGTCAACAGTCGAAAACAGCGCCGGGATCTTAGTCACCGTATCGATATTGAAAATCTGTGCTGCCGCCGCTTTCATAAACTTCTGCTGCCTTTGCACGCGGCCAATATCACCCAGCTCATCTTTGCGGAAACGCACATATTCGCCTGCCCGCTTACCGTCCAGATGCTGATAGCCATGTTTAATATCAATAACAAGATCGGCATAAGGATCTTCATAATACATATCCTTTTCCACATATAAATCAACGCCGCCGATCAGATCGATAACATCAATAAACGCACGCCAGTCCACTAAAACATAATAATGGATCGGTACCTGCAGCAGATTGGCTACCGTTTGCTTGGCCATCATCACACCGCCGTAAGCATAGGCTGCATTCAGCTTATCCCAACCAGCCCGGCCCGGGATCTGCACCTTGGTGTCACGCGGCAGCGAAAGCAGCGCAACCTTATTATCGCCGGGGTCAAAGCTGGCCAGCATCATCGCGTCAGTTCGCTTTGGTTCATCCGGAGCAGCATCACTGTCACCGTCATCTATACCCAAAAGCAAAATATTGATGCGCTTGTTTAATTTTTCATTTTGGGTTATCTTGTCGCTGGCACCAACAACATCAACCTTCGGCGGATTGATAAAATTGTCATAGATCCAGACTGTTCCCCAAAAAGCTCCCGTCAGCAGTACCGCCAAAACCAACAGTACAAATACCAGCCTGCCCCAACGTAATTTACGTTTCTTGCGGACAGGCCTGCTCTCTCTATTTTCTTCCACAGACATTGGCATCTCCTACAAATTCAATTTAAGCCTTTTAAACTTAGCCGCCAATTCGTTATACCCCTCTATGCAATGAGGGTGTACCAAAAGGTCGTATTCCAGCAAATAACGTATCGTCTGCGCATAAGCCTTTATCATGGCCTGTTCCAGGTCAACCTTAGCCAGCCGGCGCATTTCCTCGATACCTGCAAAATCACGGGTCGGCTCCAGCAGATCAGCCAGATAGACAACCATCGCCATCTTGCTCATGCCTGCCGCACCAGTAGTATGAAAACGGATAGCATCCAAAATTTCCTGATCGGTAACGCCGTATTTTTCCCGGGCGTAATATACGCCCAGTTTGGCATGCAGTAAAATAGGCTGATTCCTTTCGACATCATCCATTGGTAAACCCAAAGCAATTGTATGCATCAAAAGATCACGCGTAGGTATCTCACGCCCGCAATCGTGCAGTAATGCCCCCACGCCAACCTTTTCCTTATCCAGTCCGTAAACAGCTGCCAGTTCAAGAGCAGTATCGTATACAGCCAAAGAATGTTTAAAACGCTTATGAGGCAAAGATGCTTTAAGAAGTTTTTTCATTTCTGTGATATCCAGCATGATAACAACTCCTCTCACTACCATTAAGACTGGTAGAGATGCTCCTCTAAAATATACTTTTCTACACTTTCCGGCACCAGACCCTTAATAGAAAGTCCTCGTCTGACACGTTCACGAATGCCAGTCGAAGAAATATCTACTTCAGGAGTATCCAAAAGTATAATTTTATTCTTAGCAGGCTCGCCAAAAAATTCGCAAACCTTGTCAATAGTCTGCCCATAACCGGGCCTGTCAGCAGCTATAAAAGTCACTTCTGCCAGCAATTCCCTGATGCGGTGCCAGGTGTTCAGCATCGGCACAGCGTCGGCACCAATAATAAAATACAGCTCATATTCTGGATAGCGGGCCTTTAGCTCCATAACCGTATCATAAGTATAGGAAACTCCGCTGCGCTGCAATTCAATATCAGTAACTTCAAAATAAGGATAAGGCTCTGTTGCCAGCTCCGTCATCCGATAACGGTCCGCAGCAGGTGCAAACTCCAGACCAACCTTATGAGGCGCAATAAACGCAGGAACAAAAATTATTTTTTCCAAGCCCAAATGCTCGTAAATAAACTTGGCCGTCTGCAGATGCCCCAAATGAACAGGATCAAAAGTGCCGCCCATAATGCCAAGCTTTTTGCTCTTCACTCGTTTACCCACCTTCCTTATTATCACTATATTATACCAAAAACAGGCAAGCTTGCACAACTATATTAGAGATTTTGCAAAAAGGAAATTTTTTAAGGCTATAATCTAAATATTTTTCGGCCGATATTGACAAACATATAGCCTTATAATCTTTTAACTATTTTGAGCGTTTAGAACTGCTGAATAAATAAAAACAGCTGACCTTTATTTTAGGGTCAGCTGTTTTTTACATTCACCAACAAAATCTCCCGCATCTATAAACAATCTATCTGTTATCAAAACATGCAACTTTTAACGCTTCTTACCAAAAATCTGCAGCAGCCGTAAAAACAGGTTAATAAAATCAAGATACAAAGTCAGTGCACCCAGCACCGCAAACTTGGCAATACTGCTTTCATCGTCATCTATGCTGTGAGCGATTTTTTTAAGCTTTTGCATATCGTAAGCAGTAAGGCCAACAAAGATAACGATCCCCACATAAGTAAGAATCCACATCATAGTGTCATTTTTCAAAAACATATTGACGACCGAAGCGATGATCAGACCAATCAAAAGCATAAACAAGATACTGCCCATTTTGCTTAAATCCTTTTTAGTGACATATCCAAAAAGAGCTGTTGCGCCAAAAGTACCTGCCGTTATCCCAAAAGTCGTTGCAATGGACTCCTGCGTATACATAAGAAAAATTGCCGACAGTGTAACGCCGGTTACAGCTGAATAAACAAAAAACAGAAAGCTGGCCATACTCGCACTCAGCGAATTGATTTTGCTGCTGATGATCATAACCAACACGATCGGCGCAAACAAAAACGCATAAAACGTTATTTGACTGCCAAAGATCAGATTTAACAACGCCGGAGAATGTGCCGTATAATAGGCGACTATCCCCGTTGATAAAAGTCCAAAAAACATCCACCCATAAACCTGGGCAAAAAAGCTTTGTACAATACTTGTACGCTTAACTGATTCCACATATGATTGATTTTCCATAAATTTACCCTCCTGAAATGTCTAAATAACTTAAGAAATTATGAATTAAATCATTTTATGTATTCATTATATTAGATACACTAAATTTACACAATTTTTTATATTTTATTTTCTTTAAATTATAATAACTATATAGAAGCTTTTTAATAAAAAACCTTTTACAATTTTATTTTTCATAATCACATTCAAAAAATAGGTCATATATCAATTTCAGTTAGAAATTTAGAAAAAAACTTTCAGCAGATACTGAACGCCAATAATGATGGCAACTAAAAGCAGCAGTGCTTTAGTACGGTCCTTTAAATCAAAAACAGTTTTAGGCCTTCTTAGATAATCTAAGAAGGCCTGCATTTTTTCGTGACAGGTTACTTTTTTAGTGATATTTTGCTTAACTTCATGCTCACTGCAATAATTTTTACTCATAGCGCAACGCCTCGATAGGATCTAAAAGTGCAGCTTTACGTGCAGGATAGATGCCGAAGAACAAACCAATGCCAACGGAGAATACCACCGCAATGATAATAGTCGGTATGGAGATCACCGTTTGCCAGCCGGCAAAATAGCTGATGGCATAGGAGGAACCGATACCTAAAATCACACCCAGTGTACCGCCGACAACGCCGATCACCATAGCTTCGATCAGAAACTGCAGCAGAATATTGTTGTAAGTCGCTCCAAGTGCTTTACGGATACCTATTTCCCGTGTCCGTTCGGTAACAGAAACCAGCATGATATTCATAATACCGATGCCGCCGACAAGCAGGCTGATGGCAGCTATGCAGCCTAACAGCAGGGTAATGGTATTAGCAGTTTCCATCATTGTTTCCATCAAAGCTGCCAGATTACGTACGGTGAAGTCATCATCGTCGCCTGCTTTGATTTTATGCCGCTGGCGCAGCAGCTGTTCTACTTCGCCCTGCACCTGGTCGATAACATTTTCATTTTCGGCCTGGATCGTTATCCTGTTGATGTGGGTAATACCCATCATGCGGTTTTGCGCCGTTGTCAGCGGTATGTATACCACGTCATCCTGATCCTGGCCGCCAGCCGATTGACCTTTGGCTTCCAGGACACCGATTACCTGAAACGGTGCTTTATTGATACGCAGAGTTTTGCCAACAGCATCGCCTTCGGGGAACAGATTATCGACAATCGTCTGTCCGATAACACAAACTCTGGCTCTGCTGCTGAGATCACGTTCAGTCATATTACGGCCTTCAGCTAATTTATAGCTGCGGATATCCAGTACATTAGGTGTCGTTCCTTCAACACTGGCAGTCCAGTTTTGGTTGCCGACAACTAATTGATAAGATGAAGAAACAGCCGGGGCAATATAAGCAATGCCTTCGATCTGTTTTTCGATGACGTAAGCATCTTCCGCCGTCAGACGCGCACCCTGACCGGCTGCCAAGCGTGCGCCGCTGGCAGTACGTCCGCCGGACATAACGATAAGCAGGTTACTGCCCAGACTGGAAATGTTGTTTTTGACCTGTTCCTTAACGCCAAAGCCCAAACTGACCATGGCAATAACAGCGCCGACACCGATAATGATGCCCAAGAGCGTCAGCAATGTACGCAGCTTATTGGAAATCATTCCGTCAATGGCCATTTTGATAGATTCGTTAAACATGGTCAGCCCTCCATTCGTCACTGACCAGCTTACCGTCACGCATAGTTAAAATACGTTTGGTCTGCTCGGCGATATCCGGCTCATGTGTGACCATGACTACCGTTTTGCCGTTATCATTCATTTTTTTAAAGATATCCATAATTTCATAGCTGGATTTGGTATCAAGATTACCGGTAGGTTCGTCCGCCATAATAATGGCCGGGTCATTGATCAGTGCGCGTGCAATAGCCACACGCTGACGCTGACCGCCTGACATTTCCGTTGGATTATGGTCGATCCTGTCACCCAGTCCCACTGCTTCCAAAGCTGTTTTAGCCCGTTCCAGCCTTTCCTCTTCGCCAATACCGGCATAAACTAAAGGCAAAGCTACATTTAATTGTGCTGACAGTTTCGGCAGCAGATTAAAGTTCTGGAAAACAAAGCCGATTTTAGCATTGCGCGTACGCGCCAGTTCATCGTCACTATAGCCGGCGACTTCTTTGCCATCCAGATAATATTGTCCGGAGGTTGGTCTGTCCAGGCAGCCCAGAATATTCATCATTGTTGATTTACCACTGCCGGACGGTCCCATAATAGAAGTAAATTCACCGACACCGATTTCTACGCTGACGTGATCGAGCGCATGGACTACGGCATCGCCCATAACATATGTTTTCATAATATCTTCAAGCCTGATTACAGCAGTCATATGCGCAGCTCCTTTCATTTTATCAGTGCATCGGAGGGCCACCCATGCGATTACTGTTAGTTTGCGTTGCTTTAGCGGCCTTGACCAAAATTTTATCGCCTTCTTTAAGTTCAGGGCTGCTGACTGCGACCTTATCGTCACCGCTCAGACCGACTTCAACATCTACGTTGCGGATCTCTTTTGTTGCTTCATTATAAACCTGTACATAACGGCTGCTGCCTTCAGTACGCAGGCAATTAGCCGGTACCATCAGTACACCGTCTGCTTCATTGACAATAATATTTGCGCGGGCTGTCATTGTTGGCAGCAATTTACCTTCCGAGTTGGCTACATCTACATAAACGGTGTAATAAATAACATTATTTTCGGTAACAGCTTTACGGGATACCAGTCTTACTATACCTTCAAATGTTCTGTCCGGATAGGAATCAACTGTAAAGTTTACTTTCTGCCCTACTTTTACCTGTCCAATATCAGATTCATCAACCATGGTTTCGATCTGCATATTATCCAGATTGGCAATAGACATGATGACCTGAGGTTCGGAAATACCAGAGCTGATCGTCTGACCAACGGGGGTAGGTTTGCCTATGACATAACCGGAAATCGGTGTAGTGATGACAGTATCATTAACATTAGAGGTAGCCTGGTCATAATTTGCTTTCGCAACTGTATAATCGGCTTCTGCCAGATCATAATCAGATTTTGAAATAGCTCCTTTGGCCAGCAGTGCACTGTAACGATTATAAGTCGCTAAAGCATTTTCCATTTTGGCCTGCATTTGTGTTTGTGTTGCCGCCAGCGAAGTATCATCTAAACGTACCAGTACCTGTCCGGCATTGACATGATCGTTCTCTTCAACACAGACTTCAACGATACGGCCGGTTATTTTGGAACTGATATCGACATTATCTACGGCACTTAAACTGCCGGTAGCTGATATGCTGTCCGATAAATGTCCATATTCAACGGTCGCCGTCCGCACCGTTTCTTTAACTTCGGTACTGCTTTTATAATAACCATAGCCAAAATAACCGATCGCTATCACAGCTATCAAAAATCCCAGCAGATACTTATTATGTTTTATCCATGCTAACATCATACATCCCTCTTTACTTTCGTAAAATTAACAATTCTTATCAGCTCGTACTATGTTTAAAATTATAACTTATTCCATTCTTTTGGTCAAAACCTATGATAACGAATTTCTGTGTTTTTTTAATGACATTTTTTGCAAAAAGTATGACAAAAAAGTGATTTCTAAAAACAGAAAAAGCAGTCTGCGCTGGGCGCAGGCTGCTTTTAGTTTAAAAATCAACCACGTATTTGTCCGTCGCCGCTGATAAGATATTTGCTGCTGGTTAGCTCCGGCAAAGCCATTGGTCCGCGTGCATGCAGTTTTTGTGTACTGATGCCAATTTCAGCGCCGAACCCGAATTCAAAGCCGTCTGTAAAACGTGTTGAAGCATTAACATAAACTGCAGCAGCATCGACACGCTGCTGGAACGTGCGGGCATGGTTATAGTCACTGGTGACGATACATTCAGAATGTTTAGTTCCATATTTAGCAATATGTGCAAGAGCCTCTTCCAATCCGCTTACTATTTTTACTGATAAACGCAGATCTCCGTACTCTGTGGCCCAGTCTGCTTCTGTAGCTGCCTGGATTCGTTTATCAAAAGCCTGTGTCTTACCACAGCCGATAATAGTGACGCCGGCTGCAAAATATTCTGTCAGCATCTGCGGCAAAAATTCAGCAGCAGCGTCTTCATGCACCAGTAATGTTTCCATAGCATTGCAAACTGCCGGACGCTGTACTTTAGCATTGATCGCAATCGCACGTGCCATATCATAGTCTGCACCTGCATCCACATAAGTATGACAGACACCGATGCCTGTTTCGATGACAGGAACCGTTGCATTCTGTACCACTGCCTGAATAAGTCCAGCACCGCCGCGGGGAATAACTACGTCGACCAGTCCGTTCATTTTTATTAAATCAGTTACTGCCTGACGATCACTGCTGTCAACGAACTGTATTGCTCCAGCAGGGATACCTGCCGCCTCTGCCGCTTGCGTCAGTATGCCGGCAATGACAATATTAGACTGCAGCGCTTCGCTGCCGCCCTTCAAAATAACCGCATTACCTGATTTTACGCACAAACCGATCGCATCAGCCGTAACATTCGGACGGGCTTCATAAATAATCCCGATAACGCCAAGAGGAACACGTACCTTAGTCACAGTTAAACCATTAGGCAGCCTGCGCCCGTCTAAAACGTTACCGACAGGATCTTCAAGCTGCGCTACCTGACGCAGACCTTCAGCCATAGCGTGGATACGTACCTGGGAAAGCGCCAATCTGTCTAACATCGATTCTTTCATATTATTAGCACGACCGGCTTCCATGTCTTTGGCATTAGCTGCCAAAATTTCCGCAGCCCCTGCTTCAAGCGCGTCTGCCATCGCCAACAGAGCTTTATTTTTGATCACGGTAGAAGTTACTGCCAGTTCACCGGCCGCACGATGTGCCGCTTCGGCTTTAGTACGCACCATTTCATAAGTTGTCATGTCAGATACCTCCTAACCTAAAATAACCAGATCATCACGATGAATAACCTCATCGTAATTTTTATGGCCTATTTTATCTTCTATTTCCGAAGTTTTTGCACCTTTGATCTGCTCCAGCTCGGCTGAAGAATAGTGACTTAACCCGCGAGCCAGTTCGTGCCCTGCCATATCGACAACGCTGACGGTATTTCCCGCTTCAAACTGTCCTTCAACTGCCGTGATTCCTGCCGGTAAAATACTGCAGCCGCCGGCTTTACGCACGGCCTTGGCACAGCCTTCGTCAATAACAAGTTTGCCCATGATACGGGCGCCAAAAGCCAGCCAGCGTTTACGAAACTGCAGCCTGTTCTCTTTCGAAACAAAAACTGTACCTATATTTTCACCTTGCAAAATACGGGCTATGGCATATTTTTCATCACCGCGGGCAATTGCCAGATGGATACCTGAACTGGTAGCGGCTTTAGCCGCCTGGATCTTGGTAAACATCCCTCCTGTACCCAAGCTGCTGCCAACACCACCGGCACTGGCCTCAATTTCAGGAGTAATATCACTGACGATACTCACCAGTTTCGCATCGGGATGTGTCTGTGGGTTTGCGGTATATAATCCGTCCACATCAGAAAGGATAACTACCAGATCAGCATCGACGATACCGGCAACCAGAGCCGACATATTGTCATTATCGCCTATTTTCAATTCATCTAAAGCTACAACGTCATTTTCATTGACAATAGGAATTACCCGGTTTTTCAGCAGCTCCATAAAGGTGTTGCGGGAATTTGTATAGCGGTGCCTGTCCAAAGATTCTGTTTTAGTAAGCAGCACCTGCGCTACGATCTGTCCATATTCGGCAAAAAGCTTCTCATAGGTGTGCATTAAAATACCCTGCCCCACAGCAGCAGCAGCCTGCTTACCGGGAATAGTCTTTGGTTTTTCGGACAGCCCCAGACGGTCTACCCCTACAGCAACGGCACCGGAAGTAACAAGGATCATTTCTTTACCCTGATTCTGTAAGTCGGCAAGTTCCCGGGCCAGTCGGTCTATCTGTTCAAAATTACGTTTACCGTTAGCGTAAGTTATGGTACTGGTACCAACTTTCACTACGATACGTTTAGCTTCTTTAAGTGCAGAGCGGTCAAAAGTCATCCAGCTCAATCCCCTCGTTAAAATCTTAGTATTCTTTGAATTCAAATACCATATCGCGGATACGTACGGTTTGACCTTCCTGAATACCTTTTTCTTTTAAAGCCGCATCAATCCCCAGGCTTTTCCAAATCAGCTGGAAACGATACAAAGCTTCGTCATTATCAAAATTGGTCATAGCTACCAAACGCTCGATATTTTTCCCTTTTACTTCAAAATCAGCATCCGCACAAGCCGTGATCTCAAAACTGTCCGGGTCTATTTCATCCATAATGATATTCTCTTCTTCGTCCGGTTCCGGTTCAAAGTTCTGCAGCATCTCATAAGCCTTATACATCAGTTCCTGCAGACCTTCGCCGGTAGCCGCCGAAGCCTTAACGATTTCATAGCCTTTAGCTTCAACATATTCTTTAACACGCTGGAAATTTTCCTGGCCTTCCGGCAAATCCATTTTGTTGGCAACTACCAGCTGCTTGCGGCGGCCTAAACGTTCACTGTATTGAGACAGCTCAAAATTGATTTTTTCAAAATCCTCAATAGGATCACGTCCGTCGGTACCGGAAACATCCAAAACATGCAGCAGTACTTTTGTACGTTCTACATGACGCAGAAAGTCATGCCCCAAGCCAACACCTTCATGCGCTCCCTCGATAAGTCCGGGAATATCAGCAAGAACAAAGCTGCGTTCAGCATCGATACGCACCACTCCTAAAACAGGGGTCAATGTAGTAAAATGATAAGCGGCAATTTCAGGCCTTGCAGCCGAAACCTGTGCAATGATACTGGATTTACCGACACTCGGATAACCTACCAGGCCAACGTCAGCCAGAAGCTTCAACTCCAGCTTTATCCAGCGCAGCTCGCCCGGTTCACCTTTTTCTGCAAAAGTCGGTGCTCTGTTGGTACTTGTAACATAGCAGGCATTGCCTTTACCACCACGGCCGCCTTTAGCAATAACATATTCCTGTCCGTCCTCAGTCAAATCAGCCAGGCGCACACCGGTAGCATCATCGCGCACTAAAGTTCCAAGAGGTACTTTTACGATAACATCATCGGCACGTGGGCCTGTACAGTTGGAATTACCGCCGTGTCCGCCACGTTTGGCAACAAATTTTCTTTTGTAACGAAAATCTATTAAAGTATTGAGATTTTTATCAGCTTTTAAAATCACGTCGCCGCCGCGACCGCCATTCCCACCGTTCGGGCCGCCTTTTTCAACAAATTTTTCGCGTCTGAAGCTGCTGCGGCCGTCGCCGCCGGCACCTGCTTCGACATATATTCTCGCTCGATCAATAAACATGATATTCTCCTCTATCTTCAATAATTAAATATTCAGCATAAATGCCGCGTTAAATTTAACGCCTGCCTACTTATCTATTTCCTTATTATAATACAAAAAGGCCAGTGAAAGCAAAGTTTCTTTATTTACTATTATCTTTTTCCAGCCAGTTTCTAAGCAGCGGCGCAGCATATGTTCCCATCGCCCTGTAAACGGCTGCCGTCGGATGTACGCCATCCAGATATGCCTTCTTCCTTTCTGCAGCAGTCAGTCCAACAGCAGGCTGCAGATCCAACAGCCAGGCCCGCTCTGCGAAACGTGCGCTTATTACATCCCGCAGCGGTAAAATATATTCGTTTAACCTGCTTTCCGCCGTTACAAGCGGCAAAACAATACCCAAATCAAAGTTTTTACTCTGACAATATCTCAAGGTTTTATCCAAATCTTCCAGAATAAATTTCTGCGGACGCATTTGAATGATATCATTAGCTCCTCCCAGAAACAAAATATGTTTAATATGAGCCGGCAAAGGCATTGTTTTCAGGCGGGATAAAATATCGTCTGTACAATCCCCGCATACTCCATAATTCAAGAATTTATCTCCGGTGAGTTTTTCAGCTTCGGCAAGCCACGATATACGCGGACCAAAAGGGAAACCATAAATCAAAGAATCACCAAAACATGCCACTGTCTGCATTTTTCCACCACCTGCCAATTCTTAATGGCATTTTATCAAGCCTTCTCGCAAAAAGCAAAATAATTTTTTGAGGTTTAGCTTGAAAAACTTTTAGTCCTAATATAATTATGTAATTATATTAAACAGATTATGTAATCATTGTAAGATGCAAACCCTATTGCAATAATGTATTATATAGACAAGGCAAAAGCATTTAATGCAATTACCTCCTCCCTTCTCTCTCAATTATTTTCATCCTTTCAACCTCAAAAAGCGGTTGCGACTACGGTGGTGCGAGTCGCAGCCGTTTTTTGGTTTTATAAATAAAAGGTTCCGTACTTAACGTACGGAACCTTTTATTTATTTTGTGCATTGGTATTTACCAGTACAGTATCTTTAAACTGTAAATTTTTGACAGTCGTTTCTAAAAATGTTTTTTCGTCCGCTGTCAAAGCCCGTTCTTTACTCATTATCATCAGATAAATCAAATTACCGTTCTTAAGGGTGGCATAAATCTGTCCGTCATATTTCTGCCCTACGCTGTCAGCTATATAGCTGCTGAATTTAATAAAATACATCTTCCCATTCTGCAGCTCACCTGCGACTACCGGCTCCTGCCAACCGCTGTTTTGCAGATTTTCCGCAAAATAGTCCTTCATCACTCCGCCAGGTCTATAATTCAGGTCGGGCAATTCTTTTGTCAATTTACTGCTTTCCACCATAACATGCATTGTCATCGATTTATTAACAGGGTCACTTATTGAAAGCTGCGCGACCTGAACCCCAAGTTCGTCATTTGGATCGGTCGGCCTTTCCACAACTGTTACTGCATACTGTTCAGGTAAGCTGACAATACAACCACCATCAGTCTCTTCATATGTTCTTTCAGCAGCGCAGACAACGCCCATTGAAAGTATAAAAATCAAATTCATCACTAATAAAATTTTCCGCAGCATCATACCACTCCGTTCTTAAGTGTTCTGTTTACCATTATAACAGAAAGTAAGGTTCTTTGTATAAACAAAAAACCTTACTGAAAACTTTATTTTAATGAATCTTCAACATCCCGCAACCTTCCTTTACCAATATTTTGATACAGATTATCATAACGTTCTTCTGCTAAATTTCGTCCTTCTTCCATAGCTTTTTTTATATCTTCAAAATACGAATTTACTGCAGCAGGTGACCATGTCTGCAATTCACATAACGCATACTTTCTAAAAAGTTCCGCATTAGCCCGTTCTCTTTTAACAGCATGTGGATATTTAAAGGCTAATTCATTCATCCATTTTTCTTCTATATCAACGATCCTTTCGATCTGTGGATTATCCTGCAGGGTTGGTATCTGATCGCCAATCAAAGCATATTTTTCAGTCATAACATTACGTCCGTCTTTTTTCGCTGTTTCCAAATCGCACAGCCACAAAGCAACTGTTTTATCCGATAAAACAGAATATGTCATACGGCGCATTTCCTTAAATGCAGGTATGGTATTAGCAGGAACAGCTTCTTCCGCATTGACACTCATAAACATTTCGGTCTCCAAATCAATGATCCGCTGCATGATCTCATTTCTCTGCATATTTTTCACTCCTTTACGGCAGCACGCTTTTGTGCTAAAGCTTCAACTTCCTCCAAATCTTTAAATCCTAAATTACCATACAGATATTGGTAACGTTCTTCAACTAAATTACGTTTTTGTGTCGCAGCTAAAAAGATATCACGATAATATAAATTTAAAGTTGCATCAGAATACGTTTCCAATTCGCAAACTGCGTATGTAGTAAAGCCGCCTTCAACAGCTATTGTCAAAGGATATTTTTTATGTACTTCAGAAAGCCATTCTCTTTCGATATCTACTATTTTGTAAATCAGTTCATTTTCATTTAACGATGGTATCAAATTTTCCATACGGGCATATTTTTCTGTCATTAAGTTACGCCCTGCCGCCGCTGCCGTTTCCAGGTCCTGTAAATACGATGTCAGTGTATCAGCCGCTAAAACCGAATGGCTCATTTCACGCATCAGATAAAAAGTTTTCAGCATTTCCTGGCAATCAGCTGGTTCACTGGCTTTAACAGCGATAAACATCGCTGCTTCACGGGCGATAATCTTTTCCAAAAGCTGTTTTCTATCCATTTACAACACCGTCCTCAAATAAGCTTATCTGCTGCAGTAACAATCGTGCCAGTAAATTTGCCGCTTCTCTGGTAGGATGGATACCATCACTGCCAAAAATACATTTCCCATCCAGACTTTTTATCCTGTCATACCAGTCCAGTAGATTAACGCTTTTACCAAGCGTTAATCTTGTCAGCAGGTTATTATACAGAACGATCTTTTTTTCTAAACCTGCATGTTTTAACAGATGGACTTTCTCTACAGGAGGATTATTGATAACAATCACTTTGCTCCCTCTGCTCTTGGCAAAATTTAGAAAAAGCTGCAGATTATTTTTATATTCATCAGGCGTTACCCAAGGGTCACGACCGTATTGTTCAGAGTAAAGCGGCCAGATTTTTCTTCCTTCCGCCGGCCATAAATCTACCAGACCCAATTGTAATATCGTATAATCCGGGCGTAAAAATTCTATTTCATTGGCCTCGCCTTTTATAAGACTTAAGCTTGTATTAGCATGGCGGCAGCGATTTACCAGACATACATCCTCGGTAAAATTTGCGCTGAGCATTCTGCGCAGCTGCTCGGGATATGTTCCTGCGTAATCGAGTTCTACATTAAAGCTGTTTTTTGCATATCGCGGTAAACCGTAGCTGTCGCCAATTACCAATACTTTCATATTTCCAGCCCCTAAACAAATATTTTCTAAATACAATACTGTTTTTAAATCTTATTTATTCTGTATAGTCTTCGTTTTCTTCTAAAACTACACCCTGTTGATCAGGCACTTTTATTTTCAGCGGTAAAATAAAAGCTATAATCGCCGAAAGAACAAAAGAACAGAGAGCAAATTTGATAGAAGCAATAAAGTTACCCGTAGTATCAGCAAGATAGCCGCCCATAAAGCTGCCCAGCGCTGGTCCTATACCCATAACAATCAGGGTAGCAAGCCCCCACAATTTGCCCAGACTGACGCGCCCATAGATAGCACCGGCATAACCAACGACGCCACCCGGTTCAATTGCCCAATAAACTGCAAACAGTACGCAGATCAAAGCACCCAAAGTGGTAGACTGCGGTCCCATTGTCATAAGCAGCAAACAAGCTACTGCGCCTACAGCCGGGCCGAAAATAAGCATTGTTTTTCTGGCTTTGATCTCATTTTTCATCGCTACAACTAATTTATCAGATACGATACCCAAAAGCGGCATTGTAAAGATACCGGCGATACCAATGATGATATAAAGGTTAGTTGCATTATCTAAAGTCATTTTCAAATCTTTGGTCCAATAGGTAACGACCTGAGTCCAAATCAAAAATTCAGCAACCATACTGGTCAAAAATGCCAGAATCGAACCCCAAATCGGAAACGTGCTAAAAGCCTCTCCAATTTTCCAAGGATACTCTTGTTGGGCTGCCGTGCCTTTAGCAGGTGGAACTTCGCCAAAAGCATGTAAGCCATACTGTTCCGGGTTCTTTTTTGCCAGTAATGCTGCCAGTAAAAGTGCTACGAGCGAAATCCAACCCAAAATTGTCATTGCATCACGCCATTGTCCTGCATTTTCGACCAGCATCGGTTTCACGCCCAAACTGAGTACGATCTGCGCCATTGGGGCACCGGCAAAAGCAATACCCCACATTTTGGCATAATATTTTCCAACGAACCATTTACGAATGGAAATGGTAGATGATACCCACAGCATACCTGTTCCGATACCGGCAAAAATAGCATAAGCCGCATAATAAGAATATAAAGATTCAACCTTCGCTGTCAGATAAAAACCCAGCATACAAAAAACTGCGGCAATAGTATAAACAGGTTTTGTACCCCATTTATCCAAAATCATACCGCTAAAGAACGCTGTAATGGCATAAATGCTCATCATCAGCGAATAGCCTAACGATACCTGTGCCCCGGTCCAACCCATCGTCTGCGACATTGGCCCGGCCAGGATAGCAAAAGTAGAGCGGTAACCAAACAGGCAAAATACTGCCAGCCACGCAGCAACGACTACAAAATAAGAGGTTTTTTTCGCATCCATATAAACCATCCCTTCGTCTCACAAATCTATAAAAGATTATGAGTTAATAGTAATTACAAATTTCAGCTCCATTTTGAAAAGAGGCGGATGCAGGCTCCTGCATCCGCCAACTTACTTTAGTTAAGGAGGAAGTATTGTAATAGACTTATTTACTTGTAAACTGTTCGCAATATACGGCTTTCAAATCACCGTAAGTCCAGTCTTTTTTCTTAAAGCCATCGCAGATACCAATGTTGTTTTCGTCAGCTTCTATAAAGCATTTGCAGCATTTACATTTAGCAATAGGCGTAAACATCGGACAGGTTTCGCTGTCAATAAGGATAATACTGTCGTTATTGGCATGGCAGATACCTTTAGCAACGTCAATAGGGGTAAAATTACGGCAATCAGCATGATTATTTTTAGCCATTGTGACTCACACTCCTTCGTATTCGGTTCTTGCAACAACTTCGTCCTGGATCGGTTTACCGATTTCTACCCAGTATTGAGTAAAGCCAGCTACAAGTACCAACAAATCACGATAGTTATTAGGATGTTTTTGAGCATCTTTCAAAACTTTAGAATCGACGATATTAAATTGAATATGGAAGCCGCCTTTTCTCATGTAAGAACGGGTCAGATCCAACAATTTCTTAGAACCTTCGATACCTTTTACTGCATTCGGATGCAGTTTCAGGTTCATCTGTGAGTTTTGAGATCTGCTGTGATCCCAGCAAGTAGCGGATTCAAATAATGCATAGGCACCATTGCGGTCAGTACCAGGATATGCAGACATAGAAGCGTCAGCAAAAGTAGTACCGGAAAGACGCCCGTCAGCAGATGCAAGTGTTGCTGCACCTTGCGGAGCATGGGTAGATACAGACATCTGGCAAACATAGAACGGCTTAGCGTACAAGGATTCATATTTATCGCCGCAGCCACAGTACCAGTCTTCAAATTCAGCCAGAATTCCATCGACTTCAGGAATATCGTTGCCATATTTAAAGGATCTCAGGCAATCTGCGTGGATCTGATCGTAACGTCCGTCATCATCATCACGTTTTTCCTGAGCTTCAAGCGAGAAGCTGCCGATTTCATCAGCATTTTTGAAGCCAAAGTTATTAATAAGCGCATCTGTAAGTTCTTCCAGAGTATATTTCTTATCTTCAAACACCAATTTTTTAATGTTGTACAAAGAATTGACCATATTGATAGTGCCTGTGTCTTCAATGTTATAAGTAGCATTGTAGCGGTAGCCCATATTGCCAATATGCTGGCCTTTTGCCAGGCAGTCAGGTTTCAGGAAGGAATTTACCAGCGACATGTTATGTTTACGCCATACATCATGCTGAATATTATTGGTAGTTACAAGGCAATCGATGACGATATCATAATATTCAAGGAATTGTTCATACAATTCTTCATAAGTTTTGAATGTTTTGTTATGAGGTGGCAGAACCTGCAAATCAATACGTCTGTCATAGCCATTGGTAAGAACCATTTCCAAAACTTTCGGATTGGAAATAAAATGTACACCTACGGAAGTCGGCTGGCCTGCGCCGCCCGGGATCCAATATTTCTTGCCATTCAATTCCAGTTCTTTCCAAATACCAGGCGAAGTTTCCAAACAGCCGCCGATCGAGAAGGCACGGGCATCTTCCAAGTTCATACCTTCCGGCCCGTAATTTTTCATGATAAATTCGATACCGCCGCGGTTATTCATCCAGGCCGGATAACCGGTACCGCTCTTTTCGCACTCTACAGCTTTCAACAGAAATTCTTCCGGCAATTTATCATCATACAGTACTGACAGTGTCGGTTGTGTGGTCTGACAAGTCATACCAGCTTCCAGCAGTAGCATTTCCAGTCTGTTGGCAGCCGGCTGACCGTCACGGGTCAAACCTCCCAGGCAGACATTATTGAAAGTATTGCCGGAAAGTACGCCGCCAACAACACCCATTGAAGCAAAACAATCAATACAGGTCATTTTTACACGGTAGCATTCTAAAAGTTCCAATACCTCAGCTTCAGTGATACGTCCGGCTTCCATATCCTGCTCAAACCATGGCCATAATACCTGTCCAATACGTCCGGGCGACATACCTGAAATAGCATCTTCATTAACAGAAGCCATATGGACCATATAAATCATTTGCAGAGCCTCACGGAAATTACGTGGTTGTTTATGAGCGATATGCTCCATGATCTCAGCTATCTCTTCATATTCTTTCTTTTGTTTAGCATTTTTCTCAGTTGCAGCCAAACGTTTGGCTTCATCAGCATAATGCAGATGCCATGTTTGGATACCTTCCAAAACAAGTTTGACCGCTTCGTAGAAATACAGCCTGCTCATACCGATAATGCCATCACCGTCAGGACGTCCTGCAGTTTCTGCAATACCTTCTTCACACATTTTGATCAAACCGTCATAACCATATTGCAGCGGATAGAAATAATTGATTACTTCACGGCCCTGCGGCAGTGTATAGCCGGAATCAAACATACAAATCAGGCTGCGCATAACAGCTTCTTTAATCGGATATTCCGGAACCATTTGTTCATAACGATGACCAACATCATCCACAGATTTGCCAACCCACTCACGAGCCAGTTTAGTTAAAACACGAACTTCGTCTTTGCGGATACCATATTTACCGGCAATGGAAACAACGTTACCAAAACTTTCAGTTACGTTGCCGCCACCAGCGCCATAAGCACTGACCTGGTCAGCACTGGCAGAACCGGAAGCTAAAGCAGCCTGGTACAGTTCGTCTTCCTTCGCCATAAAGAATCCTTCAGATAACCACGGCATCGGGAAAGAACCACGATAGTACTGGGTCTTAGCACCAACAAGCAACTCACCTGGATAAATACTGGGAGTCAAATGCTCGAAGCCCGCCTTTAATGCTCTGCCGCGGCGCACTTCCATAATGTCACCCTCATTAGCCTGAAATACACGGTTATACCAATAGGGAAATTCGCAGGTTACAGAAGACAATGTCTGCAGATAAATATCTTTCAACTTAGCAGCTCTTTCTGTAGCCCCTTCTTTTTACTTCGCGGTCAACCATCTCTTTCGGCGCTTCACCGCCAGCTTGGAGATTCAAGGACATACCTTGCTCTTCCAATACGTCAACGAGTTTTCTTGCCATAATAAATCCTCCTTTTTTACATAAAATTCACTATAAGACCTGCAGCATTTTTAGAAGCAGTCATCCATTCAGTATTCACGCTTGCTGCATCCTTAGGTTGACTTAAGTGTACTATGCGAAAAATCTTAAGTATTGAGCCGCCAGTAGGAGTTGTAAGTCTGAAAAAATCAAACGCTGATACACCTCAGGTACTAGCAGGTCCTAAACACAAAAACAGCGGCAGCACACTGGTCCAAGCAAAACCAATGCGCTGCCGCTGTTTTATTGAGGAATTTTAAAATGGGGTGTCAGAACCAACATAGGCTTTGATGCCTAAATCAAGCAGCACCTTCTGCAAAGCTTCTAATTTTTCAGGAGGCGTAGCTTCATACATACTGTAAGGATAAACCATACCACAAGACTTCCATTTTGAATCGCCAAGACGATGGAATGGCAGAAGATTGAATTCCGTTAAACCAACACTGTGCATAAACTCTGCAATGGCCGCCATATTTTCTTTACTGTCATTAAAGCCTTCGATAACAGGCGATCTCAAGACCAGTCTTCCCGACCAATCTGATTGTGCCAATGCCGCGATATTTGCTAAAATAAGTTCATTTGGAACTCCGGTTTTCTCTTTATGCTTATCAGAATCCATATGCTTCAGATCATTAAATGCAAAATCAACATATTTCATAGTTGTCAAATAGGTTTCCTGAGGGAAAAATCCGCTCGTTTCAATCGCTGTATGGATATAAGCATTACGGCACTCCTTCAGTACCGCCTGCAAAAAATCTTTTTGATACATAGGATCGCCGCCGCTGAAAGTAGCACCGCCTTTACCAGACCAGTAATGCCTGTCACGGTCAAAAATTTTCATCAGTTCGGAAACCTTCATATCTCTGGAAGCCGGGACAAAAGCTTCCTGTAAACAAGCATCCACACATTCATGACTTTCACAATGTCTGCACTTTTCCCAGTCTATTGCCAGGGGTATTTCTTTTTCATCGCTGATAGAGATTGCCTGATGCGGGCATTTTGGGATGCACCTGGTACAGCCTTGAGTCCTGTTGATGCATTTCATTACCCTAAATAAAGTCCGTACACGATTCTCTAAACCTTCCGGATTCGCACACCATTCGCAGCGCAGCGGACATCCTGATAAAAATACCAGCGTACGGCAACCGGGACCGTCATGTACAGAATAAGACTGGATATCAAAAATACGACCTGACAAATCCTGTTGAACACCTATAGGGGATAATGATCTTGCCATAAAAATCTTCCTCTCTGCCAAAAGCTTTGCGTATCATTACTTTCTGTTTCGATTGTACAATATTTTCCAGCTGACTTCTTGAGCCTTAGGCCGTATTATTAAATACAAAAAAGCCATAGGACTAAGACTTTAGTCCTATGGCTTCATACCAATTATTTATCTTTTAAACTTTTCATAAACAATTCATCATTGACGATTTGCTCCAATAATCTTACCACATCATCCGGGTAGGCATATTGGCTGCATTCCTGCCGCAGTTTTAACAATGCTTTGTTATCATCGCCGTTTTCACTTACTAAAATACTGCCATAGCGGTCTAAAACAAAACTGATACCGGCCAGCTTTTCTAAATGGCATTCCTTAATTTTTCTCTGCAGGGTTTCATCAACACCGTTCAAATAGCCGCGAATATACAGCAACAGTGGTTTAACCCATTTGTCCATTTTCAGCGGCTCTAAAAAAGTCATTTCATCCTCGGGGACAGTCCCCTTCTGTTTACATAAAGTAGCGATGATATCCTGTATCCGTACCAGCAGCAGTCCCTGCTCAGTTTCATTTTTAGATAGATTGAGATAGTCACACAGCTTACGGCAATAATGAAATTTGCGGTCAGCAACAACCACAGCTTCCGAGGGTAAACACTGTTTCAGCAAAACATTCAGACTCTCAATAACTGTGCCTCTGCTTTCCATTTCATCAAACATGCTTTTTTTGCCAAATAAACTGTCTAAAATAGCATGCAGTTCATTGTAGTCCACAGGTTTTACCAAAAACTGGTCAGCGCCTATTTTATAGCCATGAATCCTGTCCGCAATATCATTAAGAACAGTAATCATTACCACGGGGATATGCTGCGTTTTTGTATTTTCTTTTAATTCCCTGCAAACTTCATATCCACTCATTCCCGGCAGCATGACATCAAGCAGGATAATATCCGGCAGATATCGTTCAGCTAAACTGATAGCATCTTTCCCCTGCTGGGCAGTAACAGTTTCATAGCCCCAGCTTTCAACAAAATCTTTAAACAAGTCCAGGTTTTTAATATTATCATCCACTATCAAAACAGTTTTCATTTACGCACCTCACCTTTCACTGTTTCTTCATTCCCTGCTGCAGCGGAATCAAAAAAATTACTTCCGTTCCTTCACCTAAAGCACTTTTTAAATAGACATATCCACCATGCATCTCAACCATCTTTTTTACCAGTGGCAGACCCAGTCCTGTACCTTCGTATTCACGGGTATAAGAACTGTCGACCTGTTCAAATTCCACAAATACTTTTTTCTGATCCTGCTCGGCTATACCTATACCATTATCGCGCACAATAAATTCTGCAACATCTTCACGCTTATAAACATAGATTTCTATCTGCCCGCCAGTTCCGGTAAACTTTACTGCATTTGATAACAGATTATATAAAATCTGTTTTAGCTTGGCCGCATCAGCTTCGATCATAAAATCATCAGGTTCAAATTTCAACTTTACTTTTAACTGTTTACTTGTCACATAACTTTTCACGTTTTCCACAGTCTGCAAAACAATTTCTTTCAAATAAAATTCGCTGTAATTAAGAGTCATTTTCCCGCTGGCAATCTTGGATATATCCAGAATATCATTGATCAGCTGCAGCAGATGAGTACTGCTGCTGAAAATATTAGCTACATATTTTTTCTGTTTCTGATTCAGTTCACCTAATATATCGTCCTTTAAAATTTCAGAAGAACCGATTATAGCATTTAGCGGAGTTCTCAATTCATGACTGATATTCGCCATAAACTGGGATTTCGCCACATCTACTTTCTTCAGCTCATTCAATGCTTCCTGTAAATATTTAGTTCTTTCCGCAACATTAAGTTCAAGCTGCTCATTGTTTTTTTGCAGTTCAAACGCCAGTTGCTTCTGTTGCTGATGCTCACATTCCAATTGCTCTAAATACAGTTTGCTCTCCTGTTTCCTAAGTTCTAACTGAGTTGTAAACTTTTCGAACATCTCCTGCAGCATAGCACCTTCGTCATCCTTTTTCCCATTAAGTATTGCTTTGTTACCAAAATTCTTTTCATAATAATCTCTAGTCAAATCGGTAACATGCACAATTGGACAGCTTATTTTTTCAGCCAACAGCTGCCCTAAAATAAGCATGGCCCACAGACATAAGAAAAAAAGACCTAAGACATACTTATAATTATTGCTGACAATTCCCGAAAATTTTCTTCTGGGATGCCAATTCCTACAACAGCGATTGGTTCATCAGCACTGTTAAAAATTTTCTGATCTAAAAAAACATGTATTTCATCATCGACATCCACTTTTCCAAAATACTGTTTATCGTCTTCCAAATATTTACCTGTTTCATGCGGGGCCCTGCTGCCGACAAAATTACTTTTAGTATCAGTCTGAATATTCGAGGCAATCCTTATCCCGTCAATGGAAAAAGCCAGAAATGAATTATCCAGATTTCTGCTGTAGCGCTCAGCAAAGTAGTTATCATTATTAAGTACATCACATAATACAATAGCTCCGATAACGTCGTTATCAGCAGATTTATCTCTGATCGGTACTACAACTATACCCATCAGAGCTTTATGCAGATACTCCTGCGCCCCCGGAAACTGGTTAAGTATTTTGATCGAAAAGTTGTCATATTCAAATGAATCTTTAGTAAACAGTTCTTCAAGCCCGACAACTTCTTCTGATACATGCGTTTTCCCAAACAGCATGCTGCTGGCAGCCAGGATTTTAACAGCACTGCCATCTGGATATAACAGATAGGGAGAACTGCTTGCCAATATACGGTTCTCTCGATCTACAATAACTACATAGTCAAGATAATTAAAATTACGTTTTAAATTATTTAAAGCCATAGCAAGTCTGTTTCTATCATCATACATGGCTTTATTAATATCTGAATCACCTGAGAAAAGCAATCCTGCCTTTCTCATCTCGTCCATCCTGTTTTCCATATCATTACGAACAGTTTTCATCGCAACCTGTAAATAGTTGCGTTCATTCTCCTGGATCTGTCTGTCAAAAAAATGCTGCGTTGAAAGTACTAATAAAAGCATGGGTACCAATAGCAAAACCAAAACAAAAATACTCAGTTTTTTCTTTATGCTCATCTTCTTTGCCCCATTCGATTTTATTACGCATTAGGTACTATCCTGCAATACTCCAAAATCAACTGCATCCGATCTTTAATATCAAGTTTGCTCAGGATATTGCTGACATGTGTTTTTATGGTTTTTTCACTGATAAAAAGCTGTTCTGCAATCTGTTTATTACTCAATCCCTGACAGATAAGCATTGCTACTTCTGCTTCACGCCTGCTCAAAATACCGTTAAAAACATTTAGATCAGCTTCAGTTTTTTCCGCCCCAATATTTTCAACAACATTTAAATCAAAATTTACCAGAGCCATTGTCTGCACCAGCAATTCCCCTATCCGCTGCAGCTTACGCTGAGGCATTAAGGGTATATTATAACGTTCTATAATTTCCTGAGGCACTGTATGCGCCTCTGTAGCAATGCCACCGCCGTAGGCAATAGCAACCAGCTTGTTATTATAATAAACAGGGCACATAAAATATGTTAACCCCAAATAACACGTAAACAATTTTATCTGCTGAGTTTTTTTGAGAAAACACATTGATTTTTCTTTTTCCTGCTGACAGCGTTTTTTATTATTTTGAATTATCTGGTGACAAAGAAGACTTGAGTTTGACCACACTGTTAATGGAGTGCCTTCTAAATCAAAAAAGCATAAACTGATATTATCAACACGGGCAAAAGAATCCTGAAAGGTTTGTAATTTTTCCTTCCCAATAAATTTCAACCACTCCTGTGAAGAAAAAGTGTTGCGCATCATTTTCATCTCCTTAAGTACAACATCAAAACAACTATACGGCAGTGTAAAATGATTATATCGTTTCAATTGCCTTTTTACAACAAAACAAATATAATCTCAAAGAATTTCAAATACTTATATTGCATATTTATTCCTTTAATATCACTTACAAATATTTGCATACTTTGCACTAAAAAAACTTTAAAAGCATCCATATACCAACCATGTGAATATTTTCGGCTTATACTTATATTTTAATAGAAGTCTCTATCTGCAAATAGACTGCCAAAGTTAGAATTATGGTATTTATTTTACTCCTTAGGGATGATTATAGAAACAAACACCAGGCTATATTACAACCAAAGATGTATAAAATTACTCCTGCAGTTGTAATATTCGAGCATAATTTAAGAAATCTTTGCTAAGTAAAAATAAAAACCACCCGTAAAACGGGTGGTTTTTACAAATACTGCCATACTTATCTGCTGCTATTTTTTTAACAAAAAAGCACTCACATAAGTGAGTGCTTTTAATTTTAAATTACATTGCTGCTTCTTCTACCGGATAAACACTGATTTGACGTTTGTCGCGCCCTTTACGTTCAAATTTAACACGGCCTTCGATAGTAGCGTAAATGGTGTAATCCTTACCCATACCAACATTGTTGCCGGGATGGAATCTGGTACCACGTTGGCGTACGATAATGCTGCCGGCAGTTACCAATTGGCTTTCGTGAGCTTTAGTGCCCAAACGTTGAGCATTGGAATCACGACCATTGTGAGAGCTACCGGTACCTTTTTTATGAGCATGCAATTGCAGGATCAGTTTAAACATTGCGATTCACCTCCTGTATGTATGAATGCGAACGTACTTCGGATACTGCTCTGCTACTCCCAGCAAACCATATTCCATAGTTGCCAGAATAGCCTGAGTCAATTCATTCGGAGTATTATTCAAGTTTACTTCTAAAATGCCGTCTTCTTCATCTACGTGATATGACGGCTGACATTTCAAATGCTGTTCCAATCCAAGGATTGGTGTCTGCGTCAAAACAGAAACCGCCCCACAGACGATATCTTCGCCTGCTGCTGCAAAGCCTGCGTGACCGCTGACCTTATAGCCTGTTATCAATCCCTGTTCGTTCTTAAATAAATCTACTGTAATCATTGCTGTTAAGCTTCGATTTTAGAGATTTCAACTTTAGTGAACGGTTGACGATGACCTTGGCGTTTGCGGTAGTTGGATTTTGCTTTATATTTAAAAACAAAAATCTTCTCAGCCTTACCATGTTCAACAACTTTAGCAGTTACTTTAGCGCCGTCAACAACGGGTTTGCCGATTTTAACATCGCTGTCAGCAACAACAGTCAAAACTTCGTCAAAAACGACTTCACTGCCAGCTTCAACGTCCAATTTTTCAATGTTCAGAACATCGCCTTCGCTAACGCGGTATTGTTTACCGCCGGTTTTAATGATTGCGTAGTACATCTATTTGCACCTCCCTTATGATAGACTCGCCAAATTCGGTACTCCTAAAGAGTTTACGGAACCTCTCTGCGCGGTTGGGGACAGACTTAATCAGTCTATACTCGAATATTTTATTACAAACGGCGTTATTTGTCAACACCGGTATTGTCTAAAATAGAAAAGGTTTCTATGTGCAGACCAGTATCTACTTCTACCTTAATTTTACAGGCCAGTTCACGTTCCCACTGCCGCAGATCTTTAGCCCGCAGCCACTCTACCATCCAGGGATTGGCAGAAATCAAAATACTGCGTGATGCGCATGGCTTAGCCAGTAAAGTCCGCAAACGCCGTTTTATTTCCAATGCTACTGTTTCGCGTGATTGCACTCTGCCACCCCCCTGACAGATAGGACAGGGAGCATACAGAACCGTTGAAAGATTCTGGCGAGCTTTTTTTCTCGTAATTTCAACTAAATTCAAAACCGTAATATCCTGAACACGCGGCTTCATTTTATCATTCGAAAGCGCCTGCTGCAGCACCTGCAGAATTTCCTGCTGATGCTCCTGCGTATGCATATCAATAAAATCTACAACTATAATTCCGCCAATATCCCGCAGTCTAAGCTGTCTTGCAATCTCGACAGCCGCTTCACGATTGATCTGCATAATAGTTTCTTCCAAATTTTCACGGCCGCTGTAACGGCCGCTGTTAACGTCAATAACAGTCATTGCTTCTGTATAATCAATTACCAGATAACCGCCGCAGCTCAAGTCTATCCGCCTGTCAGAAATAGTATCTATTTCCTCCCGCAGTCCATAGTACGCAAAAACATCTTCCTGCTTTTCATGCAGCAGAACCCGGCCCGTTGTACCTCCTGGCATGTTCTTCAGTAACTCGCAGACACGTCCATATACTGCTTTATCATCCAGGATAATTTGGGAAACATCATTTGTCAGATAATCACGTACGATCCGTACTGATAAGTCTAATTCCCGATACAAGGTTGCAGGAGCTTTTTCTACTTTCCCGCGTGCTTCTATGACACGCCAGTTAGCGCACAAATGCCTGATATCCTCAAGCAATGCTTCCTCACTGGCACCAATAGCCGCCGTACGAATAACGATTCCCATACCATCAGGCTTTGCTTCCTCAATAATAGCTTTTAAACGATTTCGCTCCTCTTTATTCTCTATTTTATGCGAAACTCCAATATAATCCGCCAGTGGCAAAAGCACCACATAGCGCCCAGGTAACGTCAGCTCGCGTGTCGCGGAAGGTCCTTTGCTTCCCCTGGCATCTTTCGTTATCTGAACTAATATGGACTTACCTTCAGTAATATCATTACTTTCACCCAGATAAAGAAAGGCATTCTGCTGCAAACCAATATCAATAAAAGCCGCCTGAATGCCAGGAACAACATTATTTACACGCCCCTTAAAAATATTACCGACAAGATGTTTTTCACTGCTGCGTTCCACTAAATATTCCATCAGTCTACCGTTTTCAGTCAGACCCATACGTGTTTCTTCTGACGTAGCACTGATAATGATTTTGGTTTCCATACAAAAGCCCCTCCTTTCCTGAACTATTGAATAAACTTGTCCATATGTTCCAACATCGGCAATCTGCGGCCATCAGCAGCTGCACGATACAGATCCAGTCTGGTGATATCTGCCTTTTCAACAGGCAGCTGCATTCCAAAATGCTGATTTAAGGTATTTAACAGATCTGCTGCTTTCATACTGCCATTAGGTGTAATACGACAGGAAAATTTTAACGTCAACATATCATTTTCCTGCTTTGCACATATTTCCGGTATATAAAATTTTACATCAATTTCTTTGATTTTGTTTCTAAGCTTTGGCGCTGCCTTAGCATAAACGACACTTTCTGCCGCGTTAAAAGCAGCTACGGCCTCAACATACTCACCGGAATAAGGCAGCACAACAAGATAATCTGCACCTCCGGCGGAAGCCATCAGCGCCGGTGCGTTGTTCGCAGTTACATCTGCGGCCATAATCTGAATGCCGCGAGGTAAAGCCGCTGTCATCTTCTGCACAGCCTCGTGTACTTCCATCGGCTCAGCCAGTTCTATCTCTACAAATTCAGCCATACTGACAACGCCAACACCAAGCGCCGAAGCCAGAGAAAACTTTAAATGCGGATTAAAGCCTTCGGAATAAGCAGCAGGCAGTTTAGCGCGTCGGATAGCTCTTTCAATAGTCCGCACATATTCTAAATGGGAAATAAAACGTATTTCTTTCTCTTTAGTTATCTGCATCCTTAATTTCATACTAAGCCCTGCTCTTTCCAGTCGATTATTTTTACGCCCAGCTTTTGGCAAACACCGCAACCTGTACAGACACCGTGACGACAATCGTGGGTCAATTCTTCTGCCAGGGCTTTTTCATATTCCCTGCGCAGAAAACTGCGTGCTACAGCGGGCTGGATATGTTCCCATGGGAATAATTCATTAGCTCCGCGTTCGCGGCCTATATAGAATTCTTTGTTTAAACCTGCGTCCTGCAAAGCTTCCAGCCAGCGATCATAAGAAAAATGTTCGCTCCAGCCATCAAATTTGGCTCCGCGCTGCCAAGCCAGATATAAGGCTTTTCCTAAACGGCGGTCACCACGGGCAAAAACAGCTTCAAGCACACTGGTCACCGAGTCATGATACTGGAAGGTGATATTTTTTACTTTTAAGGCATCTTTCAATAAAAATTGTTTACGCCTTAGTTCCGCTATATCATCCTGCTGCACCCATTGAAACGGAGTATAGGGTTTGGGTACAAAAGAAGAAGCACTCACGGTTACTTTCGCACCGCGCCGACCTGTTACTTCCTGATATTTATATTGTACTGCCTTCGCCAATTTAGCTATAGCCAGTACGTCTTCGTCAGTTTCACCAGGTAAACCTATCATAAAATATAATTTTACTGATGACCAGCCTGCAGTAAAAGCAGCACCAACCGCATTCATTAAGTCTTCTTCTGTAACGCCTTTGTTTATCACGTCACGCATTCTCTGGCTGCCAGCTTCCGGTGCAAAAGTCAATCCGCTTTTACGTACAGCCTGCACTTCTTTCGCCAGATCTACAGAAAAACTGTCAATACGAAGAGATGGCAATGAAACACTAACCTTTTCATCTTTAAATTCTTCGATCATATCATGTATCATCGGTGCAAGACAAGAATAATCTGCCGTGCTTAAAGATACCAGTGAAATTTCGTTATAACCTGTATTATCCACCAGTTGGCGTGCCAGCTCCTTTAAAAGCTCCGGCCTGCGTTCACGCACAGGACGATAGACCATACCTGCATGGCAAAAACGACAGCCGCGGCTGCAGCCGCGAAAAACTTCCAGCATAATTCTGTCATGCACGATTTCTCCAAACGGCACGATCGGAGCTGTCGGATAATTAACCGTATTCATATCAGAAATAACTCTTTTTTCAACTGCCGCCGGCGCAGCATCACAATTAGCTACTACTGCTGCTACAGTGCCATCTTCATTATAAGCAACATCATAAAATGATGGTACATAAATACCTTTGAGCTTTACCGCACAGCGCAGGAAACCTTGCCGTCCACCAGGCTTACCTTCACGTTTCCATTTTTTATAAGCCTCCATCAGCTCGACCATAACTTCTTCACCTTCACCAACAACGGCAAGATCAAAAAAATCTGCCAGAGGTTCCGGATTATATACGCAGGGTCCGCCAACAATAATAAAAGGATCTTTTTCTGTACGTTCCTCTGTTTTTACAGGTATACGGCCCAAATCAAGCATATTAAGAATATTTGTATAAGAAAGCTCATACTGCAAAGTAAAGCCGACAAAATCAAAATCCTGCAATATCTTTTCCGTTTCCAAAGTTCGCAGCGGAATAGCATTGGCTCGCATTTTTGCTTCCAGATCTACCCAAGGGGCGTAAACTCTTTCAGCAGCAACACCGTTTTCAAGGTTCAGGATATGATATAAAATTTTAAATCCCAGATAACTCATCCCAACTTCATAAATATCCGGAAAAGCCAAGGCGATACTTACTTCAGTTTCCTCCGGACTTTTTACAATACTGTTAAATTCTCCGCCTGTATAACGAGCAGGTTTCTGTACACTGCTGAGTATATCGATCGTTAATTCTTTTTCCATACTGTTCCTCCTCTAAAATTGCAGCTGCTGACGCCGCATATTGATGTTCAGCAGCAGCCCGGCCAACAGCATATTCGTAGTCAGCGAACTCACTCCGTAACTCATAAACGGCAGCGGCACACCTGTAACTGGCATAATCCCAGCAGTCATTCCAATATTTACCAGCACATGGAACATAAACATGAAAGTAATGCCCACTGCCAGCAAGGTACCGAAATCGTCTTCGGCGTTCAATGCAATAGTCAGCCCGCGCCAAATAACGATCAAATATAATAATAAAATAATAAAAATACCAATGAATCCAAACTCTTCACCAGCTACAGCAAAGATAAAATCAGTATGATTCTCAGGCAGAAAATTAAGTTGGCTCTGCGTACCTAAAAACCAGCCCTTACCTGTCAAAAGGCCAGACCCAATAGCTATTTTTGATTGAATGACATGATATCCAGCCCCAAAAGGATCAAGCTCCGGATCTAAAAATACACGAATCCTGTTTTTTTGATATTCTTTTAAAATATGCCACAATGCAGGCATCAAAGCGATAAGCGCGCCGCTCATATACATCAGCCACCTGACCTTAAACCCGCTGATGAGCAGCATCCCAAGCAAAATTGCCATAAAAACCAGCGACGTACCTAAATCCGGCTGCTTCATAACCAATATAAAAGGTACAAAAGCATAAGCCAGCGCCGGCAAATAATCAGTGAAACTGTCAAGAGTTTCCAATCTTTTATTTAAAAACGCAGCCAGACAGACAATCATTATTGCTTTAGAAAACTCAGAAGGCTGAATACTGAGCGGGCCGATCTGGATCCATCTTTGAGCACCCAGCTGGCTGTGTCCTAAAAACATTACCGCAAAAAGCAGGATAATATTAAAAACATATAAGGGGGTTGCAATATCTTTAAGCAGCCGATAGTCGAAGCGCAACGAAAAAATAACCAGGGCCAAATCTATTGCTAAAAACAGACTTTGCCGTTCAACATGCCATGCTTTACCTGTCGTTACAGCAAAAGAATGAGTAGCGCTGGCAATCAGGCAAATGCCTATTCCAATCAACCCAAAAATAGCTATAACCAGCCACCAGTCCAAATTACGAAAATATCTATTTTGCTGCATTTGCTATCCTTTCCGCAGTTTCTGCTTACTTAACCGCTTGTGACGGTATCAGACCTTCTTCTCTAAACCATTCTTCAAACACTTTATATACAATCGGACCAGCTGAAGTAGAACCAAAACTGCCCTGCTCAACTACTGCCGCAACTACCAGTTCCGGAGCATCTGTAGGTCCATAGGCTACAAATAAACCATGATCGCGTCCATGCGGATTTTCTGCCGTGCCTGTTTTCGCAGCCATTGGCTTCGGCAAATTGGCAAAATAAGAAGCCGTTCCGCCAGATTGTGCCACACCCATCAAACCCTGTTTAATCAGTTCAAGAGTTTTTTGTGATACCCCCAAAGCATATGGTTCCTGATGCTGACGTACTTCAAAAACACTTCCATCATTATTAAGGACTTTATCTACTAAATACGGTTGGTGATAAATACCACCTCCGGCGATGCAGCTCATCATCACCGCCATCTGCAGAGGTGTTGCAAGGTCTATCCCCTGCCCGATAGAAGCGTTAAAGGTATCACCCAGAGTCCAGTCCTCCCCTGTAAATATCTTGCGTTTATTTTCAGGTGTCGGAAGCAGCCCTGAAGCTTCACCCTCAAGTTCAATACCTGTTTCCTGCCCATACCGAATTTGCGTGCAAAATCAACCAGATTATTGATCCCTAAGCGATTGCCCATTTCATAAAAATATACATTATCCGACATGCTTAAAGCCTGTTGAAAGTTAATCCAACCCAGGGCTTCTCCGCCAGCGTTGCCCATAGGGATAAGCCAGTGCTGACCGGAGTCAAAAATCAATTCTTCCGGTGTTACCTTGCCAAGTTCCAATGCCGCCGTACCCGTAATGATCTTAAACGTTGATCCAGGGGGATATTCGCCTGATATTACTTTGTTGCCCATAGGATAGTTAGGATCATTATTTATAACCTGCCAATCCTTTTCCGATATCCCATTTACAAAAAGGTTAGGATTAAACGCAGGCCTGCTTACCATAGCTCTTACCGCACCGCTGCGCGGATCAATCGCAACAATAGCCGCTGCTCTGGCGTTAGGGGCAATCCCGCTGGACCGCAGATATGCCAATTGCTCATCTACAGCTTTTTCCATAACCATCTGCAATTCTTTATCAATGGTCAGCTGCAAACTTTTCCCGGGTATGGGGTCACGCTGACCCAGTTGTTTAACAACATTACCGGCAACATCTACTTCCTCATCAAAGCTGCCGTCTATTCCGCGGATAACTTTATCAAAAGTTTTTTCAATGCCAAATTTACCAACAATACTACCGCCTGGCATCCCTTTATAGCTGCCTTCAGTAATATCATATTCACTGGCCTCGCCAACATAACCTAACGCGTGAACTGCCAGTTCTTTATACAAATAATTGCGGATTGGCTGTAATTCCAACAAAACTCCAGGTAACTCCAACCTACGTTCTTCTATTTTTGTTACGATCTCAGGGGAAACATTGCTTTTTAAGCGGGTTGGCTCATAACTGTTTTGATTAGCTGCAATACGCTTTCTAATTTGGTCTTCCGGCATATTTAATATTTCAGACAATATACCGATCACTTTTTCATTATCACGCTGCCCCTGACGCTGAAGTGCCACAGCATAACCAGGCAGATTATTAACTAATTCCTGCCCTTTATAATCAAAAAACAGGCCGCGCGGAGCAGTGATTTTTGTTCTGCGCAATCTGTTACCATCAGCCTGATTGCCATAATAATCGCCTTTATAAAGCTGCAAATAGGCCATTCTGCCGAGCAAAATTAAAAATATGCATACTGCTGCTGCCAGCATAACTTCCAAGCGGCGCGCGTATCTTTTGTTCAGCACAATTTGACCTCCTTTGTTTAATGCAATCCATCATCCAGTTCTATCCATTTCTGCAGTCTTTCTGTCAGAAGATACAACGGAATTACAAAAATAATATTTCCCAGGCAATAAGCAAACGTATCCTGCAGTGCCAGCTCTAACAGTAAAACAGAAAATCCCTTAGCCATAATAACCTGCAGAATAAAATAACAGCCTCGCAAAGCAACTGTTATTGTAACAATCGCTACAATATTGTAAAACATACTGTCTTTAAATACCTTTTCTTTTGTATAGCCAACATAATACCCTATCGCAGTCCTTGTCAAAATATGAAAACCAAAAATACCACCGGTTAAAAGATCCTGCAGCAATCCTACGAAAAAGCCAGCTATCCCACCGGCAAATGCACCTTTCAGCATAGCCAAACAATAAATAAGCAAAAGCGGCAGATCAAATTTAAACCACTGATTTTGCGGCAAACTCATCTGTAAAGATAAACATAACAGAAACAGGACGGGCCAAATCAGTTTCCTCATTGTGCCTGTCCTCCTTCGGTATTACTATTTAATTTACCTGTTGCTGCTGCAGGTTTGCTATACCCGGTAACAACAAAAACTTCTTCTACTTTACTGCTGTCAACAGCAGGATCAACATCTGCGTTCAATAAAAGTCCTGCCGCCTCTGGGCTGGTTTCTCTTACAGTACCAATTACCAAACCTGCCGGATGCCTGCCACTGAAACCGCTGGTAATAACAACATCACCTTTTCTTACATCCGCTTCCCTGGGTAAATGTTCCATTTCTAAAGGCATATTTTCCATGCTTCTTCCGCAGATAACACCAACCGCTCTGGAATCAGCCCTCAAAATACGTGCCCCGATCTTACAACGGCTGCTGGTAATCAGCATGACTTTAGCAGCAGCAGGATAAACTTCTTCTACCAGCCCTACGATACCATCACCCGTAACAACAGCCATCTCTTTATCCAGACCATCTGCAGAACCACGATCGATGATTACAACATCCTGTAAATCGCCCATATTCCGCCCCACAACTTTGGCAGGCAGTAATTTCTGTTCAGGCACGTGCTCTTTATATTGCAAAAGCTTTGTCAGCCGCTGGTTTTCAGCGTAAAACTCAGCCATAGCTATATTAGCCCTTCGCAATTCAGCGTTTTCTTTTTTTAATTGCTCGTTTTCTGCTTCCATTGTCGTAATAGCTTCCAGCTTCTTTTCCAAAGAAGAAGCTGCGCCTGTAAACGTCTGAATACAACTGTTGACAGGACTTATTACTGCAATCACCACTCTATTCAACACCGGAAATCGTACTCTTCCTTCAACAGCCAACGCCATCAGAGCTACCAATGCTATCACAATCAGAAGCAGGCTCATATTTTTCTTACTCACAATAATAATTCAGCCTTCATTTATTATTAGATGCCATAAATCCTTTTTTATAGATATCTACATTTTCAACCGCAATACCAGTACCTAAGGCAACACAGGACAAAGCATCATCAGAAACATAGACAGGCATTCCTGTTTCTTTGCTCAGTAGACGGTCAAGATTACGCAGCAAAGAAGATCCTCCTGTCATAACGATACCGCGATCCATAATATCAGAAGCCAGTTCCGGAGGAGTTCTCTCCAGAGTATTACGTACGGCATCGACAATATTAGCCACCGGTTCACTCAACGCCTCGCAGATCTGGTTCGCATTAATAAGCAGATTTTTAGGCAACCCTGTCACGAGATCACGACCACGAATTTCCATTTCTGTAGCTTCTTCAAGTTCCATCGCAGTGCCAATAGTAATTTTTATTTCTTCTGCTGTCCGCTCACCAATCAACAGACTGAATGTTTTCCTGATGTAACGTACAATAGCATCATCCATTGCATCACCGCCGGTCCGGATAGAACGGCTGATAACGATACCACCCAAGGAAATAACAGCTACTTCGCAGGTTCCGCCGCCAATATCAACGACCATACTGCCGGTGGCTTCTTGTACAGGCAACCCTGCACCAATAGCAGCCGCCATTGGTTCTTCAATCAAATATGCTTCCCTGGCCCCAGCTTGTACAGTAGCATCAATAACCGCACGTTTTTCAACCTCAGTAACGCCAGAAGGAACGCCAACAACAATACGCGGACGGACTAAAGAATGTTTGCCAATTGCTTTTTTTATAAAGTATTTAAGCATCGACTGGGTAATATCAAAATCAGCAATAACGCCATCCTTCATCGGACGAATAGCTACGATATGTCCAGGAGTACGACCAATCATCTGCTTAGCTTCGGCACCAATCGCCAGCACCTCTTTATTCTCTCTGTCTACGGCAACTACTGAAGGTTCTCTGATAATAATACCTTTACCTTTAGCATGCACCAAAGTATTCGCAGTTCCCAAATCGATTCCCATATCATGAGCAAAACTTTTAAAAATACCAAACATTCTTCAACACCTCATTTATCTAAATAACCTTGCTCTCTAAAACTAAAAAATATTCCATCGCCAATTACCAGGTGGTCAATCAGCGGAATTCCCATAATTATCCCGGTCTCATTCAGACTACGAGTCAGCTCTTTATCTTCCTGACTAGGTTTAGGATCTCCAGAAGGATGATTATGTGCTACCAAAATGGCAGCAGCATGGTACAGTAACGCCGGGGCAAACACTTCCCGAGGATGCACAACCGAACTATTGACAGATCCTTCTGAAACTTGTTCCATTCTTATGACCTGATTTTTGCTGTCTAATAATAACACCAAAAATTTTTCATGTTGTTCGTAACGCAATCTTGGCAATAAAATCTCAGCACCTTTTTGCGGAGACTCTATTTTTAACTTGACCTGACTTCCAGCTGCTGCAATACGCTTGCCTAATTCCAACGCAGCCAAAATTGTTGCAGCTTTTGCGGGCCCCAGTCCCTTGACTTTAGCCAGCTCTGCAACACTATGCACACAGGCTATATTTTGATATAACCCACTTGAAGCAGTCAATTCTTCTGCAATTCTTAAAGCAGAACGCTTCTGGGTACCAGTACGTATTAAAATAGCTAAAAGTTCAGAATTACTTAACCCAGCAGCACCTTGCTGCATCAATTTTTCACGTGGTCTATCATCCAGCGACAATTCTTTTATACACTGGCTCAAAAGCCCTTCACTCCAATTTGTGCCATCATTTGATACAAGCGGGTGAGCGGCAACCCCACGACGTTATTATAGCAGCCATCTATTTTCTCAACTAAAACTGCACCACGTCCCTGAATTCCATAGGCTCCAGCCTTATCAAAAGGTTCGCCAGTCGCAACATAAGCATTAATCTCAATTTCTGATAAGCTTCTAAACCATACTTTAGTCTCTACTACTTCTACTAAATTCTGAGTCTTATAAAAAACAGCAACACCTGTCAAAACCCGGTGCACTCTGCCAGACAATTTCCGCAGCATCACGGCTGCATCATTGCTGTCAAATGGTTTGCCAAGTATTTCATTTTCCAAAACAACCATCGTATCAGCAGCAATCACAGGTATTTCGCTGCCAACTTGTTCAACAACTACCTGCCCTTTACCTAAAGCATTTACTGCTACCATTTTTTCAGCGTTATCTCCACTAACCTCATCAAAGGCGCTGGTATATACATCAACCTCTAACCCAATCTGACGCAATAATTCTAAACGGCGCGGAGATCCGGACGCTAACCTTACCAGCATCAGCTCATCTCCTATTTTTTTTCATTTTCATCTTCAGTATCATCAAAAACTATTGGGTCAGGTGCTTCTATTTCTATAACAACAGGCTGTACACCTTCACGTACTGCATCACGTTTAAAAATACGCGCATAATTAACAGAAACCAACAGCCAGATAACTACACCCAGCATCACAGGCATTGTCTTATCAATATCGAAAAATACAGCGATACTGTTTCCAAAAACAGCACCGGCAATCACTGACAATACAGGAAAGCCATACAATATCATCTGCATCTTACGTTTATTCATTTCCTGATATTCAACACCGACTACATCGCCAACTTTGGCATTGATAGGACACCAGGCTTCTAAATATTTAGGTATTTTTTCCCCTTTACTTTTATCTTTATCAAGCTTTATTTTCGCTCTTTCGCCATGCTTCTCAATCAATAATCCTACTAATTCAGCTCTCATTTCTGCCATAAATACTCTCCTTAATTATAGGCGTGTATGAAAACATACCAATAACCAAATCCAAAAATAACGCCGTAAATAGCGACAAAAATACCTACACCCTGCCATGTAATAGGATAGCCAAAGTTAATATATTCGCCAAAAATACCTCTTTTATTGAAAAAAGTGTATTTCATACGTCTTTTGAACCATTTTGCCTTATTTTCTGATCCAACTGCCTTAGCAATCATAAAAATATAAAAAAAAGCGCCAACGAAAACTTGAATGATACGAGCACAAATCAAAGAACTATCTACATTTACCAATGCTTCCATTGTTTTCATCCTTTCTCAATAACTCAATTTAAGTTTAAAAATTTATCAGGCATCTGTTTGCGCAGTTCGCGCAAAAATTTTTCGCTGCATTTAAAAATAATACCAGCCAGCCTTTTATTATCTTTACCTTCAGTAAACACTAACAAACGCTGTTCATTAGGATCTACTGAAGAATACCTGTGAATATAATGACGGATTTTAGTTTTCTTAAAAAAACTTTTGATATATTTATTGGTATAACTTTCAGTTTTAGTCAAATCCACTTTAAAACTGCGTCTAATTCCCACGCCATGGCTTATGACTTCCATCTCGCCATCACGTAGAATATATGTATACTTAAAAACAACACGCCATATCCACATCAGCAGAAATAAAATATTAAAGCCCCAACCTAAAGGGCTAAAATATCCTGTATTGACATAACGATACCCTTCATAAATCCATAATAAAACTATAACGGCCAAACCGCCATATGATATCTGCATTCTGCGATCACTGACTTGAGATTCTTCTCTATATATTTCGTTCAAACAAAACAATCCCTTCATTCTCTATTATCCAAGGACTGAACACACCTTTAGACCATTTCTTATTATAACAAATTTTTGCTATAAAGGATACACTCTAAAGCCGTTCCTCTAAAAAAATTCACAAAAACAAGTATTAAAAAACAGGCGTGATATACACGCCTGTTTTTACATAATTTATTTTATAAAATTTACTGTTTTTCCGAAGTAAATTTAATTACCGGGGAAGAAAGGCCATACGATAGGAATTACAATCAGGGATACGATAAAGGATACGATAACAAGACCGGTACCTGCTTTAACATAGTCCATAAATTTGTATCCGCCAGGGCCAAGAACCAAAGTGTTCGGAGGCGTACCTACCGGAGATGCAAATGCACAGGATGCTGCAACTGCGATAGCCATCAATACTGCTTTCGGATCAGCGCCAAGTTGTTGAGAAATCGCAATACCAATCGGGCACAGCAGAGCTGCAGATGCAGTGTTGGACATAAATTGTGTTAAAGCGCAAGAAAGGATAAACAGAATTGCAGTAACAACTAACGGAGACGGAGTACCGCCCATCAGGCTTACAGTCCATTCTGCGATCAATTTGCCAGCGCCGGTTTTGTCCATTGCAGTGGATACAGGCATCATACCTGCGAACAGGAAGATAGTTACCCAGTCAATAGAAGCATAAGCTTGTTTTTCAGTCAGGCAGCCAGTCAATACTGCAACTATTGCGCCGATGATAGCTGCCATTTCCAAAGATACGCCCTTGAATGCCGATAGCCATAGTCAAAACTACGAGCAACAGGATAACGCCGGAAACTACTTGTTTAGAAGCAGAAGTTTCGTTAGCTTCAACTTCTTGTTCAATCTCCTGATCAGCATCCAATTCAGCTTTCGGAAGCAGGTATTTACCTAAGAACATCATGTAGAGCATACCAGCTACTGTTACAGGAATACCAATCCAAGCATATTCGAAGAAGCCAAATTGCTCTTTCATTCCAGCAGCCTCCAAAGCGCCGTTAGCAATGATATTCGGAGGAGTACCAACCATAGTGATGATACCACCGAGACCGCAGGCAAATGCCAAAGGCATCAATTGACGGGAAGCGGGAATCTTAGCTGCAGAGCAGATACCCAAGTACAACCGGCAGCAGACAAGCTGCAGTACCAGTGTTGGATAATACGGCGGACAATGCGGCGCCAACAAGCATAATACCAAACATCAAGCTGTTTTCACCAGTACCGCAGAAATGAACTACAGTATTACCGATTTTTTGTGCAAGACCTGTGTAGAACATGGCTGCACCTACTACGAACATACCTGCAAAGAGTACTACGGTAGAATTAGAGAGGCCGGAAAATACTTGTTTAGCAGGAATAAAACCTAACAGGCCGCACGCGATAGCGCCGCCCATAGCCGTTACTGCAAGCGGGATGAGTTCGGTTACAAATAACAATGCAACAACAGCCAGAAGAATGAGACATTTTACTGCTGGGGACATTATAATTCCTCCTTTTAAATTAATTTTATATACAGCGCGTTCGGGGCGCGTATATCAAAATAAAGAGAATTTTGTAAAAGATCCTTAGCATTGCTTTCTATGAATTTTCTTGCAACACCTTATGATTCATTATACCACTATGCACTCAAATTTAAAAAGTGTAAGTTTTATTTAATTTACAGCTTTTTTGACATTAAGGTATATTAATATAATACAATAATACTATTTTTACAATATTTAAGATTCTTTGTCCACTCAAAAAACATTATTCAAAATAACCAAAAGAAAAATTAATGTTTTTATCTTGGTTAACCAGCTTCAGGACTGCATTATTACTTGAAACTATAAAGAAAGCTTGTACTTCTCTTTACTACAGCATAATGATTTGCTTTATATTTTTCTTTTTCCAAAAAAAATAGGTGCACGATAAAGTGCACCTATTTCTGTTTATACTATAAATTATTTGACAGGTCCAATCATTGCAAGCATTGCGCCTGCAGCTACTGCGGTGCCGATAACACCAGCTACGTTCGGGCCCATAGCATGCATGAGCAGGAAGTTAGCAGGGTTAGCTTTTTGACCAACAACTTGGGATACACGTGCTGCCATCGGAACTGCGGATACACCAGCGGAACCGATAAGAGGATTGGTTTTACCACCATCCAGAACACACATGAGCTTACCAAATACAACACCTGCAAAAGTACCAGCTGCGAAAGCAACAAGACCAAGGCAGATGATCAAGATAGTTTGATAGTTCAGGAAGGATTCAGCTTTCATAGTCAAACCTGTACCAGTTGCCAGCATGATCGTTACAATGTTCATCAAAGCATTTTGTGCAGTATCGGAAAGACGATCCAAGCAGCCAGCTTCTTTGAACAGGTTACCCAACATCAGCATACCAATCAAAGAGCATACAGGCGGAAGCAACAAGCTGATAACGATAGTAGTTGCAATCGGGAATACGATTCTTCTCAAAATGAGTTACAGGACGCAGTTGTGCCATAACGATTTTACGGTCAGCTTCGGTAGTGCAAAGTTTCATAATAGGCGGTTGGATCAAAGGAACCAACGACATATAAGAATATGCAGCTACTGCGATAGCACCTAACAGGTTAGGAGCCATTTTTGCAGCCAGGTAAATAGCAGTCGGGCCATCAGCACCACCGATAATACCGATAGCGGATGCTTCTTGCACGGTAAATCCGAGCATCATAGCGCCCAGCAAGGAAATAAATACACCTGCTTGAGCTGCAGCGCCCAAAAGCAAAGTTTTCGGGTTTGCAATCAACGGACCAAAGTCTGTCATTGCACCTACGCCTAAGAAAATCAAAGGCGGGAAAATTTCATGATGAATACCATAAAGAATTACCTGCATAACACCCGGTTGATCTTCGAAACCTGTTTTAGGAACGTTTGCCAGCAAACAGCCGAATGCATCGGAGACAACAGCAAAGGTTCGAAGCCTTTACCAATAGCAAGGTACAAGAATAATACCTACCAAGCATCATGATAGCATTACCCATGGTGAAAGCGGAGAAACCGCTGTCATTCCATACGGATTGTAAAGCAACTACAAATGCTTCCATTTATATCCTCCCAATGTTCAATTATTTGAGAGCTTCTAGTTTCAATCACAAATAAGCTCTCTTCTAAATATAAAAGTTATTGCTTTCTTATGACGCAAATTACATTACGATCATAACGTCGCCGGTACCAACAGTTTGACCTGCGGAAATACGGACGTCAGAAATGGTGCCGTCAGCCGGAGCCATGATCTCGTTTTGCATTTTCATTGCTTCGAGAATCATCAATACGTCGCCGGATTTAACTGCGTCGCCAGCTTTAACTTTTACTTCGAGAACTTTACCAGGCATAGGAGCAGATAGTAGCTGCAGAGCCAGCAGCAACAGGTTTTGCAGCCGGAGCCGGTGCAGCAGCAGGAGCTGCTTTTGGTGCTGCTGCCGGTGCAGCAGCAGGAGCTGCTTTAGGAGCAGCAGCTTTAGGAGCTGTTGCAGCAGCGCCGCCCATATCTTCAACTTCTACTTCATATGCAGTGCCGTTAACGGTAATGGTATATTTTTTCACAGGGAATACCCTCCTTCAAAATTGTTTAAAATATATTAAACTTAAGTGTTGCTAAAACCTAACTTAGAAGCATTCTTTACGTACACTAATTGCTTCAATATGAGCATTTTGTGTCCAGCCAGCTTCGGGCAGACGACGTACATACGCAGATATGCTCTGCGGAATGACCAAGAGCAGCTACAGCTGCTGCAATAACAGCAATTACTTCACTGTCATCCTGCACAGGAGCTGCAACAGCAGCAGGTGCTGCGGCAGGTGCCGGTGCTGCTACTGGATTAGCTGTTTTTTTTTGAGTAGGATCTACAAAGTAGGATAACTTTCATCAAGACACCCAAGGCTGCCAATACGCCAAAAACTATGGTCATATTGATAGCAGAAATCAACCAAGGATTAGTAGTTACAGGACCCATTATTTCACCTCATTCTTCTTAATTAATTAAGCACTATACTGCAAGCTGCAAATTACAAAGGAATATTGCCATGGCGTTTTGCCGGGCGAGTTTCACGTTTGGACTGCAACATTTGCAAAGCGTTGATGATGGTGGGACGGGTGTTTTTCGGCTCGATTACGATGTCTACCATGCCGCGCATTGCTGCTTGGTACGGAGTTGCAAAGTTATCGATATATTCTTCCGTTTTTGCTTTTACATCAGGATCATTTTTGAAGATGATGTTAGCTGCACCTGCAGGTCCCATTACTGCGATTTCTGCAGTCGGCCATGCAATTACTTGGTCTGCGCCCAAATCTTGGGAACACATTGCCAGGTAGGAACCACCGTATGCTTTACGGGTTACTACAGTAATTTTAGGTACAGTTGCTTCGGAATATGCATACAGCATTTTTGCGCCGTGACGGATAATACCGCCGTATTCTTGGTTACAGCCAGGCAGGAAGCCAGGTACGTCTACCAAGTTCAGCAAAGGAATGTTGAAAGCATCGCAGAAGCGAATAAAACGAGAGGATTTGTCGGATGCGTTGATATCCAGGCAGCCAGCCATTACTTTAGGTTGGTTTGCAATGATACCTACGGTTTGACCATCCATACGTGCAAAGCAAGTGATAATATTGGTTGCCCAATATTGTTGGGATTCATAGAATTCACCGTTGTCTACGATGGATTTGATTACGTCTTTCATATCATATGCTTGGTTGGAGTTATCCGGAAGCAATGTATTCAAGGAGTCATCAATACGCATCGGGTCGTCACCGGTTTCTACGATAGGAGCGCATTCCATGTTGTTGGAAGGCAGGAAGCTCAGCAGGTAACGGATCTGTTGCAAGCAGTCTTCGTCGTTTTCTGCAGCAAAATGTGCAACTCCGGAAGTGCTGTTGTGGGTCATAGCGCCACCCAGTTGTTCTTGGGTTACGTCTTCACCAGTAACAGATTTTACTACTGCGGGGCCGGTAATGAACATTTTAGAAGTGTTCTTTACCATGTAAATGAAGTCAGTCAGTGCCGGGCTGTATACAGCGCCGCCAGCAGAAGGACCCATGATAGCGGAGATCTGAGGAACTACGCCGGATGCAATAGTGTTTTCAAAGAAGATTTTTCCGTAACCAGCCAAAGCGTCAATTGCTTCTTGGATACGAGCACCGCCGGAATCGTTCAGGCCAACAAGCGGAGCACCCATTTTCAGGGACAGGCGTTGTACTTTTACGATTTTAGCAGCATGCATTTCGCCTAAAGAACCACCTTCTACAGTGAAATCTTGTGCGAATACATAAACCAGACGGCCATCGATGGTGCCGTAACCAGTAGTTACACCTTCGCCAGGAAGTTCTTTCTTCTCTTGGCCGAAATTTGTGCAACGATGTTTTACGAAACGATCCAATTCAACAAAGGATCCTTCGTCGAGGAGTGCAGCAATTCTTTCACGTGCAGTCATTTTGCCGGCTTCGTGTTGTTTTGCAACGCGTTTTTCGCCGCCTGCAGCCAGAATTACTTCGGACTTTTTGAGCATTTTCTCAATTTTTGCTTGAGTAGACAAATCTTACACCTCCATCATTATTGGGAGAACCTTATTTTATATACATCCCTAACAAATAAGGATGTAAAATTTTGGATCTTGACTACTGGTACTTTTTGCCATTCATCAAGAGTTCTCAAAATTCCTGACACTAATATAATCAGGAACGTTCTTTTTTTTTTTTCTGTTGCACAGGTCACTTTCACAAAAATTTCACTTCTAGATTATAACCGCCAGCAAATGATCCGTGTTTTAAGCAATATTTAACTAAAATATTGATAGTTGAAGGTTAACTATGTCCAAATTTAAAATGAACTAAAATAAAATCTTCAAAAGATTTTTGTAATTCCGTATTTTACGGAATTATTTTTTTGCCGGAGCGCAATACTCAAGCAAAATACCTACGGATTTCGGATGAACGAAAGCGATATCCATTCCGCCAGCACCGCCACGAGGAGCTTTGTCGATCATAGCAGCACCTTTTTCAATAGTGGTATCAATAGCTGCTTGAACATCATCAACGCGAACAGCGATATGTTGGATACCTTGTCCATTTTTAGCGATGTATTTGCCGATAGGGCCATCGCCATTTTCAGTGATATCAACAAGGAGCTCAAGCAAAGTTTCGCCACAGGGAATAAATACGGTTTTTACACCTTGCTCAGGAACAGCTTCTTCACCAGTGCAGCTCAAGCCAAGAACTTCAGTGTAGAATTTCTTGGAAAGATCCAGGTCTTTGCAAGCAATACCTACATGGTCAACACAAATTGTTTTAAACATTTCAAATTCCTCCTAAAAAAGTAATTTTGGTTGTTTTATCTTAAAACTTTACCAACAATGTCAGCGACAACAGAATACGGCTCAATTTCACGAATTTGAAGTTTTTCAACTAAAATATCAAATTCGGAAGTAGCTACAACATTCTTGTCGATATAACGGTTGACCCTGTCATTAAGCATAGCAGTAACTTCGTTTTTAATACGAGCTTTGCGTATTTTGCTCAATTGATCAGATTCAATCAAATATGCTTTGTGCTCTTCAATAGAGTCAACAACAGCTTCTATACCTTCACCCTTGCTGGCAATGGTCCGATTGATCGGAGGACGCCAGCCAACATGTTCGGGATTTAATTCCAACATCATTTCAATCTCAATGTTCAGCTTGTCCGTACCTTCACGGTCAGCTTTATTGATCGTGAAAAGGTCACCGATCTCAAGTATACCTGCTTTAATAGCCTGAATGTCATCGCCCATACCAGGAATAACAACAACCATTGTAGTATCAGCAGTTTTAACAATATCTACTTCAGATTGACCAACGCCAACAGTTTCAACAATAATAACATCAAAACCATATGCATCCATCAATTTAACAGCATCGCCCGCTTTTTGGGATAATCCACCCAAACTCCCGCGAGTAGCCATGGAACGAACAAAAATGCCTTCATCGGCAGTAAGGTCCAACATTCTGATACGGTCGCCTAAAATTGCACCACCGGAGAAAGGACTTGTAGGATCAATTGCGATAATACCAACTGTTTTACCGCGTTTACGATATTCTTTAGCAAGCTTGTCGGTCAAAGTACTGCCAGCGCCCGGAGGTCCGGTTATTCCGATGACATAAGCATTACCGGTGTGGGGATAAATGGCTGTCATTATTTCAACAGCGTTATCATACTCGTTCTCTACGGCAGTAATAGCTTTCGCTAATGCTAAACGAGAATGGTTTAATACGCCTTCAACAATATTCAATGATCACACCGCCTTGTTGAGGTCCAATAAAAATTGTATTATGCAAGCCGGGACAAGCCCGGCCTGCAAAATTTTTGAGAACCTTAATTATTTTACGTTAGCGTTGATGAATTTAACAATGTTGCCAGTCGGAGTGCCAGGAGTGAATACTTCGGCAATGCCAGCAGCTTTCAAACCAGGAATGTCAGCGTCAGGAATAACGCCGCCGCCGATAACCAGAACATCAGTCAAACCTTTTTCTTTCAGCAGTTCAACTACTTTCGGGAAAAGGGTGTTGTGTGCGCCGGAAAGCAGGCTCAAAGCAACAACTTTAACGTCGTCTTGCAGAGCAGCTTCAGCGATTTGTTCCGGAGTCAGACGAATACCGGTGTAAATAACTTCAAAACCAGCGTCGCGCAATGCACGAGCTACAACTTTAGCACCGCGGTCATGGCCGTCCAGACCCGGTTTTGCTACTAAAACTCTAATATTAGACATTATTTCTTACCTCCCTATTATTGTTGGCTCTAAATTACAGAGCAGTATGAGATTGATATTCGCCGAATACTTTTCTCATTACGCCGCAGATTTCGCCTTCAGTTGCATAAGCACGTACAGCGTCAAGAATCAAAGGCATCAGGTTAACGGATTCGTCAGCACAGCCTTTTTCCAGAGCAGCTAAAGTTTCTTCAACTTTAGCATTGTCACGACGAGCTTTAAGGGCAGCAATCTTATCAGCTTGCAATTTGCCAACGGAGCCGTCAACACGCAGCAAGTTTTTCGGCGGTTCTTCTTCTTGTTGGAATTTGTTTACGCCAACAATAATACGGTCGCCTTTTTCAATGTCCATTTGCCATTTGTAAGCGGAGTCTTGGATTTCTTTTTGGATATAACCTTTAGCGATAGCTTCAGGAGCGCCGCCAATTTCGTCAATCTTTTTGATATATTCCCAAGCTTCTGCTTCGATTTTGTTAGTCAAAGCTTCAACATAGTAGGAACCACCCAACGGATCAACGGTGTCAGCCAAGCCGGATTCGTAAGCAACGATTTGTTGAGTACGGAGAGCGATGGTTACAGACTCAGTGGTCGGCAATGCCAAAGCTTCGTCTCTGGAGTTAGTGTGCAAAGATTGAGTACCACCCATTACAGCAGCAGCAGTTTGCAGAGCAACACGAACGATATTGTTGTTCGGTTGTTGTGCAGTCAGCATGGAACCTGCAGTTTGAGTATGTACGCGGAGCATTTGAGATTTCGGTTTTTGAGCGCCGAATCTTTCTTTCATAACTTTAGCCCATACACGACGGGAAGCGCGGAATTTAGCAACTTCTTCGAGTACGTTGTTATGAGCGTTCCAGAAGAAGGACAGACGACCAGCAAAATCGTCAACGTTCATACCAGCTTTGATAGCTGCTTCAACATAAGCGATACCGTCAGCGATGGTGAAAGCGATTTCTTGAGAAGCGGTGGAACCAGCTTCACGGATATGATAACCGGAAATGGAGATGGTATTCCACAGCGGTACGTTTTTGGAGCAATATTCGAAAATATTGGTAATCAAACGCATGGAGGGTTTCGGCGGGAAAATGTAAGTTCCGCGAGCAGCATACTCTTTCAAAATATCATTTTGAATAGTACCGCGCAGTTTGTCAGCGGAAACGCCTTGTTTCTCAGCAACTGCGATGTACATGCAAAGAAGTACGGATGCAGGAGCGTTGATGGTCATGGAAGTGGAAACTTGATCCAAAGAAATTTGGTCAAATAAGATTTCCATATCAGCCAAGGAGTCGATAGCTACGCCAACTTTACCAACTTCGCCTTCAGCCATCGGATCGGTAGAATCATAACCGATTTGGGTCGGAAGGTCGAATGCGCAGGACAAGCCGCTGCCACCGTTAGCCAAGAGGTAACGATAACGTTTGTTGGATTCTTCCGCAGTGGAGAAACCAGCATACATACGCATGGTCCAGAAACGGCCACGATACATAGTAGGTTGTACACCACGAGTGTAAGGATATTCACCAGGGAAGCCAAGATCCTTCTCATAGTCGAAGCCTTCGATGTCGAGAGGGGTGTAGAGCCTGTTGGGCTCAAGGTTTGCACGTTCGGGATTTTTAGCAAGTTTAGCTTCTACGCCAGCCATGTACTTGTCAAATCCAGCTTTCAGAGTTTCATTTGCCATTCTCAAATCCTCCTTAAGAATATTGTTTTTGCACAATCCGGTTTGGACTGACCGAATTATGGTGAGAGTGTCCGTCATAGACGGTGTATATGGCAAAGCCCGAAGGCCTCGTCAACAGAATTTATTTACAGATAAGCTGTAAAGTTTGCCGGCAGAACTAGCTATCTGCCGGCAAAATATTTCAGACAACAATCTCAGTCAATCGTCTTGACTAAGAATTATTTTTCCATGGTGCCGGTTTTTACGAAACGATCATGGAAGGAGAAAGCTTCATCCATAATATGCGGAGTTTGGCTATTGCCACAAGCTTCGCAAGCTCTCTTTGAAGTAATCAAGAAGCAGCGGTTGATATTTCGGATTAGCAACTTTATCAATGATAACCAAAGCACGTTCTTTTGGAGACAAACCACGAAGGTCAGCTACGCCGCGTTCGGAAACGATAACATCAACGTCATGTTCAGTATGGTCAACATGAGAGCAGAAAGGAACTACAGAGCTGATAGCTCCGCCTTTTGCAAGAGATTTAGTGAAGAATACGGTCAGATAACCATTACGAGCATAGTCGCCGGAACCGCCGATACCATTCATAATCTTAGTACCGCAAATATGAGTGGAGTTAACATTACCATAGATGTCAACCTCAATAGCAGTGTTCATTGCAATGACACCGATACGACGAGCAACTTCCGGGCTGTTTGCAACTTCTTGCGGACGCAGAATGATATATTTTTTATATTTTTCTACATTGTCATAGAATTTTTTGAGGCAATCAGGGGATGGGCTCAAAGCGGTACCAGAGCAAACGCGGAGTTTGCCAGCATCGATCAAGTCGAACATACCGTCTTGAATAACTTCGGTATATACAGTCAAATCTTCAAAATCAGAGTTAACCAAACCGTTGATAACTGCGTTAGCAACAGAACCTACACCAGACTGCAGCGGCAACAGATTAGCGGGCAAACGACCTGCAGCAACTTCAGATTTAAAGAATTCAACCAAGTTTTTACCCATTTTTTGAGCATCTTCGTCGATTTCGCCCAACGGACGAACTTTATCAGTAATATCGCAGGGAACTACTGCAACGAGTCTGTCCAAATCGCAAGGAATATAAGGAGTGCCGATTACATCTTCCGGTTTTTCAACAGGAATAGCTTTACGATTCGGAGGATCCAAAGGCACATAGGAGTCATGCATGCCTTCCAATTCTACTGGTTGAGAAGTATTTACTTCAACAATAACTTTTTCAGCACATTGAACATAAGAAGAAGAATTGCCCATGGAAGTTGTAGGAATCAAACCAACCTGGCCATTGCCAAGGTCAATGATTTTGCAGGCTTCGACGATAGCGACGTCTACACATCTGCGGTTTTCCATGAAACCATAGCGAGTCATTTGAGCAACATGGCTCAAATGCAGGTCAGTATATTTTTTACGGAACCGTTGTTGATAGCTTTACGCAGATCATTGTTAGTTTGGTAAGGCATACGACGAGCAACGATACCAGCTTGAGTCATTGCGGTATCCATTTCAGGACCTACAGAAGCACCTGTCCAAACGTTGATTTGGAAAGGAGTTTTTTTGCCTTTTTCTGCCAGAGCAAGAGGCACAGCTTTAGGATAACCAGACGGAGTAAAACCACTGGTACCTACGTTGTCGCCATCCTTTACAAATTCTGCAGCTGCTTCGGCGCTCATAATTTTGCCGGCTACTGCTTCGCATACGCGATCTTTAATGTCGATCATGTTTACCTTCCTCCTTGTAAATAAAACAAATTGTGGCTAATGCCAGCGAAGTCTATTAACTTCACTAGTAAAAATACACTTAGTCGGCTAAATACCAACTATAAAAGCATAAAGTATTATTTGCCGAATAAGATTTTACCCATAAAAAAGGAGCACTTAGAAGTTTTGATTTACTAAAACAAAACATAGCCAAGTGCCAGCTTACTTCTATCCAAAGTGGCTACGCTCTGAATCGCAAACTGTCAGCAGGTAAAGCTTTCAGTTGAACTTCTTCGTTCTTCTGTCTACCAACCGCTAAAACATATCCAAGATATTTAGTTCTGCTTAATTTACTTCGACATTCCAACAAAAAATCCTTCAAAAAAAACTTTAATTGTGATTTCTTTTTGAACTTTTTGTGTCCAGCTCTATTATAACACATAAAGAAGCAGTAAATTTTAGGCAAAATCACTACTTTTTTTAGTTTTTAAACATTTTTTCTTTAAAACGCTATACTACATATGATATCAGTAAAACTGTAACATGGCAAGCATTTTCTTTACAATTTACAAAGAAACACCCCTTGAGCAAAACTACTCAAGAGGTGTTTTGTGGTATCAAATTAGTACTTTCAACGTGTCTGTTGGTGATAGTGCGTATGCAGTAGACTATGAGCTTTTTCTCCGAGAGGTTTACCTAACCAAGTATCATAAAGCTCTTTAATTTCCGGATTTTCATGTGATTTTCGTAACTCATTGGCACTATCACAATCAAACAACCCTTCTCTACGGGCTCTTCTAATTTCTGCATTAACGGGAATCGGTTGACCGCCGCCGCCAATACAGCCACCAGGGCAAGCCATAACTTCAATAAACTGATAATCTGCCTCACCGGCTCTGATACGCTCTAATATCTTGCGTGCAGAAGCAAGAGTATGAACAACTGCTATTTTTACAGTATTTCCTGCAATAGTCAGTTCCGCCTCGCGGGTCTGTTCCATCCCCCGCACATCATTGTAATCAACAGTCTGCAAATTTTCACCTGTTAAAACATCAGCTACAGTACGCAGAGCAGCTTCCATTACGCCACCGGTAGTACCAAAAATAACAGCAGCACCTGTACCTGTACCCAGCGGAGAATCATAGCTGTCTTCAGGCAAATGTTTAAAATCCAGTCCTGCTTCCCGTATCATACGGCCAAGTTCTCTGGTCGTAATAACAACATCTACATCACGATATCCGGAAGCATTCATCTCCGGACGTGCTGCTTCCGCCTTCTTAGCAGTACACGGCATCACCGAAACGCTGACTATTTTTGCCGGATCAATACCAGCTTTTTCAGCATAATAGGTTTTAGCAATAGCGCCAAACATTTGCTGGGGTGATTTCGCAGAAGAAAGATGTGGTAACAAATCAGGATATTTAAGCTCTATCATATTTACCCAGCCAGGACTGCAGGAGGTTATCATCGGCAATACACCTCCGTTAGTCAAACGATGGAGGAACTCATGCCCTTCTTCCATAATCGTCAAATCAGCCGAAAAATTAGTATCGAATATCTTATCGAACCCTAGATTGCGCAATGCTGCAACCATTTTCCCTGTAACGATAGAACCTGGTTCCATACCCAATTCTTCACCCAAAGCCACGCGTACTGCCGGAGCTGTTTGAACTATAACAATCTTATCAGGATCATTGATAGCCGACCATACTTTTTCCGTATCATCTTTTTCCACTATAGCTCCAGTAGGACAAACACTCGCACATTGTCCACAGTAAGAACATTCTACTTTTCCAAGATCCTGTTCAAAAGCAGTAGAAACAATTGTGTCAAAGCCGCGCTCAGCAAAGCTGTAGACGCTCATTCCCTGCACATCACGACAAACACGTATACAACGTCCGCACAAAATACATTTTTCCTGATCGCGCACTAAGCAGGGGTTACTGGCGTCAATAGTATGTGCTTTACGGGCTCCGCCTTCGAATCTGATCTTGCGCAATCCCAAATCAGCAGCTATATTCTGCAGTTCACAGTCACCGCTTTTTTGGCACGCAAGGCAGTCCTTGGGATGATTGGCCAACAGCAATTCTACGACCATTCGTCTTGCTGCGCGGACTTTATCCGTATTCGTTTTCACTACCATACCTTCTGCAACAGGATAAACACAGGAGGCTACAAGCGTACGCGCTCCGGTAGCTTCTACGACACACAATCTGCAGGCTCCTTCCGGAGCAAGTTCAGAATGATAGCACAACGTAGGAATATGAATGCCGGCAGAACGCGCGGCTTCAAGAATAGTAGCATTTTTAGGGGCCTGTACAGTCTGCCCATTGATCGTTAAGGTAATCATTTCCATATCTATATAATCCTCCCTTAACCCTTAGTAATGGCCTTAAACGGACAAGCCGCCATGCAGGCACCGCATTTTATACATTTAGTTACATCGATAACATGTTTCTTTTTCACTTCTCCGGAAATGGCATTAACCGGGCACTGGCGTGCACATAACCCACAGCCTTTGCATGCATCAGTAATTTCATAATTGGCAAGCTTTTCACAGGCACCGGCAGGACAGCGTTTTTCTTTGATATGAGCTTCATATTCATGACGGAAATATTTTAAAGTACTCAATACAGGATTAGGAGCAGTTTGTCCCAATCCACATAAAGCAGTCTCTTTAATATTTCTGGCCAGTTCTTCTAACAGCTCTATATCGCCTTCTCTCCCCTGCCCTTCAGTAATACGTGTCAGGACTTCCAGCATACGCTTAGTTCCCTCACGACAGGGAGTACATTTGCCACAGGATTCAGATTGAGTAAAATTCAGGAAAAATTTTGCAACATCTACCATGCAGGTATCTTCATCCATAACTACCAATCCGCCAGAACCCATCATAGCACCTGCCGCTGTTAACGAATCATAATCTATAGACAGATCAAGCATTGATTCAGGCAGGCAGCCACCAGATGGACCGCCTATTTGAACTGCTTTAAATTTCTTACCTCCGTTAATACCACCGCCGATATCATAAATAATTTCGCGCATAGTAATACCCATAGGAACTTCGGCCAGACCTGTGTTATTTATTTTACCAGTCAGCGCAAATACTTTAGTTCCTTTTGACTTTTCAGTACCAAAACCAGCATACCAGTCAGCGCCATTAGTAATAATTGCAGCTACATTACCAAAAGTTTCAACATTATTGATATTTGTCGGCTTTCCCCAAAGTCCGGCAACTGCTGGAAATGGCGGTCTTGGCCGCGGCATACCGCGTTTCCCTTCTATTGATGCCATCAATGCAGTTTCCTCACCGCAAACGAACGCACCGGCGCCTTCCTTGATATGCAGTTTGAAGCTGAACCCGGAACCAAAAATATTTTCACCTAACAACCCCATAGCTTCAGCCTGTTCAATAGCTATGCGCAGACGTTTAATGGCCAGCGGATATTCCGCACGTACATAAATATAGCCTTCATCTGCACCTATAGCATAACCACAGACAGCCATACCTTCTAATATCTTATGCGGATCGCCTTCTAAGACGCTCCTGTCCATAAATGCACCAGGATCACCTTCATCTGCATTACAGATAACATATTTTTTATCACTTACAGACGCTTTAGCAAACTGCCATTTCATTCCTGTAGGAAATCCGCCGCCGCCACGTCCACGCAGACCTGATTTTTTGATTTCTTCAATAACATCTTCAGGACTCATGGTAGTTACAGCTTTAGCTAAAGCTTCATAACCGCCGACAGCAATATATTCTTCAATTTGTTCAGGATTGATAGCGCCGCAATTTTCTAAAACTAACCGATGCTGTTTCTTATAAAAATTTATTTCCGAATAATTAGGTATACTTTCATGAGTAAGCGGTTCATGATAAAGCAACCGTTCAACAATACGGCCCTTAAATAAATGGCTTTCAACTATTTCTTCTACATCCTCAGCTTTTACCTGGCAATAAAAAGTACCTTCAGGATACACTATAACCAGCGGACCATGTTCACAGAAACCATGGCAGCCTGTTTCTACTACCATAACCTCGTCGCTCAGGCCTTTAGCTTCAATAGCCCGACTAAAAGCAAGCTGTACTTCCTTTGAACCGGCAGATTTACATCCTGTTCCTCCGCAAATCAGGACGTGTGCTCTAATGTGCTGCATATGATTTCCCTCCAAATTTTATCAAATCAGTCTTGCATAATTTTGCCTACAACCATTTCTTCAACAATACGGCCATTGACAACATGCTCTGCAATGATCTTTTTCACGTCCTCAGGTTTTACTTTACCATAAGTAATACGAGGTTCTCCAGGACGGACAATATCTACCAGGACCTCTTTCTCACACATACCGATACAGCCCGTCTGCTGTACCTGAACATCATTAAGTTTACGCACTGCAAGCTCATTCAAAACGGCAGACATCACTTCGCGCGCGCCTGCAGCAATACCACATGTACCCATACCTATGATTATTTTAGTGCCGTCATTCTGACGAACTTTCATGTCTGCCTTTAATTTTTCACGTAGGGCCTTCAAATCTTCCAACGTTTTCATTTTATACCTCCTGCTCACACCTCAACTGCGATATTTCCTGCTTTAAATATTCTTCAAGCCATGTATAAACTTCAGGTCTGGTAAAATCTGCTTCATCACCAAGGAGAGATCTGATAACCCTCGTATCAATATCAAATCCCGATGTACCTATCTTATAGATAAACTTCAGATCCAGATACGGCGTGCCTACCAGCAGCACTTTAATACTTGATACAATATCACCCAAAGGCGGGCGATCAATATTATCCTTTGCAAAAGCAGCTTCTACGACAGTACCTTTACCCTTACGAGATTGTATTAACAAATGTCCTCCGCATTGTTTAGTGACCATGTCCATAAAAGGTATTCCCATACCTACTTTACGTGTAGTCCGCGTAGTCACAAAGGGATCGCGAATTTTCTGCACCATTTCCTCACTCATGCCATGTCCATCATCACTGATACGAAAAACAAAAAATCCATTTTCATTCTCATTTATTTCTATTATTACATTATGAGCTCCTGCCTCTATGGAATTCTGCGCTAAATCAAGGATATGCAAAGACAATTCACGCATGATTGTTATTGATATTTAGCTAAAATAGCCGACAGTTTGTCCGGAGTCAAACGACCATGAGTATCTTCATTAACCTGCATAACCGGTGCTAAACCACAAGCGCCGATACAGGCAACAGTCTCAAGGGTAAAACGCAGATCTTCCGTAGTATGTCCGGCCTTAATTCCAAGCTCTTTTTCGATAGTCTGCAAAATTACTTTACCACCACGTACATGGCAGGCAGTTCCCTGACAAACGCGGATAATATTACGCCCGCGCGGATTAAGGTGAAACTGGGAATAAAAAGTAACAACACCATAAATTTGAGCAATGGGTGTTCCTGTACTGGCAGCAATGTACTCTAAAGCATCTTTGGGCAAATAATTGTACAGAGCCTGTACTTCCTGCAAAATCGGGATCAAAGATCCTTTTTTACCCTGATATCTAGCCAGAATAGCATCAATCTGCACCTTTTCAGGATTTTCTCCGCCGCAGCAACTGCATCTTTTGTCAACCATATTCATAGTACACTCTCCATTTCCCTAAACTTTAATGTACGAATACTACTATAGCAAAAAAAACGTATATAATCAACACTATTTATGATTTTCAAGCATGAATAGTGTATACTTTATACTTTTAGTGTAACTAATATTCAAGATCATTAATAAAATAACCCGGAAACCAACTACGCCCGTCTTTTCCTGCAAGTGCAAGTTTTAATTCTGAAATAGTCGCTTCTTCAATGGTAATTTTATTCTTGGGGCCTTCCAAAAATTCAAGCATTCTGTGAGCATCAGAATTAGTGACATAAGGTAAATTCCCAGATAATCTTTTCAATTTCAGCTGCTCCAACTCTGCTAAACTGTTACGGCTTATCTCTACTCCTTGCAAGCCCATATCATTAGGAATAAATCCCAGCTGTACAAGCAAACTATATGCCGGTCTATCTATATGGGCAGCTAAACACAGCCCGCCAATTTCGTTTACTTTTCGTACAACCTCCTGCGCAGATAGCTGCAATGGTCCTAAAAGCATTCTTTCCTCTTCTGCAACAAAATTATCATCATCATCAACGACAAATTGCGCTCCAAACCGTTCAGGAATGTTTTTGAGGCCACGCATTGAAAAATCGACTATTTTCTGCCACCGCCGCAGCTGTTTCAGATTGTCAAACAAAACCACTATATGCGCTTCTTCCCTGCATTCAACTTCCATTCCCGGGAACACCTTAATACCATAACGTTCACCAGCCTGAATCGCCGCCACAGCATTAGCCGAAGCATTATGGTCAGTAACAGCCAGCAGCTGTATACCATATTCAGCAGCCTGCATCACTATATGATGCGGCGTCATTTCGATTTCAGCACACGGGGAAAGCAAGGTATGGACATGAAAATCTCCGATAACGGTTTTCATTTTACATTCCTGATACCAAGTTCATAAAGCTTTCCAATGACATCATAAGCAGGTAAAGATGTAACCAATATCAAAACGTCGTTCTGTTCTGCTTTTTTCAGGGTATCCTCTTCTATAGGCGCATCGCCTGCCACAATAACTGCAGACAGACCAATCAAAGAAGCTACTGCCGCTATATTCTGATGCCCCTGCATTGTCACCCAAATCATACCGGGAGCCGCCTGCCCCATAACATTACTCAAAAGATCAGAGGCATAGCCACCAATAACATCCACATCCACAGGAACCTCATGTGTCATCAGCTTTAACCCTAAAGTTTCAATAACTTCACGTACTTGCATCGCTTTCACCATCCTCCCGCAGTTCTTCTTCCGGCTCGCTGGCTATAGGTATCTGCTTTGCCAGTTCAAGCATACCATGTGCCAGGCGTTTTACACTGCTCCTTAATTTAAAAATACAGTCAATTTCATTGGCTTTCCCCTGAACGATGTCTTCCGCCAGGCATTGACAGCTTGGTGCTCCGCATGCTCCACAATCAAGCCCCGGCAAAGATCTGAGGACCTCCTCCATCTTTTCAAACTTTTTCATAGCCTCTAAAATATCGTCATCTAATTGCATCATCGGCCGCGGGATTAATTTTTTTACATAGGAAGCCGATTTGGGAAAATCCTCACATATCATACTCTGGGCCATGGTAGCCAGACGATCATCAGGTTCATTCTGCCTCATAATACTCAGCCTTAGCTTCAAATTTTTCTCAGCAACAAATTTATTCTCAGCAGTCAGCGGCCCGCCAATGCAGCCGCCACTGCAGGCAGAACACTCTACATAATCGACATCGCGCATCTTATTCAGGGAAATTTGCTCCAGCACGTCGTACACGTCATTAATACCGTGTACAGCCAGACCGTTTTCAATTCCTGCAGCTTCCAGTTCCCCACCATAACTGCCCCAACTCATACCATAAGAAGATCCAGCAGTCACCTTTTTATCCGGCTGAATCTCTCCGCCCATGATTTTTAATATTTTTCCATAAATCTCTGAAATACTTAAACTGCCGTTGATTTGTGTATGCCGGACATCAACGGACTGCCTGATATTAGCATTTTTAGAAGGGCAAGGTGCAATAAACCAGACACCTATTTCTTCAGACTTTAAGCCGGTACGCTGCATAACTTCATTTTTTACATAAATAGCCGCAGCTTCTGTTGGAGGAAGTACAGGCACTACCTGTTTGATGAGTTCCGGAAATTTGACCTGAATCAGCCTTAAAACCGCCGGACAAGTGCAGGAAATCAAAGGTTTTCTGCCACCGTTATAATTTTTCAGGTAAGCAGCTATTTCCAAAGAAATATATTCAGAAGCTACTGCTACATCAAAAATTTCATCAAATCCCAGTCTATGTAACCCTTCCCAAATAGCCGCCGCACTTGTTTCAGGCGGAAACTGCGCATATAAAGAAGGAGGAGGCAAAGCGATATTATATTTAAATTGTTCAGTTTCTTCCAGTTTATCCGTTTCCGCCACGATAGCATGATAGCCACAACGCCGTAAACACTCGCCGCAGTCAATACAACGTGCTTCTATAAGTTCTGCTTTACCATTGCGGACACGAATGGCCTCGGTCGGACAAGCTTTAACGCACGTTACACAGCCTTGACACTGAGACCGTAAAAGGCGTATGGAATGAAAATATCCTCCAGCCATCGTATCACCCCTCTTATAAGTCTTCACTGATATGTTTGAATTTCATCTTTATATTAGTACCTGAGCCAACTGTCGATTGGATATCAAAATCATCTGAACACTTCATCATATTCGGCAGACCCATACCGGCGCCAAACCCCATTTGTCTTACATGATCCGGTGCTGTAGACCAGCCTTCCTGCATTGCCAGTTTAATGTCAGGGATTCCCGGTCCCTGATCAGCAATATATACAACCGTCTCTTCAGGAAAAATTTCAGCATCAACCTGACCACCGCCGGCATGAATGATTACATTCATCTCAGCTTCATAGGTTCCAATAGCAATACGTCTGATTATATCTGCCGGAACGCCAATTTTCTGCAGCAACCGCTTTAATCCGGCAGAAGCTTCACCAGCCCTGTCAAAATCGTCACCGGCAACATCATAATGCATTTTTACTGATTTAGAATCACTCATTGCTCTTCCGCCTTTCTGGAACAGCCTCTCAAGCCATTACTATAAAGAATCCCGCAGGCTTCAAACAATGTATATTCTGTCGACATAATCGGGAGTTTGTTTTGGGCAGCTTCTTTCAGCATATCTTCTCCGGGCAGTTTCCCTCTTACCAAAATCACACCGCATAAATCAGTCATATCCGCTGTTCTTATAACCTGCATATTAGCCAACCCTGTGCAAAGCAGAGTTTTACATTTTGTAAAGGCTAAGACATCGCTCATAAGGTCAGACCCGCAACAGGTTTCAACCTGCCGACCAAGATATTCTTCACCTACGCAGATTTTAGCGTCTAAAAGTTTTCGCACGTCATTTAAATTCATTCCGCTCCCCCTACGATTCCATATTTCCCTGAATTTATTGTAACTTGCCAAGTTTTTCCTGTAAAGCTAAATCTAAATCTTCCTCTTATGGTTATGCTTTTGTTAATTTTCTGTTAAATTCTGAACAGACCATTATTAAAATTGCAAAAAGCCAAAACAAAAGCCCCATTTGCATATTAAAATAAACATGGTCAGTCAAACCGCCCACTAAAATACCTGCAGACGCCATTAAATAACCTCTGCCAAAACCCTGAAGCCATCTGCTTTTACCAAAACGGGCCAATTCAGCAGCTTTCCAGATAATACAGAACCATAAAAGCAAGAATACTGCCAATCCATGCCAACCCAGTTCTGCCGTAATATTCAGTAATAAATTATGACAATGATACATAATGACGTCAGGATTGTTAAGATAAAAATCATATTCCGGATAAATAAACTGATATCCATACCAGCCAACACCCCACGGATGTTCTTTAATAATAAATAACGTACTTTCCAGATAGGCAAATCTAAGAGCAACAGAAGTATCTTCAGTCCCAAAAATAGAAATTATCCTATGCCATACTGCGCCACGGGCAAACCACATTCCCAAAATACCAATGCCTATGAGCGGCAATAAAGCCCGACGGCAAAAGCATACGCAAAACAACAATAATCCAACAGCTAAAGCAACCCAATTCCCACGTGAATATGTGTAAAGCAAACAAAGCCCGGCTATTAAAATTCCGCTGCCAAGTACCAGCTGCCACATTTTTTCTTTACTTGTACTAAGCAATCCTGTAATCAATGAAATAACCAGTACAAGATATCCGCCCAAAATATTCGGATTGACCAGAGTGGAAATAACACGTGTTTTCAATTCCGGAAAAGCATCATTATCAACCCAGGCCTCAGTAGGTACAACCCCAGTAAAATGCTGTACAATGCCATATACCGAAACAAACAATGACATTCCCAAAAACACACTTATTATTTGCAGAGGCCTGGGCCACTCATGCCACTTGTGCAAATCCAAGTCACTAGCTGCAGATGTTTTTTTATCAACAGCATAATGCAAAATCAGCCAGACCAATAGCGCGTATTGACCGACAACATAAATAAAATTGTAGGTAGACAATACCTCATCAGCTGAATTATGCAGCGACCAATAACCAAGTAATAACAGTAACCATAATAAAATCTGTACAAAACGTGGTAAAACAGGCTTCCTTTTTTCATGGCGCCGCAAAAACGCAACAATAAAGCCACTGAAGCCAGTGACTGCCACCATTGCCGAAGAAACTTCCTGCTGCAGCGGGATAACAGCTATTGTCGCCAACAACAGCCAATATACATATTTTTCTAAATTGGCATATTTTACGGCCGCAGCAGTCATCAATGACACCCAGCTTTCGCTTTCAAAAGCATATTCTTAAAATTCCCTACCAAATAAAGGGAACCGCATACACATATTACACTGTCTGCATCAGCTCCGGTTACAGCGGCTTCATACGCAGATGCCAAACTGTTCATAGCTTCAGCCTGATTTCCAATAAGGCTGGCCAATTCTTCAGCAGATGCTGCTCTGCCACCTTCGTCTGCCTTTACCGTATAAACTGTATCCATAGGTCTGAAAAGCTTCCCTATGACTCTTTTCATATCCTTATCACCCATCATCCCAAAAACAAACGTCCTTTTCTGCTGCGGATAATATTTATCGAGAGCATTTCTTAAAGCATCTGCTCCAGCCGGGTTATGAGCTCCATCCAAAATCACGTCAGGATTTTGAGAAATACGCTCTAGTCTGCCTGGCCAAATAGTGTTAGCAACACCAATATGCAAAGCTAATTCATTGATCCTGTCATCCTGTTTGGAGACAAGTTTAGCAGCAACTACAGCTAAAGATGTATTCGCTATTTGATGTTCGCCAGGCAAATTAATATTGTAGTCAGAACTATAATACTCACCTGCATGCAAAGTAAAAGTCTGCCCCTCCATAGTGCTTTTCACTTCTGTGCCCCAAAAAGCACTGCCATAAATATACAATTTGGACTGCTTGAACATCGCGACAGCTTTAATCGGTCCCAATGCATCATCTCCATCTGCGGCCGTTACTACCGGAACATTTTCCTTAATAATTCCTGCTTTCTGCATCGCAATCCGTTCTACAGTCGCACCGCAGCGATCAGTGTGATCCAAACTGACATTAGTAATAACAGAAACTACCGGAATGATAACATTAGTTGAATCCCAAAGTCCCCCCATGCCAACTTCAATGACTGCATAATCTACATTTTCCAAAGCAAAATACATAAAAGCAGCAGCAGTCAAAACCTCAAACTGTGTCGGCTGCTCACAAATGCCCTTTGCCACCACACTGTCTGCCGCCTTTTTCACAATAGTAATCAGAACTGCAAAACTATAATCATCAATATCCTGCCCGTTGATAACAAGTCTTTCATTATACTTTACCAAATGCGGTGACGTAAATTTACCTGTTTTCAAATCAGCAGCAAGCAAAATATTCGCTATCATACTGCTGACAGAACCTTTGCCATTTGTTCCTGTAACATGAATGGTCTTTATTTTTTCTTTCAGGATTCCCCTAATTCCCGCAATAATCCTTCAATACGTTCCATTCCCAAACGAATGCCAAATTTCCCCAAACTATCCAGATATGCCAATGTCTCCTGATAATTCATTTTAACCTCCAATTAATTACGACAGTAAAAACACAAAAAGCGGCGCGGAGTATCCGCGCCGCTTCGGCTGTTACTTTAAAGTTGCCAAATAAGTCAGACGTTCTTTCACGGCTTCCATTTTACCGCTCAGTTCCTCTGCTTTAGCCTTTTCCTTTTCAACTACATCAGCCGGAGCCTTTGCCAAAAAGCCTGCATTATTTAGCTTACCGGTAACACGTTTGATTTCTTTATCCATACTTTCCAGTTCTTTATTAAGACGCTGGGTTTCTTTTTCTACATCGATCAATCCTGCCAGAGGCAAATATACCTCGATTCCGGCAATAACAGCGGCCATAGCATTTTCAGGCTTGCCAGCCCCAATATCATCAATTATAAGCTCATCGATACTGCCCATCAAATTGATATAATTTTTATTGGCTTCAACGATCTCACGCAGTTCTGCATTCACTAACAAAATAGCCGGCACCTTTTTGCCTGGAGCAGCATTGACTTCCGCACGCATATTACGAATAGCTTTAATGCTTTCCATAATTGCCGTCATACCAGTTTCTGCTTTATCATCAAACAATCTCTCATCAACAATAGGCCACGGTGCAATCATGATACTGTTACTTTCGTGCGGCAGACACTGATAGATTTCTTCAGTGATAAACGGCATGTACGGATGCAGTAACTTCATAGCCGATGTCAGCACCTCTGCCAGGACATGCTGTGCCGTAGCTCTTGCCTCAGGATCTTCCTTATTATAAAGCCGCGGCTTAGCCAGTTCAATGTACCAGTCACAAACTTCACTCCAGATAAAATCATAAATAAGACGCCCTGCTTCACCCAGCTCAAATCGGCCCAAAAGTTCAGTAACATCTTTAACCGTATGCTGCAGCCGCGAAAGTATCCATTGATCAGCAAGTGTATATGGAGCCTGCTTGGCTTCTGCATCATAACCTTCCATATTCATCAAAGCAAAACGTGATGCGTTCCAGATCTTATTAGCAAAATTGCGTGTTGCTTCTACGCGTTCCCAGTAAAAACGCATATCATTACCAGGAGTATTGCCTGTGATCAGCATAAACCTTAAAGTATCAGCGCCGTACTTTTCAATAACTTCCAGCGGATCGATACCATTGCCGAGTGATTTACTCATTTTACGTCCCTGGCTGTCACGCACTAAACCATGAATAAAGACTTTATCAAAAGGAATATCCTTCATAAACTCCATACCCATAATCAGCATTCTCGCAACCCAGAAGAAAATGATATCATAACCTGTCACCAAAACACTGGTTGGATAAAATTGCTTTAACAAATCTGTTTTTTCAGGCCAGCCCATAGTAGAGAACGGCCATAAAGCTGAACTGAACCATGTGTCCAAAGCATCTTCATCCTGATGTACCGCACCACCGCATTTCGGACATTTATCAATATCAACGCGCGATGCAATAACTTCGCCGCAAGCATCACAATACCACACAGGAATCCGGTGCCCCCACCAAATCTGACGGGAAATACACCAATCACGAATGTTTTCCATCCAGCCGGTATAAGTTTTGGTAAACCGTTCTGGAACAAACTGTGTTCTGCCGTCTTCAACACAATCTACAGCCGCCTTTACCAACGGCTCCATTTTTACAAACCACTGTTTGGAAACCAACGGCTCTATTACACTGCGACAGCGCTGACAATGGCCTACAGCATGATTATGCTCTTCTATTTTTACTAAGTAACCTTTTTCCTGCAGTTCGTGTACCAGATTTTTACGACATTCATAACGTTCCTGGCCTGCAAATTTGCCGGCCTCTTCAGTCATATAGCCATCCATACCGATAACTACGATACTCTCTAAATTATGACGCATACCCATTTCAAAATCATTAGGATCATGAGCAGGAGTAATTTTTACAGCACCTGTACCAAATTCTAAATCGACATAACTGTCAGCAATAATGGGGATCTGACGTTCGGTTAAGGGCAGCTGCAGCATTTTACCGACCAGATGACCATAGCGCGGATCTTCAGGATTGACTGCAACAGCAGTATCACCCAGCATCGTTTCAGGCCGTGTAGTGGCTATCGTAAGATAAGTTTCCATCTCACCAACAACAGGATAGCGGACATACCACAAATTTCCGGCATCATCTTCATGTTCAACTTCAATATCACTTAAAGCAGTATTGCAGTTAACACACCAGTTAGTAATACGGCTGCCCTGATAAATAAGCCCTTTTTCGTACAAAGAAACAAAAACCTCACGAACTGCCTGTGAACAGCCCTCATCCATCGTGAAACGTTTGCGTTCCCAGTCGCAGGAAACACCCAGGCTTTTTAACTGCTCGATGATACGGTCACCATATTTATCTTTCCATTCCCAGACACGTTTAATAAATTCTTCACGGCCCAAGTCATACCTGGTCTTTCCTTCTTCTTTTTTTAAAACTTCCTCTACTTTGATCTGAGTAGCCAACCCCGCATGATCATAACCGGGCATCCATAAAGTATTATCGCCCATCATCCTATGCCAGCGGATCAAAATATCCTGTAAAGTATTATCTAACGCATGTCCCATATGCAGCTGACCGGTAATATTCGGTGGGGGGATAACAATACTGAACGGCTTTTTATCTGCTTCTACCTCAGCATGGAAATAACGGTGTTCTTCCCAATATTTATACCATTTTTTCTCGACCGAAGCCGGATCATAAACTTTAGGAATATTGTGTTCTTCTGCCATTTTACTGCCTCCTAAAAATAAATAAAGTCCTGTTCCAAATTAAGAACAGGACGAAAAACTCCGCGGTACCACCTATTTTCCCAGACTTAAATCAAAGTTTAGTCCGGACACTTGAAACGCGTAACGTGCGCTAACGGATAAACCTACTTTGATTTCAGCCTACCGACTCACGGACGACTTCAAAGCCATAAAGCTAGGTACGTTGCAGCCTGGCATACCCTCTCTGTGAGCTCTGTACTTTTACTACTTCCAGTCATCGTCATTTTAAATATAAATTTAGGTAGCTATAATATTATCAATTGCCGCTCACAGTGTCAAGCATTTCTTCTCGAATCAGCTATTTGTAAAAACAAAATTCTATTATTACTCAGAAACGCCAGCCTGAGACAGCTCAGGGTTTTCAATACCTTCGATGCCGCCTATGTTGCCACGCAGAACGGCCCCCGGCTCAACAACTAAACTTCCCGCTTTAATATCACCGTTTAAAACTCCAGAGGCTAAAATCTCTAAAGTGCCGCGGGCCACTATATTACCTGTAACATTCCCGGCCACAGTAACATTTTCCCCAAAAATATTCGCTTCTATCACACCGTTGGGCCCGATTAAAACATCGTTCTCCGAAACAATAATGCCTTTAAAGTGGCCATCAATACGCGATGCGCCCTTAGTCTGCAAATTGCCGCACAGGATCGAATTTCTTCCAAGCAAAAACTCAAATTCTTCCAAAGGCAAGGTGCTGACTGCTACTACATCTTTTTTTATTTTTCCCAAACATAGTTTTCTCCTTTTATTATCTTACTAATTCCAACGGATCTGTTGTCTGCCCGTTGACCAACACTTCAAAATGCACATGCGGCCCAGTACTATACCCGCTGCTGCCAACATAACCGATGACATCACCTTTACTTACGCTTTGCCCTGCCTGAACTGCCAATTTACTCATATGACCATAAGCTGTTTCGTAACCATATCCATGCTGAATCCTTACATAACGGCCATAACCGGACACCCAGCCAGCCTCTTCAATAGTGCCAGACGCGCTGGCATAAACCGGAGCTCCATAGTCATTGGCAATATCAACTCCCGGATGCCAGTCATAAGAACGATTACCGAAAGGATCGCTGCGTCCGCCAAAATATGAAGTAATAGTCCCTCCATTAGTTGGCCAAAGTGTCGGCAGCGCTGCTTTGCGCTGGTTCAACTCGCGTAATCTGCCAAGTAAATCATTCAACGTAGCTTTTCTATCTTTGACCTTTTCCTGCAGCACCTTGTTCTGCGCAGCATAGATATCAACAGCTTCTACTTTAGCCGCCTGAGGTCCGCCTTGTCCAAGATACTGACTGCGGTCGATCCCGGAACGTGAAGGCTGCACTGCGCCTTCACCAAGCTCTCGCCGAACCGCCTCTTCCAGTTTGGAAAGCTCTGCCATTTCTTTTTCAATAGCTTCATTTTCCTGCAAAAGCTGACCTATTTTCTGTTCCTGAACAGCTTTTTCACTCCTGTAGGTCAACAGTTCCTGTTGATCCTGATGTGCCTTGTACAAAATATGCGAAGACTGAAAAAGAACACCTGCACCAAGTAAACAGAGCAAACCGCAAACAATACCAACCTTTTTCAACAGGCTGAGGCGAAAATGGATGCTCCTGGGTTCGTGCCCTTTATGAGGTATCAACATAATCGTATATACTGAATCAGACTCTTTTCTTTGTCTCTTTATCGGTTCCAATATTCTGCGCTCCTTTGATCCCTGACAACTTCAAACTTTTAAACTCAAACATATATTATTTTCTCACATCAGCCATAAAAATACTATACCTTTAAAAATTTTTTATATAAAAACGCTATAAAAAATTCAGTAAACATGCCATTGCCAACACATCTGCCATATTTGTGAACAATATGAAAAATAAAAACGCAGGCAAAAGCCTGCGTTTTTAAAGTAAACATCAAACTACAGCACAGTCATTACATTCTGCTGCCGATCTGGTATATCAGCAAAGCCATGCAATATGCCAAGCCTGTTTGATATAGGAGGGCAAAGAAAGTCCAATGCCAGCTGCCCATCTCGCGCCTGATCGCGCCAATAGCAGCAAAACACGGAGATGCCAGCAATGTAAAAATCATAAATGCATACGCACTGGCAGGCGTGAACATGCTTTGAATAGTGGTAATCAAAGTCGGATCTTCTTCGGTAGCTTCAGCAACTCCAGCCAAGATACCAAATGTAGAAACAACTACTTCTTTAGCTAAGAAGCCCGTAATTGCTGCGAAAGCAGTCTGCCAGCTGTCAAAGCCAAGTGGAGCAAACACAGGTGCCAGATAATGACCGATAACAGCCATCATACTGCCCTGAGCATCAACCATTTCAAACGAAAAATCAAAGGATTGCAATAACCACACCAATCCGGAGGCCAGGAAAATTATCGTGCCGGCTTTAACAATAAAACCGCGGGCACGTTCCCAAGTATGAATAAGAATATCTTTTGCCCGCGGCCAGTGATATGCAGGCAATTCCATAACAAAGTTCGCCGGTTCACCGGCAAAAGCCTTGGTTTTTTTCAACAGAATACCTGAAACTACAACCATCACTATACCCCAGAGATACATCGAAGGACCGACCCAAGACTGCTCTGGAAAAAAAGCTGCCGCAAACAGAGCAAACACCGGAAGTTTAGCATTACAAGGAATAAACGGCGTCAGCATAATCGTCAGTTTACGATCACGTTCATTTTCAATCGTACGTGCTGCCATGATACCGGGAACACTGCAGCCGGTACCGATCAACATCGGAATAAACGACTTGCCTGAAAGCCCGAATTGCCTGAAAATACGATCCATAATAAAAGCAACACGTGCCATATAGCCACAGTCTTCCAGGAAAGACAAAAATAAGAACAAAAGGCAAATCTGCGGTACAAAGCCAAGTACGGCGCCAACACCGCCAATGATTCCATCAAGTACGAGCCCTGACATAACTTCAGAAGCGCCAGCTGCTTCCAGCAAAGCACCTGCGTATTCACTGATGCCTTCAAATAATTCTTCCATCCAGCCGATAGTTTCATCGCCCAAGGTCTGGATACAAATATAATAAACAGCCCACATGATGCCTAAAAATATAGGTAATCCCAAAACACGGTTAGTTACAATACGATCTATTTTTTCTGAAACAGTATTTGCATAATCAACATTGGCACTTTTATAACAGCTGCGCAGCATTGAGTCTATTTTCTGATAACGTCCGGAAGCGATGATACTTGCCGCATCATCATCAGCCTGCTGTTCAAAACGGGTAATCAAGACCTCTAGTTTGTCAAACACACCTTGAGATAATTTCAGTTTTTCAAGCAGCTGCCCATCACGTTCCAATACCTTGACTAATTGCCAGCGGCGTTCTATATGCGGCATAGGCGCTACCATTTCGCCAATTTCCTGCAATACGCGTTCAACTTCTTCTGAAAAGCTGTTGGGGTCTTTTCTGTCACATTGTGTTTGAGCAATCTGCACCGCCCTTGCCACGAGCTGTTCCACACCTTCACCGCTGGTAGCTGTAATCGGCACAACCGGGCACCCTAACTCTTTAGAGAGCAGCTCCGTGTCCAGTACATCACCGTTAGCTCTGACAAGATCCATCATATTGAGCGCAACTACAACTTTACAGCCCATTTCCAAAAGCTGCATCGTTAAATACAGATTACGTTCCAGGTTCGATCCATCAACTATATTAACTATAACATCAGGATTTTCTTCCAAAAGATAATTACGGGTTATTACTTCCTCCGGAGAATACGGAGATAAAGAATAAATACCCGGCAGATCCATGACCTCAAAGCCATCATGTTTTTTAAGTTTGCCGCCCTTACGTTCAACGGTTACACCAGGCCAGTTTCCAACGTATTGTTTACTGCCTGTAAGATTATTAAATAGTGTGGTTTTACCGCTGTTTGGATTGCCCACTAGTGCTAATGTCTTACTCAAAATAGTCCCTCCTCGAATCAACTTTCACTAACTTTAAATCAAAATTTATTCCACCAGAATGTTCTGCGCATCTGCTTTGCGCAGCGAAAGCTCATAGCTGCGTACAGTTACTTCTAATGGATCTCCCAGTGGCGCGACTCTTCTGACGGTCACCGGTGTCCCCTTTGTCAAACCCATATCAACAATTCTGCGTTTCAAAGGTCCGGTGGCACAAACTTTTTTGATAGTTACGGTAGAACCGATAGGAACTTCTTTTAATGTCATCATACTTTTGCCCTCCTCACATTAGCTTACGCTAACTAGCCCACTTTTAAAAAGTTAGCTTTCGCTAACCTCTTAAAGTTTACTACTGCTAACTTATTTTGTCAACAACAATTTATTGCTTCTGATATTTTCACAATATTTCAACAAAATTATTTACCTGTACAATGATTTTATTATCCCTTTAAACTTTTAAATTTAAAGTTTTTTCAAAAAAACAGGACAGCATGTTTTAATCTGCTGTCCTTATAATGATTGAATAATAATATTTATATTTTTTTATACAAAATACGAATGGAATTCAAAACGCAGAGTATGGAAACACCAGTGTCGGCGAAGACAGCCGCCCACATAGACGCATAGCCTGCCAACCCAGCAGCCATGATAATAATCTTAATTGCCAAAGCAAAAAATACATTCTGCCAGGCAATTCTGGTTGTTTCCTTCGCTAGGGCAATTGCCTGAGGAATAGCCTGCATTTCCGAGTTCATAAATACAACATCTGCTGCCTCAATAGCAGCATCAGCACCACTGCCCATGGCAGCGCCAACATCGGCGCCTGCTAAAACGGGAGCGTCATTTATACCATCACCGACAAACATCACTCCACCATATTGTTTGCGTAAGCGGCCCAACTCATTGAGTTTATCCTGCGGCAGAAGCTTAGCTCTTACTTCGTCAATTCCAGCAGCACGTGCCACTGCCTGTGCGCTTTCTGCCGCATCACCTGTAAGCATGGCTGTAGTTAAATTCATCTTTTTAAGGGAGGTAACAGCAGCTACCGCATCCTCTTTCAATGTATCATCAATAATTATTTGTCCTAAATACTTTCCGGCTCTGGCAACCAGCACTTCCGTACCATAATTATCTTCTTCCCTAACAGAAAAATCAATTTCAAACCGTTCTAACAATTTTTTATTGCCACACAAAATTTTTCCATCTGAAACCTCGACAACTAATCCTTCACCGGCAATTTCTTCAAATGTTTGCGGCCGTTCGAGTTTCAACTCACGTTCTTTGGCCGCATTTACTATACTTGTAGCAATCGGATGACTGGAAACAAGTTCTGCGGAGGCACAAAGCTTCAACAGCTCATCTTCTTCCATGCCACTTACCGGAACCAGCTTTTGAACAACAAAATTCCCTTTGGTCACAGTACCTGTTTTATCCATAACCACTGCTTTAACATTTTTCAGGGCTTCTATTGTAACGCCGCCCTTAAAAAGAATTCCATATTTCGAGCCGGCTCCAATGCCTGAAAAAAACGCCAAAGGCACGCTCAGCACCAGTGCACATGGGCAGCTGATAACCAGAAATGTTAAGGCTGTATAAGTCCAATATTCCCAATTTCCTGTTATAAAGCCGGGTATCACAGCAGTTAAAACAGCTACTGCCACAACAAACGGAGTATAGATACGCGCAAAACGTGTTATAAACCTGTCTAACTGTGGTTTGCTGGCAGCAGCATTTTCTACAGAGTCTAAAATTTTGGTGACCATAGATTCAGCCAGGACTTTTTCTACTCTGATTTTCAGCATCCCTGACGTATTAATACAACCAGAAATAACTTCATCGCCAAAACTGCGTTTTACCGGCACAGGTTCTCCTGTCACCGGAGAAGTATCAAGCAGGCTTTCACCTTCTATAACTACTCCATCCAAAGGAATACGATCACCGGCACGTACCAGTAAAATGTCACCAACATTGGCTTCCTCTGCCGGGATAACACGCACATCTTCACCAATCAGCAAATTAACTACTTCCGGACGCATATCGACAGCTTCCATAATCTGACCACGACTTTTTTCAACCGCACGATGCTCAAAATATTCTCCGATACGATAAAACAGCATAACTCCAACAGCTTCTTCATATTGATTGATAGCAAAAGCACCTAAAGTAGCTACTGTCATCAGGAAGTTTTCATCAAAAACCTGTCCCTTCGTACTATTTTTTAAAGCGGTTAAAACAATCCTTCCGCCCAAGAGAATATATGCGGCAACAAGACAGTAAATATGATAAGCTTCCGGCACGAGTCCGGTAATTTCGCTGATTATAAACAAAATTCCGCCAAACACTATTTCTGCCAGTGAACGCTGTTCATCCGACATTGAAAGTATTCCACCGCTTTTTTTACGCTGATTAATATTTTCAGCCAATACCGGCTTTCCTATACGTTCAACTACTTTTACACCTGCTTCGATCGTACTGCAAATTGCCTGGACCTGTGTCAGCAATTGTGCGTGATTCTTCGCTGTCAGCCGCAGTTGTTTCGTAGCATAAGTTATCGTTGCAGCAGAAACATCCGGCAAATCATTGATAGCCTTCTCCATTTTTGCGGCACAATTGGCACAGCCCAGGTTCTCTAACAGGTATACCTTGCTTTCAAAGTTGAACGGCATCATCCCACTGCGTGGCACAACTTCTACATCCGATTCTATAGAAGCACAGATTTCACGAATGGCCGGCAGCAATACCTCGTGATTTTTGGCCGATAGACGCAGCTGTTTTGTTACAAAACTTACTGAAGCATATTCTACTCCAGGCAATTCTTTAATCTTATATTCCATTTTGGCGGCACAGTTGGCACAACCCAGATTTTTTAAAGCATAAACTCGTTTTATACAATCAGCATCAGGCATTCTGCAGATACAATTTTCCAAGCTTTCACCACAAACATCGCAATATTCCTCATGTGGATGGCAGAGCTCACATTGACAGTCATCTGCATGCCCGGGCACATGATGATCATGCCCACAGCCACAGGCTGCATCATGGTCATGGCCGCTTTCTCCTTTGTGATAATGTTCGTGTCCGCAGCCACAGGCTGAATTATCGTTATGGCCGCTTTCATCTTCGTGATGATGATCATGTCCGCAGCCCTGACTGTTATGTTCATGTAAATTTTCTAAAGCATGCTGTGTTTTGCTCATTTTCCAGCCTCCTTACTTTTACTGTAATCTTATTATAACACATGAGCAAATATTCATATATAGTTTTTTGAAAAATTTTACAAAACTTTTGAGAAAAATAATACAGGCAGCTTCCATTCATTTAATATGGAAACTGCCTGTTAAAATAGCCTTAATCTTTCTCAAAATACCTGCTTCAGTTACTGCAAATTTAGAAGGTTACCTGTAAACGATTCCAAATAATCTGAGAATCACGTCCGCTTTCTTTACCTTCCAAATCATAGTAATCCAAATTATAAACCATATTCTTGGCCAAAGTATAATTTATACCAACACCATAACCTTTAAAGCCTTCTTTAGTGAAGTATCCCCAGTCACCAGCTTTCATCGTATGAGCAATAAATGTACCTGCCCCCTGATCATAATAATTTCCCCAAAGTCCCCAGGTCCCCTGTTTGGCGGCCTTGGCACCCTTATAAGCAGCACTGATGACAAAGCCGTCCGTATCAGCACCTTTTTCAACAGCTTTATCAGAAATATCAGAATTAAGATACATCGCCCCTAAAATAAAGTCACCAAAATTATAATTTGCCCCTGCATTCCAGACCGCGTTATTAGAAATTTTCGTAAACCCGGCATCTAAATCTTCAAATCTATCATAACCGGCAGCTAAATCCAAGCGGCCGATTTTACCAGATAAACTGGCGCCATAGGCCTTATCTGCCATATAACCGGAATCTTTTTCAGTAATTTGCCCCCAATAGCCGCTAATTTTTACATTTTTACCATATGTTAACTGAATAACTTCTGCAGTATCGTCATAAAGGTTGCCATTAGCTAAAAATACTGGCGCTTTCCCTGCCATAACATTAAATCCACCCAATTTACCTGTAACATAGGCTTGATTGAGTTTGGTATCTTCATCACCGGAATCATTAGCAAGATTCTGGTCATTTTGAATACGGGCCGTATAAGTCCAGTCTTCATTTACACTGCCATTTACAAACAAACGAGTGCGCAGACGATTTTTTGCAACACTGCCTTTGTCTTTCTTAAAATCTCCGTCACGCCCTGCATATTCATAACGGATTTGTCCTGTAATCTTCACATTATCCGCTTTTTTCTCTAAAGCTGCTACGCGTACTCCCAAGCTGTCCAGTTCATCGGCAAATTCTACAGCCAAGCGGTCAACATTAGCGCCTTTAGCCATAGCTTTTGCTACAATTTGTGCCATTTCATAACGTGTCATCAGACGTTCGCCGCCAAAATTACCATCGCCATAACCATCAATAATTCCGGCTGCTGCCAGTCTGTTAACGGCATCATAAGCCCAATGCCCGGCCGGAACATCAGAAAAAGGATTAGCGGCATACACTGAAGCAGTCACTCCCAGTACCATTGCCATAGCAAGCACCAAAGTTTTTTTCATCATAATCAACTCCTAAAAAATATATATGCTAAGCACACTTTGACCGATTTTATATTTTTAAAAGCGTACTTATTTGGCTGTGTTTAAATATGAATAAATAAGTATTTATTCATCAAAAAATATTTTTTATATTGCAGCACCCATTAAGACTGCTGCAATATACTAAAAAATTATTTAACAAAATGACAGGCTGCAAAATGACCTTTCTTAATTTCTTGCAATTGTGGTTTTTCGCTTCTGCAAATTTCCTGGCAATACTCGCAGCGGCTCTGAAATGGGCAACCCAGCGGCAAAGCCAATGGACTCGGAATATCGCCTTCTAACGGCTGAATTTTTTCTCCAGGTTTGAAATCCACTTTAAAGATAGATTTTATCAAAGCTTTAGTATAAGGATGGACACCATTAACAGACAAACGACCTTTTTCCAATAATTCCACTACATTACCAAGATACATGACCGCGACCTGATGGCTCATCAAATCAACCAGACCAATATCATGACAGATAAAAAGATATGTAATATCTTTTTCCCGTTGCAGCCGTACCAGCAATTCACAAATTTTTTCCTGTACAGAAACATCCAGCGCTGAAGTGGCTTCATCGCAGACAATAATCTGCGGTTCCAGAGAAAGTGCCCTGGCTATACCCAAACGCTGACGCTGACCTCCGCTCATACTATGAGGAAAACGGTCTTTGAATTCCACTGGCAGCTCCACCATTTGTAATAACTCTGCAGCTTTTGCGTCAACTTCAGAATTTTTCAGTAACCCAAAATTCAATAAAGGCTCACATAAAATATCTTTTACCCGCATTTTCGGATTAAAAGCCGCTGTAGGATCCTGAAAAACCATTTGTATTTTTCGGCGGTTCTGGCGAAGCGCTTCTCCCTCCAATTTCAAAATGTTCTGTCCTTCAAATATTACTTCGCCCTCTGTCGCCGGATGGATCTGTAAAATAGTTCTGACCAGAGTACTTTTGCCGCAGCCGCTTTCACCAATAATGCCAAGAGTCTGTCCCTTGTAAGCATTTAAATTTACTTTATCACAGGCAGTGAGAACCTTGCCGCCATCTACCTGAAACTTTTTCGTCAGATTTTTTACTTCCAATACTATTTCTGGCGGTAATGCAACTCCATCACGGTCGCAGTTACAGTTCTCATGCGGGTGTAATTTTACGTTCTCAGGCATAATAACGCTTACCTCCCACAACCGGAACAGCCGCCAGCAGTTCCTTAGTATATTCATGCTGTGGATCGCCGATAATCTCTTCCCGCAGTCCGCTCTCCACAACCATACCATTCTGCATCACAACGATTTTATTTGACATATACGAAGCTACACCCAAATTATGAGTAACTATGATCACCGCGGCATTGTATTCGTCACGAACATCAACGATCTGCCTGATGATCTGCGCCTGCGTTGTGACATCAAGCGCGCTTGTAGGCTCATCAGCCAAAAGCAGTTTCGGGCTGAAGGTCATCGCCAAAGCTATACCTACACGCTGGCGCATCCCCCCTGATAATTCGAACGGATAACTGCGCATTACATTGTCAGGATTGGGCATCCTTACATCATCAAGCATCTTAATAGCCAGATCATAAGCTTCCCGTCTGGAAATCTGCGGCGCATGAGTCAGAATATAATCAATAAACTGTTCGCCGATACGGCGAATAGGGTTGATCATATTACCGCTGTCCTGAAAAATCATAGAAATCTCAGTCCCACACATTTCACGCCATTGCTGCGGCGTATTATCCAGCAGGTTTCTGCCGTCAAAAATGATATTGCCGCCGCTTACATGTCCATTACCCGGCAAACAGCCCATAATAGCACGTATCACCGTTGTTTTACCGCTGCCGCTCTCGCCAACGATAGATAAAATCTCACCCTTTTTCAATTCTATATTGGCACCAGTTACGGTAGCCTTGCTGCCGTAACTGATATCCAAATCTGTAACTTTTAAAAGCATTACAGTGTCCCTTCTTCCCACAGATTATTTCTGGGCAGGCTTGATCTCCTTCGTCAGCCAGTAATAATCACACGGTAAAATTTCTGCATTGGCAATAGAATTATTACTGATCATATTTGTCTGCGGATAACCAAAAATAATCGTTGCCGCATCATCAAGAATAATTTTCTGCATATCGATTACTAATTGACGACGTTTCGCCGGGTCAAATTCTACTGCCAGCTTATCGCTCAGAGCATCATAGGCAGGATTGCTGTAACCGCTGCCGTTCTGCGGATTATTACCGTTAACATTTGTTTTCCAGTACTGATTGATAAAGACCTCGGGGTCGCCTGCCTGCAGAGTAAGAATATTGGAAATCAGCAAGTCATATTCACCTCGCACACCAATCCCGTCCAAAACATTGTAATCAACATTTTTCAGGTTAACCTTGATACCAACCTTTTTAGCATCGGACTGGGTAGCTTCAGCAAACAAAGGCAATTCTGCGCGACCGCTGTAGAAAATAAAGTCCATCTCCAGATTTTTACCTTCTTTATCAACATAGCCATCGCCATTGGTATCTTTCCAGCCAGCCTCTTCCAACAGTTTCTTAGCACGTTCTACATTATAGGTATTAGGATCTTTTAACTGATCAAATCCATAATCGACAGAAGGCGGCATCAACGGCCCGCCAGAAGTAAATGTGTCCTTCAGTAAAACCTTACAGTAGGTTTCACGGTCCAAAGATGACAGCAACGCTTCTCGAACACGTTTATCATACATCGGCTTGCCTTCCTTAACGTTCATACGTGCCAATACGTCACGCAGGGAAGCAATAGCACTGATATTGTACTTATCTTTGTTGCTGAACAACGACATGTCGCCTGGAGCAATATTGATTGCCATATCAATCTCACCGGACTGCAGGGCCATAGCGCGTGTATTGGGATCATCAATAGTCGGGATCTCAACATGCTTAAACGGTACTTCGCCATCCCAGTAATTAGGATTAGCATCCATAACAGCTTTAGCTTTACTGTACGTATTGACCATATATGGACCGGTACAGATAGGCCCTTGCTTAGCATAATCACGGTCAGTTACACTGGTGTCAATAATAATAAAAAGCGGATCACCAAGCATTCCCGGTAATGTAGCAACAGGAGTGTGAGTTTTGATCATCAACGTCTGCCCGTCAGCACTGATATTGTCATATTCAAACATTGCTCTGGCACGGGCGGCTTTTTCAAAAGTACGTTCAATAGATTTTTTTACAGCCTCTGCAGTTACTTTGTTACCGTTTGAAAATTTTGCTTTATCATTGATTTTAAAAGTCCAGGTAAGCTTATCGTCACTGACCTGCCAATTTTCGGCCAGCCACGGAGTAGAATTCATTTTTTCATCAAATTTTACCAGACATTCACCTAAGCCGTAACGCATAACAATCCAGCCAAAGTAGTTATCTGTTGGTTCCAGACTGTCGGCAAAATTAGTAACGCCAAATTTCAAAGTGTCTTTGGCTGCCGCAGCTTTTTTGTCATCGCCGCCACAACCGGCTGAAGCAAATGCCATCAAGCCTATCATTGCAACAGCTGCTGTAAATTTAATAGTTTTTTTCATCATACATCTCCCTTTCAAATCCTTTTTATTTTATTGACTGTATATAAAACTTTATTCAACAGCTGAACTTAATCTTCCTGACGCGGGTCAAGCACATCACGCAAACTGTCGCCCCATAGGTTAAAGACTACTACCGTCAGAAAAATAGCCAGACCGGGAAAAAACATCAGCCAGGGAGCCGTTTGCAGCTGCTGACGTCCTTCATTGAGCATCAATCCCCATTCAGGAGTCGGCGGCTGCGAACCGAAGCCTAAAAATGAAAGCCCTGCCAGTTCCATCATCATAGCACCGATATCCGAAGCTGCTGTAATAATCATTAACGGTAAAATATTAGGCACGATATGTTTCCACAAAATATGTGTCGGTTTGCCGCCGTTGACAACTGCCGCTTCGACAAAATCACGCTTTTTTATCTTTAACACCATACTGCGCGCCAAACGAGCGTATTTAGTCCAGGTAACGATAGTCAAAGCGATAATCGCATTGATCAGACTGCCGCCAAGGATACCGGCAATAGCAATGGCCAGTATCATCCCGGGAAAGGAAATCATCATATCAGAAATACGCATAATAACCGTATCTACCTTACCGCCAAAATAACCGGCCAGAACACCCAGCGAAGTGCCTACTGCAAAAATGACCGCTACCAACAGCAAAACACTGCTCAGAGAATAGCTGGCACCATACAAAACCCGACTGAAATTATCTCGCCCCAGCTTATCAGTTCCAAAAATATGTTCACTCGAAGGCGGCAGATAAGCATTTTTCATCGTAGCTTCCAACGGATCATAAGGAGCTAGCAGCGGCGCCGCTAACGCAATCCCTATCAAAAGCAGCACCAAAAAACTGGAAAAGGCAAAAGCACGATTATTCTTTAATCCGTTAATAAGATTCTCCATGCTATCTACCTTCCTTTCGCAGGCGCGGATCAAGCCGGTTATAAGAAATATCAACAACTAGATTGATGACCATATACATAAGGGCGATCCATAAAACAATCCCCTGTACAAGCTGAAAGTCACGATAAATAATTGACTGGACCGCTAAATAACCAAGTCCCGGCCAGGAAAAAACGATCTCTACTACTGCCGCACCACCCAGAAGGTTGCCGAATGACAGCCCCAGCAATGTGATCAAAGGCAGCATCGCATTCGGCAATACTTCCCGCCAAAGGATATAGCTTTCACTCATGCCTCTTGCCCTGGCACCGACAACGTAATCCTGATTGAGTTCTTCCAAAACCGTCGTCCTTACCTGACGTGTATATTTGGCTGCCATAACTATACCCAACGTCGTAGCTGGCAAAATCAGAGTCTCCAGACTTACTCTGCCACCGACAATTGGCAGCCAGCCTAATTTTAAACCAAAAATCCACAATAGCATCAGCCCCATCCAAAAATTAGGGATTGAGACACCAAAAAAAGTCAGACCTCTCACAGCATAATCAAAAACACTGTTGCGTTTGACAGCAGAATAAATACCCAAAGGCAGTGAAAACACCAACATAAAAAGTGTAGAAGCCAGCGCTAATATCAATGTCGCCGGCAGTGACTGCATCAATTCTTCAACAACAGGTTTTTTAACCATATAGGAAAACCCAAAATCACCCTGTACCGCTCTTCCTAACCAATCTAAATATTGAAAAATAAAAGGCTTATCCAAACCCAATTCATGTCTCAGCGCATCAATCTCAACCTGACTGACAACAATATCCTCATTACCGGCAATCATTTGCCTGACCGGATCACCTGGCGACAGCATAACCAAAGCAAATGTTACAAAGCTGATACCCAAAAGCACCAATACGATTTGCCCGATCCTGCCCCAAATCTGTTTGTTTTTCAAAGCTTCCCATCTCCTTACAAAAAAATCTCCTGCAGCCATGAACCACGGATGCAGGAGATCATAAAAGATTGTTTAAACAGGCAAGACTACCTATTTAAGTCAAATTTCAGGAACTAGCTGCTGATCCGTCACCCGCGGATATGGCAAAAATCAAAGGCTGCGATCTGACTTACGCAATATGCGCTAACAGTGGCGTGACCGTGCCGGATTTACACCGGACTTCCCTAATTTAACCTTGAGGCACCTTTGATAAAATTATTAAGTTGTATTAATATTAGCACAAACCATATACTTAGTAAACACTTTTATTTAATCTTATAAATCTTTTCTCTAAGCTTTCTCAATGAATAAAATAATATTAAAGACTGAATCCCAACAAATATTAAAAACGATATCCATAAGCCATCATTGCCAAGTAAAGGCACTAACAGTCTCTCCACAGGCCAAAATACAGCTAAAGCAATCAGCATCATATTTCTTATAGGAACCGTATAAGTAGCACCTGTAAACATTCCATAAAGAGCTAGGCCTATGCCAGCTATCAAAGGATAAATAAGAACATAATATTTGTAAGTTTCTGCTAACACAGCTACTTCCTCTAAGTCTGTAAAGCAATTTATTAAAAATGTACTGCCAAATGTAAATCCAAGCATTAACAGAAACACCAACACAAACAACCATTTATAGGTCATTTTTAAAATCTGCCAAAATAATGCCCTGTTTTTCTGTCCCAGAGCCCTTCCTGAAAAAACAGAAGCACCATTAGCCATACCGTCGACCAAGAACGACATGATATCTTTCAGCTGAAACAGTACGGCATTCGCTGCCAGCACTACAGTTCCTAATGCAGCACCGGCAGCAGCAATAATATTGTTAACTGTCAGCAGGCAAGCCGTACGAATCATTAAATTAGTATTGACCAAAAGTATTTTCGTTAGCTCCTCAGGCTCTATAACGGTTTTATAATCAAAATTTTTATAATCAAAGTTACCATAAAGATACATTAGCCAACAGCCTGCGGCAGCGCCATAGAGCTGACTTAAAAGTGTAGCCCAGGCTACTCCTTCAATATCAAAATGTAATACAAATACAAACAATACACTAAGTATCATATTCAGGACATTGCTTGAAACCTGCATAAATACAGAAGCACGTACTTTTGTCTGCCCCATCAGCCATCCTAACGACACATAATTGAACAGTACCAGCGGCGCTCCCCAAATCAAAATTTCATAGTAAGCCGAACAGAGTTCTGCTACATCCGAAGCCGGAGCAACCAATGACAGATAAGCTGTCAAAATAGGTTTCTGCAAAATTATGCAGCTGCAGCTTACTATCACAGCAATGAACAACGGTCTTAAAAAAGCCAGTAACCCTTCTTCTCTGGAACCAGAACCCAAAGCTTGAGCGGCATATCCAGAGGTACTGACACGCAGAAAACCAAAAAACCAGTAAATATTATTGAAAAGAATTGCACCTAAGGCTACAGCCGCTATATACTTAGGATCAGGAAGCTGTCCCATTACAGCAGTATTAACCGCTCCCATCAGCGGCTGTGTCATCGTTGAAAGCATAAAGGGTATTGTAATTCCCAAATATTCCCTGTCTGTCAAAACATTTGTACACACTGATATATTTCCTTCCGTCGAGATCCTCTAGTATTTTAGTTATTATTCTAAAATGTTTTTGAGTTTAATTGATAATAGGTATTGTATGAACATGCTATCATATGTTATACTGATTAGCAAGAATAAAATTAAAATAATCGTATCAAAATTTACAAAATAAAACTTGATAAGCAAAGGAGTTATAAAAATGTCAGATACTATGGATATTTGCGGTTTAAAAGCAGAACGAGGGCAGAAACTGCAAACTTACATTCCTGTCCTTGACTCTAATACAAAAATACCTATCACTATCATCAACGGTCAAAATGATGGTCCTACTCTTTTAATAACAGCCGGCATCCATGGTGGCGAATATCCTGGTATCGCAGCGGCAATAGAAATATCTCAGGCTATAGAACCAGAAGTTATCTCCGGATGCCTGATTATAATACATCCCGTCAATATTCGAAGCTTTTGGGAACGCAGTGCTTTCGTTACCCCCGATGATGGTAAAAACCTCAACCGGGAATTCCCCGGCGATGTCAACGGAACACTTTCACAAAAAACAGCCTGGCTGCTCAGTCGACATTTTTTCCCTTTAGCTGATTTTTATGCTGATCTGCATAGCGGTGATATCCATGAAGAATTGTATCCATACGTATATTATCCCGGGCTGCCCAACTCTGAAATTTCTGCAAAAGCGCGCGAAGTAGCCTTGGTTCTGGATATGAAATTTATGGTTCGTTCAACTGCTACAACAGGTGCCTATAATTATGCCGCCATTTCAGGTGTCCCTTCTCTCCTTATCGAACGAGGCGGAGCCGGATTATGCCGGCGTGAAGACATTGACGCCTATAAAAACGATCTTCATAATATCCTTTGTAAGCTCGAACTTCTTTGCAGTCCACAGCAACAACAAAAACATACCCCTGTTGATGTCACTGACGTTATTTATCTTGAAACTGATCAGGCTGGCTGTTGGTTCTCCAGTTGCCGTTGTGGCGACAAAATAAAACAAGGTGATAAACTAGGTTACCTGACTGATCTTTTCGGCAATACCATTACTGTCTATAATGCCGAACAAGATGGTATTATTCTCTATCAATGCTCTGCTCTAGCAGCTCCTAAAGGCACTATTTTAGTAACCTATGGTAAAGTTAAGAATAATTAAAATAATGTTGCTTGACAAAGCCCCAGCTAACCAATTACAATCAAAGTAATCTCTTTGCACTGCATATCGCTACAGTACAAACTGAACAGGCGGTAAACCTTTGGTTTTAGCGGCCGGGCCCATCGGGCAGCAGATTCGTAAACAAACATCTGCGGGACAGTAGTAGTTCCGCAGATGTTTTTATTATATCTGTGCCGCTGCAAGAGTAACCCCAGGGAGGTTATCCACCATGCAAGACAAAATTGCCCAGTCCGAACGTCTGGCCATGCAAGTTTCTATTAACAGTATCATCGTAAATCTAATTCTTTCAGTTGGTAAATTAGCAGCAGGGATACTGGCTAATTCTGCCGCAATGATTTCTGATGCCGTTCATTCCGCTTCCGACGTCTTCAGTACCTTTATAGTTATGGCCGGCGTCAAGATATCCAATAAAGCTTCTGATGCAGAACATCAGTACGGACACGAACGTTTGGAATGTGTCGCCGCCATCATTTTAGCGATAGTTTTAGCACTGACAGGTATTGGTATAGGTTACGCAGGTTTAGAAAAAATACTTCACGCTTCAGCCGAAGATTTGAAAATACCGGGCAGCCTTGCTTTGATCGCCGCAGTAATTTCCATTATCGTTAAAGAAGGTATGTTCTGGTACACTAAAAAAGCAGCTGCCAAAATAAATTCCAGTGCTTTAATGGCAGATGCCTGGCATCACCGCAGTGACGCATTATCCTCAATAGGCAGCTTTATCGGTATTCTAGGCGCCCGTATGGGCTATCCTGCTTTAGATCCTCTTGCCAGTGTAGTCATTTGCCTGATGATAGTTTACGCATCATACGAAATTTTTAAAGATGCCATAGACAAGATGGTCGACCGCTCCTGTGACGAAGCCACTATCAATACGATGACAGCTCTGATAAACGCTCAAAAAGGCGTTGACCACATAGACGTACTGCAAACCAGAAAATTTGGCTGCCGCATCTATGTAGATGTCGAAGTAAGCGCTGACGACGACCTGACTTTACTGGAAGCACATACTATCGCCGAAAATATTCATAAAGCAATTGAAAGTAATTTTTCGGAGGTAAAACATTGCATGGTCCATGTAAACCCATGCAGCGAAGTACACCATGACTAAATAAAAAAACCACCACTGTTCAAGTGATGGTTTTGGCAGGCGCACCCCTACGCCTGCCAACGAAGGAGGAGAGAAAGGATTTTCTATTCTTTTAAGAAAGCCTTGAAAACAGCAAATAAATCAGAATATATCTGCCGGACAGAGTGAAAATGTGTCCGGCATTTTTACTCTGTAGAACAATCAATATTTCGACCAGCAAGAATAAAACGACAATCATAAGAAAAGACCGTCTTCTCAAGGCGCGAAGACGGTCAAATGTTATCAGTCAAAGCGGTTCTGCCACTCTCACATAAACAGAACCTCATTGGTTAAAAACATCTCCTTCCTGTCTCTCGCAGGTCAAGCAGTGATGCTTATATAGGCTGCTGTCCGGCTTCAGGTATTACCTCGGCTTGTGCAAGGACTGACCTGTTACGGTGACGGGATCGCATCGGATTTACACCGATCGACATTTAAGTTCATAGAACACCCATATGAAATATTGATTTGTTATATTAATTATAAGCATTACTAATTATCTTGTCAACACTTTTAGTAAAAAAACTTCTAAATATTTTTTGCGTTATATATTACTAATAAGTATTAGTAACAATTTTATGTTATGTGAAAACATTTGCACTTCTATCGTAATTTTTAAATACGCTTATCTTATGCTGTAAAAAGATAAGCGTATTTTTCATTAAGCGTTAATAACGTCGCGTCTGCAACCGATAATACACACACTAGCTCTGGTTTTTCTTTTAGTCATCTACTCTCACTTCTTTCATTCTTTTGACAGCAGAGAATCTAAAAGCAAAAGGATATTGTTGCCAATAGCAGCGTGGAATCTAATGTTATCTTTATCGTCAATGCTCCACGCAACATGCATGGCGCTAGTTTTATTCGAATATAAGCGTTTAAATTCGTCAAGCATCTGTTTTGGTAATTTGACATACAGCATCATATTATATTGTTTAAATTTTTCATCAACCAGGACGTAGTGAGAGTCGAGAACTTCCAATCCATAACGTTTTTCGATTAATTCTATCAAGCCTTTAATAGCCGGGTTATCATTCATCTGTATTGCCTCCTTAAAAAATGGCGCGGCCCACAGGCGGCCGCGCCCCAATGGAGAATCCAAAAATTATTTTATTTCAAAAGGCGAGCTGTCTTTAACATTAACACCGCTCAGCTCAGCAGCAGCAAATCTGTTGATGAGATCTTGAACCGCCATAGTAGCCGAAATTTTTCCGCCCACTACTTCACGCTCGATCTCTTCTTTGCAGCCAATAATGGCTGGCGAACGATAAAACAGATTATGCAGATGTTCTTCAACCATGGTATATACCCAGGAAAGCGTCTGCTGTTTCCTGCGTTCAGCTAACACGCCATTTCCCCAGCCTTGTTTCATAAAGGCTTCGATAACATCATTCCACAGTTCCATAATTCCCGCTCCTGTATAAGCAGAGCAGGTATAGGCATGAGTCGTCCAGTTTTCGGTAGCCTGACGTAAAAATTGCAGGATACGTTCATACTCAGCTCTGGTAACCATTGCCCGCTGTTTATTATCACCATCGGCTTTATTGACGACGATTGCATCGGCGAGTTCCATTACGCCTTTTTTCATCCCCTGCAATTCGTCGCCGGCGCCTGTCAATACGACCAGCAGAAAAAAATCTACCATCGAACGTACGGTAGTTTCACTCTGCCCTACGCCTACGGTCTCGACTAAAATGGTGTCATAGCCGGCAGCTTCGCACAAAAGCAGTGTTTCACGGCTTTTACGAGTCAGACCACCCAAAGTTCCTCCCGAAGGAGACGGACGGATAAAAGCATTCGGTTCGCGTGAAAGCTGTTCCATACGTGTTTTATCGCCCAGGATACTGCCTTTGGTAACAGTACTGGAGGGATCGACCGCCAGTACTGCGACTTTATGTCCGCCACGACACAGGTTTGTGCCAAGAGCCTCAATAAAGGTGGATTTACCTGCACCAGGCACACCGGTGATCCCAACGCGTGTCGATTTACCAGTGTAAGGCAGCAGTTTTTGGATAACCTGCTGTGCCGTCTCAAAATGAGCGGCAGCATTACTTTCAACCAAAGTGATGGCGCGTGATAAAATTGCGCGGTCACATTTGAGGACACCTTCGACGTAATCGTCGACTTCCAGCTTACGGCGTTTGATAGCCGGAGTTACTTTGTCTTTTTTTATCTACTGTTACACCTGGAGTTCCTTCATGACCGCCTGTAACACCGTACATTACCCGGCAGGCAAATTTATCGTTTTCTTCTTCAGGCACCCACGAAGGTTTATAAGTATCTGTCATGGCTTAATCCGCCAAGCGTCTGTTCAGCTCTTCCAGTACTTTTTTTAGCGCAGACAGGTATAATGGTGCCGGGTCCAAAAATAGCTGCTGCACCGTGTTCGTAGAGATAATCATAGTCCTGGGCAGGAATTACGCCGCCGATAACGACCATGATATCCTCACGTCCGCGTTTTTTAAGTTCTTCTACCAGTTGCGGCATCAAGGTTTTATGACCTGCTGCCAATGAGCTCATACCAACGATATGAACATCATTATCTACTGCATCCTGCGCAGCTTCTTCCGGAGTTTGGAACAGAGGGCCGATATCTACGTCGTAGCCCATATCTGCGAAGGCGGTAGCAATAACTTTCGCCCCGCGATCATGTCCGTCTTGTCCCATTTTAGCAATATAGATACGGGGACGACGGCCTTCGCGCTGTTCAAAGTCATCTGTCATCTGACGAACTTCCTTGATAACATCTTCGTCAGCAAATTCGCTGCTGTAGACGCCGGAAATTGAACGGATGATAGCTTTATGACGGCCGCAGACTTTTTCGACAGCGTCAGAAATCTCGCCTTTGGAAGCACGAGCACGAGCTGCGTTAACTGCCAGCTCCAGCAAGTTGCCTTCACCGGTTTCCATGGAATGGGTGATAGCGTCCAAACAACGGCGAACTTCATCGTTGTCACGGTTAGCACGCAATTTTTTCAAACGTTCGATCTGCGCCAAACGAACTGCAGTGTTGTCGACTTCCAGAATATCAAGCGGATCTTCTTTTTCCAGACGGTAATCGTTTACGCCGACAATTTTTTCGGCGCCGGAATCGATATGAGCCTGACGACGTGCTGCCGCTTCTTCGATACGCATTTTAGGAAGACCGGTATCAATAGCTTTGGACATACCGCCGAGCTGTTCGATTTCCTGGATATGTGCCCAGGCTTTTTGGATCAGCTGATTGGTCAGTGCCTCTACATAATAGGAACCGCCCCACGGATCAATAACTTTGCAGACTTTGGTTTCGTCCTGAATGTACAATTGAGTATTACGAGCAATACGAGCCGAGAAATCTGTCGGCAACGCGATAGCTTCGTCCAAAGCGTTAGTATGCAGCGACTGGGTATGCCCCAAAGCTGCTGCCATAGCCTCGATACAGGTACGCGTAATATTGTTGAACGGATCTTGCTCTGTCAGGCTCCAGCCGGAAGTTTGCGAATGTGTACGCAAAGCCATAGATTTGGTTTTTTTCGGGCCGAAGGAATTAACGATTTTCGCCCACAGCATACGTCCTGCACGCATTTTAGCAATTTCCATAAAGTAGTTTTTACCCATTGCCCAGAAGAAGGACAAACGCGGTGCAAACTGGTCAATAGTAAGACCATGCTCAGTACCTGTACGCAGATATTCGAGACCGTCGGCTAATGTATAGCCAAGTTCGATATCAGCAGTAGCGCCTGCTTCCTGCATATGATAACCGGAAATCGAGATACTGTTGAATTTGGGCATATAAGCGGAGGTATATTCGAAAATATCACCGATGATGCGCATGGAAGCTGTAGGCGGATAGATATAGGTATTACGAACCATGAATTCTTTCAGAATGTCGTTTTGGATCGTACCTGCCATAACTGATTTGTCTACGCCCTGTTCTTCACCAGCCAGGATATAGAAGGCCAATACAGGCAGCACTGCGCCGTTCATTGTCATTGATACAGACATTTGATCCAGAGGAATGCCGGAGAAAAGAATCTCCATATCCAAAATAGAGTCAACGGCAACACCGGCTTTACCTACGTCACCGACAACGCGCGGATGATCGGAGTCATAACCGCGGTGAGTTGCAAGGTCAAATGCGATAGACAGACCTTTTTGCCCTGCCGCCAGGTTACGGCGATAGAAAGCATTTGATTCTTCTGCAGTAGAGAAGCCTGCATATTGACGTACTGTCCAGGGTTTGGTTACATACATCGTTGAATAAGGTCCACGCAAAAATGGCGGGATACCTGCCATATAATGCAGATGTTCGCAGTCTTTATAGGCATTCACATCATATAAAGGAGCTACGTTGATTTGTTCCATTGTACGGTAAAAATTTTCTTCAAAGGATTTACCGGTTTCAGTTTTTAATTTTTCCTTCCAGGCAGCAAACTCGGCGGCGCCTTGTGCGGGTGCCTGCTGAAAGGGAATTTGACTAAAATCAGGAATTCTGGACATTATCAGAACATCCCCCTTTCTTTTTGCATACGGAGCAAGGTTTCATAGCAATTGGATTTGACGCTGATGTAATCATCCATACCTGCAGCATCACAGATTTCTTTCAGTTCTGCGCTGGGAGCACCTGCCAGGAATACCTTCATTTCCGGATTTACAGCTTTGATGCCTTTCGTAACTGCTGGGGCCAGTTCCGGATAAGTAGCGTCAGTCGAGCAGACGATGGCTGCATCGGCACCGGACTCAAGCGCTGCTTTAACAGCTTCTTCGACAGTGAGGAAGCCATTATTTGTCACAACCTCAAAGGCAGCCACCTGCATGAAAGAGGTAACAAAATCGGCACGTGCTTTATGCTGCGGGATCGGTCCCATATTGGCCAGGAAAATTTTAACGTTTGCACCGGTTTTATCAACAAAATTTTCCGTACGCATACGCAGTTCTTCATAGCGTTCAGTCCAGCGATGCGGAGCAATAGCTTCAACCTTTTCGCCATTAGCACTGCCGGTAAGAGCTGCTGAAATTTCACCCATAGTTGCTCCAGCCAATAATGCTTTTTCAGCATCAGCGATCAAAGAACCCAACTCACTGGCATCACGTTTGCCAAGGTCGCTGAGTACAGCTTCTACATAAGCATTGTCGCGTACTTTTACGTTGACTTCCAAATCAGTTTTGCGTGCTTTAAGGATTCCTGCGAAATCAACTTCAGGCACTTCCAAAAGTTCTTCAGTCATGTTCGGGTACATGTTATTGCCGACTGCACGATCTTTTCTGGTAGCAAGATTTTTAAAACGTTCTTCTAAAATAGCTTTAACCGCTGCCTGTACTTTGCCGCTTTCAAGCGCTGCCAGTAAGCCGCCGTGGCTTTCGATTTCCTGGAACTTAGCCCAGGTTTTTTCCGTAAATTCTTCTGTCAGCGGTTCAATATACCAGCTGCCGCCGGAAGGATCGATCGGCTGAATAAAGTTGAATTCATGCTGTTCCATGATCTGGATATTACGGGCAATACGGCGGGAAAATACATCACTGGGACGAATGCAATGATCGAAAGGTTTGACATACATGCCGTCCATACCGCCAACAACCGCAGAGAAGGATTGTGTTGCCGCACGCAGCAGATTTACATAAGGATCGTATTTCGTCTGGCAGAAGGTAGAAGTGCTGACATAAAGATTGATCTTTTGTGCTTCTTCATCCCCACCGCAATTTTTAACGATTTGCGCCCAAACCATTTTCAGACTGCGCAGTTTAGCAATTTCCATAAAGAAATTAGCTCCGATACTGAAATGAAAACGCAGGTGGCGACAGAAGGTATTGACATCAATACCACGGCGTTCCATAGCGCGCATATAAGTTACAGCTGCATTCATAGCATACGCTACTTCCTGAATGTCGTTAGCACCGCCATTATGATAAACATCGGTATTGACAACTACTGTTTTAAGCTGCGGAGCATTTTTTTCAGCCCAGGCAATGCTATGTGCCATTTCGTCATAATATTCGTCCAGCGGACGAACTAATTCGCCGTCCAAAGCAAGTTCGCCAATCGGATCGACAGTAATAGCGCCATGTAATTTTTCGAGGGCCAGACCTTTTTTCTCGCAGACAGTGATTACAGCAGCCAAAAGAGCGATGTTGGAAGCGCCGGCATAAATATCGATTTCGAATTTTTCCAGATCAACACCATCCAGCAGTTTTTCCACGTCAGCTACAGTAGCCAAAGATACGCCTATATCAGCAACATCTTTTACTTCTGCCTTATCAGGATCATAGCCTTTGCGTGTCGCAGTATCTAAAACGACACTAGCAGCGGTAGTTCCTTTCAACAGCTCGTATTTAACCATTTCATTGGCTTCGGCAGGAGTTTTTCCATCACACTCCTGAGCAATAGTCCATACTTTATGGATATAACCTCCTGCATTAGCACCGCGCAGGTTGCTTTCCATGCCGGGATAGGTTTTATTGTGAGTAATCTTCTCCTGATCCTCTAATCTATAAATAGGATTCAGGGTGATACCCTCATAAGTTTTAGTGAACATACTCTTTTCAAAAGAACCGCCTTTAAGAGCAGTCACTACTTCTTGCTTCCACTCCTCATAGGACGGCGGCGTAAATTCATCGAAAGTAACCGGAGGGATAGTTCCCACTAAAGTTTCTTCCTGCTGAATCTCTGCTGTAAGGTTTTTATCTTGTTCCATATACGGCATCCTTTCATTAATTATTTTCTGTGCCGGGGTAGTAAATGTTCACCTCCTGTACTTTGCTTACTTATGTATCGCAGAATGGTTCGAGAATCTCCTACCGAAACTGCCTCTATAAGCCCCTTATCAAAAAAAGCAACCATCACAAAAAATGTGATGGTTGCTCTTGCCGCGCACCCCTACGCAGGCAATTGAGAAGAAGGTTCTTGCACAAAGAGAATTTGAGAATGGCAATAAACCCGGCAGGTTGTCCAGACCTGTCACAAATAAATATATACACTGATGGCTGACCTTATTTTCGAGGTCTAGCCATCACACTTCGACCTCAACGCGCTTACAAAAGCACAGAAAAACAGAAAACCGTTTTCTTAAAATAATATTAAGAAAAACGGTCAGAAATTCATAGCAAAAGATTCGCACTTCGTATTTACCTAAAATACGAACTCTGCAGCATCTCCTCCCCGTCTCTCGCAGGTCAATCAGCGATGTAGCTAAGGCAGTTCTTCTGACTCCGATTCATAGCTCACTTCACCTTCCCAGTATTACTACCAGTGGCATTTGAAGTTTACTCCTCGTTACAGCGGCGGGACCGCGTCGGAATTGCACCGACTTCTCTATTAAGCTCTGTAGAGCACCTTTAGCTTACAATATTCATTTGTTAGCTTAATTATATTTATTACTATTTCTTTTGTCAAGTCTTTTAATATATTTTTTCATATATTATTTTTCGCAAATAAAACAGTATCGTAGCTTACTATTTTATTCAGTAAGCTACGATACTGCTAATCAAGACTTTTATTTTTAAAATACATAGTGATTCCCAAAGGAACGCAGATATTCAAAAACAATAACCGTACTAATTGGTAAGTAAGAATGATTGAAACATCTTCTCCCATACTCATTCCAGCCAGACACATTTCCGCAATTCCGCCGGGAGCCATTGCTAAAAAAGCGGTTACTAAAGAAAACCCATACCGTTCTGACAGGGACCAGGCAACAACAACACTGACACCAATCATCAAAACGATACCACTAAAAATATAAGGCATCAATTCCTTAGTAGCCGAAAGTTTTTTGGGATCCAGCATTACGCCCATGTATAATCCAATACTTACCTGTGCCAGCATCATAAGCAAACCAGGCACAGGCTGTAAACTTCCCCAAAAATACGACCCTGCCGCTGTTGCCAGAATCGGCCCCAGCAAACGCGGTGTTGGCACCTTTAACTTAGTCGCAACAAAAGCGCCTAAAAACGACAATGGGACAAGAATAAGCCAATGCGTACCGTCTGTTGTCTGAACAATAGCATTGTTTTGCATAACCTGAGCACCTAAACCATGGATTACCAGAAATGGTACTGCTACAATAACGCCTACCAGCCTCAGAGTCTGCATAACGACAACAACATTTGCGTCAGCCCTTGGATCATCCTCCGACATCAGCATCATTTGCGTCAGCCCGCCAGGCATAATGCCCATCACACAACTGATCAGATTAGCCGAAGTATGTCTCGCTGTCCACCAGGCAATTAAAACAGCAACAGCTACAGCTATCAGCGTGGCTTCCAGTACCCCAAAGGTCTGATGCGTCATTTTCTCCCATGTATCAGCTGTAAAATTACGGCCAATACCATACCCAGCTACAAGCAAACCCAATTCACGCCAATTCTTAGGCCAGGTAACAGGCGAACCAGCTATCTTACAGGCTACTGCAGCAAAAATGCCGCCTAAAAGATATGGTATAGGCAATTCCATTTTTAAAAATAACGTTCCTAAACAGGCTGCCATAACAAACAGCAGCAAACGATTCAACATATTTCCCTCGCTTAATAATGCCCTTCCAGTGCCGTCATGATCCGCCCTATCAATTCACTGCGCATTGTATTCTGAGTTACAGAATAGGTCATAATACGGCTGTCATCCAGTCCCAGCTCCCGTTTGAATAATGCTTTTTGAGCCATCGCTGCATTTTTCGACAATTTATCTGCTTTGGTCAAAATAACCTGAACCTGCAGTCCACAGTCCAGTAACCAGTGATAGCTTTCAATATCGCTGTCCAAAGGCTTATGCCTGATATCAATAAGCTGACAGACCAGTCCTAGATTATCAGATCCGGAAAGATATTTACTGATAAATCCTGACCATTTATCTTTGTTCGTTTTAGCTGTTTTGGCAAAACCATAACCTGGTAAATCTACTAAATAAAAATCAGCACGTTCTTCCTGCCCTTCAGTAGTGCGTTTAGCCTGCAAACCATAAAAATTTATAGTCTGTGTTTTGCCTGGAGTCGAGCTCACTCTTGCCAAGCCGTTACGTCTGCAGAGCGAATTGATCAGTGATGATTTGCCAACATTAGAACGCCCTATAAAAGCAGCCTCTATTAACGGTGGTGTCGGATATTGGTCTGCTCTGACAGCAGATGTGATATATTGGGCATGAATAATATCCCAGGTTCCTTTATTCATCTTACTCCTCCAAAGCTAATTTCAACACTTGATCCATATGATTAACAGGAATGAATTTTATTGCCGCACGCACATTGACAGGAAGTTCTTCCAGATCCTGCATATTCTGTTCTGGAAGCAGAATGGTTTTTACACCATAACGATGCGCCGCCAGCATTTTTTCTTTAATTCCTCCTACCGGAAGCACTTTGCCAGAAAGAGTGATCTCTCCAGTCATGGCAATACCCGCTTTTATGCAACGTTTAGTCAGTGCTGAAACCATAGCCGTCACCATAGTAATGCCGGCGGAAGGACCATCTTTTGGGATTGCGCCTTCCGGTAAATGAATGTGGATATCAGTAGTTTCATAAAACTTTTCATCCAAATGCAGCTCTTTAGCCCGAGAACGAATATAAGTATAACCGGCCTGAGCAGATTCTTTCATAACATCACCCAACTGCCCAGTCAATACCAGACCTCCTTTACCGTTAGTAGCCAGTACTTCTACCTTCAGTAATTCACCTCCAACACTGGTCCAGGCCAAACCTGTGCAGATACCTATTTCTGCCTTGGCAGTCAGATCGCTTTCCAGAAAAATAACCGGTCCTAAATATTTAGTCAGATTTTTTTCGGTAACTTTAGCACTTTTTACCTGTTTCGTCACAATACGATGTGCTGTTTTACGGCAGATCGCCGCTATTTTCCGTTCTAAATTACGTACACCGGCCTCACGTGTATATTCGCGTATAACATGACGCAGAGCTGTTTCTGTAATATTCAAAGTTTTTGCAGTCAAGCCATGTGCCTGACGTTCCTTCGGCAATAAATGCAATTCGCCGATTTTCACTTTCTCGTCCTCAGTGTAACTGGTAAGTTGAATCACTTCCATCCTGTCTAATAGAGCAGGAGGGATAGTTTCTACCGTATTAGCCGTTACAATCCAGAAAACATGTGACAAATCAAAAGGGAATTCAATATAATGGTCACTGAAAGTGTTGTTTTGTTCCGGGTCTAATACCTCCAGCAGAGCCGAAGCCGGATCCCCCCGAAAATCAGAAGCCATTTTATCAATCTCATCCAGAAGAAAAACAGGATTCATGCAACCGCTGGTTTGCATACCATGAATAATCCTGCCTGGCATTGCGCCGATATATGTACGACGATGACCGCGGATTTCTGCTTCATCACGAACGCCACCTAAAGAAACACGGGTAAATTTACGCTCGATCGCTCTGGCAACCGAATGTGCCAGAGAAGTTTTACCCACACCAGGAGGTCCGACTAAACATAAAATCGGTCCCTTACTTTGTTTGGTCAAAGCACGTACTGCCAAATACTCTAAAATACGTTCTTTTACTTTTTCCAAACCGTAATGGTCTTTATCCAGTACTTTAGCAGCCACTTCAAGGTCAAAATTATCTTCTGTAAACTTACCCCAGGGCAAACTTAAAAGCACATCGATATAATTGCGGATTACGGCGCTTTCAGCCATCATCGGCGGCATTTTATAAAGACGGTCAAGTTCTTTATTGATTTTTTCAACAACTTCAGCCGGCAGATCAAGCTCTGACATCTGCTTCTTATATTCGTCTATTTCGGCCTGACGTTCATCACCTTCGCCAAGTTCTTTATTAATGGCTTTCATCTGTTCACGCAGATAATATTCTTTTTGGTTCTGTTCTATCTGTTTACGCACCTGCTGTGAAATATTTTTTTCCAGACCGGCAATTTCCAGTTCTTTGCATAAATACGTATAGAGTTTATTCATACGTTCTTTAACATCAACCGCTTCTAACAGCTGCTCTTTTTCTTCGATATTTATCGACAGATAACCGGCAATCATATCCGCAACCCGTCCTGGGTCAGTTTGGTCCTTAAAGGTCAGCAGCACTTCACTGTTAACTTTTTTTGCTGGCAATAATCCATTGCTCAAACGTTTCAATCAGCATCCTGCGCAGCGCTTCCACTTCATTATCTTCACTGACAACAGAATCCATCGGCAGTGCATTAGCCTGGAAATATGTATCGACAGCCGGAGCTTCGATAATAGTTTCTACTTTGGCTCGGGCTAATCCTTCTACAAGTATCCGCAAAGCTCCACTTGGCAATTTCAATAATTGTTTGATTTCCGCTATGACACCATATTTAAATAAATCCTTCTGCCCGGGTTCCATCGTTACGGCTTCCTTCTGTGATACCAGAAGTATCTGCTTATCGGAAGTCATCGCAGCTTCTACTGCATGAATGGAACGCTCCCTGCCTACATCAAGATTTATAATCATACCTGGAAATACCAGCATTCCTCTTAAAGGAAGCAACGGCATTAAACGTGGTTTTGTTTCCATATATTACCCTCCTTTGCCAACAGTATTAACTGCAGCAAACGATATTTTTAAAGCATTTTCATTACTCAACTTTATTTTAACATAAAAAGGGGAAAAGGCTATGCCCCTTCCCCCTTCTTTTTTTAATTGCTTAACTAGCAACCACCATTTTCGGTTCCATGTGTTCTCTGATTGCCGCTTCTGTAACTACACATTTTACAACGTCGATACGTGAAGGCACTTCATACATCACATTACGCATTACCTCTTCGATGATAGAACGCAGACCGCGGGCGCCGGCATTACGTTTAAGAGCTTCTTCTGCAATAGCCACTAAAGCACCGTCTTCGAATTCCAGTTCTACATTATCCATAGCCAGGAAATGCTGATATTGTTTAATCAAAGCATTTTTAGGCTCTTGCAGGATTTTGATCAAAGCGTCTTTATCCAAAGAATCCAGTGTCACAACAACAGGCAGACGACCTGCAAATTCAGGAATCAAACCGAATTTCATTAAATCTTCAGGCAAAACTTTTTTAAAGATCGTATCAGCTTTTGCTTCTTCTTTTGTTTTGATATCAGCACCAAAACCAAGATTCTTTTTGCCGATACGTGCACCGATAATATTTTCAAGTCCGGCAAAAGCACCGCCACAGATAAATAAAATATTAGTAGTATCGATCTGAATAAACTCCTGATGCGGATGTTTGCGTCCTCCTTGCGGCGGAACGCTGGCGACTGTACCTTCCAAAATTTTCAGAAGTGCCTGCTGCACACCTTCACCTGATACATCACGTGTAATAGAAGGATTTTCTGATTTACGAGAAATCTTATCGATCTCATCAATATAAATAATGCCTCTTTGAGCACGCTCAATATCAAAATCAGCGTTCTGGATCAATTTCAGCAGGATATTTTCAACATCCTCACCTACATAACCAGCTTCTGTCAAAGCAGTAGCATCAGCGATTGCAAAAGGTACCTGCAAAATCTTTGCCAACGTCTGTGCCAGCAAAGTTTTACCGCTGCCGGTAGGCCCCAGCATTAGAATATTTGATTTTTGCAGTTCTACTTCTTTATCCTTCGCAGGATTATTTAATTCATAGTTAATACGTTTATAGTGGTTATAAACCGCTACAGCCAAAGTTTTTTTTGCTTCTTCCTGACCAATAACATACTCGTCAAGAATATTTTTAATTTCTTTCGGCTTCGGCAGTTCGTTTACACTGACAACAGCAGCATTTGTTTCTTTCAGGTCTTCTGTCAGCATTTCATTGCAAAGTTCGATACATTCGTCGCAGATATAGACGTTATGACCGGCAATCAGCTTGCGGACCTGGCCTTCTCTTTTTCCACAGAAGGAACAAGTTATATTGCTGTCGTTCCCCTCGCCAAAGTTCATATTGTTATCTCCTTAGTATGCATCATTTCGCTTCTTCAGCTGCTGCCTTACGGGTTACAACTTCATCAATAAGCCCATAAGCTTTAGCTTCTTCGCTGGTCAGGTAATAATCGCGTTCAGTATCCTGTGCGATTTTTTCTTTCGACTGACCTGTATGTTTAGCTAAAATACCATTCATCTCTTCACGGATACGCAGAATTTCGCGCGCATGAATCTCAATTTCTGTAGCTTGACCCTGAGCCCCTCCCAGCGGTTGATGAATCATCACGCGGGAATAAGGGAGCGCGTAACGTTTTCCCGGAGTTCCTGCAGCTAAAAGTACAGATGCCATACTGGCCGCCATACCCATGCAAATGGTAGAAACATCAGGTTTGATATACTGCATCGTGTCATAAATAGCCAAGCCGGCACTTACACTACCGCCAGGACTATTGATATAAAGATGTATATCTTTATTAGGATCTTCGGATTCCAGGAAGAGCAGCTGGGCGATAACGACATTTGCCATCGCGTCGTCAATAGGGCCGGTCACAAAAACGATTCTGTCTTTCAATAAGCGGGAATAAATGTCATAAGAGCGCTCACCCCTGCTGGATTGCTCTACAACGATAGGCACATAGTTCATGTCTTACACCCCTTTTCTTTAAGGTTATATTTTTTAATAAAGTCACATCTGCCGCCGGAGCTTAAAGCGCCGGCGGCAAAATGCCATTATTTTGCGTTGTCAATAACAACGTGAGCAGCTTTGCGACGCAGAATATTTGCAAGCAAAAGTCCCATGTTACCATTGGATTTAATGATATTCTTTACTTCGTCCAGCGTAGCACCATGTTGAGCAGCAATAGCAGATAATTCAGCATCAACGTCTTCCATAGATACCTGAATGTTTTCTGCTTTAGCAATAGCATCCAGAACCAAATCAGTTTTTACGTTTTCAGCGGCAGTCGCACGCTGGTTTTCGCGGATCTTAGCCATATCCATACCAGTATACTGCATATACATTTCTAAAGTCATTTTACGGCTTTCCAGACTCATACGCATTTCGTCAACCATTTGGCTGATGCGGTCTTCGACCATAATCTCAGGAACTTCAAATTTAGCATTGGCAACAGCAGCATCAATCAATGCTTTTTCATATTCAACCTTCGCATTGTTTTCAGCATTCTGCTGCATACGTTCTTTGTACGAAGCTTTCAGTTCAGCAACAGTTTTATATTCACTGTTAGCTGCAACATATTCGTCATTCAGCTCAGGCAGCTCTTTGCGTTTTACATCTTGAACGTTAACTTTGAACACAGCTTCTTTACCAGCCAGTTCTTTAACGAAATAATCTTCAGGGAAAGTTACTTCTACATCAGTAGCATCGCCTTTTTTTAGGCCAACCAGCTGATCTTCAAAACCAGGGATAAAGGAGTTAGAACCAACTTCCAGAGGATAGCCTTTACCTTCACCGCCGCTGAAAGCTTCACCGTCTACAGTGCCGGCGAAATCAATAATTGCAAAATCACCTTTTTCAATAATTGTACCTTCTTCAGCAATTACCATTTTGGCCTGACGGCTGCGCAGTTCTTCTACTGCAGCGTCAACATCTGCATCTTCAACAACAGCTTCTTTTTTCTCTACAGACAAGCCTTTGTATTCACCCAGTTCTATTTCAGGTTTCAAAGTGACTTTGATAGTCAGTTCCATATCTTTATTTTCTTCAAAAACAGATTCTTCAACTTTGGGGTCGGACACAGGAATCAGGCTCTCCTGATCAAGTGCTTTAGTATAGCAATCATTAGCAACGATTTCGAATGCTTCTTGTTTAATGGCATCTTTGCCATAGTGCATTTCAATAATGTTGCGGGGTGCTTTACCTTTACGGAAACCGGGAATGTTTACGCTGTTAGCGATTTTGCTTATAGCTTTTTTAAAGCCTTTATTCACTTCCTCAGCGGGTAAAGTAATTTTGAGGGTTGCGTCATTCACAACTCTTTCAACAGATACGTTCATTAAAAAATCCTCCCTTAGGTTTTATATGTGTACAAAATTAACAGCTTGTTCAAGGCCAATATCAAAAGATACTGACATAAATCGCTCATAATATCATATCACAAGGATCTAAAGTTGACAAGAAGCAACAAAAAACCCGGCAGGTTTCTGCCGGGCCAATATTCAAGTGGAGCGGAAAACGAGATTCGAACTCGCGACCCCCTCCTTGGCAAGGAGGTGCTCTACCACTGAGCTATTTCCGCATTGATTAGCAACAAGATGTATTTTAGAACAGAACGCCATCTTTGTCAACATTTTTTTGAAAAATTTCTATATTTTTTTACTTTTAAAAAATTCCCAAAACTAACTGGCTGATATTTTTTGAATGATCGGAAACGCGTTTCATATTTATTAATAATTCCAGCATTACAAAGCCAGCAACCGGATCACAACGTTTTTCATTCAATCGTACGATATGATTTTTCCGAATCTCTTTCTGATACTGTTTAACCTGACGGCACAATGCCCAGGCTTCTTCAGCCAGTTTCTTATCGTCTTTTTCCAAGGCTTCCAAAGCTTTGCCGCTGGCTTCTAGCACCATCTGCCCTAAAGTGTGCAGCTCGGCTTTAGCCTCATCTGAAAATTTTACATTATCTTCGTAAATCATCCGTACTTTTTTCGCTAAAGTTTCACCATGATCACCAATACGCTCAATATCGTTACAGGCATGTAAAAGACCTGTATGCCGGGCTGATAATTCCCTGCTCATCTGCGTTTCACTCATTTCCGTCAAATATTTGGTAACTTCTTCTTCCAATGCATCTATCACTGGTTCATGTTCTAAAACATAAGCGATTTTCCTGCTGTCCATGTCTTCCATTGCCGCTATGCTCAGTTCAACATTATGACGAGCCATGGTTCCCATGCGCACAACCTCTTTACCAGCCAGAGTCATAGCGATAGACGGGGTTTTAAGCATATTCACATCCAAATATATCGGTTTGCGCGAAATGACACCGTCACTGCCAGGCAGTAACCGTTCCACAAGCTTGATAAAAGGAGCAGCAAAAGGCAGAAAAATAAGTGTATTGATAATATTAAAGGCTGTATGCGCATTAGCGATCTGACGCGCTATATCATGAGCAGGTGATACTGCCAAAACAAGTTTTATGAACAATCCCATAAAGGTCACGAAAAGGATGCTGCCAATCAGATTGAACAACACATGCGCTAATGCAACACGTTTTGCCGTAACATTTGCACGCCAGGCCGCCATGATTGCTGTAATGCAGGTACCGATATTATCGCCCAGAAGTACAGGAATTGCACCTTCCAAAGGTATCAACCCCTGGCTTGCCATGGCAATCAAAATACCAATAGTAGCGGAGCTGGATTGAATAAGTACTGTCATTACAATACCTACGCCAATACCTAGAATCGGATTATGAGAAAATTTGCCAATAAAATCAACAAAGCCCTGATACTCGCGCAGGGGCAAAACAGATTGTCCCATCATACTCATGCCCAGCATCAGGATACCAAACCCAAGAAGTACCTGCCCCAGATATTTCCCACGACGGCGTTTAGCAAGCAACTGCATTGCAAACCCTATTGCCAAAATCAAAGTAACATAATCAGTAAGTTTAAATGCAATCAACTGGGCGGTAATAGTGGTACCAATATTAGCACCCATAACAATGCCGAACGCCTGTTTCAGTGTCATCAGCCCGGCATTTACCAAACCAACAGTCATGACTGTTGTTGCACTGCTGGACTGCAAAACAGCAGTTACAGCTGCACCCAACGCTACTCCGACAATCAAAACCCCGGTCAATGCTTCCAGTATTTTCTGCAATTTTTCACCAGCAGCACGCTGCAGACCATCACCCATCAATTGCATACCATATAAAAACAATGCCAGACCACCTAGAAAGCCAAAGAAATATACCATAATTGCCCCCAGTTCTCACCTTTTTATTTTGTACTTGACTTTTATTATACTAGATTTTACAACGAGCTTACAAGAAAAAAACTTTTCCGCAGCGTCTTATTTTACTGTCCCGGCGGGACTTTTATGCAGCAACAAAAAAATCCCCATATCAAAATGATATGGGGTAAAAAATCAATATAACATTTGTATACTCAAGCAGCTCACTCTAATGCCATTTAATTCAAATGTCTGATAATCTCCATTATTTCTTCAACAGGCAGCACACTGCCGCCTGCAACAACTTTTTCATCAATAACCAAAGCTGGTAAGGCCATAACTCCGTAAGCGACTACACGCCGTAAATCATTAACACGTTCAAACTCAGCATGACATTTGAGTTTTTTAGCCGCGATGGCTGCATTTTGCAATAACAATTCGCATTGTTTCGTCATAGGCCCTAAAACCTTTATATGCATTTATATCACCTTCGCTTTTCTTAGTGCTTGGCTTACAGTTATAGGATACCAAAAGCCTTTGTCCTAAGTTGGGCTAAAAAGTGAACTGTTTGTGAATTTTCAGACAATTCATCCTACTTCGCTCAATATTGACAAATTTTACTTTATGACAGAACTTTATCAGTATGCTCCAAAATATTTTTTTCTGCCGATAAGGCTTCTTGCTCCAATGCTGCAATTCTTTCGACAAGAACTGAGCAATAGTCCTGATCGCTAATCAGATTAAGATTTATTTTTACATTATAAACTGCGCTACGTACAGCTGCCCTGGCCATCAATGCCGCTACAGCAGCATCTGTAATTACGGCTGGATTACCTAATTCTGCCGCTTCTGCCGCCAAAAGTAAAACTGCCAGAGCTTTTTCACCGATTTTCAAAGGTATCTCTGCTGCCATTTTAGCAGCTTCCTGAATTTTTATTTGGCGCAGTTCTTTTTCCAAATCTGTTGCTTTCGGCATCTTATAACATTTCATAAATGCTTCAAAAACGCTGGCATCCTCTTGTACCAACTGAAGCAATTCTTTTCGCAAATATTTACTTGCGGCTGCCAACCTAATCATTTCACCTTCTACCGATAAAAATTTTTCTTTTCCCACAGTAAGATTGGCAACCATTGAAGTTAACGCCGCACCTATGGCTCCACCTAATGCAGCGGCACCTCCACCTCCTGGTACAGGTTCTTTAGATGCAAGTCTTTCTAAAAATTCATCACAGTTAAGTTTCATAAAATCGTTCATTTTAGACTCCCTGTTTTTTTATTTGTAATCGCTCATCATGAGCAGGATAGTCAACCATTTTCAAGCTTCGCAGCGCAAAAGCAAAAAAAGTCTTATCCTTACCACAATCCCTCAAATGCCGTGCATTTTGCAGGCTGTAAAAACCATCGCCGCCACTGAACATAAAATCATTACTTATGACCTTATAATATTTTTCATCCGCTAATGTGCTGCCATCAGACAAAGTAACACTGCTAATTCTCTGTCCTTCCTCCCTTCTGATATCAGCACTGATCTGCAACCCTGAAAAACGCAGCCTGCTGATATCCGGGTTGCCAATACCATGTTCCAGAACCTGCCTCAGATCACTGCCTTTTACTTCTGCTGTATATATGGTACTGTCAAAGGGAAAGATTTTCAATAAATCACGAACCGTTACCCTTCCAGACGGCAAAGTATCACGTATAGCTCCACCGTTATATAAAGCAACATCAGCCTTAAAGCCGTTTTTCAAAACATCCATAAAAAAGTCTCCGACTCTTGATTCTCCATTACGGTCATTTGTCAGCACCTGGTTATTGACAGCTAAAATCTCATTATATTTAGAATCTATGTTTTTAAATATTGGTTCCAAAAACCTTTCCATTGCATTATCCTGTACTCTCGGTAATTCGCTTAATTTATAAATACGCGAATTTGCAGAAACAACCTTCTGAGCTGCCATGGAATATAACAAATTGATTCTGCCAACTGCCTCCCCATAGCATCCGGCCTGGATTACCGGAATATCTCCATATGTCCCGCTGACACACAAATGTGAATGTCCTGTGACAACGGCATCTACTCCATGAATTTTTTGCAAAATCGGTACTATCTCCCCTGTAATACCATGTTTCTCCCCTTGACTGCTGCCAATATGTGTCAGTAGAACAATAATTTGTGCCCCTTGCCTTCTCAACTCATCAACATATACCTGTGCAATCTGTTCCGGCGGTAAAATTTTTACCTTCTGCAAATTAAACTGCGATGCTTTTTCCTTAGTTTCAACCGTAGTAAGACCCAATATACCAATTGTCAAACCATTCCTCTGCAACATTACATATGGTTTAAAAGGTTCCGCAACTCTATCACCTGCAGCCTCAACAATATTTGCTCCCAAAATAGGGAAATTTGCTGCGGCAGCCTGCCTCTTTATTACGTCCAGAGGATAGTCAAAAATATGATTGCCTGCTGTATTCGCGCTAAAACCCATCTTATTCATCGCTGTCACAACTGGCAGTCCCTGATACTCATTGGCATCAATTGTTCCAGAAAACATATCACCACCGCCCAAAAGCAAGGATCCTACAGGATTTTGCTTCATCAGTTCGTTAATTACTCCTGACAAAACAGCAATTCCAGGATCAGCAGCTTCAGCACGCAGGTGCCCATGGAAATCATTCACACTGTAAATATCTATTTCGACAAAGTTTTTTTCTGCCGCATTTACGGCCGTTGCTATCAACAATAACAGTAGTGTTAACCATATCAGACTACATTTTTTCAGTCTGATCATTTTTCCACCCCCATTTTAAACTGCCTTGATTTTATTCGCCGCTGCCCAATATTTTCCCTGCTAAAAAAGCACAGGGAAAATTTCCTGTGCTTTTTATTATACTGTATTTATTTTTTTCAAATAACGACGTACCAAAACAGCCGCTGCGTAACCGTCTAAATTAACAGGCGGAACTTGCAAACCCAAAGGAAGTAAACGGCGCCAGCCCTGCGGAGGGTTTTCCTGCCAATACAATTTTCTGGCCTCTTCCGTACTGTAGCCTTCTTCTATCATTAATATCTTAATTACAGTAGTTACTTCCATCAGCATTTTTTTTATGCTGTCACAGTTAGTGCCGTTCCCCAAAATCACAGCAGCTGGAGCAGATCCTAATATTTGCGGCAGCACTTCTGGTAAAGTTTCTGTTGCCAGTACTGCAACCTTTTTTATTCTTCCATCTGCCTCTACCCATGCAAATCCAGTTTTAGCACTACCAGGATCAACGCCTAAGTACCATACTTTATTTTCCGGCATTTTCCACCTCTAAGCGCAGTAAAACCGGTCCAGAAGCGTTAATGTCACCTTTAGCATAGGCCTTAAGTATAACTTTCCCGCCATACTTAGCCATTTTCTCACCTGTTTCGACCATTGTTCCAGCATCCATATTACCAACCTTACCTGTAAGCGGGTCTGGTATGACTCCGGCAGCAACAGCTACACGGTTAATATCAGACAGAAACTCTAATATTTCACCATTCATACTGCTCTCACTTTGTTCAAGGTCTATTTCTTTACTAAAAATCAGCTCGTTATTTTTATAAATACGATTGTCCGCTGCCAATTCCAACGTACATACAGCCGGTTCTCCAGCAATAATATTAGCAACAGTCCTTACTCTGACAAAAATATTCCCCTGCGCAGCTTTAATGCGCGTCAAAGCCTCTTCAATTACCTCATTAGGCATCCATATGGCCTGCACAGGTTCTTCTGCTTCTATTCCCATACGATGCAGGGTCACTTCATTAGCCGTAGCTAAAAACAACTGCATTTGCCGACTATTTTCTTCGTCATTTAAACTGCCTTTTAAAACTCCTGCATAAACAACTTCGCCGCTTCGAAAAACAACCTGACCTTCACGAATAGCCAAAATTCCTCGCCGCAGACGTTCTGTCATCTGTTCCAGATTAGTTACTTCCCCTTCAAGAGACTGCTTAGCCTGCGACAATTCTCCTACAGCCGACTGAGCCTGCTGAAGCTGGCCTTTGGCTTCCTCATAATTCTGACGAGCAGCAACTAACTGATTCTCAATCGCCGCTTTTTCAGCCGCGCTGGCTTTTATCTGTTCATCCAAAGCCAGAATTGCCTTATTCTTTTCAGCAACATCAGCCTGAGCCTTTGCCAACGCCACAGACGCCTGATCTTTTTCTCTGTTCAAGGCCGCTAATTCATTCTGAAGCTTTTCCATTCCAAACATTGCGGTTCTAGCACTGTCAGAAGCAACAGCCATTGTTACCAAAGTAATAGAGGCGATCAAAATTCCGGTTATAACGGTCATCAACACAGAAGTATGATAGGGCCTTAAACCAAAAACAGAAAGTTTTTTCTTGCCGATCTTACTTCCCAGTTTATCACCAATAAAAGCAATCAAACCGCCAACTACTGCCAGAATTAAAATCAACCGTAATCCGAACATGAATACACCTCCTTTACTTCAAAATATATTTTTTAAATCAAGCGTTTTTCTTCTGCAGTAAAAATACACCGGCTCCCAAACAAATCAGATTGGGAATAATACATGCCAGCAGAGGATTCATCACCCCGCCTTTACCAAGACCTGTAGTAAGTGTCATTATCGCATAATAAATAAAGATTACGATAATACTGATACCAAGGCCAATAGAAGAACTTGTTCTTTGTTTCTGAGTGCCTAACGGAGCACCGATCATAGCAAAGAAAAAGCTGGCTAACGGAATCGAAATCCGCATATAGATTTCACACCACTGGCGTGCTGTCGGCTGATGCTGTCTTTCTAAAACAGAAATATATTCACGCAATTCCCTGATTGTCATTTCCTCAGGTTCTTTTTGTTCCCAGGAAATCTCTCTTGGAGTTACATCAAGCGGGATGATCTGCTCTTTAAATTTAGCAGTGCTTTTAATGCCTTCCGCTTCGTTCATTGTATAAACAGTACCATCTTCCAGACGCCAGGATCCATTTTCCCAGTAAGCTTGTTTAGCTGTTTGAATTCTCGCCAGATGAGATTTTTCAAACTCTTCGATCGTAATATTTTCCATTAAACCTTTTTCTTCATCAAAACGGCGGGCATAAGTAATTCTCTGAGTACTGCCACTCAAAGTTTTAATGATAACATGATCCTGGGTTCTCGGTTTAGTATTCTTTTTAATCTCATATTCTAAAATCCTGCCATACTGTACTTTTGCCGCCGGCACTACCTTCTCTGCCCAAACAACAGAAAACATGCTGACAAAAAAAGCTACGATCAGTACAGGTGCAACAATACGGTAATAACTGATACCCCCTGATTTCATTGCCACAATCTCGCTGCTGCCTGACAATTTACCAAATGCCATCAGCGAAGCCAGCAGCATCGACATTGGGAAAGGTATAATTTACTACTTCTGGTAAACTATACATAAATAATCTGGCAATAGTTTCTCCCGAGGCCCCGTATTTAGTCATGTATTGTGTCAGCTTAAAAAGCATGGAGCTGGCAATAAAAATACTGGAAAACGAAGCGATACCAAAAATAAAAGGGTACAGCAATTCACTTAAAACATAACGATCCAGTAAGCGTAAACGCATCCCTATTCCTCCTACATGCTAAAGTTTTCGCCAAGATAATATTTACGTGCCGTTGGATCGTTAGCGATGGTTTCGCTGTCACCATGAATTAAAATTTCACCGTTGGCAAGGATATATGCTTTATCAACAATACTTAAAGTTTCTCTCACATTATGGTCTGTTATCAGGATACCAATTCCGCGCTTTGCTAAATGTGCTATCATTCCCTGGATATCTGATACAGCAATAGGATCGATTCCAGCAAAAGGTTCATCTAACAGAATAAAAGCAGGATCCGTAGCCAAAGCCCTGGCGATTTCAACACGTCTGCGCTCACCACCGGAAAGCTCTGTTCCTTTGCTTTTTCTTATGTGTTCAATACGAAATTCTTCGATTAAAGAATTCATTTTGTTCACACGTTCTTCCTCAGTCAGAACAGTCGTTTCTAAAATCGCTAAAATATTTTCTTCAACTGTCATTTTTCGAAAAATCGATGCTTCCTGCGGCAAATAACCGATGCCAGCCCTGGCCCGTTCATACATTGCCAAAGATGATATATCATCTCCATCTAAAGTAACTACACCTTCATCAGGACGTTCAATGCCTACAATCATATAAAATGTCGTAGTCTTACCGGCACCATTAGGCCCCAGTAACCCGACGACACTTCCCTGCTCTACTGTGATACTGACCCGATTAACAACGCGCCGTCCTGAATATTCTTTTACAAGATCTTTCGTTTCTATAATCACTAGGCGACCTCCACAGGTGCTTTGGCCATTTGTAATGCCGCATTTTCATCTGCAGTTACATTTTCTTTCTTCTCCACAGGCTTAGGAACATAAACAATTTTTACATTTCCACTGGCTTCTGCCTTATTAGAGGTATTGTTCAGACGCAGGCGATTTCCTTCTACTGTATTCCCATCCTGTGTCGCTTTTGCGTTACCAATCAGTTCTATATAACCGCTATTATTTGTTTCATAAACAGCGGTATCTGCAGAAGCTGTCAAATCACGAGGCGGGCTGGAAATAGCTACACCACCGGTCGCATTTGCCACACCAACTTTTCCATCATAAGTAATTTTCACTGCATCCAGAATGCTTCCATCAGCCATGGACAAACGTGCCCAACTACCAACAGTCTCAGCATATTCACGATTTTTATAATAATCAACACGTTCAGATGCTAAAGTTTTATCACCTTTAGTCAGACGAGCATCACCTATCGCCGAAGAATAATCTTCATTATGCATTACAAATGTATAACAAACAACATGAGAGTCATCACGATCAGCAACAACACCGCCAGTCAGCCTGCCGGATTTTGTTTTGCTGTTAAATTCAGCATTAGCAGCAGTTGCAGTACCGCCATCTTGTTTCAATACTACATTTCCCTTGGCCATACCGTCCCCAGACTGCATATCATATTCAATAGTATCAGCCTTCACACTGAAATTCGAGCCTTGAGCGCAAGCAGTCCCAAGCATGCCCACCATAAAAAATATCCCTATCATCATAACGATAGTCATTTTCAGTTTATTCATTATAATCGCCGCCTCTCTGAACTTCCGCATGCCCTTCTAATTTCAGTCTTTCAAATGCACTACTGGTAACAGCTTTGTCTCCTGTCGCCAAGGTATCATCTTTAAGCAGCCTTACATTCCCCGAAGCTGTAATAACATCTTCAGTCTGCTGCCAACGTATGCTTTCGGCAGTCAGCTTACCGCCACTGGATAGAACTGCTACCACTTTATCATTCAGTTCAAAATCCTTTGCCTCATTTTTTACTTTACCGCCGCCGGCCACAACCTCTAAAACACTGCCGTCTTCACGGTAAATTTTACCTTTAACACCTTTTAAAACAGCTTCACCGCTGCTTTTGATCTGTTCAACTTCTTCAACAGTAAATTCCCAGACTTTCTTACCGTCCACTTCTCTGGCCAAAGTACTATTCCTTACTTTAGCATTCGCCCCAGAGCTTTCTTTCTGAACTGGATTGTTGGAAGGAGCCTCACCGCCGAGCATAAGCCAGGCAATAATGACGCCTGTTATAACTATTGCACCCACGATCATCTGGAAGCCTTTATTTCTCAACATGCTCCTGCTCCTTTCCTGTAGGTGTGTATGGCGTATTCCAGCGATGCTGGAACCATAACCAGTTATCAGGATATTCCCTGATAACTTCTTCGACAATTCTGGTCATTTTTAATGTAACGCGATAGTCATCCAACTGCCTATCGCCGGTATCTTCATAGTAAATAGGATCTTTGACGATTGCCTGATGCCCATAATAACCTTCTTTACGTACAATAAAAATAGGTATAATAGGAGCTTTAAATTTCCTGGAAAAATATGCCGGTCCAGAGGGTGTAGCTGCCATTTTTCCAAAAAACGGTACAAAAATACCGTCATATCCGCCATCCTGATCTGCAATCAAGCCCAGCATGCGGCCTTTTTTCATTGCTCTGGCACAACCAAGAATTTCACTTGTACCACGAGAAAATATTTCCTGACCTACGCTTTTGCGCAGTTCGTTCATAAAATCACTGTAGACTCTATTAGGCTGTGGTTTTTCAACTGCACTTATAGGAAATCCATACAAAGATAAAGCAGCACCCAGCCATTCCCAATTATCCATATGGCAAGCCAGCATAACTACACCATGACCTTCATTCAACGCTTCCCATAACACATCCGGACGATCAAAAGTAACCAAACCACGAATATTATCTTTATTGAGTGCTGGCATATACATTATTTCCATAAAAGTTATGCCTAATTTCACAAACAATGACTTTATCGTGCATTTAGCTTCTTCATCAGAATAACCAAGTCTTTCCTTGATAGTTTCCTCTGCACGGATCCTCTGTTTTTTTGCAATTGTATGATAAAGGTGCCCTATGCCGATACCAATGTTCACCACCAGCTTATAAGGCAGCCATGATACCAAGGTACTGATTGTTTTCAGTAAATAGTAAAGCCACATTATTGAGCGTCTCCCTGTCCCTCTTGTAAATAACTGTTTACAATTTTATCCCAGTCACCACGAGCATTTAAAATAAACTCTGTAATTTGACGCACTGCTCCGCCGCCGCCTTTTTTTTCTGCTACAAAATGACATACCTGTTTTACTTCTTCTACAGCATCTGCCGGAGCACAGGCCAGACCAACCTGTGTAAGCACTGGCAAATCATTTAGGTCATCGCCGACATAAGCCGTTTCATTTAAAGACAAATTATATTTTTGCAGCAGCTCCGCTAAAGCACTTCTTTTCTCTTTAACATTTTCACAAACTTCGACGATCCCTAATTCTCTGGCCCTTCTGCGAATAATTGGACTGCAGCGACCGGTAATAATCGCAACCTGCAGTCCGCATCTTATAGCGCAGCTGATTCCCATACCATCTTTAGCATTAAAGCTCTTGAAAAGTTCCTGCTCAGCATCAAGATAAATCGAACCGTCTGTCATAACACCATCGACATCCAACACCAGCAATTTAATTATCTGAGCTGCTTTTTCTATGTTTTTCATTATACCACACCCTGACGTACCAAGTCAGTCATATGCAATAATCCAATAACACGACGCTCCTCGTCAATAACAGGCAGCACTGTAATAGGCTTAGGACTGTTGCTTTCCATCAGATGCAGTGCCTGAGCCGCCAGTTTATCTTTAGTAATAGTTTTAGGGGCCCTGGTCATCAGTTCAGTAACAGAACGCTGCAGAAAATCAATCCCCTTACTCAGCCCACGGCGAATATCTCCATCAGTCAGAACGCCAATCATAATTTCATTATCGTCAACTACAGAAACAGCGCCAAGCCCTTTATCAGTAATTACGAATAAAGCATCCTGAACAGTTGTTGCACCATTAACAACAGGATTATCAGCACCACTATGCATGATGTCCTCAACAGTTAAGAGCAGCTTGCGTCCCAACGAACCACCAGGATGGAAAACAGCAAACTGGCTGGCAGTAAATTTACGTTTGGACAACAAGGCCAAAAGCAAGCGCATCACCATAAGCTAATGCGGCAGTAGTACTAGATGTAGGAGCCAGCCCTAACGGACATGCTTCCTGCGAAACACCAACATCTAAAGTAATATCAGAATTTTTTGCTAAAGAAGACTCAGCATTCCCAACCATAGCAATCAATTTTGCCCCTATACGCCTTAAGGATGGCAGTATATGCAGTACCTCTCCCGTTTCGCCGCTATTAGACAGAGCGATCACGACATCGCTTTCGGTTACCATACCCAAATCACCGTGAATACCTTCGGCAGGATGGAGATAAAACGATGGTGTACCTGTACTGGCAAACGTAGCCGCCATTTTTCGTCCAATGATACCTGATTTACCCATACCAGTGATGACAACTCGTCCTGGACAGTCTAAAATCATAGCCACTGCTGCAGAAAAATGCTCGTCAACGCGAGGTACGAGCTCTAAAATAGCGTCAGCCTCCATTTGCAAAGTATTGCGCGCCTGCTCTAACATTTGTTCCATGCTCCAACTCCCTCTCACTTACCAGATCTAACCGCGTACTATTTTATCAATAGCCAAAACATCTGTTAAAAGTTTCTCTAACTTGTCCAAACGAACCATATTGGGTCCATCAGACAACGCTTCTTCCGGATTATCATGTACCTCAAGAAAAAGAGCGTCAATGCCTACAGCCGCAGCAGCTCTGGCCATATGAGGCACATACTGGCTTTGACCTCCGGAAGTCTTTCCCTGACCGCCTGGAATCTGAACGCTATGAGTAGCATCCATCACTACCGGATACCCCAACTCACGCATAATTGCCAAGCTGCGCATGTCAGTAACCAAAGCATTGTAACCAAAGCTGGCACCGCGTTCAGTCAGCATAATATTATGATTGCCTGCCTCCTCAGCTTTTTTTAGTACATTTTTCATGTCCCAGGGTGCGAGGAACTGGCCTTTTTTAATATTAACTACACGTCCTGTTTTTGCTGCTTCGTAAACTAAATCCGTTTGACGGCAAAGAAACGCCGGTATTTGCAGAATATCTAAAACTTCAGCAGCTTTTTCCACCTGAATAGTTTCATGAATATCACTGACAACAGGCACACCTAAATCTTTTTTAATCTGTGCTAAAATCTTCAACCCTTCTTCTAATCCCGGTCCACGGAAAGAGCTGTAAGAAGAACGATTGGCTTTGTCATAGGATGCCTTGAAAACATAAGGCACACCTAATTTATCAGCAATTTTTTTAACTTCCTTACCGATCATCAAACTGTGCTCATAACCCTCTAAAACGCAGGGTCCTGCCATCAATAGCAGCGGATGCCCCTGTCCAACTTCATAATCACCAACTTTTACAATGTTCATGTCCGACCTCCTTCTGGAATAAAACCGCTTATTTACTTAACAGCTCATTTACCGCTGCCAAATCTTCCGGAGTATCTACTCCAATACCTTGAAAATCACTTTCCAGTACTTTTATCTTATATCCGTTTTCCAAAACTCTCAACTGCTCCAAACATTCTGTTTTTTCCAATTCAGTAGGTGCCAAAGCAGCGTATTGCAAAAGGAAATCACGTCTATAAGCATAAATACCAACATGCTTATAGACCTTATAGTGTTCAGTTTTATTACGGGGATATGGCATTAGGCTGCGCGAAAAATAAAGGGCATAACCATTATTGTCGGTAACAACTTTAACTGCCGCTGGATTATTATAATCTTCTTCCCGCATCAATACTTTCATCGTAGCCATTTTTAAATCAGATTCAGCTTCGAAAGCTTTTGCCAGCCGGTCAATAATCTCCGGCGGTATCATGGGTTCATCGCCCTGTACATTGACAATAACATCTACATCTGGAAAATTAAGAGCGACCTCTGCTAACCTGTCAGTACCACTGGGATGATCCGGAGATGTCATGATCGCTCTACCACCAAAACCATGAACCGTTTCAAAAACTTTCTCATTATCCGTGGCCACAATAACATCATCAGGCAGTTTGGCCTCACAGGCTTTCATATAGACATGTTGTATCATAGGCTTTCCTGCAATAAGTGCCAAAGGCTTTCCCGGAAGTCGTGTAGAAGCGTAACGTGCAGGTATCACACACAAAACTTTCATTACTCGTTCGTCTCCTTCTGAATGGCGTTCAGAATTGTTTTCTCAAATACTTCACGTCCTTCAGTAATTTTTATATCCATATTTAAAATATACAACGGCATTTCTCTATTAAAATAAATGAATTCCGTTGGTATTTTAACAGCGTCCTTACCAGTTGTTACCATAGCTACAACTTCTTTGCTGATGGCTCTTTCACTGATATACTGCATTTCCAGCATTCCGTAATCATGATGGTCAGGATATCGTATAGCTTCAATTATATCAATGCCGATGCAGGCCAGAGTCTGCTCAAACGATGAAGGATTGCCGATCGCAGAAAAGACCATAACTTTTTTACCCTGCAGCTCAGAAAGATCTTTCGCATTTTCATGTATGCCTTTATACCAGTCAGCAATTTCCACAAAATTTTTGGGATGATGGATGCTCTCAATAATAGGAGCATCTCCGTTGTACTTATCCAAAGTATCGCGTAATTCCTGACGGCTGAACTGAGAACTTTGATCTGTTTTAGTCAGCAGGAACAAGCCCGCCCTGTCCAAATGACTCAACGGTTCGCGCAAGGTCCCGCGCGGCAGAAGACAGCCATTGCCGAACATATTAAATGTATCAACTAAAACTACGTCCAGATCACGATATAAGTGCCAATGCTGATAACCATCGTCCATGATGATAACCTCAGCATTCATTTTATCCACAGCAAACTGACCTGTTAAGGCTCTGTTTTTACCAATAATTACCGGCACACCCGGTAAGGTTTTCGCCATTAAATAAGCTTCATCACCGGCCTCATAGGCAGTCATAAAAATCTTCTTACCATCACTGACAACGCCCATCTCCTGATCCCAGTGCGAACGATAACCACGATTCAGGATCACGACACGATAACCCATATTTTTAATAATAACAGCAACTTTTTGCGCGGTAGGAGTTTTTCCTGTACCACCAACAGTAATATTCCCTATAGAAATGACACAGCAATCTAATTTTTTCTGTTTCAATAATCCGGATTTATAAAAGTCTAATTTACAGCAAACACCAAATTCATATACATAGGAAAACATCCTTAAAATCCCCAATAAAATCCAACCAAAAAATGGGGTGTTAGGACCATGTGCCAGCTGATATAAATATTGAATCACCGCATCTCCATGGCGCAGACGCCCGCCGCCTTCATCATGCAGATTTCTGATATTTGTAGGATAGGATGCTTCAACCTTACTGTCAACAGTCGTTAATGTCAGCAGATCCTGCAGATATTCAATACTGCGTACAGCAGCACCGCGATTTTCTTTAATAACCTGCAATGATGCTGCTCCCATTTGCAAACGTCGTTCATCGTTTCCAACAATATCTAAAACTTCTTTAGTAAGCTCTGCACTGTTATTAATCATCTTGCAGGCACCGACCTTACTCAATAAAGCATATGAATCTTTAAAATTCTGCATATTTGGCCCAACTAAAATCGGTTTGGCATGCGCCGCCGGTTCCAGCACGTTATGTCCGCCATGTTTTATCAAAGAACCACCAACAAACACCACATCACCAACAGAATAAATACGACCTAATTCACCAATAGTATCTATCAGTAAAACAGGATATTTAGACCGAGCACCTTTGATTTCCAGGAGTTTTGATCTAAATCCGCTTTCCCAATGATACTGTTTCGCCAGTTTACTGATTTCATCAGCACGTCCCGGTTTGCGAGGTGCGATAACCAAACGGGCCTCAGGATAGCTTTTAATAATTTCATTAAACACATCAAATAAAACTTTTTCTTCAGTAGGATGTGTAGACCCTGCCACAATTACAGGATAAGCATTTTCAATTCCTAATTCTTTTTTATAGTTTTCCAGGTCCTCTGGTGTCACTTCCGCATAAGTCTGATCAAACTTCGTATTACCTGTAACATAAATCTTTTTGGGATCTGCGCCTAAATGACTGATATAATCAGCGTCAATACTTGACTGCATGCAGAATCTGCTGACTGTATTCAGCATATCATCCCAAATGCCATATAAATAACGATACGTTTTTACTGATTTCTCTGAAATACGGCCATTAACCATCATTACCGGAATATTTCTTTCACGAATAGCCCGCAAAAAATTAGGCCACAACTCAGTTTCTACCGGCATGAATATCCTCGGCTGAATACGTTTAACAAAAGATTCAGAAACAAACGGCATATCCAAAGGAAAATAGATAATAGCATCAGCTTCCTGAATTATCTGTTTAGCCATATTATAACCGCCTACAGTTACAGCAGAGACCAGTATTGGAGAATCAGGATATGCTTTGCGTATTTCTTTAACTAATGGACTTGTCGCAACAATTTCACCGACAGAAGCGCCATGAATCCAAATACAGTCCTTCTGAGCCACAGAAGCAATTTCTTCATCACGCAGCCCGCCCAGACTTTGCCGCATTCTGGTAGTAAAACCTGCTTCACAGATACAACGATAAAGAAAGTAAGGCAGTACGAACAAACAGCACACGCACAAAACCAAAAAATTATAAATAATATACATTCTTTAACCTCACTTCGCTTCTTTGTTGCGATACTGAATTTTATATAAATGTGCGTACAGCCCATCTAAGGCTAAAAGCTCATCGTGTGTTCCTGATTCGACTAAATTACCTTTTTCCAGCACTAAAATTTTATCTGCGTTTTTAACTGTTGATAACCTATGTGCTATAACAAAAGAAGTCCTGCCTACCATCAATCTGTCCAGTGCTTCCTGCACCACTCTTTCACTTTCTGTATCAAGAGCCGAAGTCGCTTCGTCTAAAATCAGAATCCGTGGATTTTTCAATATTGCCCGGGCAATAGCTATACGCTGCCGCTGCCCGCCGGAAAGATTAACCCCTCGGTCACCAAGCTTAGTTTCATAACCATCAGTAAGCTGCATGATAAAATCATGTGCGTTGGCCGCTTTAGCAGCGGCTTCAATCTCTTCTTTAGTCGCATCCAGACGTCCATAAAGAATATTATTATAAACAGAACCATTAAAGAGCATTGTTTCCTGCGGAACAATACCAACCTGTTCACGCAGAGAATCTAACGTAACCTCTCTGACACTGTGACCATCAATTTTGATATCACCCTTGTTTACATCATAAAAACGCGGCAGTAAATTGGCAATTGTGGATTTTCCTGCACCGGACGGACCAACGATTGCTATTACCTCACCCGGTTTTACACTGAAAGAAAGATCCGTAATTACATTGCCTTTATCATCATAGGCAAAGAAACATTTTGAAATTCCACTTTACCACTGACTTCCGGCAATTGCTTAGCATCCCTGCTTTCTGCTATTTCTTCCGGCATGTCGATAATCATAAATACACGCTGTGCTGCAGCCAGCGCCTTCTGGATATTACCAATAACTCTGGTTAAACGTTTAATCGGATTAGAAATATTTACGGCATAGGTCAAAAAAGCGACCAGAGAGCCAGCAGTAATCGTGCCATTAATAACATTATTACCGCCGTACCAGATAATCATCGTCACGCCAATTGCTGCAACAAGTTCTACAACAGGAGTCAAGGTTGCCATCAATTGCGCATTTTTCATATTAGCACGGAAATTTGCTCTATTTTCTACGTCAAAACGATCAACCTCGTAATCTTCCCTGACAAATGATTTGATAACTCTGGCAGAAGCCACAGACTCCTGCAGAACCGAAGTAATATCCGCAGTACATTCCTGGATTCTGCCGCCGGTTTTGCGAATTTTTTTCCCAAAAAATTCCATAAACCATAAGACCACCGGGAAAGTGCAGACTGTAAAAAGCGTAAGACGCCAATCCAGATAGATCATCGCTACTACAGAACCAATCAAAATAAAACCTTCTGTAATCATCTCAATGGTATTCTCAACCATAGCTGATTGCAGCGCATTGACATCATTAGTAACATAACTCATGATCGTACCCGTTTTGTTCTTGTCATAAAAAGATACGCTGAGACGCTGTAATTTTTTAAAAACAGCTGCCCGAATATCAATAATTACGCTCTGCCCAACGTAGCTCATCAAATAATTCTGACCATACCAGAACAAACCGCGTACGACGAAAATAGCTATAATGCTGGCAGCAATCCAATTCAGCATTGTGCCATTCTTATCAGCCAAAACTTCATCAATCATATCTTTGATAATCCAGGGAATATATAAATTCCCCGCTGCTGCCATAATAGTACAAAACATAGCAAAAATCAGTCTGTGCATATATGGTTTTATATAACTCAAAATTCGTAAATATAATGTCATTGTTTCTCCTCAGCAATACGCAGAACCAATTCTGCAACTCTATGTACAGCACCGGGCTCTCCCAGACGCTCACTGACATAAGCCAAATCTTTTTTCATCTGCGTGTTCCGCTCCGGCTCCAAAAGTGCCAGAGCCTCCTGCTGCAAACGTTCCGGAGTGAATTCTTCCTGCAGCAATTCAGGTAAAATACGTTTGCCTGCAACAATATTTGGCAAGCCGATGTTAGGTATATTGATAACTCTGCGTGCAATAAAAGCGGTAATAGGCGAGGTTTTATAAACGATAACGGACCCCAATCCGCACAGCGCCGCCTCTAAAGTCACTGTTCCGCTTGTAGCCAGTGCCAGATCAGCACTGAACATCACATCGTAGTTGTCACCTTCTATTATTTTGACCGGTACTCCTGCAGCTTTTACCATATCTTCCAGCATTTTCAGAGGAATTGTTTTGGCCCGCGGCATAGTAAAATTTGTATCGGGACGTTTTTTTAAAATTAATTTTGCGGCCTGTAACATCGTTGGCAGCATTTTTTGTATTTCCATCAACCGGCTTCCCGGAAGTAATAAAATCAAATCCCTGTCAGCATTCTTTCCTGCTTTTTTCCAGGCAGCTTCTTTGCTAAGATGCGGTTTCACTATATCCACTAAAGGATGTCCAACAAATTCGGTATCAGCCCCCGCATTTTTATAAACTTCATATTCAAACGGGAAAATGGCAGCAACTTTATTGACAATCTGAGCAACGCTCTTCGCACGGCTTTTATGCCAGGCCCAAGCAGAAGGGCTTATGTAAGAAACTACAGGAATGCCTTTTGCTTTTGCAAGTTTTGCCAAACGCATGTTAAATCCCGGATAATCAACAACCACCAGACAGTCCGGTTTTCTTTCTTCAATTACTTTGGCAAAAGCTTTTTTCAATTTAAACAACGCTGGTAATTTGCAAACAATCTCCGCAAACCCCATTACCCCATGTTCTTTAATATCAAATAACACTTCGCCGCCAGCTTCACGCAGGCAATCACCGCCCATACCGAAAACTTCAGTATCAGGAGCAATATTTTTTAATTCTCTTGTCACCGCAGCAGCATGAATATCTCCCGAAGCTTCTCCGGCAGAAATCAATATTCTAGCCATAAACGCTCCCTTCCAGCTATCAAAACACTTTAAAAAGTTTTCTAGTTCTTATTTTATTACACAACAATTCATTTTATATTATAACACAAAAACAGACTGAACGTATCGCTCAGCCTGCATAATTAGCAATTATTTTTCATTTATCTTGCTACAATAGTAATATTGTGAGCATCTGCCAAAGCCAGAGTTTTTTCTTTTTCTACAAGCAGCGTTCTGCCGGCCTCAATTACCAAGCCGGTCGCTCCGGCTGCTATCATTGATTCCATGGTCTTTGTGCCAATGCTTGGCATATCAAACCTGTTATCCTGCGCCGGTTTTGCCGTTTTTGCGACAATAACACCTTTGCCAAGTGTTCCCCCTCGTAAAATGCAGGCATCAGTTCCTTCAATAGCTTCAACGGCCATTAAAGCACGATCTTTTACCACCACCGTCTGCCCAATATCCAAACGACCAATTTCTTTCGCCATTGCAAAGCCAAAATCCATATCAGCCACTTCCGCTTCTGTTGGCATTCTTTGGGTCAAAACGCCAGGTGGTGGCAATAACGGCTGAATCAAAAGTGTCTGATCCATCACTTTGATGCCTTCACCTTCCAGCTCCTTGACAATAGCGTTCATGATGGTATCATCTTTACGGTCAGGTACGGAAGCCAGTATTTTTATTGCCCTAAGGTCAGGAACAACAGCTCCTGCTTTATATAAAAGCTCTTTTGTAACTTTTCCTATCATTGTCACTGTTTTTACATCATTTTTCTTCAGAGTGCTGATAATCTTACCAATTTTCCCTATATGAATGTCATAATAAGCATCAACAGCCTCTGCTAACTCCGGATCTATATCAGGGACAACTCCAACAGCTATAACTCTATAACCCATAGACTTGGCTGATAAAGCTACATCCACCGGCAAATGGCCGATTCCCGACAATAAGCCTATAGTCTCCACCAGGTCACCACCTTAATCTCTGCGGGTACGAATAATACCACGTTCTACATTACGCAAAAAGCGCATCAAATGCTCAACAGGCTCGCTGCTGTCAAGCTCCTGCTCCATTGTAGCAACAGCCTCCTGTAATGGCAATCCGGATCTGTATAAAATCCGAAAAGCTTTTTTCAGCTGACTGCGTATTTCCTGAGCCATACCGGCTCTGGCCAATCCAACACTGTTCAACCCCGATACAAAGGCCGGATCACCTGCAACAATCATAAAAAGGAGGCACATCCTGAGCAACACGTGCCATACCGCCAATCATAGCATTACGGCCGATCTTGCAAAACTGATGCACTGCTGATAATCCGCCGATAACAGCCCTGTCTTCAACAATAACATGTCCGGCAAGTGTTGCAACATTGGACATAATAACATTATTACCAACAATGCAATTATGTGCGACATGCGTATAAGCCATCATCAGTATATTATTACCAATAATAGTTTTATTTCCTTCACCAGTAGCTCTGTTGACGGTAGTACATTCACGAAAAACACAGCCATCACCGATAACCGTCGATGTTTTCTCGTCTTCAAATTTTAAATCCTGCGGATCAGCACCTATAGAACAACCCGGGAAAAATTTACAATTTTTACCAACTGTAGTATATTTATGAATCACCGCATGGGCTCCTATTTTACAATTGTCGCCGATGACTACTTCTTCATCGATTACAGCATAAGGGCCTATTTCAACATTTTTTCCTAAAACAGCATTGGGATGGATGATTGCTGTTTCATGGATTTTAGGCATAGGAATAACAACCGAACTCATTTCCTTCACTCCTCAATTTTAATCAAACAATTAAACAGCTTTATACTATATTATCTATATTCTGCCAAAGCTTTTACTTTTTCGCACGCTGAATTCGGTTGTTTTAACTGATTACGTACAAAAAACTTCCTATTTCATCATTTTACTGCAAATTTTAACGTTTTTTCATTTATTAAGATTTTTTTGGATCCATAATCGCAAAAGTACAATCACACTCACAGGCCACCTGACCATCAACCTTGCCTTCACAATGAATAACGCCCATATTTCCACGTATCTTTACAACTTCAGTTGTAGTAATAACCTGATCCCCCGGTACTACCTGACGACGAAAACGTACGTTATCGATCTTACCAAAGACCGCAATTTTGCCACGGTTTTCTTCCGGATACAGCATTGCCACGCCGCCGACTTGAGCCATTGCCTCAATTAAGAGCACACCAGGCATAATCGGTTCACCAGGGAAATGACCTAAGAACTGCAATTCGTTCATGGTAATATTTTTGACACCGACAGCCCTTTTCATCGGTTCCAACTCTAAAATGCGATCTACCAAAAGCATTGGGTAACGATGCGGAATAATTTTTTGAATTTCAATAGCGTCTAAAGTAATCATCATTTCTCCTCCTTGATCCTATAGGCTTGAATTTGCTTTGCTAAACAAGAATTAAATGCATGTCCTGACTTCACAGCAATTATATGCCCACGAAGATGCCCTAATAAATATAAATCTCCAATCACATCTAAAATTTTATGTCTGATCAGTTCATTATCAAATCTTGTCTCTGATAAAATTTTATCATCATCAAAAATAACAACATTTTCAATACTGCCGCCAAGCCCCAGCCCCATCTGCTGCATTTGCTTAATTTCACTCATAAAGCCAACAGTTCTGGCAGCAGCGATCTCCTGCAGGAACTTTTCTTCTGTCAGCTCGATATCAAAATACTGTGTCCCTAAAGCAGGATGCGCGTTAACAGATACAAAAGAAATCCTGTAACCATCATACGGTTGAATCGTGATATATTTATCATCTTCATAAACAGAAAAAGCCCTGTCAACAGCATATATCTTTCTTGGCTCCGACTGCCTTATTCTGCCCGCCTGTAAAATCAGCTCACAAAATACAGCAGCACTGCCGTCAGTTACTGGAGGTTCCGGCGCAGACATCTCAATGCGGCAATTATCAATGCCCATCATTGAAAATGCCGCCATTAAATGTTCAACTGTAAATACCTCGGTCCCATTTTCACTGACAGTAGTAGCTTTAACCGTAGAACTTACATTCTCCGCTAAAGCCTGTATTTCAGGATGCCCCGAGAGATCTGTACGTACAAAAACAATACCCGTATTCTCTTTTCCCGGCAATAATTTCATTGCAACTTCTTTTCCTGAGTGCAACCCTATGCCAGAATAAGCAATAGGAGCTGCCAATGTTTGCTGCATTATTTCTTTCAAAATTCCCTCCTGCCTTTCCCCGGTTATTTCCTGACTGCAAATCTCTCACGCCCGTCTTTCCAGCGGTCATGTACCCAAAACCACATCTCCGGATGACTGATGATCTCGTGCTCCAAAATTACAACCAGCTCCTGAGTCACATCATAAATCCTTTTCCCTATCCTTGCTCTTAGGCGTATAAAGCGGCGGATATATTTTAACCGTACAACCGCCCTCTTCACTATTATGAATAAAACATGGTAAAACAGGAGATCCATAAATTCGCGATAAGGCAGCAGCACCTAAAGGAATGATACTGTCTTTTCCAAAAAGTTTTAAATCAACACCGTCGTCATTAGTATCCTGATCATATAGAACGCCAAGCAGTTTTTTCTCCTTCAGTATTCTGCTGATAGCAAGCAAACCATGTTCGCCACGATTATAGGCAACCTTTTGTCCCACCATTTCACGATATTCATTAATGAAGCGATCCATATATTTATTATTTTGTTTTCTCGTTATAGAAAGCATAGGATAGCCATGCAAAGCAATCGTTGCCCCTAAAAGCTCCCAGTTGCCAAAATGACCTGTTGCAATAATGACACCTTTATTCTGTTTATAGGCTTCTTCCAAATATTCCAGGCCTTCAACATTAACAAGCTTAGTTATATTATCTTTATTTAACAAAGGGAAGCGCATTACTTCTACTACCATTCTACCAAATCTGCGCAAACTTTTCTCTGCTATCTGCTGAGCTCTTGCCTTATCTACGCCAAGACACTCCTGTATATTGGCTGCAGCCATTTGCATCCGCCATTTTGGAGTAGCAACAACCGCAATTCCGCCTAATATCGCAGCTGTTAAATTACGTAAACATTTAGGAGCCACGCACATAATCCAGCTGAAAAACTTAACCACATAATAAGCAAGCACTGCTTTTGCACCGCCTTGTTTCTTATTTTTCCAATTTAGCTACAGTTTCTTCCAGTACTTTAACCTTTTTCAGTAAATCGCCGATTTTTCTGAGATTCGCTTCCTGTTTAAGCCATTCCTTATGCGGACGTGCCGGAAATCCTGCATAAAACGAATTAGAAGGTACATTATTGGTAATACCTGTTTTTTCCGCCAAAAAACACAATTGTCACCAATTGTGATATGCCCAACTGTACCAACCTGTCCTGCAAACGTAACATTATCACCAACAGTCACGCTGCCGCTGATCCCCACATGGGCTACAACCAGACAATTTTTCCCTAAAACATCATTATGACCTAAATGCACAAGATTGTCTATTTTTGTTCCCGCACCAACAATAGTACTGCCTGCAGTAGCTCTGTCAATACAGGTATTATTTCCTATTTCAACTTCATCCTCTAAAACCACATTGCCAGCCTGCAGTACACTGCTGTGTCTGCCAGTCTTTTTATCTGTAATATAGCCAAAACCATCGCCGCCGATAACGCATCCTGACTGCAATACAACATTATTGCCTATAACACAATTTTCTCTTATTGTAACCTGAGGATAAAAGGTACAAGCTTTTCCTATTTTAACATGCTTTCCAACATAAACATGCGGATAAATTACACTGTCATCACCAATTTCAGCATCTTCCTCAATTACAGCAAACGGCTGTATAGCAACATTTTTACCAATTTTAGCACTTGCGGCAACAAAAGCCAAAGGACTTACGACACGTTCAACATCCTCCCTGGCCCGAAAAAGCTCCAACAAGGCCGCAAAAGCTGCACGCGGATCTTTGACTCTGATTACAGGTCTATCAAGCTTGGGATCTTCCGGTGCTAAAACCATTACCCCAGCTTTACTGAGATGACAGTGTTCCACATGAGGCGGCACAGCAAAAGAAATATCCTGCGGTCCAGCCTCAACTAACCCGTTTACGCCTGTAACAATCAACTTTTGATCTTCATTTTCAAGTGTCCCCTGCAAATATTCTGCCAATTCCCTCAAAGTCTTTTCCATAACTCTGCCTCCCGCTGTTTTAAAAAGGCGGGCAGATCAACCGCCCGCCACATTTATTTCATTTTTTCAATTACCGAATCAGTTACATCCACACCACCCTGAGGGACAGCATCTTTAATCAACACAGCTCCTAAGCCTTTTTCTTTAGCAACTGCATTTAACGCAGAATCCAGGCTTGCTTTTAATTTATTTTGCGCTTCTGATTGTACCAACTGCATTTCAGCCGTTTTATCTTCAACAATTTTTTTCTGTTCTTCCTGAGATTTGCCCTCCATCTCTTTAGTCATTTCTTCCTGCAATGCCTTTCCTTTGGTAGCAACCTCTTCTTTCACCGTTTTTACTATTTCGGCTTTGCTTTCAACAGCTTTCATATCAACCACACCAAATTCAGCATTACGCCCACTGCATCCAAAAGATACCATTGCAACTGCCACCATTAAGCCTGCCACTACTTGTTTTTTCATAATCTATCGCTCCTGTTATTTCATATTCTGCAAAGCCTTCACAACATCATCAGTAATGTCATCCGCTTTGATATTAACTTTAACACTATGAAAGACGATTGTATACTGCCGCTCGTGAGCAAGTTTTATCACATTGCTTTCAATATCGTTACGAATACCTGCTCTAAGCTTTTCATTACTTTCCTGCAGTTTATCAGCCTGCTTATCGATGGCAGCCATTGCCTTAGTCAAAGCTTCCGGAACCTTCGCCAAATCAGACTGGTCTTTTGATAATACCCCAGACATATCTCCCTGCATTTCCTGCTGCAGCTGCTCCGCATGCTGTTTTAATCTGGCCTGCGTTTCAACCACCAAAGGCTCCATTTTAGCACCAATAATTTTATTTTTTGCTGCTAAAATCTGCTGTCTTTGCTGTTCCCGTTCAGACTGAACCTGGTTTAATTCATTTTGAACAACCTCACGTTCTGCAGGACGCATTTTTATAGCTTCCAGCCGCAATCTAAAATTTAAAATTTTTAGCTGGTACGCATCCTCCAGTTCCTTTTCCTGTTCGGCTAAAGCAGCATCAGCTTCTTTTACTGCTGCATCATAAGCATCTAAAAGTTTTTTCCGTTCTTTTGCTTCAGCAGCATACATTTGTGTCTGAAACCCGGCATCCATAAAATTAGCTTTACTGTTTTGTTTCAGCTGCTGCAGTCTGGTTAAACCAGCAATCTGAGTTTTGGCTATTTCTGCCTGCTCCTCACGATAACGCAGTAATTTCTGCAATTCAGCTTCACCCTGTTTAAGAACAGTCTGTTTAGGATGAGCACTGAATGCCTTATCCCAATCAATAACGGCAATTTTATCCTTGCCGCCCGGATCATGACCACAGGCAGCAGTAAGTAATACGACTATCAAAATTATCGGCGTTAACCAGCGCATACTTTACCTCCTGCAGTTAAACAGAAACAAGGCCCTTTTGTAAAAAGGGCCTTGTCCGACATTATTTACCGCTTTGCAAAGCCTTGGATACCTCATCAGTAATATCGAGACCGCCGTATACAACGGTATTTTTGTCAACAACTACGGACAAACCTTTTTTATCAGCAACTTTTTTGATTGTTGTTTCAATCTTTTTCAAAACAGGATCCATTAATTCCTTTTCTTTATTGGATAACCGTTCCTGCAACTGCTGATAATAACGCTGTTTTTCAGTATCATTCATGGTTTTACTTTTTTCATCAAAATCCTTCTGGGCATTATCGATTTCCTGCTTCATACTTGTCTGTACATTCTGCAGATCAGGCACTTGAGAAAGCAGCATCTGATAATTAACAACGCCAATAGCCGATTCACTGGAAGCAGCTGATGCCACGCTGTTAACACCACTTTGGGTAAGTGTTAAAGCAAAACAGCCTAAAACAAAGATAGCTGCTACGAACAAAGATATCATTTTCACATTTTTTGGATCACGTAATTTTTGCATCATAATAAAATCCCTGCTTTCAGTTGTAATTATACTAAATAATTATATCAGTCAAAATCTTTTCTTTCAACCTTTATCACAAATTTCCAACAATCCTGAAGTATGGTTTATCATTTGAATAAACATATTCCGCGCTCAGGAATTCGTGTATCCGGTATCTGACTCCAATTTCAGTAGTATCGCTGCCAGAAAAATATTCTGCCCGCAAACGCCATTTCGGCGTTATATCCTGTTCCAGGCGATAGACATTTTCTCCCAGCGGACTACGTCGCATATAACTGACTGTCGTTTTTCCGTGATGCAACGCATAACCGGCGGAAAAATCCCAGTCGACATCATCCAAAGTCACTCCGACCTCTCCGAAAATCTCATCCCGTTTTGATATGTATTTGCCAAAATGAGCGCGTCCGGAAATATTGTTCTCATTGCGCCCTATGTCACCGTAGCCTTCAAACCAGATTTTATATTCATCTGATTCCAGACGAATCCTTACCCCTGAATTAACTCCCGGCGTCAAAACTACGCTTGGACGCAGATTATGTCTTTTTACTTCAGGCTCTGCACTGAGTTCTGCCAGCAGTGATCTTTCCAGCTCTTCTTTATGCCTGCTGACATATATTACCGGCAGTCCCCTTAACTCCTGTGTTTTCTGTGCATAACGCTGTTTAATATTTAACAGCAGCAAATTGGGTATAGACTGAGAAACCATCTCATAATCAATACTTTGCACCAGCTGCCCTACAGGATAGACAACTACCTGTATAACGGTTCGCCTGTCTTCACGCACCACATCTACAGCAGCTCTGAATTCAGGCAGTTCAGCTTCAACCTTTTTCCTTACTAACCGGCGTAATACTCCACCGGCCCAGTCGGACGCATCTGCAGAAGAACCCTGCAAAACATCCTCCAGCTGTTTTTGTAATTCCGGCAGTTTCGACTGCAATAAAGCAGCCGTATTTTCTTCGACTCCCGAAAACTGTAAATCAACAAAAACATCATTTATCACTTCATTCCAGGGTGAAACCACCATTGTAACCTGCGTTTGTGTCCCCAGCTGCAACATTACCTGCTCCATCTGATATCCATTCAGGACTCTGTCCCCAACTTCTCCCAGAAGTCTTGTATATTCACTGCGCACAGGTTCTACTTTTTCTGTGTCCTTATCAAGCAGCAGCTGTTCAGCAACAGTCTGCATACTTGCCGACATCCGCTCTAAAAGAACCTTACTGGTAGAACCTCTGTCCAGGACATTAACGCTTACACTTTCAATAATGGCAGCATTTGCTGCCCGTGGCAGCAAACAAGCCAATAAAACTACAGCTAAAATTCTTACAATCTTCACGGCATACTACCGCCTGTTTTAGAATTGACCGCCGAAGCTGAAATGGAAACGTCCGCCCTGATCACCATAACCATAATCAAGCTTTACCGGTCCAAGAGGTGAGTTGATCCTTAAACCAACACCATAACTATATTTCAGCTCGCCCAAATCAAATGCTGTTTCACGGTCTTTGTCCCAGGCATAACCGCTGTCTACAAACAAAACACCCTGCACTTTTTTCACGATCGGCATTCTATATTCAACAGTGCCTTTCAGCATGCTGTTGCCTTTGAACTGGTCATCTTTATAACCGCGCAACGTCTCGCTGCCGCCCATTGAAAATCTCTGGCTAAGCGGCATATTGCCGCTGGCATAACCAGCTCCAAGCTGTACGGCAATGACATTTTCTGCGCCCTGACGATAGTAATAACGATAATCAACAGAGTATTTCGTAAAGTCAAAATCGCCGCCTAAACCAGCATATTCGATCGTATAGGCATTTCTTTTGCCTTCATGCGGATCATAAATATTATCGCGTGAATCATATACTCTGGCGACACCGATACTGCGGGTCAGGCCAAAATTCTTCTTACGTCTATATTCACCGTCATATTTAGGACCATCATATCTAGAGTCATAATCGCTGTTATTTCCCCAAGAATCCTCATAATACTGCGTGCTGTAACCATCAACAGCACCTTTGTAAATGTCGTCACGATTCTTCAACGTCAGATAATTGCTGACATATTCATTATTAGTCTTACGGCTGAACGTCAATTCCTGCCCGCGACGTTTTTTGTCATAACGGGCAATTTCGTCGGCGTTACGGTCATAGTCTGCATATTCGTTGGTAACGTCGTACAAAGTAATTGTTGCGCTTGTTTCTTTACTGTCGATCCAAGGTTTTGTATAAGAGAACTCATAGTTCTTATTATCCGCACCGCCGAATTCCCAGCGAATATTAACTTTATCACCGGTACCACGGAAATTTTTATCACCGACTGATACCATACCGATAAATCCGTCCGCATCACTGTAGCCGGCACCGATACCAAAAGTACCGGTATTCATTTCTACAACGGAAATCTCAATCTCTACAGCATTAGGCTGCTGACCGGGGTTCAATTTGATATTAACATCTTCAAAATAGCCTAGATTATAAATACGCTGCATACTGCGGCGGGCATCTTTGGCATTAAAAGGTTCGCCTTTTTTCAGTTTCATTTCACGGATAATAACATAATCTTTAGTTTTAGTATTGCCCTTAATTTTAAAGTCTTCAACAATACCTTCATTTACGACCAACAGCAGGGTTCCGTCAGGCTGCATTCTGATATCCGCAACACGTGCTAAAATGTAACCCTCTTTATTGTATTCAGCTTCCAAACGCTGTACTTTTGCGTTTACTTCTCTGATATTGATCAGCTGATTTTTGGGAAGATCCAGTAAGCTTTCAATTTTTTCTGTAGAAATCTTTGTATTTCCTTCTACTGCCAGCTGCTGATAAATAGGATTTTCCATAACATGATAGGTAACCTGCACACCTTCCGGAACCTGCTTAAATTCAGGCTGCAGATCATAGAACCATCCCATATTATAAATAGCGTATAAATCCTTACCTAAACCTTCAGACGTCAAAGTCATACCAGGTTTAGTTTTTAAAACATTAATAATCTCTTCAGTTGGAGTCACATTATTACCGCTGACCATAATTTTAGTCACCAGCTGACCAAAATACGGTGCCGCAGCCTTTTCTATTTCTGCGGGAGGACGCATTGGCGGCTCTTCTTCACGGACTGCTGTAGTATTTGTCTGCGGGGCATTGGCAACAGCTTCCTGAGCAGACTTCGCCGCATCTTCTCTGGCAGCCTCTTTTTCAGCTTCCTGTCTGCTTACATGACGTTTAGCCTCTTCCTGCTGTTCAGCATCACCAGCTTCAGCCGGCTGTTCTTCAGTAGTACCTTTATAGCGAGGATCGGAAATATCTTCAGATGGCTTATTATGCATATAATAAACTGTCTTTTTCCCCTTTTTACTCAGTCCGCCTTTATCTTTTCCTTTGCCTTTTTGTGCTTTCTGTGCTTTTTCAAGAGCAGCTTTGGTAACAATCTGCTCTTTCCCACCGATAGTCATGGTTTGGTTTTCAACGACATCGGCCGCACTGTTTTCCTGCGCCCAAACAGGAGTCGTCAGCAAAAAGCGCTGCCAGGCTCAAAGATAAGGACCGCAACATATTTTTTCTTCTCATCCAAAAATCCTCCCTAAACTAGTTAGCATCCCGTAAAGTTCTGCGCGCTTCACGCACAAGCTGCCGCATATCTGCAGTAGGCAACTCCACACTACGCTGCTGTTCTTTTACTTGCTCTTTCGGATACTCTGACGGTATCACTACCGTTTTCTGTTCTTGTTCTGGTTTATCTGTAAAAAGTCGGCACCATTTTATTGGGAGCCGCCTCTGTTTGAGGCAAATTTTTCTGCAGCTCAGTTGAAGCCATAACTGCAACGGGATTTTGCAACTTCACCCCAGGTTCTTCTACTGTTCCAGCATATAACCAGCCACCATAGCCAGCTAATACTACGATAGCCGCAGCAAGCAAAGCTAAACGCTGTCTGGTCCAAACAGAAACCCAGCCGCGTTTTTCCCGCAAATGCTTAATTTCCGCTTCAGCCAGCATGAAATCAATTCACCGCGCATGCCGTTGTTTTCACGGAAACTTTTTTCAGCATTTTCTAAGCTGCTCTTAACATTGCGAATATGTTCACAAATGGATTTCGCCACCGTAAAAACCCCCTTCCGCGATTTTAAAATAATAAAAGATATATATATAATCACTAATATAAAAAATTTTTCACATAGCGAATTTTCTTAATATATGCCATATATAACGATTAAAGCTTATATAAGCAATTCTTGTTTTAAATAACGCCTGTTTTCTTTTATTAGCTTTTATTTAATTCGTTCATCAATCGTGAAAGCATACCTCTAACTCTGCGTACACCTTGTTTCTGCAGCCGATAAATGTGCCCCAGGCTCACATCGATTGATGCCGCTAAATCTCCAGCGCTTTTATCTTCCAGATAAATACCTGTCAAAACCTGCTGTTCTTTTTGCGGGAGCCTTTCCATCGCCTGAGTTATCTTATCATTTAAAAAATGCCGCTCTGCCAACTCAAATGGAGTAGCTTCATTTGATACCAAACATTCAGACCAGGCAAGGCCTGCTGAATTTACTCCATCCAAAGACAACATCTGGCTGCCATATTCAGCCTGCAGAAAATCAAGCATTCTTCCTCGGATACGGTGGGAAGCAAAAATGCTGAAAGCAACACCGCGTGTATAATCAAATTTTTCAGCCGCTTCCAATAAACCTACCGTACCTTCCTGAATCAATTCCAGGGTCTGTGTTTCAGTAAGTCGGAAGGCCATTGCTATTTTAAAAACCAATGGCTGATAAGCAGTAATTATTTTCCTGTACGCGCTTTGATCACCATCAGCGCAGGCACGCCATAAATCAAGTTCTTCTTCCCGTTCCAGCAAATTGATTTTTTGTAACTCCGTTAAATATTGCTGCAGCATCTGCTTCCCTCCTTTCATTTCATTTAAAAGGTTAGCCGATATTCCAGGCCATACCAATTCTCATTATTTTCATTTAAAGAATAATTTATATTCAAATGTTTACTGATCTCATACTGACCGAATACACTATGGTGCTCATTATCCATACTGGTAGTATAACCAACCATAAAGTTATCCGTCAAATATTTACTGAATAAAACATTATATTGATTACGTTCATCAGGTGTGAACTCACGGTTACGACGTGTATCCATTTCGATACCAGACCGCAGTTTTCCTGAATAAACCCTGAATTCATCAAGCCCCAGAGCCTCTTTAAAAATTTGTTCAACGTCACCAAATACTGCCATTTCCAAACCGGCAGTCATTAAATTCTGTAAATCATCGCTGTCGACACCTTCACTGCCGGTAGCTTCACGCTGGAGAGTCAGCATCCGCACGATCTGATCTTTGGTCAGCGGCGGCGAGGAATTGAGCTGTAGGTCCATTTCTTCAAGCGGTCCAGAAATACGCATTCCAATATCATAACGCTGGAACTTTGCTGTAGCCTCAAGATTCACCGTAGGCAGAACGCTTCCAGGTATAGGCCAGGCAGCAGAAGCAGAGCGAACTTTAAATTGTGTGCGCAAATAACTGATCGAACCTCGATCCGCACTGATTGTGCCACTTATATTAGTATACAATGTACTGCCCTGGATATGCAATCCTCCGGCAAGCCATAAGTCATATAAATATTTATTATACAAATGGATTTTCGGTCCAAGCGTTATCTGTACATCAAGACCAATATTACTTTCGCCTTCGCCAAACTCCGGTATTGTCGGCATATTGACGAGCACATCATCAAAGCGCACTTCACCTTTAAGCAGCGGCCGATAACTAAAAGCGAGGACCTTTTCCAGGAGGAGGTGCGCTTCCTGCTTCTGGTCTCACAATGAACCTCTGCGGCGTTACTGTCAGATTGCCATTGATACGTCCTGTAAAAATATCAGAAGCTATTTCTGCGTTATCAGCAACCAGGTCAAGCTGATAAGCCTCACGTTCATTGGAGCGCAGCGCATAAGTACCGCTGCCTTTAAATGAACCCTTGCCAAGCTTGGCTGAAATATCTTTAAGCGCAACTTTATTACCTTCAAACTCTATATCTGTATGAATATTTTCAATAACAGTCTGTACATGTTTAAATTTCAAAGACCCATCAGGAATTTTTACAGCACCGTAAACCAAAGGTTCCTCAAGCGTACCTGCCAGTTTAACCTGCCCCTGCGTTTCACCTACGCCCCATTCCACCATTGGCGAAATGACCTGCAAAATACCCAGTCGCGCATTGTCCAGATTAAGCTGTACATTCATCTGCGCGTTAGGATCGCGCCGCTGTTCTTTTGATCTGAATAAATCCAGCGGTACATCACCATAGGCACTGGCCTTATAAATATCTTTATTTAACATCGCCTGCTCTATTTTCAGATTATCATTCGCAAGCGAAAGCATCGCTGTAAAGTCATCGAAACCAATGCTGGCCACACTGCCGTTTTTCACTTCCACAGAACCGTTTCCTTCAGGATCCTTTAAGGTTCCATGCAGCTGTACGAACATATTTAGATCACCGGTAACTTCAACAGGATCTGACATAAACGCTGTTACCAACGCAGGATTAGCATCTACAGCACCGGCCTCAAGTTCCAGCTTCCCATTAGCCAGATCAACCTTACCGCCGACAGCAACGATTCCCTTATCTGTAACGTCCTTTGTTTCCATCAGTTTGACATCATCAAAATACCAGACTTTATCCTGCAAATGACCTTTAAACTTCATTTCTTCATATTTAAGATCATTAATAGAAATATCATCCACCCAGACATCAACAAAAAATACCTGATCCCGAACCATGCGGATTAATTGCAATTTCGCCCTGAGCCAAACCATCTACATTATAATCAGCTTTAGCCATTTTAAGTATAGACCTGACATTACCATATATAGCCACTATATTGCCCTGCAGCAATTTTTGCTCATGGTTATAATCAAGCTCTGCAGAAAGCACACCTTTAGGAGCCTGCTTAAATGATCCCAGCAAATGATTCTTTATTCCGCCGTCACTATCCAATTTGCATTGGATATCCGTCAATTCTTCACCGTTAATCATAATAGATTTACTGCTGACGTCACCATGGAAAAATGGTTTCGACAAAGTGCCAGTCAAGGTACCATGTGCATTTGCATATCCGTCTAAATCAACAGTATCGTCATTAATCGGTAAAGCACTGAGATCAATGTCTCTTATATCAACTTTAAAATCAAGATTTTTTTCTGCATCCATTCGGCCATTAAGCTTGGCCTCTGTTGATAATGCAACAATATCACAGTCACTGATTACTAAATTATTGGCCTGATAACTGTAGTCGGTTTCAATCTTATCTATAAGATAACCTTCAGCACTGCCGTCGGTCAGCAAAAACTTACCGCTGATATCCGGCATCGTTAAAGTCCCTTTTACAAACATTATATTATTAACGTTACCAGTAAGCTTCACTTCCGGTGCTACAACCTTGATGAAAGGTTCGGCTCTTACTCCTGCTGTCTCAACATCCAAATCAAAAACAGGCTCTTCACCCTGGAGATTGATGCTGCCGTTTAAAACACTTTCACCTTGGGCCATTGTCACCTTGTAATTTTTCAGGACAACAATGTTATCCTGCATACTCAGTCCACCATGAGCTTCTTCAATTTCCAGTCCAGCTATATTGACCTGCTTCAGTTGAGTAACACCTGTAAAATCAACCGCATCCTCAGTTCCTGAAACATCAAATTGCACTGCTGCCAGACCGCTGCCCTGCTGGCCCATAAAATCAAGAACAGGTGCAATTGGGAAATCTGTTACGGATCCCTTCAGTTTAAATTCACCTGCACTGGAAACTGTTCCTTGAGCTAACAATGCTCCTGTTTCTGTAAACGCCGAAAAATTATTAATTTTAAGGCCATTTTGGTCAGCATCAATGTCAAAATCGACTTTTTGCAACAGCAAATTACGCCAACCTAAACGCACCGTATCTGCGGCCAAGTTGACTTCAAACTTATCATCTTTGATTATGCCTTTCATAGCCATGCTGCCATCTACAGTAAAAACATCGTATGGTCTGTCATGCAGCGGCGCAGTTTTGACATTCTCTACGTCAAGTGCTGCCACTACATTTCCACTTCCAAGATCATATTCTGCCAGAAAATCAACTCTGCCTCCGCCAAATTCAGCACGTGCAGTATTTATCTGTGCCTTGTTATCAATGATTCTAAAAGGTACAGAAAGTTTTCGAACTTCTTCATTTTTTATTTTCAGTAAGTCGGCAGTCAGTAACCCGCGCCCCTGAATGTTATCCTTGTCCTTAAAATCAAGATCCCCATTAAGCTGTGCCGTCTGTCCATCTACAGTCAGTAAAAGTTTGTCTGATTTAACAGCTTTGTCATTAAAAGCAACCTTTCCGTCAATACCTACAGGAAATTCCTCATCTCCGTAAACAGCAACGCCTGTCAGTTTTTCCAAAACAACGGTGCCCGACATAGCGATATCTTCACCACTATTAGTCCACAAAAGATTAACATCCGCAACAGCACCCTGGAAATTTTTAACTTTTCCAAACTCTTCTGCTAAAGGAGCAAAAGCAGTTAAAGCAAAATGGTCGCTCTTTACTGTTAAACTGCCTACAGCCTTCATGTCAATCAGGCCCTTGAGTTCCAAATCGTCTTCATCATGTAACAGTTTCGCATCAATAGCAAATTTCGGATTACCGCCACCGTCCACAGAACCATTCAAACCAAAATCCCATTCCCCATATGGAGTTTTGGTTACAATATGTCCATTTGCAATATCTAAGATTCCATAGAATGGTGTCTCATCAGAATCTGACGTTTTCAAAAAATCCTGCACGTTCCATTGCTCTGTTTTATTCAGTGTTAAATAAATAGTCGGCTTTTCCAAATAAACTCTGTCTAAAGCTTTATTTGTATTAAAAAGAGCATGCCAAGGCGAGATATGCAGCTTAACATTTGGCAAATCAGCAATCAACTGCTGCTTCTTGTCCTTCACCTGCACATCAAATACGGACAATTCTAAGGCACCATTCCATTCTACACGGGCAATATCAATAGAACCAGTAATATAATCCTTAGCTAAATTCGACACCAAAGGCGGAATCTGAGCCAAATATCCCGGCACAATAAATTTTATGATACTGTAATATACTATGCCGACTATTGCCGCAATTCCCAGCAACCAACGAAATAGTTTATTCATGTTCTGCCTCCGCAGTAAAAGTCATAATACAACTTATTTTACTTCGACAAAAAACAAAAACCTCCTTCATTTTAATTATAAAATAAAAAATCCCGCCTGAGCGGGATTTTTATAATTATTCTGCTGCAGTTTCTGTAGACATAGTCGGCAGATTTGTTGTGTTCGCAGCCGCAGTAACAGCTACAGGCACACCCATCGAAGTTTCCAATGCAATTTTCGAAGTATTGTAATCATACAAAGCATTGACAAAATTCGTTTTTGCCTCGGTCAGTGCAACCTGCGCGTCAATAACGTCCAGGTTAGTACCTACACCGGCCATATAACGAACCTGCGCAATATGGAAATCTTCTTCAGCCTTAGCAACCGCTACCTGTGTAGTAGAGATACGTTTCTCAGCTTCACGCAGTCCCAGATAATTGCTGCGCACTTCCAGTTCCACAGAATTTACTGTATCACGATAAGTTTCTTCTGCCTGCAGCAGTTTTTCTTCCGCCGCATGTACTAGACAAGGTAACGCCAGAGTCAAAAATATTCATTGTCGCCCCAATGCCTACGGACCAGTTCTCTTTGTCATCACCAGGCCAGTTACTACCACTACCGCCCCAAGATTCAGTTGCAGATGCGGTAACTTTCGGCAAAAAACCGCTTTTAGCCACTTTGACAGCACCTTTAGCCGCATCTACAGCTAAACGGCTTTGCTCCAGCTCCGCACGGTTCATTGAAGCGTAATCAAGGCAATACTGCATATCATTCTCGTAAGGAGTATACTGCAGACTGTCTTTAAGTTTTAAGGTCGTATCTAAGGAAGTTCCAATAATCTTGTTCAACGAGGCTTCAGCTACATCATAATTATTAGTAGCCTGAATCAGCTGCTGCTGTGCATTAGCCAAAGAAACCTCACTGCGCAGTACATCTACCTTGGCTACAACGCCTACATCATATTGCGCCTGTACATTTTTCAGATGCTCTTCCAGCTGATTAACAGAATCCTGATAGAGGTTTTCCATATTGCCAGCCTGCAGCAGGCTGAAATAGCCGTCTGTAGCCGTCTTTTTCATTTCGATGTAAGCCTTGGTTTCACCCAAAGCATAGCTTTTGTAATTAGCCTTAGCCTGATCTATCGTTCCTGATAATTGTCCACCAGTATAAATGGGAATCGAAGCGGTAATAGAATTACTGTGAGAATTACCAAGATTTTTGCTATAACTTCTAGTAGCTGTATTCCACTGTGGATCTGCATATCCACCACGTCCAGATCTATGTTCTGCATCAATACTGATACCACGTCCGGCACGTGCTGCATTAAGTTCCGCTCTGGAACCTTTCTTTTCAGATACAGCGATCTTAATCGCCGGATTCGTTGTCAAAGCTCTTTGTACAGCATCGTCTAAATCAAGCTCCAAGGTCTCGGCAAAAACCGACTGACTGCATAATAAACTTACTGCAGCCGTAAGCACCAGCACCTTTCGGCTCTTTTTATAATTGAACATTATTTTCGTACCTCCAATCGACTGACTGGCTAGTCAGTATAAGAAAATTATATTTTTTTATAACCCAAAAGTCAAACCTTTTTTAAAAATAACTGCGCAATCCGACATAAGTATTGTTTTTGTTGCCATTACGCACATCAGTCTGCTCGCCCAGCAATGAAAGATTATCTGTCAGCTTCAACTCCCCGCCGACTTTTACTTTCGTATCGTTAAAGTCATAGACCTGACTGTACAGCTTAAAAGAATTTCCCAGTCTATAATCAAAGCCAACGCCAAATTCTCCCTGCATCGCTCCCATACTTACAGCAGCAGACCCAAAATTCTTTCCTAATGAAAGATCGAGTTTATTGGCATCACCAATATCATAACCGCCGATATAAACGAATGTATCCTCTTTGGGAGTAAAGGTAACTCCCAAATTGCTGCGCCAGTCACTGCCCTTGACACTGCGTGTTACATCAGCCTGCACCTTTGCCGTATCCAAAACTCCCAGCATTCTGTTAGCCTTATCACTTGCTTCTCTGGCGTTATGCAGAGTAGCTTTGATATCAGCTTCAGTCTGCGGGTCTGTTGCGACCTTTTCCAATAATTCCGTGGCTTTTTCGATTCTGCCGCTGGCATTAGCAAGATTTTCAATGATTCTTGCCATATTCTGTCCAGCGCCACCCTTATTTGTCTCAACCATAATGTTTTCCATCTGGCTGGCAGCGTTATTCATTCTTACGGCCATTTCACTCATCTGCTGTACCATCAAATTTATTTCCTGCTGATTAGCTACAGCAACATCTGCCATGACCTTAGTAAAAGTGTTCATATTATTACTGATATCACGGGCATTGACAAACCCGTCACGCATCGACCGCTGTACTTCAGGATCACCAAAAACATTATTCAGCGCTTCTGCAATACCCTCAACTTTGCCAGAACTTTAGATGAAGCATTCATAAACTCATCCAGCCCTGTTCCCTGCTCACCTTCCAGCTTATCGCCGGGATGAATATATTGTCCTGTCATTTTTACAGGAGGCAGCACATCTACAAAACGCTCCCCTAAAATACCATCAGACCCCAAAGAAAAAACCGCTCCCTTAGGAATCTTGATATCTTTATTGATATCAGCCACTACATCAACACTGTCACCATTTACATTAACTTCTTTAACAGTGCCAACCTGTACGCCGGCATACCTTACTACATGTCCCGGCATCAGCCCCCCAACCTGCGGATAAGAAATCTGCAGTTTATAACCGCTGCCAGAGAAACTGAAAGCGCCTAAAAAAGTAATGATTCCTGCTAAAAGTCCGATACCGCCTAAAGTTAAAGCGCCAACTTTTACTTCATTTGAACTCATTACTGTACCGCCTCCTCTCTGATTTCTTTACCGCGAACAAACGCGTCCACAATTTGATTATGACCATTTCTTATTTCTTCAACAGTGCCCAAAGCGACGATTTTTCCCTTATAAAGCATAGCAATCCTGTCCGCCGCATAAAAAGCTGATTCCATATCGTGAGTTACTAAAACCGATGTCACCTGCAATTGCTGCTGCGTTTTCCTGATTAAACGGCTGATATTATTTGACATGATCGGGTCCAGCCCCGCCGTGGGTTCATCATATAAAACTATTTCCGGTCTATTAGCTATAGCCCTGGCTAAACCGACTCTTTTCTTCATGCCACCTGATAACTCAGCCGGATATTGTTCTTTTGATTGAGGCAAGCCAACAAGTTCTAACATCTCATCAACGATGCCTTGAATTTCTGATTCACTTTTATCAGTATGCTGGCGCAGTCCAAAAGCAACATTTTCACCAACTGTCAAAAAATCGAATAAAGCAGAATACTGAAATACCATTCCCATCTTTTGACGCAGTTTGTTCCAGCCATCTTCATCCAGAGAACTTACCTGCTCCCCCTGAACAAAAATTTCTCCGGCAGTAGGTTGCAGCAAACCTATCATTGCGCGTAAAACAGTACTTTTACCACTGCCCGACGGACCTAAAACGGCGAGAGTCTCCCCTTGTCTGATATCCAGATCAATATTATTTATAACCACATTTTCACCAAAAGTAATATTTAATTTTTTAAAACTGATAATCGGTTCTGCCACAGGCAGTACCTCCTTTAAACATACAATAAAATTGACAAAAAGTAGTTAGTTATAAATATAAGGACTATAGATAAAACAACTGAACCAGTCGTAGCGATACCAACACCTTCAGCACCCTGTTTGGCACCCAGCCCTTTATAACAGGCTACAATAGCAATAATACCGCCAAAAACAGCACTTTTAAGCATACCGCCGACCATATCAAATGGCTCAGCAAACATTTTTATAGAATTTATATAAGTAAAAGTACTAATTCCGGCATAATAATGAGAAACCAGCCAACCGCCAATATTACCAATTGTATTAGCAAAAACAATCAGCACCGGCATCATTAAAACAATTGCCAAAAATCTTGGCACAACCAGATAAGTTGTAGGATTTGTAGCCATTACTTTCAATGCATCGATTTGCTCTGTTACTTTCATCGTGCCGATTTCCGCAGCAATGGCTGCACCAATACGACCAGCAACGACAACACCTGTCAAGACCGGTACCAGTTCGCGCCCCATCGCAATGGCTACAATACCGCCAACTGAGGAAGAAGCACCAAAACGTACAAATTCCTTCGCTGTCTGTACAGAAAAAACCATACCTGTAAAAAGTATCGTCATCATAACTATCGGCAGTGAATCAGCTCCCAGCTTCGCCATTTGTCTGACGGTTTCCTTCCCGTCAGCCTTGCTGATACGCTTAAGAGTATCCGTAAAGAGCAGCATCATCCGACCGGCATTAGCACAGCCTTCAAGCATAATCTTGCCTATGTCGTTACATATAGTCTGCAGCATTACGAAAGCTCCTTTCTCTCACAAATAAAACAATAATTGTCTATAATTCAATTTTTTACTTCAAATTCCCTGCTTTTAAATATACTTTATTTTTATGGCTTTTTTATGGCTTCTGTCAACAAATTATTTTACTACATCAATAACAATATCTGTTGTACCGTCAACAATAAAATTCATTGTAGTTTTTTGTTTCATCGGACTGCCCTCAAGCATAGACGCAAATCCGCCACCCGACTGCATTGCTGCGTTAGGTGCGCCCTGGCCGGCGGCAATATCCACAATAAGATCATTATTCTGATCAGCTTCGTTGATGCTTTTTATAAAATCATTTAAAGTTTTACGATTATCCTTCTGCTGTGCCGGCACACCCTCTTCACGCTGTTTCCTCAGCAGATTCTGAATCCATGCCAGTGAGCTGCCGCCGCGGACAGTCAGAGGCAATTTACCTTCCCGCTGCTCTTTCGGTATCTTAAACAGTACGGTCTTCGTAACTTTTGGCGCCCTGTAAGGCTGCAGCTGCACATCAATATGGACAGTATCCCCAGGTGCAGCCTCTTTTTTCCCTTACTGCAGCACTGATAATCTCGGCTACTTCTGCTTTATCATCAAGAACAATATTGATATTGACTCCGTAAATATCAACTTTTTCAAATTTATTTTGTGTTAAAATCGTTCCTGCTTCCACCAATTCCTGATTGATCAGTTTGCCGATTCCTGCCGCTGCATAATACATATTTTCCCGCTGAACATTGATCGGCCCGCTGATATCACCTCTGCCATCAATACGGAAAGAAAATCTTGCTGTGCCGCCGCCTTCACGATCTATAGTTTTAGCAACAGTATTATAAGCTACTGCATCCAGCATTGCCGGCAGCAAAACTTCATCATCTATAACTTCCACACGTGAGCTATTATTGATGCCTCTGGCTCCATCAGTAACAGAAACATACACTGGTACAACAGGCGGACCCTGACCGATCTTACCTGCAATTCCAGCACTGCGGTCCTGAGTGATAGTACCAATAGTTTCACCTATATTACCAACTTTATAAGCTGATTCCAAATTGGGCAGAGAAGCTAAAATCCAGGCCTTATTCATAAAATAACAGGAATCACCGCGCTGCATAAAAGGATGGCCAAATGCCAAAATTTCACCGTCATCGCCAACCCAGGTAACTGTTCCCAACGCCCCTAACTGGATATCACCACGCATTAAAGAAACACCTACGGCACTTCCTGGCTGTAAAGGCTGCGTGCTCGAAAAAGAGCCGCTGCCGCCGACACCTGTTGCTTTCAGTCCAAACGGTTCCAGCTTTTCACTCAAATAACGTACACCTGACTCTGTAAAACCGCCTGCCATCAAAGGTGTATTTTTCGGTAAAAATTCTGACGGACGCGGTGCCGGTTCATTTAAAAGATCCAGCATCCTGCCTATAGGCGTTAAAAAGCAATACTTGGGATCGGTAAAAGCTTTGCCGAATGCCACCGCGCCGGCAAGTCTGCCATTAATATAGACTGGACTCCCGCTCATGCCCTGAGCAATACCACCACTGCGATCAATAACATCACCACTGGCTTTAATCAAAATATTATGCCCCATAGCATCGTTACCAATGACACCTAAAACTTCTATATTAAATTCTTCGATAGTGTCTCCTTCTATGACGGTCTTCGCAATACCGCGCATACCCGGAACAATATCCTCTACCGGCATCAGCGGCACATTTGCACAAACCAGCGCACTGCTGAGACACCAGATTATTAAGCTTAAAATAAATATCTGTTTTTTCATAACTCTCCATAATAGTGCAAAACCGGCGTGAGCAGAGCAGCACGCCGGTTTCAATTTTGTTCTTAATTAGCCGCTATACGCACCACAGTTTGTCCGTTGCTGATATTATCGCCCGGTTTAACCAAAACAGCAGTTACTTTTCCGGCAATATTAGCTCTGGCTGCAGGCGCAGGACCGGCAATAGTTTTGACTTTAACCAATACCTGACCTTCACTGACCTGCATTCCTACAGCAGCCAGCCCATCTGCCAAAACAACGCCATTCAAAGTAGTTTTCTGATCTACAGAAGTATCTGCGAATGCCAAAGTATAAGCTCCGCCTAAAATGCAAAGTACCGTCAACACTGCAATAACTTTCCAGTTAATTTTTTTCATTTTTCTCACTCCTTCCAAGAGGAAGCATCGGGATTTCTGCATATCTCCCTATATTGTATTATACTATTCTAATTTAGCTTTGACAAGTCAGTTCTTCTTAGAGAATAAGCCTAAGCCTACACTGACAGCCCGTTCGTTTCCGTCAGAAGGATTATTTAAAATCTTATTATTGAGTACCATTTCACTGGACCCGCCGCCATCAAAATTAAGTGCTGATACCGCCCCTAGTTTAATCATATAACGAGCAACTTCATCTAACGTCATCCCCACAGAATTAGTACGGCGTCCGTCTGCTACCAATATCACCACAGTACCGTCTTTTTTTACCCCAATAGCGGTTCTTGGAGCTCTGCCATAGGCAATATCTCCGGCAATCTGCTCACTGACAGAACGCACATTTCGTTTGCCGTCTTCTACCAGCATCGGACCTGCACCCAAAACCACTTCAGCTTTATCAGCAACAGTATCCCCTAATGTTTGCTGAACACTGGCTCTATCGCCAATCTGCAGCTGTTCCAGTATTTTGGCATTAGTTCCATGCGCGGAAACTATCACACTGTTTTTGTCTATGCGCAGGTTCCCTGCTTTACTGATTTCAGCGACCTTACCATCTTTAATACGTACCTCACAGCCAAAACTATTTGTTCGTGTCGACGGGCCAAAATAATGTGTATAAATGACGACATCCTCCGCAATACGTTCCCTGTTGATCCCTTTAACATGCAGTTTTACGCCCAATGCCGGCAGCATAACACTACCGTTATAAGCCAGATCTTTCATAATTTGCGGTTTGCCGTCAGCAATAACAAACGCACTGCGGGCCTTATCCTCCATACCAAGCCACTCGCCGTCGATTTTTAGATTACCAATAATCCAGCCGCTGGTATCGAAATATGAAGCATTGACAGCTGCTTTCGCCCCTAAAGTATTAACGGCTTTCAGCAGCCTTCCACGTCCGTTCCTGTCTATAGCTCCCGAAAACGGCAGTATTTTATAATCACTATTCGGTGCTACTTCCAAAATATGCATCTGAATCGGCAGACCTTCCATATCATCCTGCCAGAAGGTATATTGCAATGCTTTGCCCTGGTTCACTGTGTTTTTAGTCACCAGGATACGGTAAATATCTAAAAAACAATACGGTTTGGCTGCTGCAATGCAAATACTTTTATACTGCTGCTCTTTATTAAGAGACACAACCAATTTAGACGCCTTACGTCCGTCTTTTTTCAAAACCACGCTTTTAATGATTGGGTCTTTGACCTTTTCACTCATTTCTTTAGCAACAGCTGCATCAATATTCACTACTATTGATGAACCCTGTTTCTCATCCTTGTACTTAACTTTTTCATCAGTATCAAGTACAATCCTTACCCGTGTAGGGCTGCTGCTGTAACGCATTTTATTTACTGTCGCCGCCCAGGCCTGAACAGGAAGCAAAATCAAAAGTGCCGTTAATATTATTTTTAAAAAATATTTTGTCTGCAACATTTTATCGAACCTCCTAAAAAATAATACACAGCCGCAAGGACTGTGTATTAGCACTTACAAACTACCGTTACCAACAATAGAACCGGGACGCAGTTTATTCAAATCGATTAAAGCCTTACCTGTCCCCAAAGCGACGCAGTCAAGCGGTTGTTCAGCGACATAAGTATCAATACCGGTTTCGTCCTTCAATACTTGGGAAATACCATCCAACAGCGCACCGCCGCCAGTCAGATAAATCCCCTTGTCAACTATATCCGCTGATAATTCAGGCGGACATTTTTCCAAAACTGATCTTACTGATGCAACCAGTGATGCAACAGACTCTCTCAAAGCCTTACGACCATCCTCAGACGTAACTTTGATAGTAGTCGGCAGTCCAGTCACCAGATCACGTCCGCGAACCTCCTGCTCTACCTGCCTTCCTTCAGGATGCACCGTCGCCACATTAATTTTTATCTCCTCTGCTGTACGCTCACCAATCAAAACATTATGAATGCGTTTGACATGCCTGATAATAGCTTCGTCAAAAGCATCGCCGCCAATCCGCAAGGAGGCGTCAACAACAACCCCACCCAAGCTTAATACGGCAATATCAGTAGTTCCGCCGCCGATATCGACAACCATACTGCCAGCTGCAGCTGCAATATCCAAACCTGCTCCAAGAGCTGCTGCTAGAGGCTCTTCTATCAAATATGTTTTCGAAGCCCCAGCCTGCATCGTAGCTTCTAAAACAGCACGTTTCTCAACTGAAGTTACCCCGGTAGGGATACATACCATAATACGCGGTTTACTGAAAAAACTTTTACCTGCAACTTTATTAACTACGTATTCCAGCATTTTTTGGGTAATTGTATAGTTGGCAATAACGCCTTCTTTCAAAGGACGAATGGCAACAATATTGCCGGGCGTACGTCCAATCATCTGGCGCGCCTCTTCACCTACGGCTAAAATCTTATTTTTGTCTTTATCAATTGCCACAACAGAAGGCTCATTCAAAACGATCCCCTTACCTTTGATAAAAACCAAAATATTGGCAGTCCCCAAATCAATACCTATATCAACACTATTAAAAAACATTTTTTCACCCGCTTTTAATCATTCCCGCCAACACGTTTAATATCAGCGCCTAATCCCTGAAGTTTAGCTACTATTTCTTCATAACCGCGATCGATATGATAAATATCACAAATCTCGGTTGTCCCTTCAGCAACCAACCCAGCTAAAATCATTGCTGCCCCTGCACGTAGATCCGTTGCCCGCACCTGACAGCCTGTAAGCTTTGCCGGACCATCAACAACTGCACTGCGACCTTCGGCAGTAATACTTGCTCCCATACGGTTTAATTCCACCACGTGCATAAATCTATTTTCAAATACTGTTTCAGTGACTTTGCTGCGACCTTCGGCGATCGCCATCATTGCCATCATCTGTGCCTGCATATCTGTAGGGAAACCAGGATAAGGCAAGGTTTTTATGTCAATAGCCTTAAGCTTTTCTCCACCTACCACACGTACTCTGTCGACATCTTCTTCAACTGTTACGCCGGCTTCACGCAATTTGGCAATCAAAGGTTTCTGATGTTCTGTAAGAACATTCTCTACAACGATATCTCCGCCAGTCATAGCAGCAGCAATCATATATGTTCCAGCTTCAATACGATCAGGAATTACTGTATGATCAGCACCGTGAAGCTCTTTTACTCCTTCAATGCGGATAACATTCGTGCCTGCGCCACGGATCTTTGCTCCCATTTGATTCAGGTAGTTAGCCAGATCTACTATTTCAGGCTCTTCCGCAGGATTTTCCAAGATAGTAGTTCCTTCTGCCAAAGCGGCCGCCATCATCACATTTTCCGTAGCACCAACACTGGGGAAATCAAAGTAAATAGTAGTTCCAACTAACCCATTCGGCGCCGTAGCTTCAATATAGCCATGTCCCTGTTCTATTTTTACGCCAAGAGCTTCAAAACCTTTTAAATGAAGATCAATCGGACGTGTACCAATCGCACAGCCACCAGGCTGCGAAATACGCGCCTTTCCTTTACGAGCCAACAATGGACCCATGACAAGAAATGATGCTCTCATACAGCGTACCAACTCATAAGGTGCTTCACAGGAAGTTATTTCCGTACTATCTATATTCAGTACATGTGGTTCACTGGCATCGACTTTGATACCAAGGCAATTTAAAACAGCACAAATCGTACGTACATCATCAAGAGCAGGAATCTCCTCTAAACGACTTGGGGTATTTCCCAAAATCGACGCAGCAATAATAGGCAATACAGCATTTTTTGCTCCACTAGTTTTCACAGAGCCTGTCAGACGATTACCGCCTTTGACAACTAAATTCTCCACCCAGATAGCCCCCTAAAAAATTCTATATTTATACAAAACAAGTTAATTCCATAAAATAAAACTTACTGTAATATTTTATCATTTTTGATGTACTTGTACAATGACTTTTAATGGTTTTGAAAAATTTCACATTTATCACAGTTTCTTCGCAAGTTTACAGCGTCAAAGTGTTATAATATTGATTAAAGGAGATGAAAAACTATGATAAATGCAGAAATAGAAGCTCGCGAGCTTCAGAACAAGCTTTCGCACATTTGCCCTGATGCAAAGATAGACTTCAAAATCCCTACTGCCAATGAAGCAGTGATCACAATCCATAACCCTAACGGCGGTTTGCCTATCAATATTTTCAGCAATGATTTTGATCACGAATTCAAAGTAATTTACTTCAAAACGCCACGTTTTTTCCCTTCTAATCAAGACGGGATCGATGCTTTGCTTAAAGCAATTTCTGATTATATTACAGGTAAAATTGTTTATATGGACATTATCAGTACCAGTAATAATTCATATCCTCGCGATCGTTTAGTTCCTGTAAGTGAACTTCCGGAAGCTGATCTTGATAAACTTGCCCGCCTTTGTATAAACAAGAATCTGCTTAGTGAAAGCGAACTCCGCTTTGAACTGCAAGCCGGCTCCTCTATTTGTATCAATTTTTGGGATCAAAACAAAAATTTCTGTTATAAGATGCAAAACGGAAAATTAATTAAAGAATAATTTTCAAATAAAAAACTACCAATCATTTGATTGGTAGTTTTTTATTTGCTTAATCTTTGGCGATCTGCCAGGATATTATAGTAAGTTTCTTTTTCCATAATCTCCCTGCGAATGCTTTGCTTAGCACTTTCCTCAGAACACTCAGCCAAACGTTGGCGCAGAAACGCGAGATCTTGTTTCAGATGCAGCATTTTATTTCCCGAAATATCCATAATTGGATCCGACACTTCTGATCACCTTCCTTTATCAACAGAATACTATAGAAAAGTTCTTTTAGCAAGTAAAAAACCCACTGTTTTACACAGTGGGTTTTAATTTAATTGTCGTATGCGATCAACGTCCTAATTTATTGTATGCACCCAAGCGGGCAATAGCCCTTCTCAGAGAGTACTGAGCTCGGTTAACATCCAGGTTTTCGGTCTTATTTTTCAAACGCTCTTCAGCACGTTCTTTAGCCGCTTCTGCTCTGGCTTTGTCAATATCGTCAGCCATTTCAGCAATAGTCGCCAGAATAGTGCATTTATTAGCGTTCATTTCCATAAAACCACCACAAATCGCAACATAACCTTCTGTGCCATCGGCCAGACGATATTTCATCGGCGCGATGTCCAAGCTGGCAATAACAGGAATGTGGTTAGCCTCGATGCCAATACCGCCATCATTAGTGCGGAGGCCCAGGTATACAATTTCATCGGAGCTGAAAAGCAATTTATCCGGAGTGACAATTTCTAATTGCATACAATTAGCCATTATTCAGCCTTCATAGTCTCAGCTTTAGCAACGGCATCATCAATGGTACCAACCATATAGAAAGCACCTTCCGGCAAATCATCATGTTTGCCTTCCAGGATTTCTTTGAAGCCGCGGATTGTTTCTTTCAGCGGAACATATTGACCGGGAGTACCGGTAAATTGTTCAGCAACAAAGAATGCTTGGCTGAGGAATTTTTGGATTTTACGAGCACGGGCAACAGTCAGCTTGTCGTCCTCGCTCAATTCTTCCATACCAAGAATTGCGATAATATCCTGCAATTCTTTGTAACGTTGCAAAATAGCTTGTACGCCACGAGCTACATTATAGTGCTCTTCACCGATAACCAGCGGATCAAGGATACGGCTGGTGGAGTCAAGCGGGTCAACTGCCGGATAAATACCAAGCTCTGCAATTTGACGGGAAAGTACAGTGGTAGCGTCCAAATGAGCGAATGTTCCTGCAGGAGCAGGGTCAGTCAAGTCATCCGCAGGCACATATACAGCCTGTACAGAGGTAATAGATCCAGTCTTAGTGGAAGTAATACGTTCTTGCAAAGCACCGATGTCATTAGCTAAAGTAGGCTGATAACCTACTGCAGACGGCATACGGCCAAGCAATGCGGATACTTCGGAACCAGCCTGGATAAAGCGGAAAATGTTATCAACAAAGAGCAGTACGTCCTGGCCGCCAACATCACGGAAATATTCCGCCATAGTCAAACCGGTCAAGCCTACACGCATACGAGCTCCAGGAGGCTCGTTCATCTGACCGTAAACAAGAGCGGTCTTATCGATAACTCCTGATTCTTTCATTTCGCACCACAAGTCGTTGCCTTCACGTGTACGTTCACCAACGCCTGCAAATACGGAATAACCACCATGAGCGGTAGCGATATTATGAATGAGCTCCATGATAATAACTGTTTTACCAACACCTGCGCCGCCAAACAGACCGATCTTACCGCCAAGTGCATACGGAGCGATCAAGTCAACGACTTTAATGCCGGTTTCTAAAATTTTAGTTGTTGTAGCTTGTTGGTCGAAAGTCGGAGCCGGTCTATGGATAGGCCAGTAGTCGGCAGCATCAACTTTTCTCTCGTCGTGGTCAACAGTTTCACCCAATACGTTAAATATGCGGCCCAAAGTACCAGGACCAACCGGAACACTGATTGGTGCACCGGTATCAACAGCTTCCATTCCACGAACAAGACCATCGGTAGAACTCATTGCAACCGCACGGACTACATTGTAGCCGATATGCTGCATAACTTCACAGGTAAGGTGAATTTTCACTTTACCATCGTCAGTTGTACCATCGATTTTGATAGCGTTCAGGATTGCAGGCATACTTTTCGGAGGGAATTCAATGTCAACAACAGGGCCAACAACTTGTACTATTCTACCAGTATTCAAGGTTTTAGCCTCCCTACGAATTATTCTTATTGTTGTTTCAATGCTTCGGCGCCGCCGCAGATTTCGCTGAGCTCACGGGTAATAAGTGCCTGACGTGCCTTATTATAAGACAGTTCCAGATTCTTAACCAGCTTGCCGGCATTATCCGTAGCAGAAGACATCGCGGTCATTCTAGCGCCCAATTCACTGGCAGCAGATTGTACCAGTGCGGCATAAACAATAGTTTCAAGATAACGCGGTGCCAAAACCTTCAAAATTTCTTCAGCTTCGGGTAAGAAAAGGTATTCGACACTTTTCTTAGTTGCACCGGTTTCTTTTTCCGGTGGTTCTACCGGAAGGATGATATCGCTTGTCGGAATTTGCGACAGAGCGGTTTTAAATAAAGTGAAAACAATATGCAATTCATCAAACTGCATATCACCGAAACGTTCAGCCGCATCGGTAGCGATAGCCACAGCATCATTGTAACTGGGTTTATCAGAGAAGCCAAGATGCGAAGAAATAACATTATAACCACGACGCGTAAAGAAATCTCTTGCTCTGCGTCCACTGGTGATAATAACTACGTCTCCTTCAATTTCAGAAATCTCGGCAACTGCCTTTTTTAAAGCATTACTGCTATAAGCACCGGCAAGACCTTTATCAGAACATACAACCAAATAGCCGATTTTTTTGACTTCGCGTTTTTGCAGCAAAGGATGCTTTTTGGCGTCTAATCCGGCCACCATGCCCTTATCACAAACAATATTAGCCAATACTTCTTTGATCTTCAAAGCATATGGGCGGCTGGAACCTGCTTTTTCCTGCGCTTTACGCAATCGGGCGGCAGCAACCATTTTCATAGCTTTAGTGATCTGACCAATATTTTTGATGCCTTTCATGTGGCGATGAATCTCGCGTGCAGTAGCCATCAGTCAATCACCTACCTTCACTGACAATAAAGGTATCCTTGAACTCAACGATCGCTTTTTTCAAAGCTGCTTCATTTTCGTCGGTGATTTTCTTTTCGTCACGGATGGAAGCACCAATTTCAGGATGGTTTGCATCCATGAAATCAAGGAATTCACTTTCCATGCGAGTGATGTCTTTTACTGCAACATCATCTAAATAACCTTTAGTACCGAGGTAGATAGCCATAACTTGTTTTTCTACCGGCAACGGCACATACTGGCCTTGCTTCAGTATTTCAGTCAAACGTTGGCCGCGATCCAGCTGAGCTTTGGTAGCTTTATCAAGATCGGAAGCAAACTGAGCGAACGCTGCAAGCTCACGATATTGTGCCAAGTCCAAACGCAGAGTACCTGCGACGGATTTCATTGCTTTGATTTGAGCCGCGCCGCCTACACGGGATACGGACAAACCTGAGTTAATTGCCGGACGGATACCGGAATAGAATAATTCAGATTCCAGGAAGATCTGACCGTCAGTAATAGAAATTACGTTAGTAGGAATAAAGCCGCCAACGTCACCAGCCAGTGTTTCGATGATAGGCAATGCGGTGATAGAACCATTTCCAAGTTCTTTATTCAATTTAGCAGCACGTTCCAACAAACGGGAATGCAAGTAGAATACATCACCGGGATATGCTTCACGTCCTGGAGGACGGCGGAGCAGCAGGGACATAGCACGATAAGCAACAGCATGTTTAGACAAATCGTCATATACACAAAGTACATCTTTGCCCTGATCCATAAAGTATTCTGCCATTGTTACACCAGCATAAGGAGCCAGATACTGCAAAGGAGCAGAATCAGCAGCAGTAGCTGCAACGATGATAGTATAATCCATAGCCCCATGTTGTTCCAAAGTACGAACGATACGTGCTACGTTGGAAGCCTTTTGTCCGATAGCTACATAAATGCAGATAACACCGAGGCCTTTTTGGTTAATAATAGTATCAATAGCAACAGCAGTTTTGCCTGTGCCACGGTCACCGATAATAAGTTCGCGCTGACCACGTCCGATAGGGACGAGAGCATCGATACATTTGATACCAGTTTGCAGCGGAGTATCAACAGATTCACGATCCGCAATACCATGAGCAGGAGATTCAACAGGGCGTTTTTCTGCATAAGCTATCTCGCCCTTGCCATCGATAGGAGCACCAATAGCACTGACAACACGACCCAGCAAAGCTTCGCCTACAGGAACATCCATGATATTGCCGGTACGGCGAACCAAATCGCCTTCTTTAATGAGGGTTTCGCCACCCATTAAAACGATACCAACAGAGTCAGGATTCAGATTCAGTACCATACCGGAAACATTGTTCGGCAATTCAACCAATTCGCCGGCCATAGCGTTTTTCATACCGATAACGGTAGCGATGCCGTCACCGATTTTTTCAACTATACCGACCTCTTCTAAGTTAACATCCACATTGTAATTCTCCAGCTTTTCGCTGAGAGCATCAGTCATTGCTTCTGGTTTTTCCAAAGCATAGTCATGAACGTCAATACCATTCATAACAACTTCCATTTTCTTCAGTTTACGAAGTGCGGAAGCATCATATACTTTGTCGCCAATTTGAACGATGATACCACCGAGAATAGAAGGATCAACATTTTTATTAAGGAAAATGTCGCGGCCTAACTTTTCGGTAAGAATTGCAGAAATGGATTGATACTCATCTACAGTTAATTTTTTAGCTGTAGTAACTTTTACATCTAAGAGTTCTTTAATAGAACCAAGATCAATTTTGAAGTCGGACAATTCTTGCTTAATTAAAGCAATATTTTCTTCACTCTTCATAATTGTACCAATCACCTCCGTATACCGGCTCTCATTATTACCGCCTTTCGCTAAAGGGCGGTGTTAATTTCGTCCGGCCTATTGAGCAACAAGCAAATTATTGTTTCAATACAGCATCAACAATATCGCCTGCTAATTTTTTGTCTTCTTCAGAGCCTAATTTTTGTTCAACAATCTTGCTGGCAGCAACCAGGCTAAGATTGATAACATGGGCGCGAATTTCGCTGAGAGCCTGCTTTTTCTCAAGAGCAATAGCTTCTTTAGCAGTTTTCACAATTTGATCTTGTTCTGCTTTAGTATCAGCAAGAATCTTATCGTGCGCAGTTTGCGCTGTTTTACGCGCATTGTCGATAATGGCTTGAGCTTCTTGACGTGCAGCAGCTAATTTAGCAGCATATTCTGCTTTAATGCTTTCAGCATCAGTTTTAGCAGTTTCAGCAGCAGCTAAATCGCCGGCAATTTTATTCTTGCGGTCATCCATGATCTTCATCAGGGGTTTATAAGCAAATTTCGCAAGAATGAAAACGAGAATCAAAAAGTTCAGGACCTGCGCAATAAGTGTAGCGTTAAAATTAACCAATTATAGCACGCTCCTTTTCTGGTTTTCCATTACGAAATTATTTAATGAAGGGGTTAGCAAATACGAGAACGATAGCGATAACGTAGCACAAGATAGGCATGGATTCAACCAAACCTACACAAATCAGCATAGTAGTCATCAATTTACCGGATTCTTCCGGTTGACGAGCCATAGATTCGATAGTTCTGCCGCAGAGGTGACCGTTACCAGTACCAGCGCCGTTTGCAGCGCCTAAACAAACAAGACCCGCGCCGATTAAAGATGCAGCGGTAATGATTGCGTTTTCAGTCATTTCATTCATCCTTTCAAAATAAGAAAAATTTTAGAGTTGATTAATGCTTAATGCTCATCATGAAATGCGATGGCAAAGCTGCTTAAAGCAAGCATCGTAAAAATAAAGGCCTGCAAGAAGCCGATAAACAAACTGAACATTACCCAAAGCTCCGGGATGACCCACGGAGTCAGTTGATACAAAACGATCAACAGAATTTCGCCTGCCAGGATATTACCAAATAGACGAAGGGCCATGGTCAGCGGCTTTGTGATAGCATCAAGAAGGTGGATCGGTAAAAAGCCTGGTTTAGGACTGATAAAATGTTTAAAATGTCCTATTCCCTGCTGATGCACACCAACTGCATATCCGCCAAAGGCTACCATTAAAGAAAGCGCAAAAACAGTGTTGATATCATTGGTCGGGGAAGTCCAATGTACACCGATTTGCGGCAGCATACCAAGTTCATTGCCAATGAAAATGAACATGAACAAGGTGATCATAAACGGCGCCATATACTTGCGTCCCTTCATCCCCAAAGTCTCTTCCATCAATCCGTTTAGGAAATCAATAAAAAACTCCATTCCGTTTTGCAAGCCACTTGGAACCAGCTTCGGATTTCTAGAAGCAATAAAGAACAGTAGAAACACGATCGCCATTGTAATCCATGTCATATACATGGTTTGCATATGTATTACAACTCCTGGCGCCCATTCCTGCGCAAAATAATGAATTATCTCATTTGCGTTCTCAGCTTCTTTAGCCATAGCAGCTGCTTCTGTTCCCATTCTCTCACACTCCTTTCTTCACGCCCTGCTTTTTATTGAGCTGGTACGCGATAAATATTAGATTAAATATTAAAAATATATGTATCAGCAGAAACCCCATGCATACACCAAAAACATGGTATTTCAACTTTAACATCACAATAACTAAAGCACCGGCTGTTATTCTTCTGACCCAACGAAAGCGCTTCATGGTTTTAAGCGCCGCTTCTGGCTCTCCCTGCGGCAGTGAACGCTGAATCCCCACAAACATAATCAACGTATCCAATAGCCCAACTGCACCGCCTAAAGCAAGCCCGGAAGCCAGCTCCTGATAACCCGCCATTTTCACGGCAAGAGCTACTGCAAAAGATGCAATAGCCAATCTTGTCAGAACTTTTTTATACCCCATTGTTACTAAAGGGGTGAAGTCAATCATTTTCATCAGTTTTTACTACCTCATAAAACTGTCCGGCTTCAACTAAATATAAAAACAAAATAGGCATTTTGGAAAAAATCAAGAATAAATCATAATAATTTTAATATTTTTCACAATTTTTGTCTATCTTAATTAGGACTGAATTCAGATAAAATTTTGATGTCATAACCATTTTCATGCAAAATCTTTCTGATGATCCGCTCGCAGGCCCTGCCATCACCATACGGATTAGCAGCTTCAGCCATACTTTGATAATATTTACTATCATCCAACAACAGACTTGTTTCTCTCAATACATCATCATAAGCAGTGCCAACAAGCTTTACAGTACCTGCATCAACCGCTTCAGGACGCTCCGTAGTGTCACGAAGAACCAATACAGGTTTGCCAAGGGCAGGAGCTTCTTCCTGAATCCCTCCGCTGTCAGTCAGCACAATATCTACCTTCGCCATCAAATTGGCAAAAGGTTCATAATCCAATGGCTCAATCAAATGCACCTGCGCAAGCTTACCCAATTCTTCATCAACAATTTCTCTTACTTTAGGATTTTTATGGACCGGAAAAATTGCTTCAACATCAGGATGATTTTCTAAAACCTTTCGCAGAGCCTGATAAACATGCCGCATCGGTTCACCTAAATTTTCGCGGCGGTGCGTTGTAACTAAAATCAGGCGTTTTCCTCCTGCAAGAGCTTTCTGCAATCCAAAGTCCGTAAACCGGTAATCAGCTTTAACTGTAGTCTGCAACGCATCAATTACCGTATTACCAGTCACTACGATTGCCGCCGGATCAATATTTTCTTTCAGCAAATTATTCTTACTGGTAGAGGTAGGAGCAAAATGTATATCAGCAATGGCTCCGGTAAGTTTACGATTCATTTCTTCAGGATACGGAGAAAATTTGTTTCCTGTCCGCAGTCCGGCTTCTACATGCCCCACTGGAATCTGGGCATAAAAAGATGCCAAAGCCCCGACAAAGGTCGTAGTTGTATCACCATGCACCAGCACCATATCAGGCTGTGCCTCTGCCAATACGTCCTTTAATCCTGCCAAAGCCCGGCCAGTAACGTCATATAAAGTTTGTCCAGCGGTCATGATATTCAAATCATAATCCGGCTTTATTGCAAATAACTGCAGCACTTGGTCCAACATTTCGCGGTGCTGCGCCGTCACAGCTACGATTGGTTCAATAAAATCAGGGTATTTCTGCATTTCCAAAACTAACGGACACATTTTGATTGCTTCCGGACGCGTACCGAAAACTGTCATTAGCTTGATTTTCACGACTTCGTCTCCCAACTATTCAATACGGTATGAAATGGATTACCAAATCAGCTTACTGAGATTAATAATTAACGATCGTTCAAAATACCTATCTTTTTCGCACCGAAAACTACGGCTGTAATAATAAGCGCTATAATTATTACCGCATAATAACCGCCAACCTCGGTCAGCAATACTGCAGCAATACCAAGTATAGCACTGATGATATACATCAGTAAAACAGCCTGACGCTGCGTCATTCCCATTGCCAGCAGTCGATGGTGCAGGTGTCCTTTATCCGGCTGGAAAATTGGTCTGCCATTCGTGTAGCGGCGTACAATAGCAAACGCAGTATCCATAATCGGCAAACCTAAAGCTATGGCCGGCACAATCAAAGCTATTGTAGCCGCACTTTTTAACAGCGCCAAAAATAGAAATAGCCGCTAACATATAGCCGATAAACATACTGCCGGTATCACCCATAAAAATTGTTGCCGGATTAAAATTATAACGCATAAAACCTACAATACCGCCAGCCAAGGCAGCTGTAATTACAGCAACAGGATAAAATCCCTGCTGAATAGCTACCAGAATTACAGTTATTGATGCGATACCAGCGACTCCGGCTGCCAATCCATCCAAACCATCCATCAGATTGACAACATTGGTAAAACTGATTACCCAAAAGATCGTAAACGGTATCGACAGATACTCCAGATAAAAATACCCACCCCAGGGATTATTAAGCCATTCTATACGAATGTCAAACAACACCAATACGGCTGCGGCAGCAATCTGCCCCAACAGCTTAACCTTTGCCGGCAGCTGATAAACATCATCAATAATGCCGACTATCAGAATCACCGTACCGCCAAGCAAAAGCGCCATTACATCCTTAGACAAATGCATGCTGCATAAAACAGCTACTACAAACCCAAGGTAAATGGCCAGACCACCCAATCGCGGCATGATGCCTTTATGAACTTTTCTTCCGTCAGGCTTATCTAATGCACCTATACGAAAAGCCAATTTTTTGACATAAGGTGTCAAAAGCCAACTGGTAAAAAGAGCTATCACAAAAGCTAAAATATACACTTGCAATTATTCACCTCATAGCGTTCAAAGCCGCTTATTTATACCTAAAAATTCTACATTCTTCTTATAAAGGTCATTCTTGTGTAATAGTATATCAAAAAAATACCATTTTGAACATTTTTTCTTTGATTTTTTTGTTGCGAAAGCAACATTTTTAGGGAAAAATAATACAGCAACTGCCAATGCCTTCAAAAAGCACCGCAATGCTGTATTTATTTTAATCTTCATCGTGCAGTATCGTTACCTTCATATTGGCAGCTTTCAACATCTCCTCAGCCAATTTATCAGGATAAGGATTTGCATAAACAATCCGCTCAATACCAGCATTGATCAATATTTTAGTACAGACAACACACGGCTGATGAGTACAATACAACGTACCTCCGTTAACGGATACGCCATGATAAGCGGCCTGAACAACGGCATTCTGCTCAGCATGGATACCGCGGCATAATTCATGCATTTGTCCGGAGGGTACTTTCAATTGTTCACGCAGGCAACCTGTCACCGAGCAATGCTCAAGTTTAGAAGGCGTACCGTTATAACCGGTAGCCACTATCTGTCTGTTCTTGACGATAACAGCACCGACGCTGCGACGCAGGCAAGTGGAGCGCTTGCTTACTACCTGGGCTATCTCCATAAAATAATTGTCCCAGTCAGGTCTGTCATCATACATCAATGTGTACCAAAAATACGATCACCGGCATCGCCAAGTCCGGGAACGATATAACCATGTTCATTAAGTTTTTCATCTAAGGCGGCAGTATAAACTGGCACATCAGGATGCTCATCATTCATAACCTTTACTCCTTCAGGAGCTGCCACCAAACACATAAAACGAATATTTTTTAAACCGCGCGCCTTCAGCATCGAAATCGCAGCAGCAGCGCTGCCTCCGGTTGCCAGCATCGGATCAACCACAATCGTCACGCCATCTTTATTATCAGGAAGTTTGCAGTAATATTCAATCGGCTTTAAAGTTTCTTCATCACGATATAAACCAATAAAACCTACCCGTGCATCAGGAATCATCTTCAATACGCCTGTCAGCAATCCTAAACCAGCTCTTAAAATAGGCACAACAAAAATATCGCCAGCTACTTTATAACCTGTAGTTTTAGCTACCGGAGTGGCAACTTCAACTTCCTGCAACGGCAGATTCCTAGCCACTTCATAAGTCATAAGCATTGCTATTTCATCCAGACATTCACGAAAATCACGTGAAGAAGTATGTTCCGCACGCATTTTAGTAATTTTTTGTTTAATAAGCGGATGATCTACAACTGTAACTTGCATCATTAAAATCTCCTTCCTGAATTTAGAAGCCTGGATACATAGGATATTTAGCACATAAACCCGCTACCCTAGCTGCCGCTTCCTTATGTTTTTCCTCATTTTCAGGATTATTCAAAACTAAACCAATGATTGCGGCGACCTCACGCATATCCTCCTGTTTAAAACCGCGTGTAGTGACGGCAGCAGTACCCAACCTGATACCACTTGTAACAAAAGGACTTTCAGGATCAAACGGAATCGTATTCTTATTGCAGGTTACACCAACCTCATCTAATAAATGTTCTGCTATCTTACCAGTCAGCTTCTGACCGCGTACATCAACCAGAATCAGATGATTATCAGTACCTCCTGAAACAATACGGAAGCCTTCTTCCTGCAAAGCTTCCGCGAATACTCTGCAATTATCAAGAATATTCTGCTGATATACTTTAAATTCAGGTTTTAAAGCTTCACCAAAAGCAACTGCCTTGGCAGCAATAATATGCATCAAAGGACCACCCTGAATACCAGGGAATATTGCCTTATCAATAGCTTTAGCATACTGTTCCTTACACATAATCAGGCCGCCGCGCGGACCGCGCAGTGTTTTGTGTGTAGTTGTCGTAACGATATCCGCGTAAGGAACAGGGCTGGGATGTAAACCAGCGGCTACAAGTCCGGCAATATGCGCAATATCAACCATCAGTAGCACCGACACTATGCGCTATCTCTGACATACGTTTAAAATCTATGATTCGGGAATAGGCGCTGGCACCAGCAACGATAATTTTAGGTTTTGTTTCAGCAGCAGTTTGTGCCAAAGCATCGTAATCAATAGTCTCAGTATCATGATCAACACCATAAGGAACTACGTTATAATAACTGCCGGAAATATTTACTGGCGATCCATGTGATAAATGTCCACCCTGAGACAGATTCATTCCCATGATAGTATCACCTGGCTTCAGAAAGGCAAAATAAACAGCAGTATTTGCATTAGCGCCAGAATGTGGCTGTACGTTGACATGATCAGCACCGAATAGTTTCTTTGCACGTTCTATAGCCAGTATTTCCACTTTGTCGACATATTCACAGCCGCCATAATACCGATGTCCGGGATACCCCTCAGCATATTTATTAGTCAGAACAGTACCCATCGCCTCCATTACTGCAGGAGAAACAAAGTTTTCGGATGCGATCAATTCTATTTTATTTCTTTGCCTGCCAAGCTCCTCGCAAATAGCAGCATTAATTTCAGGATCGACAGCAGCTAATTTTTCCAGATTCATAATTACTCCCTCCAAATCAATATTTTATCTTGGGTATTTGGCACGTTCTCCACCGATTAAAGGCGGACGCGTCCATGCCGCGGTGAGCACAGCCTCGCCGATCTTAGATTCCGACAAACGTACAGGTACGGCAACTCTTTTAAGATGCATACCTATCAGCGTCTGCCCTATATCAAGGCCCGCATGAGCCGAGATTGCTTCAACTATAATGGGTTCCACAAAATTTTCATATGCTGCTGTCGCCATTGCGCCGCCTGCATGCTGTACAGGCCGCACAGTAACTTCCTGCCAGCCATACTTCTCTGCAGCATCCCTTGTCGTAACCAAAGCACGGTTCAAATGTTCACAGCACTGGATCGCTAAAAAAACTCCATGCGCCTCAGTCACCTTAATTAATGCGGCAAACATCGCCTCAGCAACTTTCATGGAGCCAGCAGTACCTATTTTATCACCAATCACTTCGCTGGTACTGCAACCAACAACTAAAACCTGCCCTGCTTTGACCGCACCTATTTGCAACAGCTCCTGTGCCGCAGCTGTTACCTGTGCAGCTATTTCTGCAGTATGCATTACCGCATCGCCTCCAGGGCAGCTATTTTGTCAACACGACGTTCATGACGTCCACCTGCGAATTCACCCTGCAGCCAGGTATCTGTTATCATTTCTGCCAGTCCCACGCCAATAACGCGCTCACCCATACACAGCACATTTGCATTATTATGCTCACGGCTCATTTGGGCAGAAAATACATCGCCGCACAAAGCCGCTCTGATACCGTGAATTTTATTAGCAGCAATAGAAATACCAATACCAGTACCACAAACCAAAATACCCCGTTCGGCTTCGCCTGTATTAATAGCCTGACAGACTTTAGCCGCATAATCGGGATAATCTGTAGATTCTTCCGTATAAGTACCACAATCAAGCACTTCAATACCTTTAGCAGTCAGATACTCCCTGATATGATTTTTTAAATGGATCCCGCCATGATCACTGCCAACCGCGATTTTCATATAAGTCACCTCTAAATATTTTCTATACACTTTTCATGTTTTAAACAAATTAAATCATAATGTTATTTTAACATAAATTCAGGCAAAAGCGTACCGCTTTTTGAACAAAGACTTCCGTTGACTACGGTCACAATTTGATAACCTGCCGCCTTACGAAGTCTGTTCATTACTGCCAGCCCCAAACCGTCTTCACTGACACCCTCAGCAAAAATCATCTGTACATTCTGTTTATCGAAACCACGCAGCAGACTATAAAGCTTTTCTGCAAGGCTTTCAATATCCTGCCCCCACGAGCTTACCAAGATATTTTCAGTTTCAGGAATATGAACAGCAATTTTTTCACTGCATAAAACACCTGTTTTAATGCCCTGAGCGGCAGTCGCCGTCACTATAGGCAGCATATTGCTGATAGCTTCACCTTCAAATAAATACATTGCTGCCTGCGGAGCATAGTGCCTATATTTCATCCCAGGTGCTTTAGGTTTAAAATCACCCTTTCCTTCAAGCGCCGGATCAATCTCTACTGCTCCTAAAACTTCTTCCAACATTTCACGGGTAATTCCGCCAGGACGTAATATCATCGGTACTGCTGAAGTCGTATCTACTACAGTCGATTCGACACCAATACCACAACTGCCGCCGTCAATTACACCAGCTATTTTTTTCCCTGCATATCGTCCCAAACAGCAGAAGCGTCCGTAGGACTTGGTTTACCAGAAATATTCGCTGAAGGAGCTGCTTATAGGGCGACCTGTCTCTTTGATAAGCCTTGCTGCTATAGGATGCGAAGGCATTCTTACACCTACTGTGTCTAACCCGGCACTGACCTCGTCAGGTATCAAATCAGACTTAGCTACGATCAAAGTCAGCGGTCCTGGCCAAAATGACTGCATCAATGCCCGGGCATTAGCAGTAAGTCCACTTGTCAGCGGCAAAATATCCTCTACTCTGGCAATATGTAAAATCAAAGGGTTGTCAACTGGGCGTCCTTTGGCTGCAAAAATTTTAGCCACAGCTGTACCATTCAGTCCGTCAGCACCCAGACCATACACAGTTTCCGTAGGAAAAGCAACTACTTCGCCTTGCCTTAATAAACAACCCGCTGCCTTTAAAATTTCTGTTTCATTATCAGCTTGTAAATTCCAGTAAATGGTCTGCATAATAAGTACCTTCTCTCGTCGCAAAAACCATACGTTCTATTTCTGCATAATCCTTACGCACTGCCGTTACTATTAGTCCAGCCTGGCGGCATAACTGACAAACCGACTGCGCCTGATCGATGCCAACTTCAAAAGCCAGCAACCCGTCCGGCTGAAGCCATATTTCACAGCCGGAAACGATTCTTCTATAAAAATCAAGTCCGTCAGCCCCCCCATCCAGCGCTCCAAGGGGTTCCTTCTGCACATCGGCTGCCAGACCTGCAATAGCCGCAGCCGGAATATAAGGAGGATTTGAAACAATAATATCAAATTTTTTATTACAATCAAGCTTACTGAACAGATCTGATTCAACTAACGTCAATCTTTCACCGACACCGATATTTTCGGCATTTTCGCCAGCAACAACCAATGCAGCAGCTGAAATATCGACAGCCGTACCTTTTGACTGCGGCAAAAGATCCAACAATGATACTATAATAGCACCGCTGCCTGTACCAATGTCGAGTAAATTTTCAGCACCCGCTCCCACAGCAGCCTTAGCAACACTTTCTACCAGCAATTCCGTTTCAGGCCTCGGAACCAGTACTGCAGGAGTAACTTTAAAGCTGTGCTTCATAAAAGCTTTGGTTCCTAAAATATACGCCAATGGTTCCTGGTTAGCGCGCCGCGTAACATAACTGCGATATTCAGCCAACTCAGTATCATCCAACGGTTGATCAAAATGTACATATAAAGTTATTCTTTCGCATTTTAGAACAGCACAAAGCAGTATTTCAGCATCTAAACGCGGATTTTCGATCCCTTTATTTGCGAAATACTGCTTTGTCCATTCCAAAACCCTTGTAATCGTCCATAAGGGTTTATTTTCCATATTATTTCACCTGCTGCAGCTGCTCGCTCTGTTTGGCCGTAAGGAGCGCGTCCAGTAATTCATCCATCTCGCCGTTGAGCACAATATCAAGTTTATGCAAAGTCAGCCCGATACGATGATCGGTCACACGACCCTGCGGATAATTATAGGTACGTATACGTTCACTGCGGTCGCCTGTGCCAACCTGGCTTTTACGGTCCTGAGCCGTAGCCGCCCGCTGCTCCTCCTGCGCCTTCTCCAAAATTCTGGCACGCAGAACGCGCATGCATTTTTCACGATTTTTGAGCTGTGATTTTTCATCCTGGCATTGAGCTACGATACCTGTCGGTAAGTGCGTGATCCGCACTGCTGATTCGGTTTTATTGACATACTGGCCACCTGCACCGCCGGCACGATAAGTATCCACCCTTAAGTCGGCAGGATTGATTTCCACATCAACCTCTTCAGCCTCAGGCAGTACTGCCACCGTAACAGTAGAAGTATGCACACGTCCCTGTGACTCAGTTTCCGGTACTCTTTGAACCCTATGTACGCCGCTTTCGAATTTCATTCGGCCATAAACACCGTCACCACAGATCTGGAAAACAACTTCCTTAAAGCCTCCCAATTCAGTCGGGTTGGAATCCATAATTTCAATGCGCCAGCCCCTAGCTTCTGCATAACGGGTATACATCCTAAAAAGTACGCCTGCAAACAAAGCGGCTTCGTCACCGCCGGCACCGCCTCGTATCTCTACAATAACATCTTTATCATCGTTGGGATCAGATGGCAACAGTAAAACAGTTAACCGTTCTTCATATACAGCCAACTGCGGCTTCAGCTCTTTCAATTCATCATAAGCCATTTCTGTCAGTTCTCTGTCATCGCCAGCAGCAATTATCTCTTCCGCATCATTTTTTGCTTTTACCAAATCACGATATTCGCGGAAAACAGTTACGATATCAGTCAGCTTAGCATGAGCTTTAGTACACTTCTGCCATTCTTTTTGATCAGCGATGATATCAGGATCACTGATCTTAGCCTCTAAATCAAGATATTTATCTTCAATTGCCTGTAATTTATCCAGCATTGTTTTCTCCTGTAGATTGCTTTTCTGCCAATTCTTCAGGCGGCAGCACAGCCTTAAGCGAAGCGATTGCCACTTCAATCTGAGAGTCGTCAGGCTCACGTGTCGTCAGCTTCTGCAGACAAAGGCCCGGAAAGATAGCTGTTCTAACCCAGGCTGAATCAATGTGCGACCCTGCATAGCGAATAATCTCATAGCTTACGCCAGCAATAACCGGCATCAGAATAATCCGTGACATAATACGTTCAAACAGATTCGGCCACCCTAAAAAGGTGAAAACGAACATACTGATCAGCATTACAATCATCAGAAAATTAGTGCCGCAGCGTGGATGCAGTGTACTGAACTGACGTACATTCGCTACTTCCAGCGGTAAACCTGCCTCATAAGTATAAATCGTCTTATGCTCAGCACCATGGTACTGAAACACTCTCTGAATATCCTTCATCGAAGAAATAGCAGTTATATATCCGAGAAAAATCAGCATCCTCAATGCGCCCTCGGCTAAATTCAAAATCATATGGTCATGAGTCCATGCATTCAAAAAGCGCATTGACCAAGTAGGAATGATAATAAACAAAACTACAGCCAAAACAATCGAAAATGCGATCGTCATAGCCATTTCCTTACTATCAAGTTGTTCGTCGTCTTCACCGGAAACCTGTGCCGAATAAGCCAGCGCCTTCATTCCGTGATATAAAGATTCACAAAGGGCGACTACGCCGCGCAGCAATGGTTTTTTCAAAAAAGGATACTTGTCTGTAATACTGTTAGCCGGCCCAACATCAATAGCAATTTCCCCATCCGGCTGCCTTACAGCTACAGCAATTTTATCCTTTCCCCTCATCATCACGCCTTCAATAACAGCTTGTCCGCCAACATTAGGTTTCTTTTCCATGACAATATCTCCCTAAAAGTTTCGGATATAAACACAGCAGAGCTTTCGCTCTGCTGTGGGTGTAATTATTTTTCTTCTACATTGTAGCGTTTGTTGAATTTTTCAATACGGCCACGAGCAGCTAAGTTACGCTGTTGGCCGGTGAAGAACGGATGACATTTAGAGCAAACGTCAACACGCAATTCCGGATTAACGCTGCCGCTCATAAAAGAATTGCCGCATGCGCAGGTTACTTTAGCTTCACCATATTTCGGATGGATGTTTTGTTTCATTCTGATTGCACCTCACTTTACTGTCTAACTATTATATGACTATACATCATAATTCTATATTAACGCTTATAAAGTATACCATAGTACCCCTAGCTATGCAAGAACTATTTTCAGAAACTTTACTTTTACCTGCTTGCACCACAACTACGGAAGGGTTATAATAAGCGCAGCAAGCATTTCAGGATGCAGCACTCTTTTTAATGTGCACGTAAATAAACAAAGTTTGAGCTATGCAGCTCTTGATCTTTTCACTTATAAGAAAGGCAGGTTCTAAATCTTGAAAAAAACATCCTCTGAAAGCAGACTCGTCATCAGCGAGGTCATGATGCCGCATCAGGCCAATGTAGCCGGCAATATCCACGGAGGCGAGATCATCAAGCTGATGGATTCTACGGCTTATGCTACGGCACGCCGCTATGCACGTACTAATGTTGTTACAGCCAGGGTAGACGAAGTAGAATTCCACCTGCCGATTTTTATCGGCGATCTGGTTATCTGTACAGCACAGGTAGTCTATGTCGGCAATAGCTCCATGGAAATAGTCGTAATAGTAGAAGTCGAAGACCTGGAAACAGAAGGTAAAAAACGGGCTTTGACTGCATTCTTCACTATGATAGCGCTTGATAAAAAAGGCCGTCCCACCAAAGTACCAGAACTGACTCTGGAAACAGAAGAAGAAAAACGCGCTTTTGAAGAAGGACGTCTGCGCTATGAGCGCCATAAACATAAAAAATAAATCGGCCAACAAAAATAGCAGGCGCTGCACTTGTAACCACAACAGCAGAGCCTGCTATTTTTTATTCTGTATACATCTGATTCGTCAGCAGACAAAGAAAAATATTTGAAATTATACCAAATTTATTCTTTAACAGTTTCATTTGACTCTGATTTTTGCTTAGGCGGCTTTTTATTATATTCCTGCATTACAGCATCCATATCTCCCTGCAGCCACAACTCTAAAGCATCCGCCATTTTCTCCACTGCCTCCGCTACAAGCTCCTGTTCTTCAGCACCAAAGCGCTGTAAAACATGCTTAATCACAGCTTTATTATTATGGGCAGGATGCCCGATGCCAATTTTGAAACGCGGGAATTCACCTGTTCCTAAATGTTCCTGCACGGATTTAATCCCATTATGTCCACCCGCACTTCCTTTGCGGCGAACTCTGACCTGCCCTGTCGGCAAGTCAAGATCATCCTGAACCACAGCAATATCCTGCGGATCAACATTGAAAAAGTTCGCATAGGCACCTACTGCAACACCGCTCAGATTCATATATGTCGTCGGCTTTAAAAGCAGTACTTTTTCAGGTATGCGATATTCCCCGCACAGAGCATTGCGGTCATTCTTCCAAGTATTTACACCCCAGCGGCGGGCCAGTTCATCCAGCACCATAAAGCCAATATTATGACGGGTAGCTTCGTATTCTTTTCCGATATTACCCAAACCAACAATAAGTTTCATGTCATTCTCCTTTTTGCATCAGTTCATTGACGGTAACAAAATTATACCCTTCCGCACACAGTTTGTCGATAATGACTGATACTGCCTGTATTGTTTCTTCTCTGGACGCAACGTATTTAGGACTGTCACCATCATGCAGCAGAATGATAGCCCCCGGATGCATCTGTTCCATTATCCGGTCAACGATAACTGAAACTCCAGGGTTTGTCCAATCACGCGGTATCACTGACCAGTTAACTGCTGTCAGACCATTTTTCTGCAGTGTATCGATCACAGCGCAATCGCGAAACCCATGCGGCGGACGCATTAATGTGATTTTCTGTCCACTCAGCTTTTCCAAAATCCTCTTGCCTGCAGCAATATCTTTTTGCTGCTCCGCTAAACTCAATTTCAAAAAGTCACGATGCTTCAATGCATGTAAAGCAATCTCATGCCCCTGCGCAGCAATCTTCGCTACCAGTTCAGGATGCTTTTCAGCATTTTCAGCAACCATAAAAAAAGTCGCTTTGACCTGACGCTGCTCCAATATTTTTAGCAGTTCATCTGTATAAGGGGGATAAGGACCATCATCAAAAGTTAAAGCCACATTTTTACCGGCAGCGAAATTATGTGTTACAGTTGTACCGTAAAAACTATAATCAGGTAAAACTGCCAGTAACAGCAGTACTCCTCCAGCAAGTATAGAGACAGCCGCCAACATGGCGGCAATTCTGCGCCTGGCCATACCATACCAGCCGCACCATAAAGCACCCGTACCAATAACTGTCAGCAGTCCTATTATATAAATAAGTCGCATAACCTTCTCCTAACTTATGTTAAAGAGGCTTGCCCGCAGGGACAAGCCTCTTTAAATGCTTAAATAAACTTCTTATTTTTCAAATAACTGGCTGACAGACCAGTCGTTGAAAATACGTAATACAGTTTCTGCAAGAATAGGTGCCACCGAAAGAACCTTAATTTTCGGATGTTTCTTAGCAGGAGGTAGAGGAATAGTATTAGTAACAACCAACTCTGTAATATCTGATTGCGCAATACGGCTTAAGGCCGGATCAGTAAGAACCGGATGTGTACAGCAGGCATAAATCTCTTTGGCCCCAAATTTCTTCAAAGCCCGGGCACCTTCTGTCAAAGACCCTGCTGTATCAACCATATCATCAACTAAAATAGCAGTTTTACCTTCTACAGAACCAATCAGATTCATTACTTCGGCTACGCCCGGTTCAGGACGACGCTTATCAATAATAGCCAGACCACAGTTCAGACGTTCAGCCATATTTCTGGCACGACTGACACCGCCAAGATCAGGGGAAACCACAATCATATCGTCAAGATTTTTTTCTTTGATATATTCTGCCAAAATCGGACCGCCGGGCATATGGTCAAAAGGTATATTAAAGAAGCCTTGAATCTGAGCAGCGTGCAAATCAATAGTTACGACACGGGTAATTCCTGCCGATTCCAACAGGTCAGCCATCAACTTGGCGGTAATAGGCTCACGCCCACGGGCTTTACGGTCCTGGCGTGCATAACCGTAATAAGGTATGATTGCTGTAATATGGCTGGCAGAAGCACGTTTAAAAGCATCCGCCATAATCAAAAGTTCCATAACGTTATCATTAACGGACGGGCCACAGGTAGGTTGCACGATGAAAATATCTTTGCCGCGCACGCTTTCATTTATCATTACTTGTACTTCGCCGTTATTAAAGCGGTTGATAACGGCATCGCCAACAGTAGTACCTAAATAAGCGGCGATCTCTCGTGCCAAATCAGGATTGGCATTACCGGAAAAAATTCTGAGTTTATTCTCATCTGACAACATTGTCCCATCCCTCCAAGAATGTTTAAGGTTTAGTTAATCATTAATAGTATACAACTATTAGCTACAAATCCACAAGTACTAAAAACCGTTTTTTTATGTAAAATCAGCCGTTGCGGTATTTTGCAGCCCAGCCTTCAATATTCTTCTGTTTCGCACGGGCAATACCCAAATCATCTCCCGGTACATCCTTAGTGATCGTAGATCCTGCTCCAATATAAGCTCCGGCACCAATTGTAACAGGAGCAACCATATTGCTGTTGCAGCCGACAAACGCATTATCTTCAATAATAGTGCGATGTTTTTTCTTCCCGTCATAATTTACAGTGATACATCCACAGCCAATATTGACAGAACTGCCGATATCACTGTCACCGATATAACTGAGATGCGGCAGCTTGCTGCCAGTACCAACATGAGAATTTTTTACTTCCACAAAATTGCCAATCTTCACATTATCGCCAATAACAGTATCAGGGCGCAAATGCACATAAGGACCGATCACAACGTTATCCTGTACTTCGCAGTCGTGTCCATAAACAAATTGCAGTTCCGCAGTATTCCCGATTCTGACATTTGTCAACCGAACATTAGGACCAATCTGGCAATCTTCACCGATCTTCGTAGTCCCTTCCAACCAGGTATATGGATAAATAACAGTGTCCTGACCTATTTCAACACCTTTTTCGATAAAGGTACTGGCAGGATCCATGATCGTTACACCGTCATCCATCAGTTTATTCAGAATCCGCTGACGCATAATGTTTTCTGCTTCTGCCAATTGGCGGCGAGAATTGATGCCCATGATCATATCGCTGTCAGCAGTAGCAACACCGCCGACTTTTTTACCCATTGCGTTCAATTTTGCCAGAACATCGGTCAGATAATATTCACCCTGCGCATTATCACAAGTTAAAGTAGCAAGCACCTCAAAAAGCAACGGCGCCTCTACACAATAAATTCCTGTATTGATTTCTTTGATTGCTTTTTGTTCTAAGACAGCGTCTTTTTCTTCTACAATACCCAAAACGTTGCCGTCTGCATCGCGTATAATCCGTCCATACCCTGCTGGATCGTCCATGAAAGCAGTCAATACTGTTGCTGCGGCCTGTGACGCTACATGGCCTTCATAAAACTTTTTAAGCTCTGCTGCTTCTAATAACGGCGTATCTCCGCAAATAAGCATTACCGTACCGCAAAAATCTTTTAAAACAGCTTCCGTCTGCATCACTGCATGTCCAGTACCAAGCTGTTCAGCTTGCAAAGCCATCTGTGCCTGCTCGCCAACCATTGCTTCTACCAGTTCTGCTTCATGACCCACGACCACTACCTTCCGGGCAGCCCCTGCTGCATCAGCAGCATCAAGTACATGCTGCAGCATAGGTTTTCCGCCAATTTTATGTAAAACCTTCGGCAACTTGGACTTCATTCTGGTTCCTTTGCCTGCCGCTAAAATAACCGCCACTAACTCTGACATGGATAGACCTCCGCTTCTAAAATAACAACTATAATTTTTACAGTAATTCTACTCGATAACCAGCACGACGCAAAGCCGCCACCAAAATTTCCGCATGAGCGTGATCACGCGTTTCCAGATCCATTTCTACCTGTGTCTGACCAATAGGCAGGTTACGTCCAGCATGCTCATGATAAACATAAACGATATTAGCTTTATACTCTTCGATATACGAAACAAAACGACGCAATTCGCCGGGTCTGTCAGTCAGATGTGTCAACAGCTTAATACGACGCCCCGATTTTACCAAGCCGTTTTCAATAATCCTGGAAATCATATTTACATCAATATTACCACCGCTGATAACAGCCGCAGTTTTATCCGCGTGGGGAATATTACCATGCAGCATAGCTGCCAGTCCAATAGCACCGGCACCTTCGCTGATCATCTTCGCCCGCTCCATCATGAGCAGTATCGTCGCCGCAATATCATCGTCTTTAACTACAAAAATATCATCAACATATTTTTGAATCAAGTCAAAAGTGATTTTACCAGGAGATTTTACAGCAATACCATCAGCAATCGTTTGTGCTTCCGGAGTTTCTACCCACTTGCCAGCATGCTTGGATAAATACATTGCCGGGGCACCACTGGCTTGAACGCCATACACTTTGACATGCGGCGCTACAGATTTAACCGCTGTGGCAATACCCGCCAAAAGACCTCCACCGCCAATAGGAACAACTATTGACCGTATATCCGGACATTGTTCTAAAATCTCCAGGCCAATCGTTCCCTGTCCTGCAATTACCGCCGGATCATCAAAAGCATGAACTAAAGTTGCACCTGTTTCCTTCTGCAGACGTACAGCCTCTGCAGAAGCCTCATCATAAACTCCACCCTTTAAGACAACCTCAGCGCCATAACCCTTTGTAGCTTCAACTTTCGCCAGCGGCGCTCCTTCAGGCATAACAATAGTTGCTTTAATACCAGCAGCCTGAGCTCCTAACGCCACGCCCTGCGCATGATTTCCCGCCGAAGCGGCAATAACGCCATGTGCTTGCTGTTCTTTAGTTAAGGTCTGAATACAATTTGAAGCTCCACGTACTTTAAACGATCCTGTACGCTGCATATTTTCCAACTTCAGTAGTACTTCATACCCTGCCATTTCACTAAAAATATGACTGCTTTCCAAAGGTGTTTTATGCACTACACCTGCCAATCGTTTGGAAGCAGCTTCCACATCTTTCAAAGTTACCTGATCTTTTGTCATTTTTTACATCCCCTCATAACGGACTGATATCGATCTTCCGATTTTCTGTATCAATATCCTTTAAAACAAACAACGCCGTATAATCATCAATCATTTTCTTTTCCGGCTCCTGCGTCGCAATGAAAAATGCTTTTCCTACAACTTTGGCACCAACCTCTTCCGCCAGTTCTGCCATTCCACGTGCCGTACCGCCGGCCTTCATAAAATCATCGATCACCAAAACCCTCGCGGAACTTGGTAAAGCACGTTTCGGCAAAGCCATTGTCTGAATCTGTTTGGATGAACCGCTCACATAATTAATACTTACCGTAGAACCTTCAGTAATCTGTCCAACACGTCGGGCCATAACCACCGGAATATTAAAAGCACGAGCAACAAAAACTGCCAAAGGTATACCACGAGTTTCCACAGTCATAATGTATTCCGGCTCTAAATGCCGCAGACGCTGAGCTATAATCTCCCCCAAACGCATTACCAGCTGCGGTTTAAACAGCAGATCTGTCATATAGATCATACCGCCTGACAATATTCTTTCTGGTTCAGCCAGCTGCAAAGCCAGCTCTGTTAAAAATTCCTCATTAGCTTTTTCGGAATGACATGGAATAAAACGCACTCCTCCGGCAGCGCCAGCCAAAGTTTCAACTCTGCCCAAATCATAGGCTCCCAATCCGGCACGCACAGCTAAAACATCTTCACTTAAGGTCGATTTAGCAACCTCAAACTTTTTACAAAAATAAGTAAATGAAAACAATTGATACGGATGGTCCACCAGCTGCTTTGTCAAAGCAACTACACGTTCCATACGTTTGACTCGAGCCATAGCGCCCCTCTTTTCTACTTGCTATTCTTAAAATATTTTTCCAGCAGCTGCCAGTCTTCTTCTTTATCCACATCCATACCGATCTCGGGATAATGCGAAACTACAGCTTTCCCGCTAAATCCCAACAACTCTGACGCCCGCAATTCTATATCTGACAGAGTCAACCTGTGCAGCAGGAATTTAAGCACAAAACCAAAACCTAACCAACCGCACAACTCCCAAGTTTTTTTGCGGCGGGCAAAAATATCTTTGGCTTTTATTACCCCGCCGGAAATAACATCAGCATTCAACAGCATCATATTTCCGCCGGTGAATCTACCTTCAGGTAAGGTAACATAAGTACGTTCGGCACCAGGAAAAGCTTTTACACAATCAGCTTCAGGAATCACAGGATAATAAGCATCTGCTTCCACAGCCTCAGTCTGCTTCAAAAAATCCTGCACGGCCGCAGAGGTCAGCAAAGGTATATCGTCACAAACAAATAAAATTTTACTGTTTGCAGGCAATAATGCAGCTGCAGCTGCAGCTGTTTCAGGCATTGAACTGGATTCCACGGCTACAAGTTCAGCACGCTGCGGCAATACTGCCGCCTCCCATTGACTTCCATCAGCCGCAACTATGATCCTGCCGATCTGTCCGCTTTGATCCAAAGCATCAATAATATACTCTACCATCCGCCGTCCACCTAATGGAGCCAGCGCTCTGATATTAGTTCCAACGGCTTTTTGCAGCCACGGCGTTTTCCCACCGGCCAAAATAACCGCATTATACATACCACTTAACCTCTTTCGGTTTTATTCTTTATTCTTCTTTTCATTATGACTTTCAACCATGTCTTTGAGCAAAGTATGCTCGGCATTTTCCAGATGTATACGTGCAGCATTCTGTGCTCTTTCAACATCGCGGGCAGCAATACTGTCAACGAGAGCGCGATGTTCTTCCATCGTATCCGCCAAACGACCCGGATACATCATCGAACGACCGCGGATAACTGTAATCTGCTCACGCAGGTTATTAATTATATTACGCAGTCTTTCATTACGGCTGGCCTGATATAAAACATCATGGAAAGCAATATCTACTTCAACTATTTTATCCATATTATTTTCTTCAATATGCTGGCCGATTTCTACTAAAAAAGCCGCTGCAATGTTTCCAATTCATCATCATTAATACGTTCTGCAGCAAGACCTGCTGCCAAAACATCCAGTGAAGTACGAATTTCATAAACCTCATTGATATCTTTAATAGAAATATCTGCTACATAAGTACCGCGCCTGGGGATCATTACAACAAAGCCTTCCAGTTCTAACTTACGGATAGCTTCGCGTACAGGAGTGCGGCTGACGCCCATTTCATCGGCCAGTTGGATTTCCATTAAACGCTCACCGGGACTAAAAGTACCATCAATGATAGCCTGACGGATATTTTCACATACCAGTTCACGCAGAGGTTTGTAACTGTCTAGTTTAATCGGTCTAAGGTGCCCACTCATCTTCAGATCCTCTCCTTTTGTACAGTAGTAGTAACAGCAGTTTCCAGATCAAGCTCTGACAACTCTGTCAAAATTCTCTCAGTTATCTCTTTTTTCTCCGCCACAGCAAAAACTGTAGGCCCACTGCCTGACATTAAAGCACACGTTGCTCCTGCCGCCAGCATCTTCTGTTTAATCTCGGCAATGACCGGATGCGCAGGTATCGTAACGCTTTCCAAAACATTACCGCAACTCTCAAGCAGCAGTCCTGTCGCACTCTGCTCCAAAGCTTTTATAATACCGTCAATATCAGGTCTTTGATTGACCTTTTGCTGACGGAAATTACCATAAACCCAGCCAGTTGCTACTTCAAGCTTCGGCTTTGCCAATACCAAAAGTAGTTCAGGCGCTTCCGGCAATTCCGTTAATATTTCACCACGCCCCTCTGCCAGAGCTGTTCCACCTGTAATGCAAAAAGGAATATCAGAACCAAGCTCCGCCGCTAACTTTTCCAGCTCTGGCGCCGTCAAATCCAGTTGCCAGAGCCGGCTAAGTCCACGCATCACTGCTGCCGCATCACTACTACCGCCGGCAAGTCCGGCTGCTAAAAAATTTTTTTGTTCAGTCTGATATGAACGTTCGGGATTTTACCACAGCAACGGGCTAAAAGCTCCGCTGCCTTCCATGCCAGATTATCAGGACCGCCGGCAAGACCACTATGATCTGTTTCAACCACAAGTCCTTCACCTTCTTCAATTTCCACTGCATCGCTCAAACCAACACTCTGCATCACCATTCGTACTTCATGGTAACCATCGGAACGCTTGCCCAGCACATCCAGTCCTAAGTTTATTTTTGCATAAGCTGTTTCATATATTTTTTCCATAATATAGCCTCGATTGTTTTCCTGTATACAATATATTTTATCTTGCTTCGCGTGTAGTCGCAAGATAATTCGAACATTTTTATAAATTTTTTCTGTTTTATTTGTGTTTTCAGTCTTTTTTTCAAAAATTTTACTTATTTCTATCACCCACAACATTGCTTTTTTTCTAAAAAGTGCTACTATGTATACAATATTCGCAAAATTTGCACAAAGGAGCTTTTTTATGCGTCAGCACTTATATCGCTATCTTATGGTCACCTTAGGCTGCGTCCTTATGGGTATTGCCATTAACGCCTTTTATATGCCCAATAAGCTCATCAGCGGTGGCATCGGCGGCGTTTCTGTTATTCTATATTATCTCATTGGTCTGCCAATGGGCATTACCAGTCTGCTTTTAAATATACCTTTATTTGTCGCTGCCTATAAATTCATGGATCGGTCCTATATTGTCAGCGCTCTGTATGGTATGCTTGTTTTTTCAGTTTCGCTTGATGCCTTCCATTTCTTAGCTGAAAAAGCACCTTATGTCCATGACCCCATGCTGGCCTGTATTGCAGGCGGCGTTATTTATGGAATCGGTGCAGCAATGATGTACAGAGTAGGCGGCAGCAGCGGCGGCACTGATATCATCGGCGCGATTATCAACAAACATTACAGTATCAGCATTGGTACTACAGGCTTTATGTTCAATATTATTTTAATGTTTATCGGCGTTTTCTACTTTGGTTTAGAGGCAGTGCTTTATACTCTGCTTGCCTTCTTCGTTATGTTCAAAACCTGCAATGCATTTACAGATGGATTTGATTACAAGAAAAACATTATTATCATCAGTGAACATTATGAAGAAATAGGCAACGGCATAATTGAAGTAATTGGACGCGGCGTTACTTACCTTTATGCGGAAGGAGCCTACACACATCAGCAGCGTAAAGTTCTTTTAGTTGTTGCCAAACTTACACAGGTCGCAAAAATCAAACAGATCGTACGCGATATTGATCCTGGCTGCTTTATGATCATTCAAGATGCCAACGACGTTTTCGGTAAAGGATTCACATCAAAACCATCTGCTCATAAAAAGAACAAAAAAATCTTCTGTACTGTTGACACTTTAAAACAAAAATCATAATCAACTGTTTCAATTTAACTTATTGTAAGTTTCATTCCGTTTTTTTACTACAATCGAAAACTTATTGAAGCTTTGTATACCCGCTAATAATTATGCTATTATTGGCGGGTATTTTAAATTTATATACATTTTTTGTTTATACAGGGACTTTTATAGTCCCTTTGGGACGTTTCATCGCATTCTTTTCTATTCGCTTGTTAAAGACTTTTGTTTTTATAATTGTTATTTTTTTGTGAAATAATTGCACTTTTATTATTTTATGTTATAATTTATTAATAGGGTAATGCATTTTTTGATTTACAATTTTCAGACAACTTATTTCACCGAAGCATTAAAATACATTTTCGTCTTAACTAAGGAGGACTTTATCATGACATTCAAAAAATTTTTCAACGCTTTGATTGAGACCCATTTTTATCTGATGCATTAATCAGAGTTTACTGTGCCTTTCTATAATAAAAAGCACGGCATCTTTTATACGGTGCCGTGCTTTTATTTTTATCAGCTGTATGCTAAACTGTTAAATATCTTAGATAAAAAAAGAAGGTTTAGCATGTTACAAAGCGCTTATATATCGATCATCTCCGGTGCCAGCTTATGGGGGCTTATCGCTCTTTTTTTCAAATTTTTAACCGCCTGCGGTTTCTCGCCACTGCAGATAGTTGCTCTGCGGGTATTATTTGCAGCTGTACTGATGACTGCTGTTATTTTTAAAATAGATCCTAAGTTATTAAAAATCCGCTGGCGTGACAGCTGGCTTTTTATCGGAACAGGAATTTTCAGCCTGGTCTTTTTCAACTACTGTTATTTCCGCTCTATCGAAAGCAGTTCAATCTCTATTGCAGTACTGCTTTTATATACAGCACCGGTTTTTGTAATGCTGCTTTCTATATTTTTGTTTCGCGAAAAATTTACACGCTGCAAAATGCTGGCACTTTTGTCAACTTTCTGCGGCTGTACTTTTATTACTGGTATCTTCAGCAGCAAAATGACATTGACCTTAGAAGCCTTTGGTTTCGGACTTGCCTCTGGTATCGGTTATGCCCTGTACAGTATTTTTAGTAAACTGGCATTAAGGCGTTACAACACACTTACAATTACCGCTTACACATTTTATTTTGCGGCCATCGCCGCATTACCTATGGCTGAACCATTACAGCTTTTCACCTTGCTTGCAGATTTGCGTGCTCTTATCGGTGCCATTGCCATAGCCTTGATCTGTACTGTGGCCCCATATCTGCTTTACACTCGCGGTCTTCAGGATGTAGATGCAGGTCAGGCATCTATTCTTGCTACTTTAGAACCACTGGTCGCAGCCGCTATTGGCATTTTTATTTTTGGAGAATCTCTGACAACTGCTAAAATCCTTGGCATGATCCTAATCCTATCTTCTATTTTTATCTTAAACACAGCTAAAAACAATGTAAAATAATACCATATCAATGTCTAAAAAACAGCCGGTTTAAAAGCCGGCTGTTTTTTATAAAGAGCGCGCTGCCATTGCACCAAACCAAGCACAAACAACACCCACGACAACACTGCCAATAATATTCAAACCGGCACCTGCCAGATTACCTTCTGACAGCAGCGTCAGCGATTCATAGCTAAATGAAGAAAATGTTGTCAATCCTCCCAGAAAACCAACGCACAATAATAAACGCCAATAAGGGGTCAAAAAACCTTTCTCTGTAATCAGCACCATTAAAAATCCCATTGCCAGGCAGCCTGCCGCATTGACAATAAAAGTAGCCCAAGGCCAGTGGCAATGCCAGCGTATAAAAATATAATTTGTAACCAAATAACGGCTTACGGCACCAATACTGCCGCCGAGCGCCACTGCTAATAATTCCTGCATCTTTCTTCCACCTTTACAAAAAAATAAAAAGCCGATACTTCGCCTACACGGCAGAAGTCATCAGCTTATCAACTCTAAGCGGTTCAAACGACTAAAGTCATTTAGGGAGTACCCCATTCCCTTTTATTACCTTACCAGTTTTGGCATGCTCTGTCAATTCAGGTTGCCAAAAATTCACACTTAAGTTAATATTTAATCAGTAAAGGAGTGTGCTTATGTTACTTATAAGTGCTTGTTTATTAGGAGCAAAAGTAAAATACAACGGCAGCAGCAATTACTGCACACTGCTTGCCAAATATAAAGATTGTGGTCTTTTTATACCGATCTGTCCAGAATGCCTGGGACAGCTTACTATACCACGTCTACCAGCAGAAATTACCGGCGGTGATGGCAGCGACGTTCTTAACGGCACTGCTAAAGTATACGACAATGCTGGCTATAATGTTACAGAAAATTTTATCAAAGGTGCTGAAGCTGCTCTGGAAGTCGCCCGCAGAAAACAAATAAAATTTGCGGTTCTCAAAGCGCGCAGCCCTTCCTGTGGTACAGGGAAAATTTATAACGGAAATTTTAACGGTACACTTATGAACGGTGATGGCGTAACCAGTGCTTTATTGAAACAAAACGGTATTACCGTTTATACCGAACTTGATTTAACTGAAGAACTGCTTAACGAACTATTGGTTAGATAATAATTATAACAAGAGATATATTTATAGTTTTATATAGATAAAACAGAAAAGCGCTCTTAAGAGCGCTTTTCTGTTTTTAAAAAGGAGAAATTTATGTACAATTCTTCCTCAGTCGTCCCAATTAACCGGGGAAGAAAGGCCAAACCATCGGAATAACGATGATGGAAACGATGAAGCAGAGGATAACTAAAGGCACGCCGACTTTTACATAGTCCATAAACTTGTAACCGCCAGGTCCCAACACCAACGTACAGGGAGGAGTTCCTACCGGAGTTGCGAATGCACAGGATGCTGCTACGCCGATCGCCATCAGTACTGCTTTCGGAGACGCGCCGAGCTGCTGGGAAATCGCTACGCCTACCGGCGCCAGCAATGCTGCTGCTGCCGTATTAGACATGAACTGCGTCAAAGTACAGGAGATAATAAACAGTACTGAAGTCATAATGATCGGGGTAGGAGAACCACCCATTAGGCTTACTGCCCACTCGGCGATCAATTTACCGGCACCGGTCTTATCCATTGCAGTGGACACAGGCATCATACCTGCAAACAGGAAGATAGTTACCCAGTCGATAGAAGCATAAGCCTGTTTTTCAGTCAGACAGCCGGTCAGTACGCAAACCAGCGCACCGATGATAGCTGCCATTTCCAAACTGATGCTCTTAAGGTCAAGCGCCATAACGATGACTACGACTGCCAGAATCAAACCGGAAATGATCTGTTTTTTACTGTCATGTACAGTAGCTTCGATTTCCTGCTCGATTTCCTGATCCGCATCCAGCTCAGCTTTCGGAAGCAAATACTTGCCGATAAACATCATGTAAGCGATCGCTACAACTGTCAGAGGAATACCTATCCAGGCAAATTCGAAAAAGGAGAATGGCTCATAACCAAAAGAAGTCAGAGCACCGGAAACGATAATGTTAGGCGGTGTACCTACTAAGGTAATGATACCACCAACGCCTGCGGCGTAAGCCAAAGGCATCAACTGACGGGAAGCCGGGATCTTAGCTGCGGCGCAGATGCCAAGAACAACTGGCATCAGACAGGCTGCCGTACCTGTATTAGACAGAACGGAAGATAAACCTGCGCCGACAATCATGATACCAAACATCAAACTGTTTTCGCTGGTACCGGAGAATCTAACGATAGAAATACCGATTTTCTGTGCCAGACCAGTATGGAACATGGCAGCACCAACAACGAACATACCTGCGAAAAGTACTACTGTTGAATTAGAAAGGCCCGAAAAAACCTGTTTGGCCGGGATAAAACCCAAAAGGCCGCATGCGATAGCGCCACTCATAGCAGTGATGGCCAAAGGAATAAGTTCAGTAATAAATAATAAAGCCACTATTGCCAGAACGATTAGACATTTTACTGCCGGTGTCATAAGACTCACCTCAATTCTCAAAATAGACTACATAAAATTTCTCCTTCGCTTTTGAAAGCTATTGCTTTCTTAACCTTTATTGTAAAGATTTTTTTCAACTTATGCCGAAGTTAATTGTTAACAAATCTGTTACAATATTGCTGATAATATTTGAATTAAATTAAACAAATGTTCAACTTTTTTGTTGCTGAGGCAACATATGTTCGTAGATTAGCTACTGAAGCCATTCTCCAGCCTCATATATTCCACTTTATTTTAAAGTATATAAAAACATTTTTACGTTGTATTTTAATCACCCTGCTATTTTTATTTAAAAATTCGCTTGCATTTATTAATAAAATAAAGACGCCAATATCCGTAAAAGGATATTGGCGTTTTTTTATAATTATTTTTTTAAAGCATGCAAATATTCAGCACATTCAACAGCCGCATTACGACCTTCTGCAAAAGCCCATTCCACAACACCTTGCCCACGCCGAGCATCGCCTGCTGCAAATACACCGGCACGTGAAGTATCAAAATAGCCGCTTCCTTTAGCGATCGTGCCAACAGGAGTTTTATTAAAAGCAAAAGTACTGAACACAGCAGGCTCCGGTCCTGTAAAACCAGTAGCAAGCAGCAAAAGCTGCGCCGGGATTTCTGACTCCGAGCCTTCGATCAACTGTGGTTTAGGCAAGCTGCCCGAAGCGGAGCTTATCCATTCTACCTTAGCGATGCGAACCCCTTTTACAAAGCCATTATCATCATATAAAACATCCTGAAGCATAGTGCCGTATGATAATGTAGGATCACTGCTGACCAACTCACAGAAACCGTCCTGCGTTTTTCCGGTCATCTCACATTCCCTCAGCTCCAGCTGAAGGATACTACGGGCCCCTTGGGCAAAAGCCACTGCAGCGCAGTCGATACCAGTATCTCCTCCGCCTATAATCACTACATCCTTACCTGCCGTATCAGCGGGAACAGATGTGTTTTGCTCCAACATTTCCTTCGTTACATAAGTCAGAAAATCTTTAGCATAGTAAACACCTTTAGCATCATCGCGGATCATTTTCAAACGTCGCGGTGAAGTACTGCCAACACAAACAATAATCGCAGCAAATTCCTTTTGCAGATCGGCAAAAGTTACCTGCTTGCCTATTTCTGTCTGCAGACGAAATTCCACTCCTGCATCCTGCAGCGCTTCTATTTTCTGCATGACGATATTTTTAGGAAGCTTAATATTAGGTACGCCATACATCAAAAGCCCACCCGGACGATCGTCACGCTCAAAAACCGTCACTTTAAAACCTAACCGAGTCAATTCGTCAGCACTGCCTAAACCAGCAGGACCTGAACCAACGACGGCAATTTTCACCTCGCCATCTGCACGCGCCACAGAACTGGGAATAGGATTAATCATAAACGCTTTCTTTACAAGAAAATCTTCAAGCTCTCTATCTTCACCCCATAGCTTTAAACGAGGCGGTAAATCTGGCAGTGTCAAAAAAGTCTCTCTGTCAAATACTGCTTGCTTCCTCAGCATCAGCTTCACCTTCTTTTACAACCGTCGCAGAAGTTTCAATAACATCAGCTTCACTATTCAGCAAACGCATAAACTCCTCGCCGGTAATCGTTTCACGTTCCAGCAGAAAGGCTGCCAGCTCGTGTAATTTTTCTTTATTTTCTTCCAGAATCTCACGCGCTTTCTGATGAGCTTCTTTGATAATTTCCAAAACTTTGGCATCAATTTTACTGGCTGTTTCGTCAGAACAGTTCAACGAAGGATCTCCGCCAAGATAAATATTAGTCATTGTTTCGGTAGCCATCATATCGAATTCTTCCGTCATACCCAGGCGGGTAACCATCGCACGCGCCAGCTTGGTAGCCTGCTCAATATCATTGGAAGCACCGGACGTAATAGAACTGAAAATAACTTCTTCTGCAGAACGTCCACCAGTAATAGTAACGATCTTATTGAAAAGTTCTTCTTTACTCATCAATACATTATCAGTTTCAGAAACCTGCATAGTATAACCCAGGGCTCCAGATGTACGAGGGATAATCGTAATTTTATGGACAGGAGCTGATTTTTTCTGCAAAGCAGCTACCAGTGCATGTCCAATTTCGTGATAAGCAACTATTTTCTTTTCTTCCGGCGGAATTACAGCGCCTTTACGCTGATAACCGGCAATAACTACTTCAACAGATTCCTCTAGATCGCTTTGGCTTACACAGGTACGGTTCATTTTGACAGCACGCAGGGCAGCCTCATTGACAATATTCGCTAATTCAGCACCAGAAGCACCCGCAGTAGCTCTTGCTACCGTCAAATAATCAATATCATCGCAGGTTTTAATTGCCTTCGCATGCACTTTCAGAATTGCTTCACGTCCCTGTAAATCAGGCAGCTCAACAGGTATACGGCGGTCAAAACGACCTGGACGCAAAAGCGCTTTATCCAATGATTCCGGACGGTTAGTTGCAGCTAGGATCACAACACCTTTACTGCCATCAAAGCCATCCATCTCTGAAAGCAGCTGATTCAAAGTCTGCTCACGTTCATCATTGCCGCCAAATTGTCCGCTGTCACGACGCTTGCCAATAGCATCTATCTCATCAATAAATACGATACAAGGAGCTTTTTCCTGAGCCTGCTTGAACAGATCACGGACACGCGCCGCACCCATACCAACAAACATCTCAATAAATTCACTGCCGGAAATACTGAAAAACGGCACTTTCGCCTCACCTGCTACAGCTTTAGCCAGCAGAGTTTTACCTGTACCAGGAGGACCAACCAGCAAGGCACCTTTTGGCATATTGGCTCCGATAGCCTGATATTTCGCAGGATTATGTAAAAAATCCACTAACTCCATCAATGCTTCTTTAGCCTCATCCTGCCCGGCTACATCGGCAAAACTTTTACCAGTCTGTGCTTCTACATACACCTTGGCATTACTCTTGCCAAAACTCATGGCATTGCCACCACCCAGTTTGCTGCCCATATAACGCATAAAAAGCTGGCCCAATGCGAAGAATATCATGATCGGTAAGACCCAGTTCATAAAGAAATTAACAAGCGGTGAATTTTCCTTTGGAATAACCTGCGAAAATTCTACTTTGCTCTTCATTAAGCGGTTAACCAAATCAGGGTCTTCTACCCTGCCTGTTACATAAATTACTTTGTTATCACTGTCTTTCGCAAGAACAGCTATCTTATTATTAGTGATCTCTACTTTTGCAACCTTACCATCGTCTACCATCTGTAAAAAGTTACCATAGGAAATCTCTTTGACCTGCGGGCTGAAAAACGTTGGTACGATAACCGTATTGATCAGTAAAATTATTGCCAAAGCCAAAATATAATAGTAATAAAGCGGCTTTTTAGGGGGAGCTTTTTTCTCTGGCATATCCGAACCTCCAAATATGTACATATATTGTACTTACATTATTATTCTATATTAAATGATAACCGTTCTTCGATAATTAAACAAGCAAAAAATCTGTGAAAGTCGGCAATAATACTTTCTTTTTCATTAAATAAAGTATCGAAATAATTTCTAAAAATCCTAACCACTGTTCTGCCCTGATTTTCCTGTCAGGAAACAGTCCTGCAAATTTTATGTATATACCGAAAAATTTTACACTAAAAAACCACAACTTAGCCGGTGTTTCAAAAAATGTATACAAAGTGCAGTGCAAGAATTATGTATACTTACACATCTTTATTAAGACGTAAGCAGGGAGCCACTTTCCAAGCATTACGTCACTAGCGTGTCACTATAAAAGCCACTATTTCTGAGAGGGTGCTAAAGTCTAAGAACATTGTGACCGACACCATTTTTCAAATTCTTTCTTGTCTATAAGCCACCTGCGACCAAACTTAAAACCCTTAATGATACCGGAGCGTACCAAAAGGTAAATCTTGTCCCGCTTGACACACCTTAGTGTCTGTGCGGCTTCATCGACAGTAAGATATTCTACGTCTACCATTCCTTTTACTCCTTCAATTTATTTTTTTTACTACCAATACCATTTATGTTGAACTTCGACACCGTTGGGTCTCATATTATCCGAGGGGTCTAAGTGTACCTCAAAGACTACTGCTTTATTCATTTTATAATTACGTTGGATAGAGACAGGAACATATAGGTCGTCTTTATGGTAACCTATACCTACTCCAAGTTCCCATTTAGGTGTCATTTGTTTTACTAAAGGTGTCACGTCGATTTCCGTTGTTACCTTAGCTGTTGACTCGTCTATACGAGTTGTTACAGGGGCAGACACCATCTGACCATTTACTTTAGCGACATACTTGGTTTCGACAATCAGGTCAGGGTCACTTTTAGTTTCCTTAGGGGTAACCTCCAAGGTGGTCTTAGAGGTTGCCACATAGGGAGCCGTGGTTGTCTCTGTGGGGACTACGGGTGTCTCGTAGTACCGTCTGACCGAGAGTGAAATACCCGCTACGGTTAAGACAATCAACGACAGAATAATGATTTGTCTCTTGGTCATTAGCCCATACCTCCGGCTGTCAATATGACATTCAGGACTGTTTGGGTGACTTTTAGGATGTCTACGAGGGACTTAAGGTCACCTTTATGTAGGGCATAAGAAAAAGCTACAACAATAAGAGCGAAGCTCAGTTTGATGTAGGTCTGATTTTTTAGATATAAAATTTTTAATTTATTGATGATGCTTCACTCCTTTTATAAATCAACTAATAGTCAGAGGGAAAGTTACCAAGGAGGTGAGATAACCTTTACCCTTTGACTATTAGTCTTTATCTTTATTGGTTTATCTATTAACAATTAACTTTAGTTCTAAGCTATCAGGGACTTAGAGGAACCTTAAAGGAGTCTTTAAGTATTCTTTAAGTTTCTCCTTAAAGTTATCTTAAAGGAGACCTTACCTTCACTCTATATAACTTTTGGCACCTTTAGTCTCTATATGTGACACTTAGAATTTTGTATTTATGTGTGACACTTAGCTATCGAGGTTATGAGTTAGCCTTATGCAACCATCAATGTTGCCGATAATAGAAGTTGTCGAGCACATTACATTTGTCGATTACTCTACCTGTTGTCTGTTTACGAATACTTTTGATTTTATTAGGGTCTTCTTCCACATACAGAACACCATAGTCAGGGTCTAACCATCTTTCAAGAAGTTCGTCGTTTAACTGCTCAATACCCTGCTGTTCACTCATAGACACCATATCTCTAAAGTATTCAACGCCACCAGCTACTGCGTCAATCCTATCATCGTGAGCTAATGCTCCACGATCACGTGAAAGGCGGGTCATTTGATAAAACAAAGAATACTGACTGTTTTTCTCATACACCTTATAATCATCTTCGATTACCTGTTTATCGACAATCAATTTATGTCGCATCATAACAGGCTCTAATGTGTCAATAATACGAGCTTCTTTTTGAGCGGAAGCCGCCTTTGCGTCATCTACAACACAACCGGGATAAATCTCTAAAACTACTGGTCTTAGTAATTGAGCAAACATACCATTGCCAAAGTTAGGCTCAACAATAATGGATTGCAGATTATAATACTTAGCTTTAGTCGCTAAAGCCCTAAGAACACTATCGGCGTAACCTTCTTTAAAACCTCCAACTTCTAACAAAAAGATGTAGCCATTCATAAACTTTAAGACAGCATAGGCTGTTTCGTCTTTACCACGCCCGGAAGGGTCAACAAACATAATACCTGTTGTGTACCTTGCTGTTTCTTCAGACCTTGCCAAAGGTGCATAATAATAGTCACCTTTTAGAGCAACACAAGGTAAATCACCATGTCGCTGTCCATTTCCATTTGCCCACGCCCATGTTAAAGACGATGCTTCTATATCCAATGAAGTAACTATTAAATCCGAAACTTTCAGCGGGTATTTCTCCGCATCAGATAAGTTCGTATTAAGTAAGAACTGTAAAGCAAAACCAGCCTTGCCATAAGACAATCTTTTCTTGTCTATTTCTTCTTCATTGAAACGTGCGGGGTCTGTTGGATAACCAGCATATGCGTCAGGGTTTTCATCGTACTTATTCGCAATACAAGGTGCTAGTCTATCTCCAAAAACATCATGGATATAGTCTTTACGCTGTTTCTTATCTTCAGGATAGATAATAGGATAAATTATACAACCATAGCCACGTTTTTGAAGTTCATTATATAATGACATTTCATTTTGAGGTGTACCAAGATAAACTATCTGACCACCGGGCTTTAAAATTGCATCAAACTCTTTTACAGCTTCAGAAAGTTTATCTCGTTGGGCTTGTGTCCCCGAGTTATTCGGAACCTCTACGTCATCAGCTAAAAGATAGTCTGCACGGGAACCAGTAATCTGCCCTGTAATACCAACGGATTTAACCGACGGAGAAATGTCAGGTGGTATCCCTGCGACATCAAAAGCATTTTGGGTATTTCTTCCTTCGTCGTTTGGACGTAAATCCTGAAGGAAATATAACGTCATAAAGATACGCCTGATAAAGTTAGCGTTACCATCTGCCCTATCTTTAGATGCAGAAATAATTAAAATTTTCTTTGTTGGTTCTCTCCACAAAAGCCACACACAGAAAGCACAAGCAATAAAAGATTTTGCAACACCACGGAATCCTTCAAGGATAAATCGGTCACTTGGAGGGTTCTGTAAGGTATTTGCTATGTCATATTGGATCGGCGTAGGGTTAGGTAAGCCTATTTCTCTCCAAACGATGAACAGGAAGACCCTAAAGTCCTCCTGTGCCCGTTCCTGCTGTTCTTTACTCCAATTCAATGTCAGTGTTCACCATCAAACATAGGAATTTCATTTTCAGCAACTTTTTGTAATTCAGACATACCCGGTGTCTCAGCAGTGGTCACCTGCTTATTTTGTTGAAGGAACTTTCGTACCTTTTCCAAAAATGCGGGGTTCTTTTTCATTTCAGGGTCAGCCAACCCATCTTTTAAAGCCTGTACTTCAAGAATAGCTATTTCATCTAAGATCTCTTTGTGGAATTTTAGTCAATCCTATCACCACCTAGCGGCGTATCCACGGACATCAACATGGACACCCCAAGTGTACCATCCAATACCGTCTGCGCCACATTTTTCTGCTACCTGTGCCAGTTCATCCACAGTCATCCCTTCCGGCAACTGTACGTCAGCCGCCGTACCAAAAACGTGCTGAGAGTTTGATACACCACCTACTTCAGCATTATGTGCAGGGCACCGATAGGCACAAGAGAGCACTAAAGGTTTACCAATATATTGTCGCATATGCTCTAAGACCTGCACGAGTTTAGGGTTAACTCCGGCACCATTATCCATACCGCCACAACCACACTTGCAGGCAAACTCAGAGCTATCAAAGTGTTCCGAAAGTTTCATAGGTATTATTCACTCCTTTTAAATGTTTTATAGATTGTACAAACAATTTGCACTAAAATGTACAGAATGGTCATAACATAGACCATGTCAGACAAAGGCACCCCAAGTACGGAGAGTGTAGATACTCCGACCGGAGGTGCTATTTTTAATACTTCATCGTGAAGATTGTCGTTATTCATTTGTCACTCCTTTAGATGTCACCACCATATTCTATGATTACCCAGCCGTTGTTACCAGAACTACCAGATCCGCCACCACCGTTAATCTCATTGCTGGCTTTTCCTCCAACACCACCTATGCCACCTGAACCATAACTAATTCCAGCACTACCATCACCATTTTTGATGCCTCCTCCTTTACCTCCACCGCCACCGATTGCTGTTATTCCTAATGCTGACGACGTTTCTCCATTATTACCATCACTTGCAGTGTTAAATGTACCATTAACTCCGGCACCACCTGTACCACCTGCACCAACATGAATGCTATAAGGTTTTGCAGATATAACGGCTTGTGTATTCACAATTAAATTGCCCCTACCGCCAGCACCTCCTGAATAAGCACCACTTGCGCCACCCCCACCCCCCCACCACCACCAGCACCTGCAACAGTACTTTTTGCAGTAGTAACCCCCACGGGGAAAGTAACTGTATATGTCCCCGGAGTCCTATATTCAATCTTGTTATAAGGTGGTTTTGCCTGACTCAAAAATCGCATAAGTATTCGTACCTTTTTTTTGACTCTGCCTTGTGTACAAAAGGCATCAGATGTCCCCCCCCCCAGCTTTGCATATGCTTTTGTGTTAGAAGCAGTAACCGTAACATATTCGCCGCCTACTTCTTCTGTGGTACTATAGAGATTGCATGGAACGGCGGCTTCACCGTTGCGTTTGACATAAAGTTTCGCATTTAATAATGCCATTTATTCCATCACCACCCCTAAATCCACATCTGAACAATCTGTGTCAAAAGAAATAGCTTGTACCGACGGAATATCAGTACAAGCCTTTATTTTTACTTTTAGTTTCCTATATTGAAAATGTAGTTCCTCTGAGCGTGTTGCCGCTAAACTATTGATTGCTTCAAAATCAGCAACGGTAACTTCTGTAATACTTTCATCAGCACAAGTCCAAAGCCTAGAAGCAACCCCTGTATTTTCAAGGTCTTCCTTTGCGATACGCATACGTTCACGTGCTTTATCATCGTAATCGAAAAGTTTATCTTTATACTCAATAACAGCTACTTCTCTTAGGTCTCTTTCCGCTTTCATTTGTGCTTCTTTATGAGCCTTTTCGGACTCTAAAGTTGGTTCAGTATCAGGAGGTTTCACCCATACGATACCTACACCTTCTTTATACTCTTGGATATAACCAACTTCACAATCAATATTAGTAACATCAATCCAATATGTCTTTGGGTCAAATATTGTTGCTAAATCTGCTTTCTCCAAGTCAGTCTCAAAGATATAAATTATTTTGCCATATAAAGGCTGTGCGAACCTATTTTTTGCCATTAAATATCACCTCCGTATTCTATGATTACCCAGCCTGGGGAACCGGGCGAACCTGGATATACTCTATACTTAGAAAACCCTGTTTTTTCAACTATACCCCCAGCTCCACCAGCTCCCCCGGCTCCATATGATGCGCCGTTATTCCCATTGGTAGTAGAGGTAGAAGAAGACGTAGACGCAAGCCCTCCTTTACCACCTGCACCACCTATAGTCGAAAGATAATTTTGTATAGAACTTGTAGCACCATTATTCCCATCTTTCGCTTTTATAGAACCATTAGAAGAAGAAGTTTCAGCGGCGGCTTCACCACCTGCTCCACCTGCTCCCACTATAATAGTTAGAACAGAGCCCGGTGTTACATTTATAGTCTTTGTCTCTATTGCTCCATTACCACCATTACCACCTGTAGCTGTAGCCATATTATTATACTCCCTTCTATTTAATTACCAGTTGTAGTACGATAAGAAGCGGCTCCACCCCCTCCACCACCTCCTCCAGCGGAGTGTATGATCATCGTAAAAACATTATTAGGAACTGTGAATGTGTAAGTCCCCGGCGTTCTGTACTCAATCTTCTTATAAGGCGGTTTTCCACTTGACATAATAGCCTTAGTCGCTGTGGTTCCCGCTTCGATAATCGAACCTTTAGTTGCTCGGCTGTCTACAGTATTACCAACGGCAATATAACAGTGGATATTATCAATTTTATTTTCGATATATTCTGTACCCGCTTCTGTTGTAGTAGAGTAGGCTTTAGCAGTTTGCTCTATAGCATCTTGTTTGAAATGTAATTTCTTTATTAATTCAGCCATAACATCACCCTATCCAAAATTCAGCACCATTAGGTAACACCAAGTGTCCCTCTGAATTAAAACGTGCTAACTCCAACCATGCGCCCCATGCACCTGCATAATATAATCTGTAAAAAGTTCGATTGTCGAAGGGATAATGTGTTATAACTTGTCTTACATTAATATCATTCGCCATATCTACATGAAGAAAGAAAGCAGTTTTCAGAGGTACATTAGTTATAGTAGCCGCTTCAGCATCAGTAGGACTGTGATAGTCCCCTGCCTCTAAATAAGTATCAAGATTACTGTTCGCAGGGGATATAAACACTGTCAGGCAACTGATTCTTAGGAACTTTGCCCTCCACCAAGTCCGCTTTATTCGCAAGCATTTCATCACTCTTTGCTTTATCGTAATAATTAGACATATCTACTTTATTGGCGTTTTGTGCGGCTCTATCGGCTTCCTTTTTAGCTCTGTCCGCTTCTTTTGTAGCTGTAGTAGCTGAAGTGTCTGCGCTCTCTTTCAAAGAGTTTACTTCTTCTGTTTTTTCTGTGACAAAGCTTTTAAAAGTATCTTTCAACTGAGTAAGGTATGTCTCTGTTGAGGCTTTAAGGTTATTAATAGCTTCTATGACTTTATTTTTGATGTCTGTAATTTCAGTAATAGCTGAGTTCTTAACTTTTATCATTTCTGAAATAAAGCCTGTTTTGACATCTTCAACGTACTGTTTAGTTACAGCATCTTGCGGCTCCACAGGGTCGCCCACATTGATAATCCTATGAAACCTAGCGTTCCAACCGATAGTCCCTTCCATAACGATACTATTGGTCTTTGTCCAGTCCTGCTGTTCCTCTAAGATATGAAGCTGTTGGACTTGATTAATTGTCATATCAGATGCTTTAAGGACACTCGCATCTGCCCAAGATACCAAACGATCAGTTGTTGTTTCCCTATAGATCACAACATGGGAACCACTTATAGGAGCCACAGTAAACTCTATTTGACGATTGATTATGACATAATCTTCACCATAGGTTAACACTATATCATCTACATTTGTTTTAACAAAAGAAGTACGCAAATAGTCAAAAGGGATATCAAAAAGTTTCTGTGAACCCGTACCTGTGTAGGTAATAGATGTCTTTAATTCCGTTGCTATATGTATCATTTCCTTTCTTTTAATGATATAATAAAGACACACCACAAGTGACCTGAAAGGAGACTCATGGCATGTCTGATAGATTAATTTTTAATGTTGTTGTTACTCTTTTAATAATAGTCTGTTCGATACCCGTTGTCATAGATAATTCCAGTGAAACACCTATGTTTATACATATTGGGTTCCCTGTTTTTATATTAGTCACCTTTTGGTTTTTAATGTATTCCCGCAAGAAAAACATTAGCGTTCGGCAAGATGTAATTCGTCAAACATTTCTTCCCTCAACTTCATAATCAAAAGATTATTCTGACCCGGGAACAACGAGAGAGCTTCTTTCAGTTGTCTTTGGGTCATTTCTTTTTCCTGAAAAGGAAGTAACGCTGTTTTACCAATATCAAGAGCTGTATCGACAGCAGGTAGCTGAGTAATTAAACCACCAATACTACCTTTTGGGTCTTCTAGGATATTCTTATTTGTTTGCTTTCTGTTTACAGTAGTACGTAATGTAGGCATACCCAAAGGACTCAAACCGGTTGCTTCCAGTAAATCATTAGGAGTAGATAACAACGAACCACCTATAGGGCTACGCAAAAGCCCTGCTATGGCTAACTTATTGTTTAAATATTTATCTAAGTATTCCTTACGTTTGTACTCATTGTCTCCAAACATTGCCCACCCTCGCATATAAGCAACAGTAGCAACTGCGGCGGCATTAGTTGCAACACCAAAAATAGTAGACATCACGTCATCCAGTTCGTGATTAAACACTGCTCTTAATGTCTGACTATGGGTTGCTCTCATGGTAAAGTCTTTGAACTGAAAGAACACTCTCCAAAATGGTGAGCTTTCTTTTAGGAGGTTTGTAGTACCTATGGTCTCCTGCGTGATACACCTTTGCGCCTGATAATCAACCAAAGTTCTCAGTTTAGCTAAAGCAGTAGCGTTATTACGTGCGAGACCTGCTAAGTCCATATCGGTTATAACACCATTCTTATCACGCTTCATATAGGTTCTTAAAGTTTCCTTAAAGGCTTCTACATCTTTAATTCCAGCCGCTTCTAATTTTTTCATACTGAAGGGGTTCCGCCATTTAGAAAATTCTTTACCATTACACCACATAGCAACGTCGATCAGTGTATGTTTTCGAGCACTTTCAATCATAAAGTTTGTTAGTTTTTGAAGACCATTTATAGATGATACAGCGGAAGCACCAGTATTTACTACACCAGCAACTGCATCCAACCCTGAAGCTATTTTACTTCCTGTATTATCAACACGACTAAACATATCTGATGATGTCGCTCTAGCATTGTGCCAAAGATATTGATAAGTATTCTCACCAAAAAGGAAGTGTTGAGCTTCATTGGTTATGTCGTCAATCTTCTCACCATATCGCATTTCACGAATAGTTTTACCAAAGATAGGTATTAAATCCAATGCCGCATCAGCCCCCGCATAAGCCATAGTTCCTGATATTTCAGATAACTGGTTGATACCCATATTGGCACCATTACGAGCATAGGACATAGTAGACAACATACGGGTAAAGGCATCAAAATAAGTCTTTGGTTCCTGCTGACTTGAAATACCTCTTAACCTGTCTATAGTAAAATCAAAAGCCTTTAAGTCCTCATACATAGCCGACCTAGAGATTTTCTTATTATTTACTGCGGACTGTAGTTCGTTCTCAATCTGTTTGCGGAGGTTCACAATATTATCTACAACATTTTCTTCAAACCCATATGCGTTGACATTTTGTCGCACCTTGTTACTAAATAAATTGTGGAGAGATATTTCCCCAGCAGTTCTATTAAGCAAGAAAGGAACAGTACTGTCAAAATCATAGGAACGCATGGCTTCATCAAAAGAAAAGTCCATACCCCAAGGGTCTTTCAAAGTAGTTGAAGTATCCATAGGAAACCTATGTTGCAGGAAGTCAAGCTGACCTACTTCGTTTGAACGGATGTTTCCGACTGTCATCGAAGACGTATTCTTATCGACAACCCCAGTAGCCCACGCTTTAGCTTCTTTCTCAACCTCTGCTTCTACCATTTCTTCAGAAACTATAACCCGCTCCGGAGCTTTCTTTATGGAACCATCTTTAACACCCTGTTCAATTTTAGCTCTCCATTCTTTCTCTAACCTTTCTTCTAATCGCTGTTTGATAACATTACGTTTAGCCGCCTGTTTTCCGTATTTTGTCAGAAACTCTATAGCTTTTTCGTCATTATCAAACATAGACACGAAATGCGCTCTTTTATCATCGTCAATAAAACGCCAAAATTCGTCGTCTATTGTTTTCCATTCATCAGGCAGAATAGGTTTTCCTTCACCAAAAATTTTGTGACAATTCTTCAGTAAATCAATTTGTGCATCCCTGAGTTCTTTAAGGGCTTTGGCACCTTTCATAACTTCAGGAGACCATGTTTTACCTACATATCCTGCCTTATTGTTGCCATACAGGAAATTATAACATTGAATACATTCTTCATTATATTGTTGTTTCAAAGCATTACTAAAGCGTCCACGTTGTCCTGTACGGGCTACTAAGGCTTCTTGACGTACCTTCATGTAGTTATTGTACGGCTCATTCAGTCTGCCGATTAAGGTTCGTTTCTGAGACTCTGTTGTGACAAAATCTAACGCTTTATTCATATAAGGGTTGTCTAAAGAACGTCCAATAAACTTTTGGAGAGTTTTAGATGCAGAGGTAGCCGCTAAAGTGTATGGAGTCGCAAAGAGTTTCCAACGTGCAAGCATCTTTCCGAGACCACCTATTTCTCCTGTTACTAACTCGTTGACTTCATCCAATTTCTGAGGGTTAAGTATACTTGTCTCAGAAAAACGGAAGTTATGATAAACAGAAGTGCCATCCGGTAAAGTCCGATAACCCTGTGAGGTTGCTTTGTGAGAACTTGCTGAACGTGTTATAAGGTCAATAAAATCCCCCTCAGTCATACGCCCTTTAACACCTAAAGTATTCATTCCCTTGTCGAGCTTCTTTTTTATATCTCTTATAAGTGGATTATTAGATTTTGCTTCTTCCACAAAATATCCCAAAACTTCTTCGGGGTCTTCTTTATTGACGGCTCTTTTCATTGCCCTTTTTAATGCCGGTGAGGGGTTGTTTCTCATACGAAACTTAAGGTCTGCATATACTTGTTTTAAATCATGTTCGCTAAGAATATGCTTTAGACCATGTGCGCCTTTTTCATGCAAGATGGTTTTCAATAGATCGTCTGTATCTTTCAGATTATCCTTAACTAAAACGGAAATACCTGTAGCGTCATCAAAGATACCTTTAACACCATCGGGTGCGTCTTCTCCTAAATCACGTAAAACACGTTTAGCATCTTCTTTACTAAGGATATAAACACCATTTTCAGGAGTAGCTACACTAACACCTTTAGCAAATGCAGGGTCATGTAGTTTTTCCAGACGTACCTTTAAGTCATCCATATGTTGCACAACGGAAGATGGTTTTTTCCCTTTCATCACATCCTGAGCGTGTGCCTGAGCATTTATATAAGAAGCTTGTGCATCTTCTACATATTTTAAGCCTTTACGTAAACCTATACCCGCCATATCGAATACAGCGGGAACTGCACCACCAGCAATAGCACTTAGAAATGCCGCCGCTTTGTAGTCCTGCTCATATCCTGTGACCGCTTGCGTAATTCCTCGTTCCGGTAGACTTATTGCTGTATTCGCCGCCGCTAATTTTAGATAACGGGATAATGTACCAACCTTGCCCGTAGTACCTAAAAGCGGTATATAGTTCAGAGGGTCTACAGCAAGACCTAATACAGTTCCAAAAGTATCAAACCCTATAGACGACCTGTCAATTCTTTTACGACGTTCTAAATCCTCTTTTTTCATGCGGGTAAGTTTAGCAAGCTGTGTGGCACTACGAGCATTTTGAGCGACCCATAAAGTCGCCGAATAGTCTCCACCAAGTTCCTTTTGAACAGCGTCTATGTCCTCCTGAGTCAAAGTAAACGTATCATCGTCAGGAGCATCTTTAAGAGTCCCTGCTGTTCTAAAAGCTCCCCATATCGCAGAGTCATAAACAGAGTCATAAAATTTGTCCTCAAAGGTAGCATCAGGTACAACTTCCTGTTCAACTATAGGTTTTTGAGGATCAACACTCTCTTTAGCATAGGAACTTAATTCAAGTATACTGTCTTGTCCTGCAAAATGCTTCATTCCTGCCGCATAGTTTTCTACGGTATCCCCGTAGTATCCGCCACGTTTTAAAGCATTTGCATATTGGTCTATTGTGGTAGCTTCATAGATACCGTCTTCTGCATACTTGGAAAGATAATTACCGTAGTATTCAGCGAACTCGTCCGGGCTACCAAAATCCATATAATAATTACTACCGTCAGGTTGGTCTAAACCATTAGGAGCAACCTGTGTTACTCCTCCAAAATTGTTGTGCTTTAAAGCTAATTCACTTTTAAATCCGCCTGTCTCATGTGCCATCTGTGCATAAATAAACGTAGCAGGTATTTTTCTGCCATTACGCTCTGTATGCTGTGAGACAAGTTCTGCTAAATCTCGGCTATTCATATTTTCCCTTTCTTTATTTAATCATTCAGATACCTATTTGCATCAAGCCCCGCATCACGTATTATCTTAGCTGTTGGGTCAGTCTCGTAATACTCTGAGTCATCCAACGGGATATTATAGACATCTTCAAGTCTTACCCGCTGTGCTTCCGGTAGAGACTGAAGGTATTTGCTAACATCCTCAGTAAAACCTGCTAACGGCTGAGAATACACGGTCTTCCCATGATATTCAGCTTTAAGCACACCATTTGCGTGATAGTAATGAACATTTTCTTCGTCACCATCAACAGCCAACTCTTTCTTCTTATTTTCAAGGTACGCTAAAGCAACCGTTTCTTGATTGCTACTTTGGATATTCATAATGAAATTCTTAGGAATAGCGACACCATCATAATTAAAGAAAGCAGATGCGACTTGTTGTTTAGCCAGTGAGATCGCCTTAGTCTCGTCCATTCCCGACAATAAAAATCCATCTAACGTAGTATGAAACATTGAGTTTAAGGAATAGTTAGTTGTCAGGTTTGCTGTCCCGGTCTCACCATAGCCGCCTAAAGTGTTTAGCTCAGGGATAGTCATAACCGTTTCATAGGCATCTTTTAGTCTCTTTTGGTGCTTTTCTTTTAAAGTAATGTCACCATTAAAGGTATCTCTGCGTTCTGCATACTTAGCAACACCTTCTTCTAAACCATTAGCATCTATTAGTTGGCTAAGTATCAATATATCTTTACTTTCAGTCCCAAAAGTCGCTGAGAAAAGACCGGGATCAACTTTATACATAGTCACAATATTATCCAGCTCTTGCGGCAATATTTTGTTTCCTTCTTCGTCAACCTCTAAAGAATTTGCATTCAAAAGAGCCAAACCCCTGTCCATTTGTTTCGTAATGGCTTTTGTGAATTTCTCAGCTACAGGAGGAAATGAAAGTAGCTGAAGGTTAGCTTTACTTCCCTCAACAGCTCCTAAAGTTTTGATATTGTCATAGAACTTCTGTTGTGACCAATCAATAACTTCCCGTTCTGTAAAATTATATTGTTTTCCGTTACACTCATAAATATTTGTTGTTGACAGTCGTCCATTTATATCTAAAGTTTTTCCGCTGTTAAAAGCCTGAAATTTATCTTCAAGCGCATTCGTAGCCGCTCTACTTTTATAAGCGTCTTCTTGGGCTTTTTGATACGCCTTTCGTTCTTTTTCTTCACGTATCTGCGCCGCTTTGACCATTCCTTCAAGCCGTGGTGCTATCGCTTTGTAAAAAGTCGGGTCAGACTTTTGTAGTTTTTCAAAATAATCAGGAATTTCAGATGAAGTTAAAGACTCAGCACCTTTTAGAAACTCCCTAGTCTTTTGTTCAAACATAGCACTATTAGCTCTATTTGCAAGAACATTATAATAGCCCATAGGGTTTAAGTCTTTGACACGTACTTCTTGACCAGTAGTGTCATCGAAGTATAAAACAGTTTCCCCATAAGCAGTTATTTGTGAAGGACTACCATTTAGTGCTAAAGATTTCAGTATACCTTCAGAAAGCTTCAGACGGACATTAAGGCTAACACCTGTCAACATTTCGTCTTCTTGAAGTTTCTGTAAGTCACGTGCTACATCTACATCTGCCCTGCCATAAGAATTTGTTATAATGTCGTCTGCTTTAGAACTCAACGCCGCATTACGTTTTTCTTCTAAGTCATTTTGACGACGCTTACGATACTTGGCATCCTGCTCTAATAAATCAATAGGACGACTACTAAAAAACCCTTTATTAAAGGCGGTACTATTCGTAAAAGTAATACCGTCTTCTTTTAGACGACTATTCATGTAGTCCTCAAAGGTCTTAGCATTTTCCTGTGAGTCCTTTGCTAACGGTTGATTAGGAGCTACGCTTTGGTCATATTCATTCTTATACAATGTATTCAAATGTTGACCACGCAGTTCATCAATACGAGCGGCGGCATATGGATTGTCAGCAAGATCAAACTTTTCTGACCTTGCTAATATATCCAAAGTGCTTAACTTCTGTTTATCTTCTTCTGAAGTAAGGGCAAAAATGCGGTCAGCTTCAGCATTACCAAGTTTTTCTCTCCGGGCATCTTTAGCAACTTGGGCTTCTAAAATAGCACCGCCAAGTAACCCCAAAGAGTTTGCTAAATTCATAGCCCCTGAAGTGTCCCTTAAACCAAGACCAGCACCCACAGACACACCTTGCAACCTTTTTCCATAGACACCTTCCGGTTGTTTGGCAAATTGTCGCTGAGTTCCTATCGCATTACCGATTAAATTAGCTATAGTTTAGATCTCCTTTCATCTTTTTACTTTTGCGCCACCTGTCCACCAATCCCACTCGAGACCTTTTGAAAGAACTTCATTCTTTCTATTTAAGGCACCTGTAGTATTACCAACGACCGTAGCGGTGGCTCCTAGGATATTACTGAGTGCAGACGGCATCTTAGAGCTGATTCATTAAGGTTATCAATGTAACTTTTTGTGCTCCTTAAGGTCGCTTCTTTGTTTAAATCAATTTCATTTGATTTACGACTGTAGTTATCTTTAGCCGACCCTACAGCCCTTGCTGTATCACCTTCAACATTACGAACGAGCAGATTAGCTGTTCTGCCACTCATATTTTCGTTTACAGCCGCTTTGACACCACTATTCAACTGCAAGGCGTTTTGACGTATCTTCATAATGTCAGCTACAGTTTGGTCAAAAGCATCTGTACGCTCTGCTTCGTAGTTTTGAAAAGCAAAGTTCATTTCTGTAACAGCGGCTTTTGCTTGGGCATCTAATTGAGCCTGATAAGCCTTTGCCTGCTCATGTTGACCAAAAAGACTACCTCCTATCTGTAGTGTTGATGCTAAAGCAGTTCCAAAATCACACATTGTCGCTCTCCTTCCTGCCTTCAAACATAAAGGCTATATGTGTTTCCGTTTCTGTCTCTTTTATGAATTTCGCTCCCATCCATTCAAGCCATTTCACATGAAGCTTATTCTTTTTATAGACAGCATTATAGAGATAGGGAACACCTTTTAGGACTTCTTTAAGAAGTGCTTTAGTGTATCTGAGAAACTGTATTTTATTATTCTCTACTCGTGTAGTACAAAGCATCCACACAATATTATCTTCGCAACCACCCAAAGCGTACACTTCGTTAGTTTCATTATCAACAAGGCAAAGACAACCACTTTTAAGCAACGAACTTATAGGGAGGTCTTTAAAAGGCTTTCCTTCTCCGACCTCCACTTCCTCTAAGTCTTCCGGGCGTATATGCGCCATAAAATCCATTAAGTACCCTATCGTGAGTATCTTTATCGTCATCAATACTGGCGAGTTCTCCTATAGTAATCTCCAATCCAACCTGCGCCTACAAAAGCTAATGGATTGGGTTCTTCACTCTCTATATAAATCCGGCAATTAGTATTCAAGCTATGTATAGGCACTTTAAATTGTCCGGTATGAAAAGGTAATTTATTTAGAATATTAGAAGACGTTCCAAGTATGCGTGCCGTGTTCTCATAGGTATAAGTATTCTTGTCAAAATGTTCTACAAGGATTTTAAAATAACCTGACTCGCTGTAGTTTACCCAAAAATACTTTATTTGAAGTCTACCTTCCGTAATTGCCTGAGTTCTTCCTTCATCTGTCTTTTTAAGCATCAAAGTAGACATGACAGCCCTAAAAAGATAATCCAACCCTACAATAATACTCTGTTCCTCATAGTTTCCTATTAGTTTTACTATATTACCTTCAGACAGCACATAAGTACCGTCAGTGGTCACAACACTGTACTGGTGGTCTTCCTGATATGTTTCTCCATAGATGTCGGCAATGTTCAATGTTGTTTCATCGTTTAGATCACTATATGAACCTTTTGGTACATCATAAACCAGTTTTCTGTCTAAAAAGACCCTATAAGGTTCGTCTTCAAAGTCTGTCGTGTTGAAACTAAAGGACATTTTTTCGAGACATAATACTCCATTACGCTCAACAACAATGTAGAGGTAAGAGTCAATAAATTCCGCTCCATATACTTTATTCTGAAAGTCCCATACAGACCATGCGGCTTGCTGACGAACTGAGTCCACAAAAAGATATTTATAAATATATACCTTATTTTCTGCACCTTCAGTCAAAAACAAAATAAGGTTTTCAACAGTTGACGGAATTAATTTGTAGACTCCATTAGGTATATAGTTTGGGATATGACTGGTAATGTCCTGAGCATCCTTGCGGTCTGTATTATCTGCCGCTGTGAAAAATTCTCTTACTGTCGTATACTCGCTACGCTCTGCCGGGAAATAAAGATTACGACCAGCACAAGCAGGTTTCGCTTTTACAGAGTTACCAAAGCGTGTAACAGGAGGTGGAATATTAGCGTCCTTAGGGTTTAAAACACCGTCACATCTGAGAATAAACTGTGCGTCATCACTAAATAAGACAAGAGTTTCATCATAAGGAACGGCGTGTAAAAGTGTCGCTATTTTATTGTCGCTTACCGCTAGATCAATGGGGTCTGTGTCCTGTACTTCTAAGGCAGATGTCATCCAAAAATTGAAAAAGTCCGCACTACGAGTTAGTATTACGTTTTCACCTGCAATAACGCCTAAACGATTACGATAAAAGAAAATATCGTTTATATGCTGGTCAATGAAAGAAGGTTGTGGGTTTGAGTCGTCGTCCCCTATCTCTCTTTTGACCACTCAGCTTTCTTCATTGTGAATGTTCCATTACTGTTACGGACTAAAATATGGGGCATAGAGGTTAATTCATATCCGCTTAAAATACCGGGTCTAGCACATTCTTTCCATATTTTTTCTGTATCATCATATCTGATATAGTAGTCATCAGTTGTACTTCCTGCTTCACCTGCAACTTTTACAATAAAACCATCAGGAGCACTAGCTGGTAACATAGAAAATTTTTGGACTGATTTAAGAATACCAAAAGCGGCTTGATTATTATATCCGTCGTAAACATCAACTGTTTCTATTGCATTTACATTCGAGGTCACAGTTACTTCCTCTGAAATCATTCCCCATTCTAAAATGTAATCAATATCTGTATAGTCTTCTGTATCCTCTACAATTCTCTCTGTAACCTTCCACCAACGGCTACGACAGCCCTCAATTTCATTTTTGAGGTTTTGATTATTGTGTGCAATAACATCACCCAACCTTTTTAGGTTATGTGCATAAACTGTAATAGTCGTACCGCTCACTGCGATATTAGTTCCGTTTACCTCACGATATAGTGCTTTTATACCACGAAAACGGTCAACCTGTTCTGCAACAGAGTTCACTGTGATATGCTGTATAGTATTAGTAACACTCCCCGTATTACTTTTATAAAGATACAACCAACTTGAACCTTGCTGTATCCCATAACCCTTAGCACTTACCTGTGTTGCCAACTGACTGACTATATAATCTGTAGCAATTTGAGTTGTATGGGATTTATCTGAGCCATCAGGAGTAGTAAAAGAAGCCACAGTAGATCCATTTATGTTTACTTTATATGTCCGTCCATATTGACCACTTTTAATATTTATTAAGGCACCCTGAGTATCCCATTTATCCCCAGTTGTTTCATCAGACATTCTTGTTTTAACCATTCGGTTCGCTATAAAAGTGTAGTCAGCTATTGTTTGGCACCTTAAATTCCTACGTGGGTTACCTGTAATAATGTAATCCTTTGCCGAAGCTTCAAATTCAACTGTTTTTTGATTACCTTCAAGGTCAAAAACAAGAACATCATCACCTGTAAAAATCACTATGTATTTCTCAGTATCATCACGATTTATAAAGTGCACTAAAGGTTTTCGTTTTAAATTCAAAGAACTTATGAGCTTTGCAACATTTAATGTCGGAGGGCGTTTCTGAAGACCTGCGGCTTCACTTGAAAAACCATTGAGCTGTTCCTCGAGTTGCTCCGGGTGTCTCAAAAGTGGCGGTTGCTGACTGATGCCTGAGACAAGGTTTTTTATATCTTGATTAATCAGAGTCATCTATCTTTTCCTCAATTCGCTTACAGACGTGTTGTCAAGCATATTATAAGTATTATTGTCTAACTCATACTCTTGAAGACGCATCCATGCTTCTTGTACTGTGGACTGCGTAATATTTGTTAGATCGCTGGAACCCATAGCACGGGTCTGAAAGCTAAATGAAGCTTTAGCTATAATGTAAGACCGCATCGGTTCCGGCATTTCCTCAAAGGGCACCAATAGGATAACTTCCGCTGAAATAGGACTATTAAATGTCGTATCACCTGTTGACAGGTCTTTGATATACTCACCGTTTTTAATAAGTTTCTCTCCGTTATTACCTTTTAGGTAGAGGTAGTTATCAGCCCATTTGATGCGTTTTGTATAAGTGTCAGGGTTCAATGTGTGTTCACTAATAATATTGAATGACCAACCTCTAGCTTGTTCCTGACGATTAATTGCTCTGAGAATACGCAGGGCATTTATAGCGTCAATATTTTGTAAATTCTCTAAGGTATTTACAGGCGACTCACCAATAACGCTAAGCATTTCATTTACTGCGTCTAATTCTGTGATAGCTGTTATTTCCAAAGTTATCGTTCACCTTTCTTTCATAATAAGAAAAAATAGGGAAACCCGAAGGTCTCCCTATAGTTTAGAGTTGATTAAGCACCGGGAGCTATCTCGATGACACCCATAAAGGCGGCTTCAGGACGAAGACAACCGTGACCCATAGCATATTTACCTACGATATGGTCAGCTTGGTATTCGATACGACGACCGTGTTCCAAGTTAAAGGACTTCAATACCAAAGTACCTACAGTAGTTCTATGAGCTACCAAGAAAGCGGCTTTGTCTTTGTACTCTGCCGGGAAGATGTGACCAGTACCTTGAATGAGACCTTCAGGTGTACCGTTGTCAGTAGAAGTTACACCACCAATAGTCAGATGGGGACATTCAACAATGTCGATACCAGCAATACGGGTAACCTTTGCGTCAACAATGGATGCTACTGCGCCGAAGTCACGATTGATAGCATCTTTAGAAGCTACCAGTGCATTGACACATACAGGCAACATATAGCATACTCGACCTTCATTCGGGACATAGTTGTTGGACATTGCCGTTTTAGCTTCAAGCAACATAGAGACAATAGCTTTACCCAAAGCTTCAGACTCAGTGGTCAAACCGTTCTCTACAGTACGTTTCAGGATTTTACCTTTACCCAATCCAGGAAGCAACTCTTTGTCTGCTACGACACCCTTAGCGATTTCAGCCAACAAGCCACCATCACGTGCCATAGCGAGTGCTTCGCCAATCTGATAAGAATACTCAGAGCGGACATCATAATGGTTCATAGCTTCGTCAATGTCGGTAATCAAAGTATCGGCAGTCAACAGACCATCAATCTTAATGGATACCTGTGTTTGCTGTTCAGCCTTACGCAGATCATCCAAAGATTTACCCGGAGTCAGGTAGTTTGCAATTTTACGACCAAGTACCGGGAAGTCTGCCGCTTTGCCGTTGGAAATAGTACGTTCCATATGGCGACCAAGAGTCACAGAGAAACGACGATAGGCGGTCATTACCTCACCGCCGAATTGGGTCAAGAACATTTTGAGACGACCAGCGTCAGCGTTGTTAGAATCAAGACCCGGAGAAGAAATTACGAGTGTTTGTGCCAAGTTAATAAATCATCCTTTCAAATTTTAAATGTTTGATAAATAAAGAAAGACACCCATTATAGGTGTCTTAATTTCATAATATTTAGTTGTTAAAGCTGATAAAAGCAGATTTAGATAGTTTAGTGGCGACTTGCTTACGATATACTTCATCGGTACTATAACGTGGGTCTGCCATTGCTTCTGCCATTTCAATCTCATTTGCATAGCCACCGCTAGGAGCACCAATCCCGCCACCTAAAACAGTCGCTTTAGAGGTGCCACGGTTCATTGTCATTTCAGCCTTAGCCCCCGCAATAACCATTTTGATTGCGCTGACATTACCACTGTCAATAAGAGCATTAAAACTATCGACATCTTCTTTGCCTTTTGCTTGGATATAAGCAGTTACCTTTTCGTATTCTGCCTGACCACCTGCATAACGGTAAACAGCATCGACAATCTTATTTTGAGTCGCTTCTACACCTGCAATGTAAGCATTTACAACAGACGCAGGGAAACCAGCTTTTTCTAAGGCGGCATAACTTTCAGCAGAGATAGAGCCGTTAGTATCATACTCGGCGGTCAATGCTTCATAGTTAATCCCCTTATCAGACAGCAAAGTTGTTGCATCTTCAATAGCCTTTGTTTGGTCTTTGATTTCTGTTTCGAGTGCCTTTTCTTCGCTGATTTCAGGGGTGTCTTCTGTTTCCTTTGTGTCACCTTCAGGGGCACCTTCGGGTGACTCGACTACAGCCTCCTGTTCCTCCGATATTTCTGTGTCCTTGACCTCAGTTTCCTCGGTAGTAGTGTTTTCAGGCAGGGTTACTTCTACTGTAGACATTTAATTCCTCCTTTATTATTGTGATTGGGTCGCCGCATCTACCATACCTTTGGTGAGGTTCGGCGTTGCTTGGCTTGCAAGTTGCATAGCCATTTGTTGCTGTTGTTCCTCTTGGAGTTCTTCAGGAGTCTTTATGAGACCCGTAGTGTCAATACCGAGAGACGTAGCCAGCATTAAGACAAGTTTGTCCATTTTCATCATTTGAGCGGCTTCAGGTATAGATGCAATAATGTCTTTAAGCATTATCAGTTTATTTAGATCATGCCCACGCCCTAAGGCTTCTAAACCTGTTGTGATTGCCGGTTCAACTGCTTCTTTTGGTAAGGTCGGAATTTCACCCGCACTTTCTAATTGAACCATTAAGCGTCTTACCAATGGCAGTTGTAGCTCTTGTGAGAGGATGCTGTAAGTTCCCCCGAGTGTGTCTTCAAGCTCCCCAGCTACATAACGGATTTCTTCCGCTGTGACACGCTCTGCGTTCCTTTGAACAGCACTATTTAATAGAAAGATAAAGTTTAGACGTTGTTCAAGCCCATCAATATATGATTTAGTTACAGACATATCGTTGAGTTTATTTGTCTGCAAGGCTTCGATGTCTTCACTTCTGCCCGGTACAAATTCACCGGATTTAGCTTTAGACACCCTACGCACCTGAGTGACACCCATAGGGTTCACGAGGTAAATAATGTGACTTGTGATAGCTGAATAATTTCTTATTGCTTCTGATTGGGCATCAAGGTTCTGTAAGTCTCCTAAATATTCTTCGACAAAACTACGACCATACGACTCTCCATCGACTTTGACCATACGAAGGGCAATCCACGGAGTCTTTTCTTTTGGGAAAAATTGTTCGGAACCGTCAATGACTTGTTCGTCTACTTCCTGATAACTCCGGTATTGGTCACCTTCTAGGTAAACATGAGTGTAAACAGTTATTTTTTTCGTCCATTTCATGTTGTCGCCCATCAGATGCTACAAGGGTCTTTACGTTGTCAGGTAGTGTCGCATAGGCAAGAGTATCAATAGTAACTATCTGAATGACATTTCCTAAAGCATCCCTTTGGACACAGTAGTTTGACAGTCGATAAAGTTTCGCTCCACCTTCAGCAGGAGGTAAAAACAAAAGGCAGTTACCTGCAATAATGAGCTGATTTAGAGCTTCTTTTACTGTCACACGGATTTGTCTTGTTTCGATATAACGAATAACGCACTGCTCAATTCGTAGAAGTGCCTGTTCAACTTCCTGTCGTAGTTCTTCCCTATCTACAAGCTCTGCCTGTATCTTGTCACTGATAGACAATCTAAAGAAAGGGCTATTAGGTGGAAACAACGCTAAGAGTAATTTACTCGACAAATTATTGACACCACGAGCACCAACACTCTGATTAGGTGTTTGGTAACTTGTAGAGTCTGTGTCACTCTCTTTTGGGAAAAGTGCAGGTATCGTCATAGCCGCACAGTCTTCAGCCCGCTTCGTATAAGCGTCACGTACAGACTTTAAGCGTTCATAGAGTTTCTTTGCCGTTTCCCTTTGAGGATCACTAAGGTCGACTGATAGTTTTTTATTATCTATCAGACATCACCGCCTTTAAACATTGACACCAGTTCCAGAACCCGCATTTGAATTAATCATTAGTTTTTTCTTACCAACAGCTTTACGTTTTCGCTTCTGACCTTCAGTATCAATAGTTGTCATATTACCTGTATCAGTCGGTGCGGCAACAGGAGCGGCGGCAGGTGCGGCGGCTTCTTGATAAGTAATTTTTGGTTTTTTACTGCACATCTTGTCTCCTTAAAGTTTTAATAGTTGACAGGGTTATAGCCACCTTTGTCAAGATTGATTTTCAAAGCGTTTCGACCTTTACGCTTATTGAAGGTATCCTCAGTACCACCAAACTGCGGACTATCAGGTTCCTCAGCAGATGTAGAGGGAACTAACTGTGCCGCTGTGGTTTGTACCTGAGGTGTGGAGATTTTCGGTGTTTTAAATAGACACAAGTCTAATCACCCTCCCTTCCTTTACTTAAAACTTCCAGTCTCGTAATGACCTCTTGGACTCCCTTCATGTACCCTATATGTTCATCACTATTGGTTGTTTTTTTATTAGACAATAAATTATCAACACTATAGAGAGACTTTTAGGTAATCTATAAGGTCATTATGGACAAATGGAAGTTTCATTTCGTCATCTAAAAGTATTCTTTAAGACCTCCCTCTGTTATAACTTTTGGTTTGTCTTCGTCTCTTTATGTGACACTTAGCATTTTGTATTTATATGTGACACTTAGGAGTCCAAAGGATAGGTTTCTTTGCTTTGAAGTCATAGTCTTCAGCTCTAAGAATACGAGCTACCCGTGCTTGTATCAAAGCTTCACTTTCAGTCAACCCTTTTTTCTCAAAAGCACTTACAACAGTTCCCCAAGTTGCGGACTGGTCTAACAGTTTCTTGGCTCCAACCGCCCCAAGTCCCGGGCAACCTTTATAGTTGTCCGCAGTATCACCAACCAAGGTTTGATAAAGGTGGTTATAGTCTGCTTCCTCTTGGCTTGTCTCTACGAAAGTATCACTGATTAAGTTATAGAAACTACCGGGAATACTTTTAAAATCTTTATCGCCACTTATGATTACTGACTTAGTGCCTTTAAGGGTAGCCAAGATGCCAATACAGTCGTCAGCTTCAAGGCTTTGTCTCTGATAACAAGTATAATTTTCAGACACCCACTGTTTAACACCTAAGTATCCTAAGGGTTTTCTTTTTCCCATTCGGTTCAATTTATAGGTTGGCAGGATTTTCTTTCTGAAGTTTGTATCATCAGAGAAACACATTATAATCTCATAGTTACCTTCGTAACTGTAATGCCGCAACACTTTTTCAGTAATACGAGCTACAGTATCATCAACGATAGTTTTAGCTTCGTTATGATCACAATGTAATGTTGAAAAATCAGGATACCAAGTTATTTCCCGCTCACACGCTGAGGTCGCCCTGAAGACCACCATATCAGCATCAAAGAGTATCTGCATTGGTTGTTTATTCAATATCAAAAGTCTCCTTCTGTTTTGTCGTGACGTATGCCCTTAAATCTTGGCTCTCTCAGGACACCTTTGGTACTCTCAGCCATAGCGTCAATTTGTACGATTTTACCCACGATCTCGTTATAAAAGAACTCAGACCACCAGCGTTTCCTTTGGTCATCTGTAAGACCTGTACCAACAGTAATTGTTTTATCATCCCGGAATTGACAAACAAGCGCACCTGCCATGCCTTTATATTTTCCAGTACCCTCTTGGAGACTGAGGACTTTTAGGTCATAGCTGATACCCTTCTTAACTTTAAGCATCGTTTCATTTCGTTTACCGGGATAATATCCAGCCTTAGGATCTCTCACAACTACCCCCTCTCCGCCTGCATTCCAAACTCGGGTTGCGGCTTTATCAATATCTGACCACGTATCTGCGTAGTATTGCGGTACAAGGAAGGTGTGATGATAACATTGCCAAAATCCGATACGTTCTAAATCTTTCGAGCGTTCTTCATAAGTACGAATTTCACAAGTCCCAAAAAACTCGTCAAGACTTAAAGCATCATGTACATAGGCTCCAACTTCATAATGCTGGTTCTTTGTATCACGACACCACCCGCTGATTGTCGGCTGAGGTACACCTTTGGCGTATCCTTCAAATATAATTACATCAGTACAGAGTGTCGTGGCAATGTCGTACAGCTCCGGTTTAAGATGTTCAAGGCTTAGATATTCTTCACCTGTACGGCTAAAGATATGGACACTTGTGGTATCACATACGGCAAAACAAAAGACACCATCAAGTTTCTCTGAGTACATCAAGGGAAACTGAGGTGTCTTTTTGTTATTCATTTTTTCACGTGGGAGACAGAGCTGGACAAGATGTGACTTATCACGAGGAAAGTCCGGGTAGTAGTCAAAGAAGGTCTTAGCTGTTTTCTTTTTGGTTGCCATTAGGCTCTCCCTTCGTAAACAAGCCACACCTACAGACACTGTAAGACCTCATATATCTACAAGGACAAATGGAGTCTTCATTACGGACGTTTTGGCAAGGACAATACATCCTCCCATACTTAACTACTTGCCCTAAGAATTTGTCTGATAATGCGTCAAGGCGTTCTTCTGAGCGGACAGAGTAACCATGTTTGTCGGCGATACTTTGGAGTTCTTTTTTATAGTGTGGGGTCAATTTTCACTACCTCCTATAGCATTCTTATCTTTCTTCCAAAGGCTCAAGTTGTATTCTAATTCAGAAGGGATACCTTTCCGTTCTAACTTTTCTATTAGAAAACTTTTTTCAAGATTATCTCTATACATCGAAGGTGGAAACTTCTCTGTATATAGACGTTCCTTTTTATCAAGACCACAAAGTTCACATCTACTGTGTTCATAAATAATTATTTCATCAAAATCATTAGAGAAACGTGTTTTTAAATCTGAAAAGTACATACCCCTTTTTTTATAACTATGGTTACATTTTGGTTTTTCTTTTATTTTGATGTCCCACCACATAGCTTATCTCCTGTAATATCCTTAGTTTTCAAAGTGTATCCACAAGGGCACTGAATGGTAACCTTAGTGGGTTCTACAAGGTTACCTAAGGTCAATAATGGTCTTTCACATTTAGGGCAGGAAATATTGACAATAGTAGGCTTTTTCTTCGCCATATTATTTTTTGACCTCCTGAGTTACCTTGATAATTTTTTCTACGACTTTATCAAGTGCTTTATCAACGGTTTCCCCGGTGACCTGTAGGTTATGAGGGGTCACCTGTTTGGCAATCAGCATTTTGTACATAGTGTCTTTAGAGGGCGCAAGGAATGCTAAAAGGGAAGTTGTAATAAATAATACACCGAAAATGGTAATAGCAATTTTTATGATTTTATTCTCTTTACTTGTTGGTAAATCAGCTTCCATAAGATAGAGTAGGAGAGAGAAACCGAACAAGACTCCCATAAACAATACAAATATAGGGGCTAGTTGTAGCTTTTCCACCAATTCTATCAAATAGAAAATCATAGGGTCAATAATAGGTTCATACATAATTAATTTCCTCCTTAGTAATAAACTCTGACAATCCTTTGCTGTCTGCCAAAGTTGATAGCATCTATATAGTTATCAAAGTAAATATCAATTTTGTCTGTATAACCGCCACCAAAACGGTCTTCAACGGTATAAATGTGTCCGTCGATTTCTACGTGAGTGCCAAAAGGCAGATGATCGGCGGCTATAGTTCGTCCTTGGGTCGCCTTTGTGCCACTTGCGGTTATCCCATCAGCCTTACCACATTCCTCAACGGATGCTGTGTAGGCTGTCAGGGTAACCTCTTGAAAGTAAAAGGAGGCTAAAAGCATACATAAAATTAATGACAATCGCACCACGACCTCCCTATCTTTCCTTCGGTATCCAGTTGCACCCTAAACCCGAAAAAGTCTTGTGCCTGTCTCATGGAGTCCTGAGCTACCTTGACGACAGTTTCAGCAATCTCTTTTGTCCGGCAGGCAACCTGTACTTCATCGTGAACCCACGCCATGTACTGAAAGTCTTTCCCGTGGTCAAGCCCAAGAGCAATAAGATTTTCTTCAAGAAGTAATATCCACTTTTTGCAAATAAGTGCACCCGCCGACTGCAAAAGTAAATTAAGTGCAGAATGGATAGATCGTACATGAAGCGGTCTGCCATCTAGTCCCTTAAGGTACTTTCTACGCCATTTAATGATGTTTCCACGAAGACCTCTCTTTTCTACGAGAGTGTTCTCTATGGCGGCTCTAAGTTGAGCAATAGCTGGTGTCTTCTTCAAAAATTCTTTCTTTAAACGTCTCCCGTCTTTTTCGTCGCCGTGCACAATTCTGCCAATTTTAGCGTCACCCGCACCATACAAAAAAGCATAAATAAATGTCTTGGCTTGATTTCTTTCAGGTAACCCTGCGGCAATCTGATTGGCTGTGTGAATGTCACCATTAAGGATTTCATGGGCATAAGCACCGTTATCATATGGTGCCATAAAGTGTGCTAAACAACGAAGTTCAAGACCACTGGCATCAACACCAGCTTGATACCACCCGTCAGGCACCTTAAATAAACTGCGACATTCTTTCCCATAGGGGCTACCAACAGCCGGTACTTGGGCAACATTCGGGTAAGAATGGGTTGCCCTACCAGTTACAGCACCACAAGGATTGACACGTCCGTGGATACGACCATCTGCCTGAACCATTTTCAGCCACGCCATTTTCCCGTCGCTTACTTGTCCAAGCCTTTTAGAAACCATAAGGTATTCTTCCATAGGCACAGCAAGTGCTCTAAGTGCTTCAGGTGCCTTGGGGTCAGCCTTTATGAACCCAAAAGTAATATCGTCAATCTTCAGTCGAGTATCTTCGTAGAGTTCGTCATTATCAGGCTTATAATTAAAATGTTTTGTAATAACCCATTCAAGTTGCTGTCTGCTGTTTGGGTTAAAGTCTTTATAACGCTGGATAGGTACACCAGCTTTATATCCAAGTTTTTTATTATCTCTTTTCGGTATGAAAACCTTACCGGGGATAGGTGGTACTTCCTTGCGAATTAGAGCATCTAAAATAGCACTTCTTTTTCTCAAATTTTCTTCCAACTCCTGAGCTTTAAAGATATCAAACGGAAAGCCGTTACGCTCCTGCTTTGACATCAACCACTGTGCTTGAAGTTCTAATTCAATAGCACCTTTAGGATAAGTGGTGCTTTCCAATAGCTTGTGAAGCTGTTCTGTTACGATAACGTCCTGAACATTGTAATCTAACATTTCTTCGCTAAACTCAGCCCAAGCGTTCTCTTGCTTACCATAAGTACCCTTAAAGACTCCCAAGCGATAACCCCATGCTTCGAGCTTATGAGAACCCACAAGGTCACCGGGAATTTTGCCAGCTTTCATTAGACCGAAGTCTTTATCTTTAATGTTGCTGTAAATCAAGCGAGCTAAAACAAGAGTGTCTATTATTTGACCACGATATTTTCGGTCAAAAATCACATCAGGAAAAAGTTTCTCTAAGGTCGGAATATCATAGTCAATAATGTTATGTCCACAAATAAAGCCGCCTTGTTGGAGTACTTCAAGGAGTTTTAAGGCTCCCTGATGTACCCCCTCGTGGCGGCGAAATTTAAGGACTTCATCATCCATTTTGATAACCATACAATGACCCTGAGTTACGTCCTGATACAGTCCGTTTGTCTCAATATCAAAGTAAGCAATCATAGATCAGTCTTCTAACTGATATTCAGTTTCCAGATCTTTAATTTCCAGTAAGACTTTAGCCCGAGCTTCAAAGAGGGCTTTTTCCACCTTTTGTAAGTGCTTACGGTCTTTTTCAGCACGATTAAATTCCATGTCGATACATTTGTAGTTTACTTTCTCAAAAAAGAGAGCCATACTTTTATAGATTTTTCTTAACATTGTTTATCAATTCCTTTCATATAGTGCCGTTTTGCGGCTTCTATTTGTCTTCCTTTAGCAAACGACGAGATTGGTTTAAGGTAGCCAATAACCCTTGTTCCGTAATCTAATTCTTTCGAGCCACAAGTATGGCATTTGTCATAGCGGGTTACTGGATCAATCGTCCCACAAGACTTGCAGATAGTACAAAGGACGTTAGTTGTCCAATATGGCACACCAAGCCGACAAGCGATTTCAATAAGTGCTTTAGCCTGCTCTACTGTGGGAAGTTGGTTCAGGGTTTAAATGGCAAGCCGCACCACCATCAAGGTATTGTGAGACTTCCTCAGAGTGATATTTAAGTCTGTCCAAAATAGTCAAAGAATTATCTTCGACCGGAAAGAAATAGCTGTTATAGCAATCACGAGGAACCCATAACCCATCTTCTTTATCCCACTTAGCATTTTTGACACCAAGGTTTTCAGCAGGGACAAACTCGGTATTAAAGCGGATGCCGTAAGTTTCACGAGCCTTTTTATTGTCTTCTTTTATTCCTGCTAGAATAACTCCAAGGTAATCAGTGTAGTCGTTAGTTTCCATACGCTCCCGCATAGTGAACCACTCAAAGCTTTCAAGCGCACCATTTATTCCGATAGTTCCAAACTGCTTATCAAGTGCAATGTAACCTGCCTGATAAGAGGGGAGGATGCCTTTATCAATGTATTCCTGCACAATGCTGTGAAACGCCACTAGGTATTTATGGATACGGGCTACTGTCTTTTTAGGAGTATAGTAGCCGTCTCTCTCACTAATACGTTTTTGCATAATCCTGTTCAGGTTCATTGTAATAACTTGAAAGCTCCCTGTTGATACACCGCCAGCACCCAATGTGTAACTGAAAGTATTGTCTGCCATTTCATTACGCAAGCGGCAACACGAAGACAATGAGTCTGCTGAAGTGCTCTCATAGTGAAAAAAAGCTGTGCCCTTTAGACATTTCTGTTGCCAGCATTTCAGTAAAACTTTGGTCAACTGGAAGATGACTTTCAGGGTCTACAAGATACGCCGCTGTGAGTACCGGGAATGTCAGCAGTTCTTTTCTGCGTTCATTCCTAAACCATTTCATAAAGTATCTTTGCAGAGCTTCTACACTTTTATAATCAGGCGTAGATCCGTCCGGAAAATAAAATTCATCAAACAGAGCCTTGAAGTAGTTAGAGTCAAACACCGAAATGTTCCAAAAGACTGATTGTGCACCACGAGCGGCGGCAGGTTGGTTCATAGCATAAACAACGCCTTGAAGTTCCTGTGCAATTTCTGCTGTATGTGTAGTCAGATAGTTTGCTCCATAGGTCTTTTTAGCAAAGTAATCAAAGTACATAAGAAACTCAACAGTAGCTACAGCTCCTGCAAAATCAGACGCAACCTGATAGACAAGGTTCACAAAAAAGAACCACAGAAAGACTGAAGGTTCTTAGGTGCCTTAGAGGTTCCTCCGAGAGTTTTAGTACCTTCCATCAAGAACGGATAAAGTGTGATGGAAGCACAGTATGGTCGTAAGCTGGTTTCATCGTGGATATAAATTAAATGCTCCTTAATGTCTCGCAAATAGTTATCTGCTACTTCAGCCCCAAACATTTCTAAAAGTTTAGAATACACCCTGTTTCTGTTGACTTGGATATATTCTTGTTTGAATAGCTCTGCTTCTAAAACCGCCAAGGTTTTATTTGTAACATTGGCATTACTATCAACTGCGCTTCCAGTTGCAGGGTTTTCAGCATTGATGAAAGTATTTATAAATTTTTCTTTATCTGATAGATATTCTTTTGAAAGTTCTTTCAACTTTTTCTCCTTTCTTAAGACTTTTGAAAGAGGTATGTAACATCTTTCCATTCTTTACTTTTAAGGTCACGAACGAAAAACTTTTGGTTGGTCTGTGAATTATCAAGACCGCCTTTTTTCCTCAATAAATTCACCTGTTTTTAACCAAGTTAAATTTATATTTTTTCGTAACTCTTTATTGATTGTCGAATTATAAGAGGCACCGCTGTAAAGCCCTACCGGGAGAATTTCAGACAGTCTTTTAATAGCTTCCTGAAGGATAGGTAACGGGATACCGTTCGTTGTACCACCCATTAGAAGAATAGCGTTCGCACCTAAGTTTTTCTGTTCCTGTGCTCTTTTTTGGATAATATCAAAGTCTACCCAAATGTTTTTAGGTAACGGGATACTGAGATATTCAGAATGACACCCGGGGCATTTTCCATGACAGTTACCAATAAGAAACACTACGGTTACTTTATCGGGTATTTCTGTTAAAGAAATAGTCATATCAACAACGGGTAATTTCACTATCTCGTACCTCCATAAGTCTATTAAAGATAAACCAAAAGTTGTTTTGGCTTTCCAGTCTTGGCTTCGATTCAATGAAGTCCAACATTGAGCAAAGTTCAGCAAATTTAAAGGTACTTTTACGTACTCTATTTTTCTTACGTTGCTTATCTTTCTTATTAAAAATCACTTTCTGTATCCTCCTTAAAGTAGTCTGCTTTAGACTCACGTTTTTTAGTAGTTGCTTCCAAGCGGTCTGTCTCTTTGTCATATTTCAAATACCCTGCCAGCCCTGTTTCCCCAGAGTGTCGGTTCTTAAGGACTCTTATTTTTACAAGGTTCTTTTCCTCTAAGTCCTCCGCTTGTTGGTTTCTTTCAAGTGCCCAAACACCGTCAGATAGTTGTGCCAAAGCATGAGATCCACGCAGGTGACTGAGACTGATTGCTCCACCTTCTTCGGCAGGTTGACCATCTACACGTTTCAGATGCGAGATAATCAAAAGACCAACCCCGGTTTCTTCTACAAGAGACCTAAGGTTGGTCATAAGTACATCTGTGGCTTTTCTTTCATTTTCAATATCAAGACCACTAATTGCGATCGTGATATGGTCAAGAATAATAAAGTCACATTTTTCGGCAACCGCAAGATACCGTATCTTCGACATTAAGTTATCACTTTCAAGTGAACCAAAATGCTGATAAAAAACAAAATTGCCGTTACCAAGCGTTTCATTATAGATTTTTTGGTATTCTTCGTCAGAAACAAGATGCCTATTCAGGGCAAGCCGTTTCCCGCTTTGGACTGCCATAAGTCCCTTAGCGGTTCTTTTGATGTTTTCTTCGAGCATCATCATACCAACTTTGAGTTTCAAACCTACACCAAAATGGTGAGCTATTTGTCTCACAAATGTTGTTTTGCCTGTACCCGAACCAGCCGTAATTACGATTAGTTCACCTTTACGGATACCAAGTGTCATTTCCTGAAGGGGGGGTATATTCCACGGAAAAGGGTAACCTTGGTCTTCGTCAGGTTCATCCTTTAAGATTTCCCATAGTTCAGTACCATTAATAATACCGTCAGGCTTGTATGTTTTAGCTTGAAAAATTGCATCTAAGATTGCGTCAGGTCGCCCAGCAATCAAACATTCATTAGGGTCTTTCAGTGGTAGATACGCAAGTTTGAGTTTTCCCGGGGGTAAAATACGACAAACATCGTCTGTCGCTTTGCGCCCCGGTTCGTCCATATCAAACATTACTATGATTTCTTCAAAGTTATTCAACCATTCAAGTTGTTCTTTAAAGACTCTTTTTGCTGACTGACAGCCGTTTGGTATAGATACTACTGGATATTTATTACCACCTACTTGACTGACTGTAAGACAATCTATTTCACCTTCCGTGATTACAAGGCGTTTCCCTTGTGCCCATAAGTGTTGCCCAAAGAAACGGTGAGATAGGTTCCCAAGGACGCTAAAGTGTTTATCAGCGAACCGTAATTTTTGCCCGATAATGTTACCACTGTCATCACAATAGCAGGCAACTTGACAAGGGTCACCGTTGTAGGTAGTTACATAATAACCATACTTACGACAGGTCGTCTGTGTTATCCCCCGTTTACTTAATGCTTCAAAAGTCATATCCTGTGGATGTATGGTGCCTTTTAAAGCCTTTGGATGTTCCTTTGGTGTGTCTCCTGTTCCATTTTGGTGAGTTTCACAGGAAAAACAGAAGGTGTGGTCTGTATAGACTGTGAGAGCGTCACTACTTCCACAGTCCGGGCAAGGTTGATGTGTGAGGACGACCTCACTTTCCATTCTATTCAGTCCTTTCGATTGTTTTTAAATCTTTATATTTTTTCTGCAAGTCTGCAATAAGCCTAGTAAGCACATAGCTTTGACTGTCACTAGGCTTTCCAGTGCTTGTTTGAACGAGGACATAGATTGATACCTCATTATCAGGTAAGTTCCACCCAGCTATGGTTTCTATAGATCTGTCCGTCTCTATGGCACCTTCAGGTGTCAAAAAAAGTGCACGCCTGTATCAAGGGCACCAGTTTGTCGGCATTGTCTGTAGTAATCTTTTAGGTTATTAGTGTTGGTATCCTTAAAAAACAAAACGACACCTAAAGTTTCAGCACGTTCTCGAAGTTTAATCATTTCAATAAAACTCCTTCTAAGCTGTACTTATTGGTGTCTCTAAGCCATTCTTCAGGAATATAACCTTTAGCAAACTTGTAGCCGTATTTCAGGCACCAGTCTGCATAGCTGGTTTTACTGCCTTTATAAAGTTTTGTGGTCGGATTACTGAAGACAAAACGGATTTCTAAATGTGGCATCTGTTCTTTTACAAGCAGGTGCTTCTTTCTGTCCTCTGCTTCAAAAAGCCCTTTACCTTCTATGATGATACCATTCGGTAACACAAAGTCAGGTGTATAGGTGTGATTAGTTGCAGGGATAACATATTTGATTTTATGCTTCTCGTAAGAGGCATCAATACCAGCATTTTTGAGTTGTTCCGCTAATCTATCTTCCAGTCCGCTACGATATGGTGTCTGAGCGAACGCATAACCACCTGTTCTACTGAAAAATTTACGTGTGGCTATTAAAAGTCAGCTCCATTTTCAGTATCTTCATCACCAGTGAAAGGCGACTCAACGGTTTCCGCATCAGCCACAACATATCCGTCTTCTTCAATACCGAAGCCGAAAGCACCTGCATCTTGCTGACCATATTCCTTAAGTTCAATAACCTGTACTGCTTCAAGATAAAGCGTAACCCCTTTCATGGTCTTATTTTTCCAATAGGGGTTAACAGAATAAGCGACACGTACAATAGAACCGGAACCTACTTCCACGTTATCCGGCAACGGTTTACCTTTACTATCATAAATCGGAACCGTTTTCTTAAAGGTTTCCCCTTGTTTATTAGTAAAAGTAGATTTAGTTTTGAATTTGAAATATTCATCACCATCTTTTGTTTCGCCTAAGCCAATATTAGGATTAGCAAAGGATTTGCCTTTGTATTCCGGCATAGATTTTGCTTTCTCTACTTCCCCCATGAGGAACGCTTTGAATTTTTCGGTTTCCTCTGCTTCAAGCATCAATTTGATTGTCAAACCTATTTCTTGTCCTTCGTAGGTTTCAGGTTTCCGCAAGTGCGGGTACATTGCTACACCTTTAGCAGTTGTATAAATTTGTCTTTTTGCCAATATTAGATACTCTCCATTTCTTTTAAAATTTGTTTGATTTCATCCAGTGCATCTTTTTTCATTTGAATTGCCTGTTCGTAAGCTTCATAGGCAGACAGCAGGCGTAAACGTGGATTACTTTTCGCACATACTTCCTCAATGTTATCTTGTTCGGCTGTAGGTAAACTGCAAGTTTCCTCAGAGATAATTTCCAACTCGTACGGATACATAAACCAGCCATTGTCTTCTTCTAAAGTGCCATCACATCTATGTCCATCGAAGCCCTCAAAAGCAACTGCTATTGTGTCATCAGTATCGACATACTTCACTTCACCTATTAAACCTTCAGGTTCATTAGCAATAGCCTTTACTTTCATACCTACTTTAAAATCATGTACTGTTAACATTTTTTATCATCCTCCTTTATTATTTCCCGGTAGAACCAATACCGCCGGAACCACGTTTAGTGTCCTTTAGTTCCTTAACGACCTTAAAAACTACATCTTCGTTCTTTTTGATAAGCATTTGTGCGATACGGTCGCCATGAAACAAACGGCATGGGTAGTCTGCTGTGTTATCAACGATTAAACATAATTCGCCTGTATAATCACTATCAATGATACCAACACCATTACCAAGTCTAAGACGGCTATGTGCACCAACTGAAGACCTTAAGTAAATCTCTGCATGGTAGCCTTTAGGAATACCAAGAGCGTAACCAAGCGGTACAATAGTGCTCTGCCCATGTGGTAAATAATGTTCCCCACAGACAGCAAGGTCATAGCAAGCCGCTTCTTCGGTCTTACTTTCAGGCAAAACTGCATCAGGCTTTAGAACCTTGATGTCGATTGTAAGTGCCTTAGTTTTCTTTGAAGCTGGAGTTGCTGTAATTTCTCTCACCTCCTTTCAGTTAAACAAAAAGTGAGGTCAGAGTTTGTCGACTCTTTCCCCACTATCTGTGACGCTTAGATAAATTCAATTTGAAAATCTTTAGTATCTTTTGGTAGATATACTTTTGCAGGTTTACCACATTTTTGAGCAAGTCTAGCAAGTGCAATTTGAGAACCTGTAATGTAGTCGAATGTGTCATCAGGGCTACAAGATGCAGATGCTTCTATTGTTTTATCGTCTTTAACGAGGGTAAAAATGATTTTATTACCTTCACGATGCCCGTCTAATTTTTCTTCGTTTAGTGTACTTAATCTTTTTAATTCTTCTAGTGCTTCTTTGCATTGTCTTTTTTGAATAGTCATAAAGTGCGTCAAAAAAAGTGCTTCGTCGCACTCCCTTTTAGTAATTTTAGCAATATATCTGATGCTGAGTCTTTTTCATTAAGAATGGTTAATTCTTCACAGCTCCAAAGACGTTGGTCGTCCCATCTAAAGCGTCCTCCACGAGAAAAATTCCATTTCGCTTTATAGCCCAATGGCTTTTCATCCCATTTAACCACAAAGTACTCAGTAAAGACAGTATCTACAGTGCCCTTCCCACACTCTTTTATGGTGAACTCTAAGCCCCTCTTTGATTCCCTCAGGGTCGATACCTTTGAGGGGTTCTAAGCGTGCTGTAATGTAGCCACCAGCGACCATCTAAATATTTATTTTTAGATAGATCTTGTACGCGATAAAACTCTCCATCTTTCTTTCTAATGACTACTACAGCACCACGCTTAATATATGATGCTACATCTTCTTTAACACGGTATTTCTGACCGACGTAAATATCAATTTCTCTCATAATTATTTACCTACCTCTCTCGGGTTAATAGTTTTACCTTCAAGACTCTCAACGAGCCATTTTGCGTAGTCTTGTATTTTCTTAGCTTCCTTAAGCTCTCCTTCGCCATCCTTACGTCCTATACGACACGTATATTTGATGATATTACCACGCAGGTAACCACGAAATGCTTCGGGTGTCATATTGGCTTGCATGGTTTCTATTGGTTGATGTAAGGTGTCGTAGTGTGCGTTGCTAACTTGTGCGTAAGCATTAAGACTGCATAAGTTAATAAACCTCCAATCATCCTGAGGATACCTTCTTTCTCTTTTTTCTTTATTAGGGTAGTAGAAAGAAGGACAGGATGATCCATCATCACATTTGAGTTCAACTATTTCACCCTTTTTGAGCCAACCAGACCCATTATCATCGTCCATATCATCACGGACGACAAACAGCCTACCTCCTTGCTCAATATACCTTTCAAAGTCTTGTCTGTTCATAATTACTTAATTCCTCCTTAGGTTTTCTTTTAGGAGACTTTTTAAGGAACCATATAGGTTATAACTAATAGTAGTTATATTTATAAGACAATCTATAAATAATACCCTTAGTAAAACTATCAGGTAATCTTTAAGTTACCTTATGGTTCCTTTCTCCAATATCTGTGACACTTTCTACCACAGGACATTTGTCACGAGAAGATGTACTTGCTATCTAAAACTATATTGATGTCTAAATCACCTTTTTGGGGTGGTTTAGGTAATTTCTGAGTAGTCAAGAGACTCATATCATTTCTGAAATTTTCCAAGACATCATTTTCGGTATACATCGTGATAAAAGATTGTCTTACAATCTCATACATTTTCTGTGCTTGTGCTAAAGGTGCGCCATAGCTATCATGTATCATTGCGAAATGTTTGATATTTTGGTCTACACAACTACAAACTGTCAACTGAAGATGTGCGGCGTCCATGCTATGAATGAAATTAGGTGCTATACCTGATGCTTGTTTACGTTTGTCAATGTCCCCTGTTGCGGTGTTATCATATAAACGCAGTCGCTTTCCAGCACACCGTACCATAACGGTCGTAGACTTGACTTCCATGTACGATTGCTGAACGAGTAAGCCCATTGGTGTAATCCACGACACAACCTGTTTGTCTTTGGTAACAGCTTTTGCACAATCTTGTAACCATTTCATACCCTCTACAGCTTTAACTACGGTCGTACCTACAGCATCCCATACTAATTTAGCTAAGTACCGAGCCGCTTGGTTCTTACTGTCTGCAAAAATAGAAGCTTCAGCTTTAGCATCAATATCAGGTTGAATAGTATCTACCAAAATTTGATCTCGAAATCCATATTCCTTAGAACCATATGCAAGAGTCATAACAGAGCGTTTTGTTACCTTTCGGGTAACCCCAAAGGCTAACCATTGTTGAGCCAAAGTCCTTGTACCGTATTTAAGGTAACTATTACCCTCCTTGTCTTCCGCATCTTCGTCTGTAGTGCCAGTTCGGGCATCTTCTTTTAGCACCTCATTGACTTTTGCGGCGACAATAGCATAAATATCATTAGGTTTATTTGAAGGTACGAGGTTTACCGCCTGTCCACCAATAGGGTCTCTAAGTATTGCACTGAAGTGCTGAAGCCCTGAGCACGTACCATCAAAAGCTACATTGATACCTGTAGTAAACCCTATGATGCTACCGTGTTTCTTGATATATTCCTTAGCTTTTCTATATTCAAAACACCAAGCAAGGAATTGACAGGGGGAGTCTTGTTCTGCCCACCATAAGTTCCCTAACGGTTCCTTCGCAGACATTAAAATCAAATGCTCATTATCCAGTACCCACTGCTTGCGGTCATCATAGCTGACTTTATCTACACCAGCTAAATTAGCTCCTTCAATAAGTAACCAGTCCCAGCAATTCTCGTCTTCACAAGCTGGTGCGTCTGCAAATAAGATCAGTGATTTATTGATGTCATCACCTTGGAAATTAAAACTAGGTATCGGATAAACACGTCCCCTAAAATCCATATTGCAGGGAAAATATATTCTTTCATAATCTTTAAATTCTTCAGCAGTTCTGATATTGGTTAAAGCTCTAAGACAAATACTTTTACGCCTTGTCTCACTTCTGTACCAGCCTGCAAGTTTCTTTTTGTGTGCCTTAAGTTGTTCATCCGTGTAGTTGGGTGGTAAAACACTAGGCGGTACGCTTTCTTTGAGGTTCGGTATACCTGCGATACCGCCACCACGTTTGACTAATTCTTGTAGTACCTCCAAGACTTCTTTTATTTATTACCCAAGGAGTAGCTTGAATTGCATTGATAGCCTTGCGTACTCCTTCAAGCTCCAACTGATTTAGCGTAGACATATAAGACTTAGTAAAAACGTCCTGCTGACGGTGCACTCTTAGAAGCTTAGAGGTACTTTGTAATTCTCCATAGTACCCGCCGTCCATATAGTTCTCCCATTGCCTTGGCGGTAAGATCGTCGGGCATAAGCGATAAGACGACTCAATAATTTTTGCTTCGTTCTTATTCCAACCGTCAAGAAGACTTTGAGAGGGTTGAATTTCTAAAATATTGTCATGCTTATATTCTTCAAAGTAGTTACTGACCTTAAGCACAACTTGAATTAAACTAGCGGATAATTGCATAGCATCTTGCTTGTTCCATTCCGCAAACGAAAAATTCTCATGCTCCATACGTGCTAAAGCATATGCACGTCGATACAGTGCTTGAACACGTTTTTCTAAACCTGTGAGGACACTTGTGGCTTTCCCTTCGTGGCAATTAAGAAATGCTTGTAACTTTACTTCGTCATAGAGTTCTTTAGCAATGGTCTGACATAAATTAGAGTGCTGGCAGTTTTTCCGTAAGACGCCATTAAGTAACACCGAGAATACTGTCAAGGTTATAACTCAAAACATACGTTCTTCATGTTCACCATATATTTCCTTAATATTTTCGACGATCAAAACATAACTTGGTTTTGTTCCTCTGTGTGGTTTCAAACAGGCATCAATAAATGTTTTAATTCCAGTATTCACTGCTTCAAATTGATGTCCTAAAATCTTCTGCCCTAGGTTGGTGCGAGTGACTCCGCCGTCTTCTGTACGTGCTTGTTCATAGGCTCTACGGGTTGCTTCTTGTCCTATAACCTTATAGCGGGCTTCAAGCTCAAGTTGCTTACTTACTGCTTCCTCACCAAACATTTCAATCCATTTTTCCATTTACTTCGTCCTCCTTTTGTGCGAACATTTATTTGTAACTATAGTATTATTACAAACTTGTGTTCGGTATTCAAGGCGAAAATAAATAAACCTGCCTTTCTGTAACACTTTTTATTTACAATTTGTTCGCTTTATGTTCGTATTGTAATTGTAAGCAAAAAGGTAGGTTTTATTTATTGTATATCGCTATTCATTTGTATAGTTTTTAGGTAATTTATAAAGCTTTTCTAGCAGATAATAAGTTGCTGATATTACGGTAACCCTCAACAGTCACTCTGATTTGAGTACCACGCACACAGCCATTAAAATAGGTACGGATAATCTTAAAGTAATCCGTAGGTGCGTTCTTGGTGAGTTCGTGTGCCCCTCTGTATGGCTTACGGAGCCACCCAATATTCCTTAAGTAGTTAAAGAGTTTATCAGGTGATAAACCGTTCATCATGGCAACATCAGATATCGTATAGCTATCCTCGGCTTTCATATATTTGTCGTACTTTTCGGCTTTCGGTGTCAGCTTTAGGATTTCTTGACGTTGTTCGACAATCTTGGTCTTCTGTTGCTCAATAACATCATTAGCCACTAACATAGCTTTAGCAAGGAATACACTAGGGTCGTCTATGGCTTCCTTTGCAGTTTCAGGTGTGAGATACATTTTGTGCTTGCGGATCGCCGGAAGGACTTCCGAGGTTACCCAACGTTTGAATTGTTTTGCGGCAGGGAGTTTTGAACGTAATATTAAGGAATACACTCCACTCTCATTGATAAAAGTTAAGCCTCTGTTTGGTATTTCTGCGGGAACGAAGTTAAACGGAAATACTTCTTTTGGTAGATGATTTTCTAAGGTAACGATTTGTGACCTTTGAATTAGTTGTTTGTCATCTTCGTCTATATGGTCAATTAATGCCTTTTTCGTGTTGTTATAGCCGAGTGCCTCCGCTACATCTTTACCAGCGAACCATGGCTCACCATCTTTCACTATTACCCGCATTTGTCCAAAGGCTTCATTTTGGAATACTTGCAGTTGTCCGTTGTTAATAATGTTGTTTTCTGTTTTGTTGTTTTCGGTGTTCATCATGTGATACACGCTCCTTTTATTTTTTTTTGTTGAGGGCAGGGACTGTAATTATTACAGTGCCTCTTTCCCCTCTATCTGCGACGCATATACGTTCGCCATAATTGTGTTCAGTTTGTATTGTAGAAAAAAAACAAATTCCTTAACACAACTACACTTCCCATGCCTGTAGTCGCTTTATAGGTGCCATTTTGGTACTTGGAGTTATCCTCCATAGTACCCACAAGTCAGCTTGTAGGCACTAGCAAGACAACTTCTAATAAATTCCGTATTCACTTTCTATTTGATCTAATCTTTCTACTATCTCGTTAACGTCATACTCTGTGAGTGTTCCAATGTCATACACTAGCTCAATTAAAGCTCCGTAACTTCCAATTTGTTTTTTCAAATCTTCTAAGTCTTTCATTGTTTCCTCCTTGTTATAATCCGAAGTTCCTTAAAGTTGTGTCCCAGTCAATCACTAGGCTAGCTAAGACAAGAACCATGATAATTTTGTCTTTCATAGATCAATCAATCCTCCCATTCAATAACTCGTCATACCGTTGCTCCGCAAGACATTGCCAGCGGTGTATAGCTCTGTCTGATTTAACATTTTTTACTAACTTCCTTACATCGTCCCAAAAGGTTTTAGGATCTGTGAGGTGTTTGAGTTTAGCAATGCGACTAATATCGTGATACTCGACTATAAACATTGTCATAATAAATTTCTCCTGCTTAAAATGTTTCATCTATAATTTTTCTAATATTTTCGGTACTAGATTTAACTTTGTCTCTGTTCAGCCGTGGGGCTTCCAGCAGTCCCTCTAGTACCTCTAATTCATCACTAATATCCCGCAGGGCTGCGGCGTAACTATCTGCTATACCCTCTTTCTCTTGTGCGTTTGCTTCATAGCCTTTTAGTTCATCTTCGTAGCTTTTGGTTGCGTGGGTTAGTTCAGCGGCTACAAGGTCTGCCAGCGGGTCACCTAGTGTATCCCTTATTGTGTCAATAATATCCCTGTGGCTCATTATGATTACTTCTTGCCCTGTCCTGAGTGTAAGTTGTTCGATACTGTCGATCATGTAAACTCCTCCTTGACTGTTTTATAGAGGTTGTATCCTCTCTGCTAACCTCTAGGTTGCCCTAAAGGTCAGCGACAAGACACAAATGGTTATTCTCTGTTCATCACTCCATTTCTATAACCGCTATATTTCTGATAAAGTTTGTGTATGTGACAATAAAGAAATAGTTCAAAGTAGAGTAGACGTTTGTGATGTCCTTAAAGGCTACTGCTGAGATACCCTTAAAGCCTTTATAAAACTGCTGACAAGACATACCATTTTTGTCTACGGAGAACCTTACAGGGTGTTCGTAAGCTCTTGCCTTAAGGTCTTTTAGAATTTTCTCTGATTGTCCCAGCTCATCTATAGCACCGTTAAACCACTCATTCAGTGTTAGATCAGTAGTGTAGCCGCATATAGATTTAACTTTTCGTTTAGTTAATACTTTCTCGAATTCTTCTAAATCATAATGAACGAAGGCAGGAAATATAGTTCCTTGTGAGCCGTTGATAGCATATACTCTATGCAGTTCCCCGCATTTCTCACAGCGTTGTTGTAGGTACTCGAAACCCTCCTCGTTGGTTATCTTCAAGACTACTGCGTTGTTTTCTGAACATTTCTGACAGGTGAAGCTTAGAAGAAACTCACCATATTCCTCGGTAGGAATTAATTTGCTGTAAACTGTTTTCATGCTTCTACCTCCTCGCTTTCTTCTTCTTCGTAACCATAGAGGTGAGCCAAGAGTGCCTCCCAGTCCTTGTATCCTAAATCCTGAGCAATGTAGTCAGTTTCAAACCAGAAGAAATCATTTATATCTGTTTCAGAGACCTCCCCGTGATTATCCTCTATACGTTCTGCCAATCTGTCCCACACAGTGTTTATAAGGTCAAAGTCTATGAGAATATTCACTGTGTCCTTTGCGCCTTCCCAAAAGTTAAAATCTAGCCATGTCATAGTTACTTGTACATCAATATGTCTCATTATTTGTGTTCCTCCTTGTTTTCTTTTGGGTCACGTTTTCGTTACCTCTTGCGTTTATTATAGTCACGTTTTCGTTACTTTGTAAAATGTCAAATTATCCCATTTTGGTCACTTTTTAGTTACTTTTAGCAGTTTATCTTCATTTCTCTTTAATTTAGTCACTTTTTCGTGTCTTTTATCTTTTTATTACTGATGTTATAATTTAGCTAAAGAGGTGATATAATGAGCGTTCAAGACGATTTTTTAAAATTGGTAAAAGACAACAAGTATATTTTTAAAGAGATTACAGACAAAGCTGGCGAAAGTGAAAAAAGTGTTCACAATATGTTTAAACGACGCTCTGTTCGTTGTGATGTATTAGAAAAATTACTGGCAGTTATTGGCAAAGAATTGCAGATAGTAGACAAAAAAGATGAATGAAAAAAATATACACTTTGAGTTATCCAAAATTCTCAAAGTGTATATATTTTTTTATATGCTATAATACTACTTATAAGACGAAAGGAGTGATTACTAACTTGGGTAGTTTAATTGTTATTTTTAATTGGATTGGTTTAGTTTGTTTTCTTTGGTGGATATGTAATTTTATTTATTTATTATTTTTAAATGGTGTGTCAAATACCAGTTTTTCAATTTTTGATGTAATATTTATTATTATTAGTGTGATTATTGCCACTCTTTTTGGGTTGAATGGGCACGCACGTGGGCGTTTGACTCCTCTTGTAGATGGTGTTTTGTCTTTTATTTTTTATTGTTGTGTTTTTTATGCAATATATAGTTTTGGTATTTTAAAAGGATTAGCCTTATATTATGTTTTAATAGAAATAGTTGGATACATACAACGTAAATAATAAATAAGTATCCCTTCTATATGTGTGACACTTAATTTAACTGATCAACGAAAAAATACCCTTAAAGGCTCCATTAGGTAACCTTTAAGGGTATTTATGTTTTCTTTGCGTAATACTAAAAGTGCCCTGAACGTCTCCCGCATAACAGATTAAAATAAAGAAAGTTTAGCACGTTAGGGACACTTTTAGTCCCACTATTGTAAACTTTATGTGAACTAAATTTAGTATCAGGTACTAAAAATTTAAAAAATAAGCGTATGTTCACCGTTTGACAGTGGCTTAAATAGTGACTTATAGTAACCTTAAGCACACCACAAGTGACAAGTGTAAGTATAGCGGATACTTGTAGTGCCTTACTGTCTGTTCTGTGCTGTCTCCCTCTCTGGTTCTCTGTGTTTCTGCGGGTGTTCTAAGTGTCACCCATATGGGGGAAGTGGGAGCGCACGCAACTTTAAGCACCCTCTCGCAAAATTTTCTCCAAAAATTTACTTTGAAAGGAGCGTAATATTTATTATGCGGAGACCAAAAGGCGAGGGTTCAGTTACTAAATTATCAACAGGGAAATATAGAGCAAGAATAGAGCTTGACCCTATGAACGGAAAAAGAAAATGGTTATCAGTTATCAGAGATACCGCCCCTGAAGCACGTAAAGCACTTAGGGAACTTTTGAGGAAGAAAGAGGTACTAGAAGTCCAACAAGAGTATAACAACTTGTTCCCGGCTGTTGTAGCCGAGTTTATAACTACCTGCAAGACTAAGATGCTTAAACCAACTACTATTATGCGGTACGAACTTGCTCTTAATTTTTGGGTAGATACCTTTAAGTATAAAAAGGTATCTCAAATAACCACTAAAGAGATCAATAAAGGTATTAGTATTTTAAATGATAAAGGTTTAAAAACGGGGTCTATTAGACTATCTTTAGTGATACTTAGCTGTTTATTTAATTACATGATAAAACTCAATTACATTAAGGTAAATCCGGTAACACATTGTGCTATACCGAAAAAGGTACGCACTAAGAAAAATATGGAGATTGTAAGTGAAGATGAACATAGACAAATATTAGATTATCTAAAACCTCTCTATGATTACTTCCGTCTCACTGGTGAAAAGACAATCAAAGCCCGTATGTATGTAATTTATCTCCTTGCTTATAACACAGGGATGCGTGAAGGTGAAATAGCAGGTCTTACATGGGACTGCTTAAATGTAGACAAAAAGGAAATATCAGTACACCAACAAGTAATAAGAGCTGACGGCAAATATCAGATTGTGTCCCCTAAAACAGAAGCATCTTATCGGGAAGTCACAATATCAGACAAACTTATCAGTCTCTTATTGGAGCTACAGGAAAACTATAGGAAGTTAGGTTACTCAACAGACTTCATTTTTGGGAGTCTATTCAAAAAAGATACACCTACTCCACCTGCCAATATAGCAAGGGTTTTCAAACAGTGTCTTAAAGGTGCTGGTATTAAACGACATATTACCTTCCATGATCTACGACACACTCATGTTACCTCTTTACTCGAAGCGGATATATCAGTCAATACTGTGGCTGAAAGAATAGGACACGCCTATGCTTCCACGACTTTTGACATCTATGGACACGTTTTGAAACGAGCAAAAGAAAGAGCGGCAGAGATATGTTGCGATTTTGGTAGCTAATCCTCAAAAACACGTGTCACTATTATTATCGGACATTGTTATCAAAAAGCCACTATCGTGTCACTATTATTGTATTTTAAAGGGTATTTTGAGGTACTAAAAGGGTTTCTAAAAGCTGGTCGTAAATCCTGTAGAACCGCATAAATACAACAGTTTTCAAGCATTTCGTATGGTAGACGAATTTTGTGTCAAGAAGAATTATGTATACATGAACTTTTGATGTTGCCAGAAGTACTTTTTTCTTATACAATGGATACGGTCTCAACCAAAGGAGGGTTTACCATGAAAAAAATTAAAACAGTTCTAGTTGCTAACCGCGGCGAGATCGCGATCCGCGTTTTTCGTGCTTGTAATGAATTAGGCATCCGTACTGTAGCAATATACTCTAAGGAAGACACTTTATCTCTGCATCGTAACCGAGCCGATGAGGCTTATCTGGTCGGTGAAGGCAAAGGCCCCATAGACGCTTATCTTGATATTGAAGACATCATGCGTATTGCCCGAGAACACGATGTCGACGCCATTCATCCCGGCTATGGATTTTTATCAGAAAACAGTCAACTGGCTAAACGCTGCGCTGAAGAAGGATTCATCTTTATCGGTCCGCGTCTTGAACACCTGATAATGTTCGGCGATAAGATCAATGCCCGCACGCAGGCTGAACTGGCTGGTATTCCAATGATTCCCGGTTCTACCGGCACAGTCAGCAGCGTAGAAGAAGTACGTGCTTTTGCGGGGAAACACGGTTTCCCGATCATTATCAAGGCTGTTAACGGCGGTGGCGGACGCGGCATGCGTATGGTAGCTTCCATGGACGAGCTGGATCAGGCTTACAGCCTTGCCAAATCAGAAGCACTCAAAGCCTTCGGCAGTGACGAGATCTACCTTGAAAAATATCTGCAAAACCCTAAACATATCGAAGTACAGATCATCGGCGATACCCACGGTAACATTGTACATCTGCACGAACGTGACTGTTCCGTACAGCGCCGGCATCAAAAACTGGTCGAAGTTGCTCCTGCTTTCTCTCTGCCTCAGCAGCTGCGCAGCCGTATTTGCGAAGCAGCCGTTAAATTGATGAAAAATGTTGATTATATCAGTGCTGGCACAGTTGAATTTTTAGCAACACCGGACAATAATTTCTACTTTATTGAAGTTAATCCAAGAATTCAGGTTGAACATACAGTTACCGAAGAAATCACCGGTATCGATATTGTACAAACACAAATTAAAATTGCTGAAGGCTATTCCATCCATGATCCTGAAATAGCGATCCCCGAACAAAAGGACATCATTACCCATGGCCATGCTATCCAATGCCGTATCACTACGGAGGATCCGGCCAACAATTTTATGCCAGATACCGGTAAACTGATCGCTTATCGCAGCGGCGGCGGCTTTGGCGTACGCCTGGACGGAGGTAATGCGTTTACTGGTTCCGTCATCACCCCGTACTACGATTCTCTGCTCGTTAAAGCAACCACATGGGGACTGACACATCAAATAGCTATCAGTAAGATGCTGCGCTGTCTGAAGGAGTTCCGTATACGCGGCGTTAAAACCAATATTCTCTTTTTGGAAAATGTACTGCAGCATCCGCAATTCACTGACGGCAGCTACAGCACTAAATTTGTTGATGATAACACCGACTTGTTTATTTTCCCTAAAACACATGACCGCGGTACTAAACTGCTCAATTATATTGCCGATATCTCTATCAATGGCTATTCTAACGTAGGTGTACAGCCAAAACCGGAATTTGCCCCACTGAATATGCCCAAGCCCTTTATCGGTAAGATTCCTGATGGCAGCAAACAGGTTCTTGATGCCCATGGCCCTGCAGGATTGGCAAAATGGGTACAGGCCCAAAGTGAAGTACTAATCACTGATACCACTTTCCGCGACGCACATCAGTCATTGTTTGCGACTCGTCTGCGTACAAACGATATGATGAAAGTAGCAGCTGCTACAGCAGGAAAACTTCCAAACCTTTTCTCATTCGAATGCTGGGGTGGCGCTACCTTTGACGTTGCTTACCGTTTTCTCGACGAAAGTCCCTGGGATCGGCTGCAGCAATTCCGTATAAAAGCACCTAATATTTTACTGCAAATGCTGCTGCGCGGAGCCAATGCAGTTGGCTATACCAGCTATCCTGATAATGTCGTCAAGGAATTTATTCATCTGGCCGCCAAAAACGGTGTCGATGTTTTCCGCATCTTTGACAGCCTCAACGGACTTGATAATATGCGTCTTTCCATAGATACTGTGCGAGAATGCAATAAAGTTGCCGAAGCGGCACTGTGCTATACCGGCGATATTCTGGACCCCCGCCGGGATAAATATGATCTGAAATATTATGTGGATATGGCTAAAGAGCTGGCAGCCGCCGGTGCCAATATTATTGCAATCAAAGATATGGCTGGACTGTTAAAACCTGAGGCGTCTTACCGCCTTGTCAGTGCTCTCAAAGACGCTGTTGACCTGCCGATACATCTGCACACATGAAGGCAGCGGCAATGCTATCTACACTTACGCCCGTGCCGTCGATGCCGGTGTTGATATTGTTGATACAGCGATGTCCGCTATGAGTTGCGGCACTTCTCAGCCCAGCGGCAGCAGCCTCTATTATGCGCTCAGCGGTCATCCGCGCCAGCCGCGTGTAGACGTCGATGCTATGAACGAACTATCCCGTTATTGGGAAACCGTACGTCCATATTATAAAGCCGCTGACCAGACCGAACTGTTTCCAAACCCGGAAGTATATGTACACGAGATGCCGGGCGGCCAATACACCAACCTTAAACAGCAGGCAACCGCTCTCGGTCTTATCGAACGTTGGGAAGAAGTCAAAGATATGTATCACCGTGTCTCAATGATGTTCGGTGATTTAATCAAGGTAACTCCTTCTTCTAAAATAGTCGGTGATATGGCTCTCTTCATGGTACAAAACGATCTCAGCGAAGAAGATATCTATGCTAAAGGTGACGTACTCGATTTCCCTGCTTCTGTAGTGGAATTTTTTGAAGGCCGTATCGGCGTTCCTTATCAAGGCTTCCCTCAAAAACTGCAGCAAATAGTTCTCAAAGGACGTAAACCTTTAGAAGGCCGTCCCGGCGATACTTTGCCGCCTGTTAATTTTGAGGAAATAAAAGCTAAACTTGCAGAACTGGAAGCACCTATTACAGAAGAAGCCGTCAGCTCTTACTGTCTCTATCCAAAAGTCTTTACTGACTGGGTCAAACGTGTACATGATTTCGGAGATGTTTCTGTACTTGATACACCAACCTTCTTCTTCGGCATGAAAATAGGCGAAGAAATCAAAGTAGAAATCGAACAAGGCAAGATGCTGGTCATTAAGCTTGTACATATCGGCGAAGCCAATGCCGATGGTATTCGTACAGTATCCTTCGAATTCAACGGTCTGCCCAGGGAAATCGATATCAAAGACAGAAATGTCAAAGCTACCAATATCAGCCGCAAAAAAGCTGATAAAGCCAATCAGGGTGAGATCGGCGCTACTTTATCAGGTTCCGTTGTTAAAGTACTGGTGGAAAAAGGACAAGCAGTAACTAAAGGCACCCCGCTTGTAGTTACCGAAGCTATGAAAATGGAAACAACTATCGCCGCCCCAATCAGCGGTATCGTAGCCCAGATCCACGTAACAGCAGGTAACCGTATCGAAAGCGGCGACTGCCTGCTGGAAATCGAATTAAAAGCTTAAATAATAACCGATTAAAGCCCCTGTTCTTATTGAACAGGGGCTTTAATCATATAACTTTTAAGTACGATTTTCCATTGCACTCATCATTGTCAAAGCTGACTTTCTTCCCGCAACACGCGGCCCGTATACTAAATACTGCACAGCTATCATCACTGCACGATTCAATTGATTCTGCCAGAACAAACCCATTGGCGTCAGCTTATAAACACCATCAGCATCTTCCATTAAACCGTTGTTACGCCAACGTTCCAATAAAGGAAACAACAATTCAGAAAAAGGTATTTCTGATAAGCTTCTCAATTTTTGAGGTTCAAAGACGCCACTGTCAAACTGACCTTTGATCGCGGCAAAAACAGGCGCAAACTCATCTCTTTCAAATAACATAACAAAAGGCTTTATACCCTTATCAACCAGGCTTCCATATTTTTCCAGATCAAACGGCTGCATATAAGCATAATTGCCTAATGATCCGCCGCAGCCGGCTCCGAAAGCCAGAACCTGAGCGCCTTCTTTCACCATAGTATTATAACGGCTTATTTCCCTGTCATCAGTTGCCCAATGGCAACAGCTCAGCTGACGGCAGCCATTCCTGCTTAAAAATTCTGCGCCGCTGACAAAGAGCTCTGCCAACTCCCGCCCAGTAGGGAAATTACTCTGATCAACTTTAAATTGATTGCCCAGCGGCGTCCCAGGAAAAATCTGCAGTTTATACAAATCGACACCACTAAGACCGCAATCCAGATAAAACTGTAAATCTCGCTGCAGCAATTCTTTTGTCTGCCCCGGTAAACCATAAATCAGGTCAATGATAACCTTTGTACCCGTCGCAGCAAAAAGCTTCAATTTACGCACAACTTCTTCGCAGGTATCAGGACGCCCCAGTTGTCGGCGCAGATCCGTAGCAAAAGTTTGCACCCCAAAGCTAAATCTGTTTGCACCATTTTCGATGCAAGCAGCAAGTTTCTCTTCGTCCATATCATAAATACTGCTCTCAACCGTAATTTCACAATCAGAACTTAAAGGAAGCACTTGGCGTACCTTCTGCAAAATACTGCTGAGCTGTTCTTTCGTCAAGGTTCCAGGAGTCCCGCCGCCAAGAAAGACCGCTTGGATTTCCGCAGTTTTCAAATAATGCATATTACGCATCTGTTCCAGCTCTGTCAAAAGCTTGGTTACATATTCTGCTTCTGCTTTTATTGAAGAACCCTGTTTAAAAAAGCTACAATAAGTGCATCTGATCTTGCAAAAAGGAATATGGATATAAGCTGCTATAGGCCTGCTGCTGGAAGCTTCACGCAAAAGCTTCTTGAAAGCATTCTGTCCCAGAGGCGGCGGCAGCGGTTTGATGCCTTTATCTTCAAATAAAACATCAACTTCTTCCATTGCCGCATATGAGCGTGCAGCCTTCTCTTTGCCGATAATTTTTTCTAAATCCGGCAGACGCCAAAAGTGCTCCAGCCTCTTTTTATAAAAAACCATTAAGTCACCTTGCGGTTTCTCTGTCAGTAATTTATCCCAGGAACTAGTTATTTTGTCTTTAAGCATCATTTTGCCCAGCGTGGTGATTTTGTCTATTTTTTTCATTTTTAAAATTACCCAGTATTTTCTAAAAATCCATACAAATTTTATTTATAAAACCTGTCATAAAAAGTGATAAATTTTTGTATATACTCTCCTGCAGCTTGCAAATCTGCTTCATCAGGATGAGTACTTGCGTCCTTCCACCGTTTTTTACTTTCTTCCGTAGGTGCATGCGGATGTCCTTCAGGCATCTTCATCATTGTTTCGATCAGCTTCGGATCAATCGCACCGCGAATAGATAAAGTGCCTACTACTTTACAGCCGGTGCTTAAATATCTGCCGGCATTGGCTAATGAGCTGATCCCGTGCTCAGAGTAAGCTTCTGCTCCCAACGTTTGAAAAAGTACGACTTTTTTATTATCCAAAGTCTGCAAAAACTCCTGCATATCCTTATCGGGTTCACCTTTATCGACCCAATAACCAGCAAAAATAACCTTATAATCATCTACTGCCGGCACCTGCTTCACAGCAGCAAGGTCACAGCGTTCTCCTGCCACTTCATAAAATTTCTTTGCAACTTTCTCTGTATTGCCGGTTTTACTGGAATAAACAATCAAAAAATCTTTCATAAATTTTCATTCCTTTCATATTACGTTTGCTGAAATAACATTGTTCCATGAAGTTAGCCTTCGCTTACTTATGTTGTCATTATAAACCATAATTCAAAATCTTGCCAAAATAATTTTTTAGCCTTATTCCTGCAGCTTCGATGCCATATATTCTACAGCCTGAGAGTATCTAAGTCCTGGATTCAAAAGAAATAATTCATCCGGCAAATAATATACTGCATTATTTTTTACTGCCGTTATTGATTCCCAGGCAGGACTGCTCATAACGTCATTTTGCAAACGCACTTCAATATCGTTTTTATCTCCCATTGAGGTAATAAAAATTATTTCCGGGTCTTTTTCTATTAAGAATTCCAGATTATAAGGAGCTTTATCAGACATCTGTTCACCAGTTGGAGCAGTTACACTCTGAATGTCCTGGACAATATTATGTAGTTGCAATAACTTGGCAACACAGCCAGCAATACTATTTTCCTTCTCTAATGTCACATTTTGTGCGCTGCTGTGTAAAATAGCAACCCTTTTAGTATTTTTAGGAAGCTGCTTAACTGTATTCTGTACTTTTTTGTCAAGCTCTGATGCAATTTTTAGCCCTTTCTCTTTCTGGCCAGTCAGTTCACCTAAAATTTTTATACTATGTTTGACATCTTCATAAGTTTTTAAATTTAAAACTACTACAGGAATACCATTTGCTTCAAAAAGTTGGATGTATTTTTCATGCATCCCCTTATAAGCGACAATCAAATCAGGCTTCAATTCTACTACTTTTTCAGTATTGATATTAAAAATAAAGCCAACAACAGCAGCATTTTTGGCAAAATCAGGAGTCCTGACAATTGTGGATTCCGCCCGTCCTACAACATTTCCATCTAAAACTTCCAAAAGTTCTAAAAAAGAAGGTGACAGAACTACGATCCTTTCAGGCTTTTTGGAAAAAGCAACCTGCCTGCCATTATCGTCCGTTATTTTCATCAACCCGCTATCTTTATGAATTTCTTTTGAAGTGCAGCCATACATAGTTACTGAAACTGCCAACAAGCACAGCATTAAAATTATTTTTTTCATATCATAACTCCATTTAAAATATCTAGCAGGCATTAAGCCCGCTAGATATTTCTACTATGTATTAAAATTTATATTCCATACCAACTCTATACAAACGTCCTAAATTTCCATCAGCATAAGCGCCAAAATTCCTATGATTACTTATGTTATCGATCCCCAAATAAATCTTGGCATCTTTAGTAAGGTGTTTTGATGCCATAATATTAGCAATAGTAAAATTCTTAGTAGAATATACAGAATTCCCCATTGTACTCTTATCTGCGTTGTGATAATAATAATTTAGATTAGAAACAATATCAAAACTGCAATCCCAGGCATAAATATTTTGCGGTTGATAAGATACACCAAAAGTTAACTGATGCTTAGCACGATCAGTTAAACGCGTTCCGCCTGTCTTATCTTTAGCCTCTAAATAAGTATAACCAAAATTCATAAAAATATTTTTCCCTAATTCATGCGAACCATAAAATTCTACACCCTGTAATGTTGCCTTTGGTACATTCCGATAAGTCATAACCTGATCTCTACCAAGTCCCGGATAGCTATTGGGATCATCATCAGTAAATCTGCCTGTCCAGTATGAACTTATCAAATCCTTAACGTCATTGCGGAAAATTCCTAAATGAGCTGTAGTTTTATCTCCCCAGTCCTTCTCCACAGCTAATTCATAACTTAAAGATTTTTCCGGTTGCAAATCTGGATTACCCTCAAAAAACTGTCCTGAGCCACCCGGATTAGCAGCGTACATCTCCCAAAAATGGTACAACTCATTAACTGTAGGAGTTTTATACCCTTGACCGATAACAGCCTTCACACGTATGTCTTTAGCCGCATTATAAGTAGTTGCCAAACGGCTTGTTATTTCACTGCCAAATTTATCACTGTAATCATAACGTACAGAAGGAATAATCAACCATTTTTCATCAGGTTTAAATTCATCCTGAACATATACGGCAGTATAATTAATAGCCGCTTCATCATAAGCATTATATGCACTGCCTCCAGCTACAGGAGTACCTTTCTTCTTTAATCTGGTCCCTTCACTGTTATCCCGGCGGTACTCCAGCCCTGCCGTTAAATAATGTTTATCTCCCATATGCCATGAATCGTGACCTTCAATAACACTCAAGGTCCTTTTTACAGTATCAATCTTAGGATCTTTAACAGTTATTGTTCCAGGTTTGCCGCCCGTAAACATTTGCGTAACATCCTGACTTGTATAACGTTTATCATAAACCGATTGATAAGCTCTGATAATCCAGCTTTGCTTTTCATCATCACCTTTATAGGTCAGTGAATAATCTGTACGTTTGTTATCATTATAAATAGTAGATTTTTTATTTTGCCAGACTTCACCCGGCCTCATAACTGTTACAGATGAACTACCCTTCTGATTATCCTCTTTAATCCTGCTGAAATCGGCAGATAATTGATTTCCATTATCAAACTTATAACCTACACTTAAAGATATCGGTTGTTCCTTTCCATAAAAATTCATTTCATCTCCGCTGCCTGCTGGATCCATATAAGGCCTATTATTATTCAAGCCAGCATTTAACTTATAGGATACATTTTTTTCAACCCCCTGCAGATAAACATTAGACTTGTAGCCAGCACCTTTACCATTTTCATACCAGCCATATTCATAATTGATACTACCGGCATTTTTTTCCGGAGTTTTTGTAATTACATTGATAACCCCCGCCATAGCATCACTGCCATACAAAGCTCCGGCTGGACCTCTGATAATTTCTACACGTTCCACATCCTCCATGCGAATACGATCAACGTCCCAGGCATTAGCGGAATTATAGGAAAGTTCCCCACCCAAACGCTTACCGTCTACCATAATTAAAACATGCCTTGACTCACTGCCGCGAATACTGACATTACTGCGTCCCTGAAAATCATTAAAGACGTTTACTCCCAACGCAGATTTTAAAGCGTCACGCAACGTTTTCGCCTGTGTTTCTTCCAATTTTTTGCTGCTGACAATTTCTACAGCCGAGGGGCTTTCCTTCACGCTCATCTCCGTCCTTGTAGCAGTAATGACCATAGGGTCAAGTGTAAAACTTTCTGTAACTTCTTCAGCATGAGCAGTAACACCACTAAACAAAAAACTTGAACCAATCAGTGTAAATATCAATGACCTTTTCTTTACAAATCTTCTCACCTTTAACCACATCCATTTCCCATATTATTTCTACATTTATTCAAAAGCTTTTGCCCTTGAAACAAAATAAAACGCTCTTCTGCATATAAATACAGAAAGGCGTCAAATAATTGCGCAATCCCATCAATCGCAGGAATTTTATAGCGTCAAAATCAGGCAGTTCTTCTGGCTCTGCTTCATCGCTCGTCTTGCCTTCCCAGTTTCCCAGTGACATTTTAAGACTAACTCTGCATTACAGCTGCGGGACAGCACAGGTTTTACACCTGTTTCTCTATTAAGCATTACTGCACCTGATCTTATATATTTATTGTTTTATACAACTATTTAGAATTTTACTTATTTGTTTATATAATTGTTTTGATAAATATTCCTATTATTTTATTTTATCATCAAGTAGTCCCCCCTGTCAAGCGCTCGTCCGCATCGAGCGGACGGCACCTGACGCTGCGCTTATTCAAAAGATTTATTTCTTCTGATACAAAGAAAACACCGCTTGTTTAAACAAGCGGTGTTTTACTATTATTCCTTAATATTCATCAAACATTCTTTGAATTTCCTCTGGACTTTTCGTTCTAAGCAGCGCCAATTGCAGAAGTATTCTGGCTTTCTGCGGATTAAGACTGTCCGCAGCTATAAATTTGTTATCAGTATCGTTTGCACTCCGGCTTACGATACCATTACCGACCCTCGTACTGCGTACTACAGGAATACCACTTCGAGCAATCTTGATCAGGGCAGGCTTTATATTGATATGCAGATTCCCGTGACCAAAGGCTGCAATAACTATTCCCAGCGCCCCAGCCGAAACTGCCGCTCTTACTAAAATATCATCACAGTTTACGTGCAGATAGACGATATCAACTCGCGGCAGAGCAGTTACTTTACTGATATCAAACTCAGCTGCTGCCGTATGCCGACGCAGACTTGCTTTATAGAAAATAGGTTTCCCATTTTGAAAATAGCCTAAATATCCCAGTTCCCACGATTTAAATGTTTCCACATGTGTAGTATTGGTTTTAGTTGCATCACGAGCCCCATTAATTTGATCATTCATTGCAATCAATACGCCCTTACCAACCGCCTCTTGCGAACCGGCTAAAGCAACTGCATTCAGCAGATTGACAGGACCATCGGCACTCATCGCTGTTGCCGGACGCATAGCGCCAACTAAAACCACCGGTTTCTCACTTTTAACAGTTAAATTTAGAAAATATGCTGTTTCTTCCAGCGTATCTGTACCATGTGTAATAACAATACCATCGAGCTTCCGGCTGTTGCAGAAGTTCACTGACCCTACGGCTTAATCTCAGCCAGATATCATCAATCATATCAAAACTGCCGATATTGCAGAACTGTTCACCAGTTACATCCGCAACTTCAAGCATTTCCGGAACAGCATTTATCAAGGTCTGAATACCTATTTCACCAGCCTGATAGCCTGTCATTTCTGTATTAGAGCCTGCTTTACCGGCAATAGTTCCACCAGTTCCCAGAATTACGACTTTTGGTTTCCTCATCATTTACACCTGCCTCAATACCATTTTTCTAAAAGGATATATGAAACTATAAGTGTCAATACACAACCTACGGCCCAAACTGTTAGCATCGGACTTGCCCACAACATTTTTCATCACATCCTTTACTTTTGATCACATTTCTGTTATTCGCTGTTTCTTTTTATTAGAAGACAGTAGCCACATTACCGCAAAACTGATGATCAACCCCCAGGCACCGGCTGCCATAACGCTTTTTTCAATATTAGTAAACAGATAAACAACCATGTAAGTTGCTTCTCCTGCAATCGCTCCCCAGATAGCGGCAGTAGAATTAATACGTTCAGGCCAGATAATAGCAATCAGCATCGGTGCTAATGTAGCTGAAGCGACACCAGAAATGCCAATCCAGACCATGACTCCCATAAATTGCGGTGGATGCAGTGTCATCAAAACACAAATAATCCCAAAAACTGCCGGCAATATCTTCGTCATCATAAATGCGATCCTCTGAGCTTTTTCCTGCGGAATATTTATGATTTTACGTTTAACCAACGTTTTAATAAAAAGATCATTAGCAATACAGGTTGTCATAACCAAAAGCAGACCACAGGCTGTCGACATCAATGCCGCTACAATCGAAACCGCAAGCAGCGTGCTGATAATGGGATGAAAATAAGCTCTGACATATTCTACTACCGCATAGTCAGGCTGCTGCAGATCAGGATTCAGTGCCAGCATATACAAACCGCCAAAAATTACCAAAACATACAGCAGAATGAGGCAACAATCCAAGTCCAGATCATTTTTTTCATATCTTTAGGATCTTTTAATGCTAAAATTTTTGTCAGCAGCTGCGGTTGTCCAGAAAAAGCAAATTCAATCAAAATAACACCGAAAACAGTAGCGTAGCTGTACATATGTAATGATTTAGGATTAATGACCGCAGTCAACAGTGGATCACGCGCAGCAATGATCGTACTGACTTCTGTAATGCCGCCCTTGAAGAAAAAGAATCCTGACAAGAAAACAATCACACCAGCAAACATCATCAAACAAGTCTGACCAATACTTGTATAAACATCCGCAAACAAACCACCTAAAGTGACATAAACAATAGTAACTACAGTTACCGCAATAACGGCAGTACTGTAATCAATATCCAAAAGGCCTGATAAAAGCGTACCGCCTGCCGATAATTGACCAGCCACATAAAACATCTGAATCATAACGATAATAGAAACCAACGCCCTCAAAAAGTCACTTTTATACATTTCTCCCAGCCAGTCCGGCAATGATAAAGCTTTAATTTTAGTGTTACTGTCACGCACACCTTTTGCAATAACGATAAACCCTAATGTAGACCCGCCAAAAATAGCTAAAAATATCCATAAAGCGGAAGCCCCCCAGGCGTAAGCGTATCCGACATACCCCAGAAAAGTAGCAGCACTAAAGAAAGAGGCGGCAAAAGCCAATCCTAATGATATCGGTCCCATACTTTCGCTGGCAACCGCAAAATCACTTAACCCTTTTATTTTTTTAGAGCCAATAAAACCCACATAAATAACAAATATCGTATAAAGAGCAAACCCAACATAAAGACACGTTTTCAAATCCATAATAAATTTCTCCTTTCGCGCTTATTAGCTACTATCCCCCTTCCATAATAGAATGGATGCATTTCTTGTATGTATAACTAAATTTTTATATAATGAACTTAATCTGATAAATTCAACCAATTTCCTAAATTTAAAATAACATAAAATGCAACTTTTAGGATAAAAATGAACTCAAGATGACAAAATCTGCAATAAGATGCATGATTTTGCCTTTATAAGGAGCAATTCATGCTGAACTTTCTTTACCAAACAATGAGTCATTTATGGTTTGGACTAGCAGTATTTTTAATTATTTTCTTTATCTGCAGCCGAACCGCGTTTTTCAAACAACCTTATTTCAACAAAATTATTCGTTAAAAAACAAGCTACATATTATTGCGTTTTTTTCGTTGCTAGGCATCCTCAATACTTACTGGTCTTTATATGGCGAAAGCTGGCTTATCAACACCAGTTCCATCTTTATTATCGTAGCTGGTCTAGTCAGCGGTCCTTTAATCGGTTTCTGTACAAGTCTGCTCATCTCTGTTCACTATGTTTTGTTTATCCATACCAAAGCTGCTCTCGTGAGCGGCTGCTTTTTCCTAGTAGAAGGGCTACTGGCAGGACTTTTATCACACTGGTTCAAACAAAAAAAAGAACTGCTGCCTCACGCTATCGGCGTAAGTTTTATTTTCGCTTCCAGCCATATCATTTTACTCGCCTTATTTTGTTATCCCCACACATTTACACCATCAATTGAAGATTGTGCTCTCCAGGTAATGATCACGACAGCTTTAGGTACCGGTTGTTTTATCGGTCTTATCATGGACAGTTATAAACAGAAGGATATTCTTGAAGGGCTGGCGGCAAAAATTGCACTGAATGTTACTAATAGTTCAATTTCTATTTTGCAGAATGGTTTCGATCAAAATGCCGCCCAAAAAATTACGGAAAGCATCCTGCAAAACGTCAAATCCTTTGACGTTGTCTGTATTACCTCTAACTATCAGCTGCTTGGCTGCGCAGCCTGTGAACAAGAACAGCCATTTCTTGACTACCTGCAGAGAGACCTGGAAACACTGCTATCAGAAAAATTTTGCCTGAACAATAAAAAAGCTTACTGTACTTACTTCTTATCAGGCTTTGCCGCTGGCAAACGATACTGCCACGATTGGTTATCTTTGTGTGGGACATATAGTTGCAGAAAAAATGACTGCCTTTGAAACAAAGCTGGCTGAAGGTATCGCAACAATGCTTTCTACGCATATCGAAATCAATCAGATCAAAGAACGTACTAAACTGCTGGCCAATGCTGAAATAAAAGCTCTACAGGCACAGATCAATCCGCATTTTTTATTCAATGCCCTAAATACGATCAGCTATTATTGCAGCGTACAGCCTCAGACAGCAAAAAAACTTATCAATTATCTGGCTGATTATTACCGCCAAAACCTTGCTGATCCAAATACATTAATTTCCCTGCGGCAGGAACTGCAGCACATCAATGCCTATATTAATATTGAAATAGCACGTTTCGGCGACAAACTAAAAATAAATTATGAAATTGATGACACAGCCTTTTTTAAGGTTCCAGCCCTGATTTTACAGCCAATAATTGAAAATTCTGTCAAACATGGTCTACGGTCAAAATTAGATGGCGGCACTATCACTATAACAGTCAGCCAAGATACAGAATATTTTTTTATATCCGTGCATGACGATGGCATTGGCATTCCTGAAGCAAAACTGGCTTCGCTGCTTCTTGATATCCCTGGCCGTAAATCCATTGGCCTGACTAATATACATAAACGTCTAATGGCAATTTACGGCCCGGACAACGGTCTTCATATAGACAGTACATATGGTACAGGTACTACCGTCAGTTTTAAAATACCAAAGCAAGAGGAGGATTGAAATGCTAAAAATAGTTATCGCAGATGATGAATTTCCGTCCCGCCAAGAACTGCGAGCCTTACTGGAAACTAACAGCAATTTGGAGATCATTGCTGAATGTGAACATGGAGAGGCAGTACTTGATTATTTTTCAAACAATACTGCTGACGCTGTTTTTTTAGATATTGAAATGCCAGTATTAGACGGACTGGCCGTTGGCGAGAAACTTAAAACTTTGCCCAACCCTCCGAAAATAATTTTTTCCACAGGCTTCGATCAATTCGCAGTACGAGCCTTCGAACTTGAAGCTTTCGATTACATTCTTAAGCCCTATACTAAGACACGCCTGCAGGCAACTGTTATAAAATTGCAAAAAGTTTTGCAGAATCAATCTCAGCAGCAGTTGCCATCCCGCTGTAATTTTCCTATCAAGCTCTCTATTTGGGACAACAATAAACTTTTAGTCTTTAATCCCAAAGAAGAAATTTATCTTATCAAAACAGATACCAGTAAAAAAATACTGATCTATACCAATAAAGGTATTCTGGAATCAAACCTGCCTTTAAAAACTTTGGAAGAAAAACTATGTCCCTGCGGTTTTTTGAGAACTCACAAAAGCTATATTGTCAATATGAATAAAGTGCGCGAAATCATTCCCTGGTTCAATGACACTTATATACTGACCGTTGAAAACTGCCTGGAAAAGGAAATTCCCGTATCACGGCACTTTATTCAAAGTTTTAAAACTTTCCTCAATTTATAGCCATTTGGGTTCCCAACTCCATTTACTAAATGTTTCCTTAAATTTACAATTATTTAACTTTTTATATTCCTACTAACCTTGTAGAATTTAGTTAAAATGTTATAATGAAAGTATCAAGGCAAATTATTTTAGGAGGTGTCAAGCTATGGCACGATTTACTTTACCACGTGACATTTATTATGGCTCGGGTGCAATCGACGAATTAAAAAATCTGAAAGGCTACAAAAAGGCAATGATCCTCACCGGTGGCAGTTCTATGAAACGGGGCGGTTTTTTGCAGAAGGTCGAAGATATCCTGCATGAAATCGGTGTGGAAACCCAGCTTTTCGAAGGCATCGAACCAGATCCGTCTATCGAGACCGTCTTTAAAGGTGCCGCAGCCATGCGCAAATTCCTTCCTGACGTTATCGTCGCTATCGGCGGCGGTTCACCTATAGATGCGGCGAAAGCCATGTGGGTCTTTTACGAGCACCCCGAAGCAACATTTGAAGAAATCAAGAAACCTTTCAATATACCCAAACTCAGAAATAAGGCTATTTTCGTAGCAATTCCTTCTACAAGCGGTACGGCAACAGAAGTAACTGCATTCTCGGTCATTACTGATTACTCTACTAATATAAAATATCCGCTGGCAGATTTTGAAATCACGCCGGATATTGCTATTTTGGATACCGATATCCCTCTGACCATGCCGAAAACTTTGACTGCTCATACAGGTATGGATGCTTTGACCCATGCAATCGAAGCTTATGTCGCGTCTGCACGCAGCGATTTCTCTGACCCGCTGGCACTTAAAGCTATTAGTGATATTTATGACAGTTTGATTGACAGCTATTATGGTGATAAAGATGCACGAGGCAAAATGCATATTGCTCAATGCCTGGCTGGGATGGCTTTCTCGAATGCACTTTTAGGTATAGCCCACAGCCTGGCCCATAAAACCGGTGCGATGTTCGATATCCCGCACGGCTGCTGTAATGCGATCCTGCTACCGTCTGTTATCCAATATAATGCCAAAGTTTGTGCTGACAGATATGCAACTATAGCGCGTATGCTGGGACTTACCGGTAATACAGATAAACAGCTGACTGATGCACTTATCGATTCAATCAAAGAATTGAACAAAAAACTTGGTATCGCCCAAACCTATAAAGAAAACGGCGTCAGCGAAGAATTATTCAAACAACATATAGATGAAATCGCAGCCAATGCAGTATTGGATCCCTGCACTGGTTCTAATCCGAGAAAAATTGATGCTGAAGGTATGAAGAAGGTTCTGACCTGTGCTTATTACGGTGAACCCGTAACATTCTAAAATAAACAGCAAAATACCCTGCTCAGGCAGGGTATTTTTTTTTTCTGTCAAGAATAGCCTTATATGGTATAATAGGCATAATTTTAAAATTAAGGGATGAACTTTATGGATAAAAATGAACACAGTATTTTTGCTTATGTAATGGATCAGCTAGATGAAAATGGCATCTATCAAGGAGGTGCCTTGATAGATGATCCGACTCCGTCATTACCACGGCCATTAGGAAGCGATGATGCCTATATATATACTGCCGAAATGCCGCCTGACTTGCCAGGTGCTGAAGCCGTCTGCAGTATGCTGCTGGCTTATGCTGATGAACCTTCTGCTACTGCAAAAGCGGTTCTTGAAGAAGCATTGATAAAAATTTTATGTGTCAGTGTTTGTGATCCGCTTGTAGAACTGCTGTCAGAAGACGAAGTTCCCGAACCACTGCTTGCTTTTAGCCGAAGACTGGCTGTATACAGCGCATAAACGTGAGCTTGTTAAATATGCAATCGTCATCTTAGCAGTCTTTGGACTGGAGAAGCTGCGCAAAGAACATTCCGAAAACCTTTGGGATGATTTAGTCGATCTTTGCCGCTGTGAAGAATTCACTTTTTTCCTTACCTTTGCCTACCGTATCAATAATATTGCACCACAGGACGAGTTATGGGAACTTGTTCGCTCTCTACCAGAGGCTGGGGACGTATATTCACCCTCTATGATCTTGAATGCACTACAGAAGAAGAAGAAATTTGGCTGCTTCGGCACGGTTGTGAAATCGAAATCGATTATGCTCCGATTTGTCTGGTAGTAATGCGTAAGGGACAGTTATTACACCATTTGCATAAAGAGCAGCTGGACTATAAAACTTACCGTGGCTGTCTTTTGATCATTAATAATTTTATTATGATGCTTGACCGTTACTATATTGGAAACAGTGATCCAACTTATATTGATATCAGCGGTATCGATTCTAAGACTCTGATCAGCGAGCTTCTGCGCCATGCTGAACGATATGATAAAACTCCTGCTGACCTGATCGGAATAATAAACATTTCCATTGGACTGCAAAAGCTTATCACCGACAGTAACTGGGCAGCATTACCTTCTAACGCCAGCCACGAACTGGTAAGCCGCTGTGAAAAACTGATTTACAGCCGCGACTGGTATGAGGAAGTGCAAGCACAATTATTCAAAGAAGATGGCAGCGTAAATTACACTACTGCTGAATTTGCCTTTGAACTGGATATTGATATATGGGAACGTCTTTTCGATTATCTTAAGCAGCACCCTCTGGAAAGTGCTTTGTTTCCTTATCTTCTAGGCTTTGAAAACGATGAACGTCCCCAGAAAGTATTGACTTTTATCGAAAAAAACATCAATACCTATACACAATCAGAAACAGCGCTTTTGATCCCGCTGAAATACCTGGAAACGCACCCTGGTACCGGAGTTCCTATAGTCACAGCCGCTTTGACCTCTATTTACGATTGGCCGCGCGGCGCTGCTTCTATCATTCTTGAAGAATGGGGACACGAACAGCTTACACCAGCATTGCGGGCGGCACTTATCACAGCGCGCAGACTTAGCCAGCATCCGTTGATTACTATGCGCATAGATGCCTTACTGGAAAATAAACCGTTCAGCGTTGCTACCATGCTGGAGCAGCTGGGCAATAAAAACTGACAGATTAATAATTAAAACGGTTCAGCTAAGCTGAACCGTTTTAATTCATACCGCATCATTATTTTATTGCAAACTAACATATAAAAGATACAAATTGAGTGCTGTAACAATAAATCCTACCGCATAAAGCAGACCTTTAGTAAAAGGCTTATTAGCATAAGTCCCCATTACTTTTGGTGAAGAAGTGAGCCAAATCTGCATAAATACAGTCAACGGAAGCTGCACACTAAGCAGCATCTGGCTGACGATCAATCCCCAGAAGGGATCATTGATGAAATATAAAACGATAACAGCAGGAACAAATGTCAGCAGCAAACCAACACGTGAATGAATATCCTTCATATCGTAAGATTCACCGAACATACCTGAAAAAATAGTAACACCTGCCATACCCGCCGTTGTTGTAGAAGCAATCCCTGCAAAAAGCAGTGCTATTGCAAAAATATGTGCTGCATTCTCACCTAAAAGCGGCACCAGCAGCTCCTGAGCCTGCTGTAATTCACTGACACTAACTCCATGAACAAAAAATGTTGCAGCGGCCAGCAAAATCATGGCACTGTTGATCGCCCAGCCGATACTCATAGAAAATAAAGTATCGACAAATTCAAAACGCAGCTGTTTTTCCATCAATGCCTTATCTTCCAGGTTCCAATGCCTGCTTTGAATAATTTCAGAATGCAGAAATAAATTATGCGGCATAATTACAGCACCTAAAATACTCATTACCACCAGCATCGAGCCTGCTGGAATATTAGGCACAGTCCAGCTGACAACGGCCTGCGGCCAATCAACATGTACCATTGAAATTTCAAATAAATAAGACATGGCAATAACAGAAACAAAACCCGCTATCCATGTTTCCAAACGACTGTAGGAATTTGTCCACAACATCAGCGTGCAAACGACAGCGGTAATCACAGCACCAGCCATAATTGGAATGCCAAACAACATATTAAGTGCAATTGCCGCACCCAAAATTTCAGCTAAAGCAGTTGCCTGTGCCGCCATAATAGCAGTAACCAGAATTGGACGTGAAATACGCTTAGGTAAAAATCTTGTCGCTGCTTCCGATAAACATTCACCTGTGACGATGCCCAGATGAGCTACATTATGCTGCAGCAAAATCAACATCAGAGTTGATAACGTTACGACCCACAGCAAAGCATACCCGTAATCGGCGCCGGCCGCCAAATTAGCAGCCCAGTTTCCTGGATCGATAAATCCCACCGTTACCAAAATACCAGGTCCGATAAAACGCAAAAGTTCTTTCGCTTCTTTACTTTGCTTGTGAATCTGTGAAAGTTTATTTTTAAACACATTTAACATGCACTTCACTCCACATTAAAATTAAATTATTATCTATTGATAATATTATAAAGCTATTTAATTGAAGAGACAAGCTACGCAAATTATATATTTTAATTATTTAGTTACGATATCATACAAAAACCCCTCCCATATTATTATATGTGGAAGGGGTTTTAATTTTAATAAGCTTCTGACCATAAAACCAGTTCATCACCATACAGCGATTTTTTTAAATCAATAACGCGCTGGTTAGAACTGCCTCGAAAACGCAAATTGGGATTTTTTAAATCGAGCTTAAATTCGCCGTCTACTAAAACGTCTATATAAGAAAGCATCTCCTCAGTAACCGGCCAATCACATAAACGACCCGTAAGAAGATCCTGTTCAAAATCATACCCGGTATAACACCAGATCGTTTTTTCAGGATAAGCCTTACGTACCTTACGCAGCAACGGCAAAAGTGCCTGTTGATTAGACGGTTCAAAAGGCTCGCCGCCCAAAAGCGAAAGCCCGCGGATAAACCAGGGCTCCAATCCTCTGACGATTGTATCTTCTTCTGTTTCTGTAAAAGGAGCACCATAATTAAAGTCCCATGCTTCCGGGTTAAAACACCCTTTGCACTGGTGAGTGCAGCCGCTGACGAACAGCGACACACGCACTCCCGGCCCATTGGCGGTATCATGGGTCTTTATCGTAGCGTAATTCATTTATAACGCCTCCCGCTTACAGATGCAGGACGCGGGATTTGATTTCTTTAGTCTTACCCACGTTCCAGAAATTTTCACCTAAATAGCCACAAGTACGGCGAGTAACATTCATTAAAGTCTGATTTTTATTACCGCAGTTAGGGCACTCCCATTCCAAATCATCGTTGATGATAATCTCACCATCAAATCCGCACACATGGCAGTAATCTGATTTAGTATTAAATTCAGCATATTGAATATTGTCATAAATAAAGCGAACAACATCTTCCATTGCTTCCAGGTTATGGCGCATATTAGGAATTTCGACATAGGAAATAGCGCCGCCCGAAGAAATACGCTGGAACTGGCTTTCAAAATTGAATTTACTAAAGGCGTCGATATCCTCACGAACATCTACGTGGTAAGAATTAGTATAATAGCCTTTATCCGTTACATCGGCAATAGTACCAAACCGTTCTTTGTCAATACGGGCAAAACGATAGCACAATGATTCAGCAGGCGTACCATATAAGGCAAAAACCTAACCCTGTTTCTTTTTTCCATTTATCACAGGCAGCACGCAGATATTTCATCACGCGCAAAGCAAATTCTTCCCCTTCCGGTGTTGTGTGGCTGACATCTTTCATTAACTTAGTCATTTCGTACAAACCAATATAACCGAGTGAAATAGTAGAATAGCCTTTTTCCAGATATTTATCAATAACTTCGCCTTTTTCCAAGCGTGCAATCGCTCCATACTGCCAATGTACAGGGCTGACGTCACTGCGAATACCCTTTAATGAGTTATGACGGCACATCAAAGCTTCATAACAAAGCTGTAAGCGTTCATCCAGCAATGGCCAGAATTTTTCTTCGTCGCCATGTGCCAAAATAGCCACCTGAGGCAAATTCAAAGATACGACGCCCTGATTGAAACGGCCTTCGAATTTGTAATTACCTTCGTCATCCTTCCAGGCAGCCAAAAAACTACGGCAGCCCATCGGTGCGAAAACATTTCCTTCATAATTCTCACGCATTTTTTTAGCAGAGATATAGTCAGGATATAAACGTTTAGCGCTGCATTTTACAGCCAGCTTAGTAATATAATCATACTTACCGCCCTTCAGGCAGTTATGTTCATCAAGCACATAAACCAGCTTCGGGAAAGCAGGCGTTACAAAAACGCCTTTATCATTTTTAATGCCTTCCAACCGTTGCCGCAGAATTTCTTCTACTATCATTGCATTTTCTTCCAGATATTCATCGTCCGCCTGCAGATTAAGGAAGATAGTTACAAACGGAGATTGTCCGTTTGTTGTCATCAAAGTATTAATCTGGTATTGAATTGTCTGCACACCGCTGCGCAGCTCATCCTGCAAACGTCTTTTTGTAAGGCGCTCTACAACTTCATCAGCAACACTGTCACCGACCTCAGCTTTGATCGTCAGTTTGAATTTTTCATAGCTGCGGCGCAGATATTTGCCTAAATGACGAATATCGACAGACTGCCCACCATACTGGCTGCTGGCTACTGAAGCGATGATCTGAGTCATTACTGTACAAGCCACCTGAAAACTTTTCGGGCTTTCGATCAGTTTACCGTTCATTACAGTGCCGTTATCCAGCATATCGCCAACATTGATCAGGCAACAGTTGAAAATAGGCTGTACGAAGTAATCAGCATCGTGAAAATGGATAGCGCCCTCATCATGGGCTTTAGAAATCTTTTCCGGCAGGATCAGACGGCGGGTCAGGTCCTTGGAAACCTCGCCGGCAATCAGATCGCGCTGAGTAGAAGCCATAACAGCATTTTTATTAGAGTTTTCCTCCATAACATCTTTATTACTGTTACGGATCAGAGATAAAATGGATTCATCAGTCGTGTTAGCCTTACGCACCAAAGCGCGAGTATAGCGGTAAATAATATAAGACTTGGCCAGGTTGAATTTCCCCTCGTCCATAAGCTGATGCTCTACCATATCCTGTATATCTTCCACTAAAAGACGCATGCGGTTTTTACTTTCCACATAATGAGCGATAGCTTCGATACGTTCCTGATCGATACGGTCTTCCGGTTCGACTACCTGATTGGCTTTCTGGATAGCAACTATAATCTTGCTGCTGTCAAAATCGGCAGTACTGCCATCACGTTTGATTACTTTCATAACTGACGCCTTCTTTCATAATTTCTTATCGTTAACGCCAAACAAAAATTATTATTTATGCGTAAAATTTACATTATCATCATAGCACAGCGCATTGTTAATGTAAAGCCAAAAATTACTAGATGTTGTGTTTTATTTTGCACATGCAACCATATTTGGTAGAAAACTTTCTTTTGCAATATTTAAACAAGGTCTCAAAAATACTACTTTCGGTATCGAAATAAACACAAAAAAAGACGGCTTAAGCCGCCTTTTTTAGAAAATCACAGCAAACTGTACACTCTTACAAAATTGCCTTCTGCTAATGCCCAAACAGCAATATTTAACTGCAACGACACAACAACCGAATAATACTCCCTGCTCTTATTACCATTTTTCAGGAATCCCAGCGAATGTATCCACTACAATCATCGCCGCTGTAGCCTTAGCCACCAGGATATCATTGTCCAGATCGCGCACTTCGATATTGATGGTTACCAATCTGTCGTCAGCGTGTGTTATCCGTGAAGTAGCGCTGATCGTCGTACCAACCGGTGCGCCTTTGATAAAATCTGTAGCAATAGTTGATGTCACTACCCTTTTACCTATCGTTGCACCTGCAATGCCTGTAGCATTATCAGCCAGCGTTGCAACCAGTCCTCCATGCGCCATACCATTAAGATTAGCATGCCGCTCAGGATCTACTTTTACTGCAACTGTAGCGCTGCCGCAAGACATATCTACGATGTAAATACCGCACTCCTGCATGAAATTATTATGCGAATAAATTTCGCTGACCTTTGCTTTGATCTTTTCCGCTTCAACCACAGGGAGTTCCTCCTTAACGCCGTCTTATGCCAGACATTCAGCCAGGTCTGCTGCAAAATCTGCGCTTGCTTCCAGATTATCGATAAGCCCGCACAGCTTGGCTGTTTTTTCTTCGCCGTAAACAGGAGCAGCCAAAGACATAAATTTTGCAACACTTTCATCCCAGCTCATCGGATTAGGCGGATCTCCTTTCGGAAAATCTACCTGTAACTCCAATACTCGCCCATCTTTACAGCGAACGATAAGCTTTGATGCCAGTTTTGCAGCATCAGCAGCATGTACCGCCTCGATCGCAGCATCACGCATGACCTTGGTCTTCGCCATCAAGCTACGGACTTCAGCATCACCAATAACTTCCGTCAGGAAGCGATCAACACCCATATCGCCGTATTTGAGCATCCCGGCAACACAATATTGGATACTGAACTTGCAGCCATACGGATTTTCAGGCTGAGGATTATTGATCAGAAAATCAGTGATCTCATTGACTAAAATCTCTATCGCTTCAACATCATCAGGCTTCAATCCATGCTCAGTACGCAGCACCTGCATCGCATACAGCGCGGCATGAGAATGTTTACAGCAGGCATAAGGTTTGAACGAATTATTATCAATCTTATATATACCATCATTCAGCCCATCCGTCAATTTTTCCAAATGCGGCTCTGTGACCATAGCCCGGCAAAAGCCTTTTTCTCCTTCCAATATCTTTGTCGCACCAGTAAAACCAGCACGGGCCAGATATGCTGAAAGTACGCCGGCATATGAACTTTTACCGGCATGCAGAGTTTTGCTCATTGCGCCCTCTTTCAAAAATTCCCACAACCCTGCCGCCTGTGTACCAGCACTGCCAAGACATTGCAGCGTCGCAGCCGCATCAAGACCTAAAACCTTCGCTGCCGAAGCGGCAGCGCCTAAGGTACCTGCTGTACCGGTAGTATGCCAGAAGAAATAGGACTCAGGGATAACGGATTCGCCTACGCGGCCGCCAACCTCATATCCTGCTACTACAGCTGCCAACATATCTTTACCGCTTTTATGCTCCGCCTCAGCAATGGCAAATACCGGCGGTACAACTACTGTAGCCAGATGTATAATAGATGGATTATGAAGGTCATCAAAATCAAGTGAATGGGAAGCGCTTCCATTACAAAATGCAGCATTTAAAGCAGTAGTTTGTTCCGTCTGTCCAGCCAAAACTGTAGACTGTGCCTTACCCCCGCCATCCAGCAGCAACTTACGAATGATTTGGATAGGTTTTTCCTGCGAACCGCGAATACAGACTCCCAGCCAATCTAAAATACACTGCTTTGTAATCCGAACTGTTTCCGGACTCAATTTATCATATTGTACGCTTGCCACAAAATCAGCCAATGCTTTCGTTGTCATAACAATCAACTCCGTTCTTTCACTCACAACCTGTCAGTCAGATCAGAACATGGAACCGTCCTGTCTATATTCTCCGAATATTTCTTTCATCACGCCGCATATTTCTCCCAAAGTGGCATAAGTTTTAACAGCGTCAATCAGATAAGGCATCAAATTTTCTTCGCCGGCGCAAGCTTGCTTCAGCGCCGTTAAAGCAGCATCGACGGCTTTCTGATCACGTCCGTCTTTCATCTTTTCGACTTTGGCAATCTGGCGTTCAGCAACACTAAGGTCAGCAGTCAGAACATCCTGTTCCGCCAGTTGTTTATTATCAACAAACTTATTAACACCGACAACTATAGACCGTTTAGTTTCGATATCGCGTTGATCTTCATAAGCATGAGCCGACATTTCCCCCTGCATATAGCCTTGCTCGATAGCAGCTACAGCACCGCCCATAGCATCAATTTTCTTGATATATTCATAAGCTTCTGCTTCCATCCTATCCGTCAGGGCTTCTACATAATAGGAACCTGCCAGCGGATCAATAGTATCGGTAATACCACTTTCATAAGCCAGCATCTGTTGAGTACGCAGTGCCAGAGTAGCCGACTCTTCAGTTGGCAAAGCAATCGCTTCATCATAAGCACAGCAGGCCATAGACTGAATACCGCCTAAAACGGCAGACAACGCCTGCCAGGTAATACGGGCTACGTTATTAAGCGGCTGCTGAGCAGTCAGAACACTGCCAGCAGTATGCACATGCACACGCAGCATCTGTGCTTTCGGTACTGTAGCACCATAACGTTCTTTCATAATGCGCGCCCACAAACGGCGTGCCGCACGGAATTTAGCAACTTCCTCAAACATATTAAGTCCGGCAGTAAAGATCCAGGAAATACCAGGAGCAAAATCATCTACCTTCTGTCCGGCCTTGATTGCCGCATCAATATAAGCCATCGCATTAGCAAATGCAAAAGCGATTTCCTGTACACAGGAAGCACCGGCTTCACGAATATGGTAAGCACCTACGCTGATCGTATTCCATTTTGGAATACTCTTAGAGCAATATTCAAAAGTATCTGTAATCAGCCGCATCGAAGGCCGTGGTGGGAAAATATATGTGCCACGGGCAATATATTCTTTTAAAATATCATTTTGAATGGTGCCTTTTAATTGTTCCGGCTTAACACCCTGCTGTTCGGCAACAGCAACGTACATCGCCAAAAGCACTGCAGCCGGGCCGTTAATAGTCATAGAAGTACTGACTTTATCCAAAGGAATACCTTCAAAAAGCTTTTCCATATCAGCCAGCGAATCAATAGCCACGCCAACTTTACCGACTTCACCATGCGAAAGCTCCGCATCGGAATCAAGTCCGATCTGTGTCGGCAGGTCCATAGCTACCGACAGGCCGGTTTGACCTGCTTCCAGCAAATATTTATAACGGGCATTGGTTTCCTCGGCTGTAGCAAAGCCTGCATAAGCGCGCATCGTCCACAACCGCCCACGATACATAGTCGGCTGTACGCCGCGTGTAAAAGGGTATTGTCCAGGGAACCCGCTTTTAGAGCAGTAATCAAAACCTTCTACATCCAAAGGAGTATACACGTGTTTTTCTTTAAACTCTTTTCTTTCAGGAAATTTGGCATTAGCTTTAGCAACCTTTGCTTCATAATCCGCCAGCCCCTGTTTGATTTCTTCATAATTAGTCATGTCATTGACCCCTTTCTCATTCCGCTCCGCTGTTTACAGCATAGTGCCGGTTTCATAAAATTTTTTCTGCATATCGAAACAATGTGCCAAATCAATTGGCATATGGGCGTTTTTTTGTTGTGCAAACCTCAGATATTCCAAAAGCTGCGGCCGAAAATCAGGATGTGCGCAGTTATTTATGATAGCTTTAGCACGTTTGACGGGACTCAAACCACGGATGTCGGCCACACCCTGTTCAGTAATAAAAACCATCGTGTCATGTTCAGTATGGTCTGCATGAGTGACCATAGGTACTACACTGGAAATCGAGCCGCATTTCGCTGTAGACGGCGTTGAAAATCGTAAGGAAACCGTTACGCATATAATCACCGCTGCCGCCAATACCATTCATCATCGTGCAGCCCATAACATGCGTTGAATTAGCCTGCCCGTAGATATCAAATTCCAACGGCGTATTCATGGCAATAACTCCCAAACGCCTGATAACCTCGGGGTGATTACTGATATCAAGCGGTCTTAAAACAATACTCTTATGATACAAATCAGGATCTTCCTTGTACATCTCCCAAACCGAAGGCGAAGGAGTGAACGCGCAGCCGGAGGCTTTAGCGATCTTGCCCAGCTTGATCAGACGGAATACAGAATCCTGTAAAATCTCGGAATACATTTCCAGATTTTCAAATCTGGATTTGGCCAGTCCTAAAAGAACCGCATTGGCAATACTGCCGACACCGGACTGCAAGGGCAGCATTTTCTCCGGCAAACGTCCCATCTTTTGTTCATACTCTAAAAATTCCACCAAATTCTCAGCAATTTTGATGCTTGCTGCATCAGGAGCAGTCAAGTCACGCACATGATCCAGAATATCAGACTCCACGATACAATCGATACGATCGATACCGCATTCTACATAAGGTTTACCTATCCTGTCCCCCGCATGATAAATTGGAATCTCAGTTCTATTTGGCGGGATCGCCGGAATATAGATATCATGCATACCTTCCAGATTCAAAGGAATCGAAGTATTGACTTCGATAATGATTTTCTTCGCATGCTTCACAAAAATCGGCGCATTACCAACACCAGGACCTAAAATAATATTACCTTCTGCAGTAATTGCCGTAGCTTCAATGATAGCTACATCTACATTACCAAAAAACCCATAATCTACCTGCTGTCCGAAATGGCTCAAATGTTGGTCCACATATTCAATCTTGCCTTCATTGATGCCCTTTTTCATGCTTTTGTTGGACGCGGCATAATACGGCATCCTGCCTTTTATAGCGCCAACTGCCGCCAACTCCTCTTCAATTTCCGGACCAACAGAAGCGCCACTCCAGATATTGATACGGCAGCGTTTACCTTCTTTGATAGCTTTGGCTAAAGCTATCGTTGTTTTTTTAGGATAGCCGGATGGGGTAAAACCACTGACGCCCACATTCATTCCATCAGTAATCAGCGCCGCAGCTTCTTCCGGAGTAACGATTTTGTCAAACAACTGCGGATTTCTTAATCTCGTGCTGTCTAACATTTTCATCCCTTCTTTCCCAGATTTAAATTTCTCATACACCTTTCTTCACTTTCAGTATAATTCCGGAAACTTATAACGTAAAATACCAAAAAGCAATAGAAAATATTAATTTATTTGATATGTTTAAATTTGGTTTTCGAGTTTAAAATTACACTTTTCTTTATTTCTATTCATAAAATTCAATTGATGTAATATTACTTTTATAAAAAATTCATTCTAACAACATTTGCCATTTTCATTGACAATATCTATCTTTAAACATCAAAATAATTGATATAATTTATAAGTTTTATTTATATGCTTATCTAAAGTTATAAAAATTTTTTCAGAAAAAGATAGGTTTAAGCTGCTTTATCATCTATAATGTAGTTAAACGATAAACAAACTACAGTTAGCTTAAACTTAAATTTATATTGCCAGTAACAGGAGGAGAGCAGACTATGGACATGGAATATTACCGCAATTTTATTGCCATCGTCGAAGCAGGAAGTCTTTCAGCGGCATCCAAGCGCGTACACGTTGCCCAGCCGGCCCTCAGTAATCAACTGAAGCTGCTGCAGAAAAAATTCGGCACTCAGCTAGTCAATATCCGTCGCGGCGTACATAATATAGAATTGACCAATGCCGGCTGCATTCTTTATAACAAAGCTAAATATCTCTGTTCGCTGGAAGATGATACCCAACGGGAAATATCGGACTGCGTCAACGGCTATACAGGTACTCTGCGAGTCAGCCTGTCGCCTTCGATGTCGATTTCCTTTATTCAAACTTACCTCAGCAAATTTTCCAAAGAATATCCGCAGATCAACTATGAGCTGTACGAAGTTTCCATCTTGGAGCAAATCAATCAGATGCTGACCGGGAAAACGGAGATTGGCGTTGCCAATGCTCCGCTGACACAGGAAAGCCGGTTTGATACTATCTATACCAAGCAGGAGCGCCTTGTTGCAGTAATGCACAAAGACAATCCCTGGCTGCCGGCAGACGACAAAGCTCTGCTTTTGGCACATATGGAAGATATGCCCATCTGCCTGTCACGCGGCTGTTCGACTTTATTTTTAAACGTTTGTTCCGATTCCATGATCTTCCCGCAGATCCTGAGCATTAATTCTACTAAACTGTCTACAATAGCCTGGGCAAAAGAAAATGCCGGCATCGCCGTCGTACCGGCTTCACCGGGTGAAATTTTTGACAACGATCTGATTTGCAAGATCATCCGCGATGACAGACTATTCCTTAATAAAACGCTATCTATTGTTAAAGGACGTCCACTTTCCAATGTCGCCCAACTGTTTTTAAACTATTTTTCACAGCATTCCTAAGCTTCAAAAATTGTTTAAGAAGGTGAAATTATGATTACCATTACCAACAAAACCGACTGCGGCGGCTGCGGAGCCTGTGCCAGTCGCTGCGTGACCTCCTGCATCACTATGGCACCAGACGAAGAAGGCTTCAATTATCCGCTGGTCGATACTGACAAATGTATCCACTGCGGTTTGTGTGAACGCGTTTGTCCTCTGCTGCACAAACCTCAACCTCATGAGATTTTAGCTGTTATCGGCTGTAAAAATAAAAACGAAGCCGTTCGCTTTGTCAGCTCCAGCGGCGGTTTTTTCTCCCTCGCTGCCGAAAAAATCCTGGGACGTCAGGGGACAGTCTTCGGGGCGGCCTTTGACGACAACTGGCACGTTAGACATATCGCTGTCACAAGCGTCAATGCAATGAATAAATTACGCGGTTCCAAATATGTACAAAGCGATATCAGCACTACCTACCAGGACGCCGAAAAACTGCTTCAGGCAGGCCATACTGTTTTATTCAGCGGTACGCCGTGCCAGATCGGAGGCTTGAAAGGATATCTGCGTAAAGACTATGAAAGGCTTTATACCATTGACGTAGTCTGCCATGGGGTTCCCAGTCCCAAAGTCTACCAGAAACGACTGGACGAAGTCACCGAGCTTTCGTCATCACCGGTAATAAAAGTCAATTTCCGCGATAAAACTCCCGGTTGGAAACGCTTTAATATCGTTTTTCAAACTGAAAACCATATCTTTGCAACACATAAACGCCGCGGTCCATATATGCGTTTATTCCTGAATAATGTCAGTACTCGCCCTTCCTGTTCCGACTGCGCTTTTAACAATAAACACAGCCTGGCTGATCTGACGATAGCCGACTATTGGGGCGTCAATAAGCATTTCCCGCTTTTTGATGACGATAAGGGTGTTACGCTGGTCCTCGTCAATACAGAAAAAGGCGCCGGACTTTTTGCAGATTGCCAAAGCGAGCTGGAATGCCAGCAAACAGACTTTAAGCGCGGCGCCGAATACAACGCCGCTTTGTCCAAAAAAATGACACCCCATCCTTCCCGACAATTGTTCTTTGCTGAGTTGGATCACAAAAGCCTTTCTGCCTTAGCCAACGAAATATTAGGTACTGCTGAAAATTAAAACAAACTCCCTGGGCAAATATGTCCAGGGAGTTTGTTTTAATTGTAATAATCACCACAATATTTGTTTCACTTTATTATATTTTTATATTATAATTAGTTTATAAAAGTTTTCCTTCAATTATAAAGGATACGGAAGGTATTTATAATGAATTCCGAAAGAAACGTCCTCAAACTTATCAACGATATCAGTAATCTAACATTATTCGTCGTAGATCAGTCAACTCTGCAGATACTTTACTGCAATCAGACTGCTGCAAAAGCAGGTTTCAGGAGAGGTGTATTCTATCATCCTGACACTCTCAGCTTTGATGCCGTCAATTTTCATCAGGGTGATTATCAGTATTTTGCTGAAAAATCTATTTTAGGAAGCAACGTAGATGTCCGAGTGAAAAGAACTCTTTGGGACGATGAGGGCAGACAGATTCCTGCCTTAGCAATCTCTGTCACACCTCATATTTTTGCCGGCGAAGTCAAGATCAGGCACGACCATTCCAAAGATCTCCTGCAGGGCATCGATGTTCTCTTTGACGAATATGTAGTTATTGATCTTGTCGACGACCGTTATATTTCTCCGAAGCTCGGCCCTTGTGCTTCGGCATTTCCTCATGCCGGCGACTTTACTCAGGCCAATGATCTTTACGGTAAAATGCTTATCCATCCTGAAGACCGGCAGAAATTCTGGGAACTGACTTCAACAAAGAGCCTGCGTCAGAATATGCCGCAGGAAAATATGCATATCGTTGGCGAACTGCGCCGTCTTGTTGCGCCAGATAGCTTTGAATGGATTGAAACTCATCTCGTATCTACTATTGATGCTCAAACCGGGCACCTGAAAGTATTATGGTGCTACCGCAATATTGAAAAACAAAAACAATTTGAGTTGAGCCAACGCGAACAGACCGCCTGGATCGCTCAGTTAAGTGAAGAATATTATGCAGTTTACCTTGTTAATCTAAGTAATAACACTTTACGCGGCCTGCGTGTGCCAGAACAGTTCAAAAAAATCGTACATATGGAAGAATGCTATGATAAACAGTTTTCTATGTATGTAAACGAATTTGTAGACCCTAAATGGCAGCAGACACTCTTAAAAATTACCAACAGCACCTACATCATTGACCAGTTTGCCAACGATAATAACCGGATTGAGCATATTTTTAAAAATAAGCAGGGGTTTTGGCTCAGTGTCAAGATCATTCCGGCACCAGGCTACTCTGACGCTTATCCTTATGCGGTACTGGCCTTTGAAGACCTGACCCAGAAAGTCGAACATTCACTCAGTGAAAAAACTGCCAAAATGGCAGTTGCGCATATGTATGCACTGGCAATCAGCGTCGATATGGAGCATCAGGGTTATAACTGTATCCATTATTCGGAAGAGATACTCTCGCTGCAAAAACGTGGCCGTTACCGTGATTTCTATGCCCAATTCCACCAACAGCTGCTGGACAGTGATAAAGCGCTTCTGTCAGGCATCTTTGATGCCAAACTTTACAGCAGACAAACCTATGCCGAAGGTGAACTGCGTATTTGGGATAAAAACAAAAAACTTCACTATTATACCTATTACAGTACCAGGATATCTACAATCGAAGGCGAAAAAATCATGCTGCTGCTGCGTAACATCGACGATAAAAAACAGCAGGAACATGAACTTGCATTACTCAGCGCCGACAGAATGCGCCATCATAATATCGCCAATGCGCTGGCTGAAATGTACTATGCAGTCTATTATGTCGACCTGCAGGAACATAGATTTTATATTCTGCGGCTTACCGAAATCATCACTGCCAATATGCTGAAAGGATTAGAAGATCATACCGAAGCCTGGACTACCTTCGTCAATAATTTTGTTCATGTGAAATTCCGCAAACAGTTATCAGAGGCTTTTGCTTTAGAAAATATTTATACAACATTGACTCAAAACAATAAAAACTCTGTCGAAATAGAGTTGCTGCGGCGTTTTGCCAACGACAAATACGAATGGGTACGTCTGGAAGCTCAGGCCATTAAAAATACCGAAGGAACTATCACAGGCTGCGTTATCGCTTTCCGGAATATCCATACACAAAAACTGGCCTACGAAAGACAACAGCAGGCATTAAAAGCTGCCCTGCTTTCTGCCGAAAAGGCCAATACCGCCAAAAGCGCTTTTTTGTCAAATATGAGCCACGATATCCGTACTCCAATGAACGCCATCATCGGTATGACTACAATCGCGCAGCAATACCTGCACGATCCTGTTCGTATTAACAGCTGCCTCAGCAAAATCGAGCTGGCTTCCAATCATCTTTTAGAGCTCATAAATGATATTCTCGATATGTCTAAGATCGAAAGCGGCAAATTATCACTTAAGGAATCGCCGCTCAATCTGGCTGAGCTTATTCACAATCTGATCTCACTCATCAATCCACAGTTAAAAGAACACCAGCACGAACTGCATGTAGAGACATATAATATCAGTGACGAATATCTGCTGGGTGACACTGTACGCCTTAATCAAATCTTCACTAATATCCTCAGCAATTCTATCAAATTTACGCCTCGAGGAGGAAAGCTCAAACTCGAGATCAAGCAATTAACGCTGGCGCCAACAGGGTATGGACACTTTCGTTTTGTTTTCAGCGATAACGGCATTGGCATGGACCAGGAATTTCTGCCGCACCTGTTCACTCCCTTCGAACGTTCCCAAACCTCAAATACTGATAGTATTGAAGGCACAGGCCTGGGTATGGCTATCACTAAAAATATTGTTGATTTGATGGGTGGTACTATTGAAGTCACCAGTGCTGCAGGCTCTGGAACCACCTTTACAGTCACCCTGCCACTGAAGCTGGCTGACAAGCAGCCCGTCCCGGTTTCTGCCATTCATTCCGAACTGCAGGCCCTGGTCATCGACCATGATCAAACTTATGCCTCTAATATCCTGCAGCAGCTACAGCAACTGCAAATTACCGGTCAAGCAGTACACAGTCTTAAAGAAGCAAATAACAAACTAGCAGCTGCCATAAAAACAAGCAGTGACTATACGACAGCAATCATAGTCTATAACCCACAGCTGGATCTGGAAACAATGTTAAACGGATTACGCCAACTGTCATCAACATTAAAGATAGCTTTGGCAATCACCTTTTCCGATCTCAGCCAGACCATTAAAGACTATTCTTTTGACGCACTCCTGATTCTGCCTCTGTTTGCTACTAACCTTGCACAGGTACTCAACAAAATGCATCAGACAAACACAACCAGAACACAGCATCTGCTGCCATCTGCTGCTAATGAACCTAACTGCAGCGGCAAGCGGATACTTCTTGTTGAAGACAATCCGCTCAATATGGAAATCGCCTGTGAGTTGATTGGTATGACCGGTGCCATGATAGAAGAGGCCACTGACGGTGCTGCAGCACTGACAAAAATTGCTCAGGCACCTGAAAACCATTACGATCTTGTTTTCATGGATGTACAAATGCCTAAACTCAATGGGTACGATGCAACCAAAGCAATCCGCAAACTATCACGCAAGGATGTAAAGAGCCTACCGATCGTTGCTATGACTGCCAATGCCTTCCTGGATGACATCAAAAAAGAACGTGAAGCAGGAATGAATGCTCATATTACCAAACCGTTTCATCTAGAAGAATTATTTGCCGTCATCAGCGAATGGCTGCAATGCAAATAATTATCATAAAAAAGGCTGCCGCAATTAAAAACTGCGGCAGCCTTTCGTATTTTGTTTACATCACTTCTACTCTTTTTTGTTTCAAAACCTTCAGCAACAAAGCCAGATCCTCAATATCGTAACCGTCATTATTTACTTCCGGTACAACATGTCCCTGTAAAACACTGCCAAGCAGCGTATCTACACTGCACTTAAAGAAATGCGCCAAACGTAGCAATACCCTCAGACTGACACTGACGCGGCCGTGCTCAAGGTTGCTCATATGCGTCTGCGAAACATCTAAACGCTGAGCAAGTTCACTTTGACTGATACCGTGTCTGATACGCATTAACCTGATATTCTTACCAATTTCCTTATAATCGGGATTCATAAAGATACCTCCTTCATCACCTGTTACTAAATAAATTTATTTTTGCGCCGATTCTGTTCCTGGCGGCAGATCGCTGATAAGTTCAGCCGGATCTACCTCAAGTGCCTGTGCAATAAGAAAAAATACTTCCAAACCGCATCTGGCAGCACCACGTTCTATTTTTGATATATAGGAACGGGTCAAACCGGCTTTAATAGACAATGCTTCCTGACTTAAACCTTTCAGTCTTCTGTAATATAAAATATTTAAGCCTATACTTCTATATTTCTCAGCAAACATGACTTTTTTCACCTTAACAATTAAACTTTTATAGATATTGGTTTTATACTTATTATCTTACAAAAAAAATGCATTTGCTGTATAAAATACAGCACATACGTGCACTATATTACTCATTTATACAAAATAAAATTATACATGCAAAGAAATTATATGTCTTTAAATATGTAAATGCACTTAAAATTAATGAATTTTATTATTTTTTATATTTCAAATATTTTGCTATTTATATGAAATAATTATATATTTTATATAAAATTACGGCTTGTTATAGCTATAGTTCTACTTATTAGTACTCACCGTACAAATAAGTGGTTTTCAGAAAAGCAATATGCGAATTACGAGTAATTAAAAACTCACACCCCGGAAGATGTGAGTTTTTAATTACTTTCTTCGTTATTCTATTCGTCCTGATCTTCGGTATCACTATCAGAAGACATACTCAAATCAGTATCGTTACCACCAGCCAGATTATCCATCTGACTACCTTGCACATCGCCTGTATCGGAACTGCGAGAATTGCTGTCAGCTTGTTCTTCCTGACCGGCACCATCTAAAATATTCTCGAAACCAGCACTAAAACTGCTGCCAGAACCACTTGCATTCAGGCTGTCATCACTGTTATGTATTTCAATTGTTCCGACACCAATATTCGTGTTTTCACCACTTGGATTTATTATTACAGGGGTATGCAGCTCAGAAGTTACAGCAGAGCTGCTACTATGATAATTATCCTCAAATTCAGGCAGTTTAGTAATATCATGCTCATCTTCAGACAGTTCTGGTGGATCAGGCGGTAGTGGCGGTGCCGGAAAGATATCTGCATAAGCCTTGCCAACACCTTTGTCGTTATACTTAGAAATATCGTAAGTATTGCCATCTTTATCGGTCGTCGCATAAACAGCCTTATCAGAAACAATTGCACCTGGTCCCCATCCTACTATCCCACCACAATACTGTGCATTACCGTCTGTAGCAATGACCTGCCCTAAATTCAGTGCATTCTCTACTATCCCTTCAACAGAATTACCAATAATTCCGCCTACCTGGTCCCTGCCTTGGACTGTACCTGTATTTAACACATTATCAATGCTTTTAGAAGATGTACCTACTCCTATAATCCCACCAACACTATTACCGCTACCGCTAACAGCACCACTGTTTTCAGCCCTACTGACAGATACACATCCAATACCGGCACTGGGAGGTCCTGACATAGACACGCCGCCCCCCATACCAACAATACCGCCTACTGCTGTTCTTCCTGTTATTGTCCCTGAATTATTGGTATTCTCTAAAAGCATATCATCATCACAATAATAATATCCTAAAATTCCCCCAACACTATCTAATCCGCTAATGTTACCATTGTTGATGGCATCGACAATTATTTGTCCAGAAGCATTACAGCCAATAACACCGCCGACATAACTATAACCTTTTACTGTACCTTCATTTTTTAATTCACTGACATAGTTGGAACCTTCAGCATCATTATAACCTAGTACACCACCAATATAATAGCTTGAACCAACACTCACACCATCGGTTACAAAAAAACACTTCCTTTATTAAGCGCTTTGCTCACAGTTCCGTTATTTTCACCAATAGCTCCGCCTACTTCACGAGCTCCGCCTACAAAACCTCTATTTTCAATATTATATACATAACCATTTACTTTATTTTGTCCACAAATCCCGCCGACAAGTTCATTTCCCTTAATACTTCCATCATTGATACCGTCAGAGATATTCCCATTATTCTGTCCAACAATTCCTCCAACAGTACTATTGCCACTAACAGAAGCATAGTTATGGACACTATTTATAATACCTGTATTAGCTCCGGCAATACCACCTACAGCACTATTATTTCCAGCATCAATTTTTCCTTTTAGTAAAATTCCATCAATAGTACCTGTAGAAGTATTTTGTCCAGCAATACCACCTATCCCAACACCGCCGCCAGTCAAATCAATTTCTGCATCTACATTTTTAACACTTCCAGCATTATAGCCAACTATGCCCCCTGTATAACCACCCGTACTATTAATAACTTTTATCTTGCCAACTATACCATCAATCTCCCCAAGACCCTTATAATTATACCCTGTAATGCCGCCGGAATAACCGCCGCTAGTATTATTTACTGTTATATCAACTTCAGCATTCTTTATTATTCCTGCATTAATGCCAACAATACCTCCGGTATATTTACTTGTTCCTGAAACAATACCACTTACTGCAACATTTTCAATTAACCCGTTATTCTGACCTACAACTGCTCCAACAGCCTGGTATCCACTAATATTACAATTGGATAAAGTAAGATTTCTGATTACACTGCCACTTGCAGTTTGTCCGAACAACCCTTTGTAGCTTCCATTTCCACCATTTACAATTACATTTTTTATCTCATTCTCCAGACCGTCAAAGGTTCCTTTAAACGTACTGTCAGCGCTGATGGGTATAAAACTATTAATGCTGCTAGCATCAATATCATTTTTTAAAGCATAATTGCCGCTTAGATTAGTATTAATGTCCTGCAGCTGCTCAGCATTTGTCACCCACATATAACCTTTTACACTCTGAGCTCCGCCATTGATATCAAAATTTTTATCCTTACCTGCATAACCGTTAGCATCATGAGCGGTATACCCCAACACAACGTTACCATTGGCAAAATCTCCGTTAATAACAGCATTGCTGCCGTCAAAATCATCTCCGCCCAATTTTATATTATCAGTATCTAAAACGATACGGCTGCCCTCAAAACGCAGTGTGTCTGCTTCCAGTTTACCCATATTGACAAGCTCAGCAGTTCCCGCTATCCCAAAATCACTGATACCAGCGCTGTTTTTAAAATTTTGTAAAGCTGTATCGACATCAGATAAGCTCTTAGTAGAAGCCGTCAGCGAACCAACATTTACCTGTGCCGTTTTACCAAACAAAATCCCATTGGGATTGATCAAAAAAACATGTACCCCTTGTCCATTCAAAGCGCCAAAAATCTCACTGCCCTGTCTGCCGGTAACATAATTCAAAATAGCGTTCATATTCTTAAAATTTACCGTTTCTCCAGCAGCAACATTAAAACTATCCCACTTTACCGACACGTTGCCTGTACCGGTAATATCCATCTGATTACCGCTGGACGTATAACTGCCGTTACCAGTAACTACCGTCCCACCCTGTGGCAATCCCCATGCGCAATTAGAAAAAGCCAAAGTGCTAACTACTATAGCGACCGTTGTTTTCCCTAGTCTCTGCCTGTTTTTCATCTTAATCCGCTCTTTTCCGCTCACGATATTCTTAAAACAATTTGTATAATCTGAACCATAACCTGCCGTTTTTATCTTCCGCCTCACTGCGATAAGATTCACCCTTTATCTTGCGTGCATAATCCAGTCTTGCGTACAAGCTGCGATCCAAGCTATAAACTGCGCCAATACCCCAACCTGCCAGCCTGCGATGCGGATCGGAGGTATCTCCGTCCTTTCGTGCCAAAACCTCACCTACATCAGCAAACAACGTCATACTCATACCTTTGACCGGAGTTTGATACCTTAATTCTGCCGTTGCCTGATAACCGCTGTCACCGCCTGCTTCACCCTGCGGATAGGCTCGCACCGCATCAGCACCCCCCAGATAAAACTGTTCACTGCTGTCTAGATTGCGGTTTGCTAGCTGTCCATGTGCAAAAATATAGAACTGTGTCACTTTGCTTAATTTACTGACATGATTAACATCAAAATTAAAGCGGCTAAAGCCGCCTTCCGTCCTGCTGAATTCATCAGCAGCCTGAGCTTCCCCGCTGCGCAGCTTTAAATTACCGGCACGTAAGACAGCACTGTAACCACTATAACTAACAGCACTTTGCAGACTTCCAGTCAGTCCAAGATGAAACACATCACTGCTTTTACGTGCCGTATAATCAAAAACACGCAGTTCATCATTCAAACGGTTATGCTCATAGCCGTAAATCAACCGTAAATTTCCGGATTTCCTGCCGCTTAAAGGCTGCGAACCATATAGGCTCACCGTTTTAGCCGTTCCTACAGCACCTGCCTGCGTAAAATAATCCCCTAAAGTATAATCCGACTCCGCGCAGCTGATACCTAAACGACCTCCCGTTCTATTAACCGCTGTTTCATAGCCTAAATTATAATTTTTCATCTTCTCATTACTAAGCATCCCGCCAATAACAAGCCTGTCCCCGCTGCGCAGCGGCTCATTAACAATGACCTGCATTCCGTAACGGTAACGTCCCGAATATTTACCGCCATAATTGTCAGTATAAACAGCGCCTTCCACAATTGGCGATGCCCCTAAAACAATTGTTAAACTGCTGCTGCCAATCTTATCACCAGGCTCTAAAATACCTTTGGCCTGCACACCGGGCAATGCATTCAGATTATTCAGCGTCATTTCTAAAATATCACTGCGTAACTGCATACCAGCATATAAATTTTTTAAAAACCCTTCCACAAAACGATCTTCAAGACTTGTAGAATTTTTCACTCTTAACTTATCCAATACCCCAGGAAAAACCTTAATTGTCACAATACCAGCCACAATATCCTGCCGAGGTAAAAATGCAGTTGCCACAGGATATCCCTGTTTTCTGTAATAGACAGATAAAGCTTTCGTCAACTGCTGCAAATCGTTAACAGCCAAATTACGTCCACTGTATTTTCCCAAAAGTGCCTTGGGGGGGGCAAACACTCATCTATTCCACTAACATCAAGTTGGAATCTTTTAACATACACCATCGACTGCGATTTTTCCGCATGTTCCGAAATATCATCTTTATGTACAACGACACGCTGATTATTAAGCATATTATCAGACATCCCATTCTGCTGGACGTCACTGCTTGGAAGCTGGTTAGCAGCATAACATCCGATAGTCTGAGACAAGACATAAAGCATAATTACAACTTCTTTTTTCACCCCTGTCCATCTCCCCACTCTTCCAGTCATAATAATACCTATTATAAATTTTAGTTTCTATTTTAATCTATTATCCTACTAATGATTCAAAAAAGCAATTATTTCGAATAATAATATTAAATAATTAAATTATATGTATTTTATTATACATTTATTAGAATTTATATTTTAATCAAAAGACTATCAGAGATTATGTGCTGATTCTATTTATTTTAACTGCAGACTTTTCTGATTTATGCTGCAAGCTTCTATTACCCGTTCCAAATCGTTTGTCAATTTCTATAATAACTTACTAAAAGCTAACAAACCACTATAAAAAAACTAATATATTTTTATACTATAAAACCATAACAAAATATAGAAAATTTCTATTATTAATGATACAATATTTATATTATAACAAATTATTTTAATCTTATTGCAGTAAAAATTAGGTAATTATGGACGAGGTATATATATGAATACCAAGATCAAACAAACAATAGCTTTATTTTTTACAGTCATGTTATTGTTTGTTCTGGTGCTGCCACCACTATCCGCAGCCGCAGATGCAAGTCCTATTAAAGTAGGCTATTATGAGGACGGCGACTATATGTCCAAAAGTCAAAGCGGAGAATATAGCGGATATAATATTGAATATCTACAAAAAATTTCCAAACAATCAGGACTTCCTTTCGAAATGGTTGATATTGCAAGCTGGAATGCTGCATATGATATGCTGGTTAAAGGTGAAATCGATCTGCTGCCGGCAGTTTATCATTCAGAACAGCGGGCAGAGGAAATTTTCTTTTCCGGCCAACCAATGTGCAGTATTTATACTACCCTAAACGTTCGTATGAATGATCCACGCTATGATTATGAAGATTTTAAAGCTTTCCAGGGCATGAATGTCGGCATTATCCGCGGCGGAGTAGACGGCGAAAGGTTTAAAAGTTTTTGCCGTGAGCATAATCTTGTTTTAAATATTATTGATTATGACGAAACAAGTGTACTTTTAGAGGCACTTGATAATGGTACACTGGACGGTGTTGCCATTACCCACCTTGGAAAAAACAGTACTTTCCGCAGTGTAGCCCAGTTTTCTCCCAGTCCTTTATATTTTGCCGTAACCAAGACAAATCCCGAGTTACTGTCTGAAATCAACAAGGCCATGAATAATATTCTATTGGCTAATCCTGGTTACAGCCGGGATTTGTATGATAAGTATCTTGCCCCAAGCGTTAACCAAAAGCCTGTTTTTACTAAAGAAGAACTCCAATATATAAAACAGGCTGCACCGATATTAGTATCTTATGACCCTTCTTTTGCGCCTTTAACATACCAGAGTAAAAAAAGCGGGCAAATTACTGGCGTAACTGCAGATATTTTTGAATTTATTGCCAAAAACAGCGGTCTGCGTTTTGAATTTGAAGCACATAATCAAACTGAAGCTCTGCAACTTTTACAGCAGGGGAAAATATCTGCTTTGGCTTTATCTGACGGTGATTACCTTTGGGACGGTAGAAACAATATCAATTCCACACTTTATTATCTACGTGCACCTACCTCAATGATCACCAGATACGATTCAGATAAATTGGAAGTAATTGCTTTGCCTCAAGGGTATCAGCTTTCTGAAGCTATCAAGGCAGCAAATCCATATTATACCTTCAAATACTATCCTTCTATCGAAGACTGTCTTAACGCAGTTTTGCACAATAAAGCTGATGCTGCCTGTACAAACACTCATGTTGCCGGCGCTTATCTAAGCAGATCAGCTTACCAGGGTATGCGCACTATAACCTTAGCTCAGCCAATCAATGAAATGTGTGTAGGATTATCTGCGTCGGGCGATCCGAAGTTGTTTTCGATCATTAATAAGTGTATCCAATATCTTCCTACAGAGCAGGTAGACGCCTATCTTGTAACGCATTCTGCCAATACCAAAGAAGTCAGTATGCTGGAATTTATTGAGCAGCATCTTTGGCAGGTAGGCTGTATTGTGATACTGGTCCTGAGCATAATAATTCTGCTGATAGGCAGTAATTTAAGAAACGCTTTACGCAGTAACCGCCGTATTCAGGATCTGCTGTATAAGGATGAACTGACCGGTCTTTATAATATGAACGGATTCTATCAGAAATGGGAAGAAAATAACAATCCCTCCAAACAACAGTCTTTTGTTGTACTTTATAATGGTTTCTGGAAAAAGAAGGAAGAAAATAATCCCCCCAAAAAACAGCAGTCATTTGTTTTACTCTACAGTGATATTTGTCAGTTTAAATTTATCAACGATAACTTTGGTTTTGCTACGGGTGATCAGGTACTGCAAGCCAGCGGTAAAATATTACAGGAAATCCTGGAAGATGATGAATTCTGCGGAAGGATATCCTCCGACCATTTTGCTCTCCTGCTAAAGTATAATTGCTGGGAACACTTAGACAAACGCATGCAAAAACTTTGTTAAAAAGCTGAATTGCTGGCGTAAAGCGAAAACCGATATTCCTTATAAAATTGATTTCGTATTTGGTGTTTGTCTGATTGAAAAAAAAAATGCTACTATTGACCTTCATCAAAAACTTGATTTAGCCAATTATTCAAGACGCTACGCAAAAGATACTCCAGGCAGTTTTATTGTTTTATATGATGAAAAAATGCGTGCTCAGGCACTTTTAGCACAACAGTTGGAAAGCCGCTTAGATCAGGCTCTGCAGGAAAATGAATTTGTAGTCTATTATCAGCCCAAGGTTTCTATGAAAGATGGCTCCATTATAGGAAGCGAAGCTTTAATTCGCTGGAACCATCCTGACAAAGGTTTTCTGATGCCAGGCGTATTTATCCCTATCTTTGAGAAAAACGGTATGGTTAAAAAAGTTGACTTGTGGCTGTTTGAAGAAGTTTGTAAAACAATGCGCACTTGGTCAGAAAAAGGCTATCCGCTTTTCCCTGTTTCCTGCAATTTTTCAAGACTACATTTTCAACAAAGTGATTTCCCTGCACGAATCTGTGAAATCGCTGACCGTTGGAATGTTCCGCACCATCTTTTAGAATTGGAAATAACCGAAAGTGTCCTATTGGAAGAATCAACGACTATTGCAGAGGTTTTTCAGATACTTAAAGAAATGCAATTCAAAATAGCCATTGACGATTTCGGCTCCGGTTATTCATCTTTAGGTCAATTACAGCAACTGACTGCAGATGTTTTAAAACTAGACCGCAGCTTTGTAAGCCACGGAGTTGCAGGTATGCGTGAAAAAATAGTTGTCGGCAACGTAATCCATATGGCCGGAGAGCTTGGTATGCAGGTAATCTGTGAAGGTGTTGAAACACAGGCACAATCCATAACACTACAGGAAATTGGCTGTAAATATTCGCAGGGATTTTATTTTTACCGTCCTATGCAGCTGGAAAACTATGAAAAATTACTTGTTGCAGATAACTAAAAATACTGCAAAATAATCTATTGATAATTAAAATATAAAACACCGCAGAAATCTGCGGTGTTTTATATTTCTATGCTAAGTACAATAATGCACGTATTTTAATAATTCCACTTCTGTATAGACAAATGTAAACAAAACCTTACTAAATATCTTTCATTTCAAAAACAGTTGATAAATGATAAAATAAACATATGACAATTTCACTGATAATCTTAAATAAAATACACTTCATTTAAAAAAGTGCAAAAACCGAGGGGATGCGATAAAATGGCAACGCTGCTACAAGAGATATTGACAAACAACCATGAATTTTTGGCAAATAACAAGTATACAAAAGAAATATCCAAATATCCGCAGAAAAAGTTTGCCCTGCTCACTTGTATGGACACCAGACTTGTTGAACTGATCAACAAAGCACTGGGCATCCACCGAGGCGATGCAAAAATAATTCAAAATGCCGGAACCTCTTTAATCGGAGAAATGGGAGAAACCGTAAAAAGTCTTTTGCTAACCATCTATGTTTTTGATATCAAAGAAATTTTCATAGTCGGACATTATGATTGCGGTGTCGCTCTGACATCATCAAAAGACATATTACATAATATGAGAAGCAGAGGCGTCTCAGAACAGCAATTAAAACTGATTGAAAAAGATTTTCAAGTTTGGCTTGATCCTTACACCGACCCCACCAAAAATGTACTTACAGTCATTAAAAAACTTAAGGCAAATCCTTTTATTCCCAATGATATACCTATCCACGGACTTATCATTGACCCCCATACGGGTAAACTTGATCTTTTGGCAGATGGCTATAAAGAGATTTAAGACAAATCGTGCTCCCTGTTTTTTAGCGTCGTCAAATTTTTAGTTTTTATAATCACTATTCTAATATATCAACGTAATATTTTGGTCATTGCCAATATTCTACAAGACACCTCTTTACTTTATCGTTACAATAGTTTTGTAATGCTTGGAGCTTATAAAACATTGTATAGAAAAGAGGCTTATTATGAATCTGCAAAATGAAAAATGTGTCATCGTCGTTGACGAAGAGCTGCCGTTAGGAATTATTGCCAATACTGCTGTGATCTTAGGGATAACCCTAGGCAAAACCATGCCTGAAGCAGTCGGTCCTGATGTAATCGATCAGACAGAAAAGAGTCATCTCGGCATTATCAAATTCCCTGTTCCTGTCTTGAAAAGCTCTGCAGAAAAACTTAAATATATCAGGGAACAACTCTATCAAGACGATTTTCATGACCTGCTCGTTGTTGATTTTTCTGATTTAGCGCAGAGCTGTAAAACTTATGATGATTTTACTCAAAAAATGACTCAAGTACCGGAAAGCGCTTTAAAATATTTTTGGTCTTGCAATCTGCGGCTCAAAAAAGAAGGTTGCTAAACTTACTGGAAGTCTGCCTTTATTACGATAATTTTATATTTTTGCCATTCAACTTTCAATGCCAACCCATTTATTTTCAAAACAAAAAATCCATGCAAACCGTAAAGTCTGCATGGATTCTACATTTTCAATTGGTGGAGACAAGCGGGATCGAACCGCTGACCTCTTGAATGCCATTCAAGCGCTCTCCCAGCTGAGCTATGCCCCCAAGACAATTAAGATTATAATAGAAAACAGCCTTACTTGTCAATATAATTGTAAAATATAACTCAAAAATATTGCAGTAGGTTAAGCACCGTGCTATAATGTATGACGCAAGCAAAGACGCCTGCCTTCCTGGGTCAAATCTGCCTTCAGGAAGGCAGATTTATTTTTTCAGGAGTGTTTGACAATGCGTTCTATCGAAACTACCGCGGCCAAGCTTTCTGTTTTCAAAATGACCTGGCCGATTTTCATTGAAATTTTGCTGCAGATGATGGTCGGCAATGTAGATCAATTCATGCTCAGTCATTATTCTCAAAAATCCGTTGCTGCCGTTGGTAACGCCAATCAAATCATCAACATCGTTATTATTGCCCTCAGCGTAATAAGTATGGCCGCAACAATCCTGATTGCCCAATACCGTGGTGCCGGTAATAAGGAAAAAGTCACGGAAGTTTGTACCGTAGCTCTTTTAACAAACTTCATTTTCGGACTTATCATCAGTTCAATTCTGTTTTGTTTCGACAACTTCTTTCTTGATCTGCTGGCCGTACCTGATGACATCCGGTCTGAAGCCGGCTTATTTCTACGCTATATCGGCTTGTTTATAGTGGTCCAGGCAGTATACATCTCTTTTATTTCTTTTTTCCGCGGTTATTCACTGCTAAAAGTAACGATGATGACTTCTATCATCATGAATGTTATCAATATTATCTGTAATGTTTTCCTTATTCATGGCTTCGGGCCCATCCCCCCCTTGGGAGTATTGGGAGTGACTATTTCAACCAACAGCAGTAAAGTACTGGGTCTGCTGCTGATTCTATATTTTTTCCGTCGTTTTATCAATCTGCCCTTGTCTTTTAAATATCTTCGTCCTTTTCCCAAAAAAACTTTGCACAATATCCTCTATCTGGGTCTGCCTTCAGGCGGTGAGTCGCTTTCGTATCAGCTGTCGCAGATGGTGATTATGAAATTTGTCAATCTGATGGGTTTAGTAGTCATAACGACCAAAATATATGCCTATATCATTGCTATGTTCTCATACATTTATTCGCAGGCTCTGGCAATGACGACACAAATCATCGTTGGTTTTCTTCTAGGCCGCGGCGACCAGAAAGCAGTCAGCCAAAGAGTCTGGCAAACTGTGCGGTTAGCGGTGCTGATCAGCGGTACCCTGACAACGCTCTTATATTTCAACAGCGACCATATCTATGGTATCTTTACTGATAACCCCGAAGTGCTGGAGTTGGGACGCCACATCTTTCTCATTGAAATTTTTCTGGAAATCGGCCGTGCCGTCAACATGGTTATGGTCATGTCACTGCAGGCTGCCGGTGACATCAAAGGTCCTGTAACAATAGGCTTGCTTTCCATGTGGCTGGTTTCCGTATCAGGTGCCTACTTTTTTGGTATCGTCCTCGATTTTGGCTTGATAGGTATCTGGATCGCTATGATGATGGATGAATGTTTAAGGGCACTGATATTTATTTATCGCTGGCACAGTGGAGTCTGGCGTCACAAAAATCTTATTTAAAAGCAAAAAGAACGCAGATATTTTATCTGCGTTCTTTTTACTTTTAAATTAATCTATATAGTTTTAATCTTATCAATTATTTTTAATAATAAAAATATAAATCGGTTAATTATTAAAAATTATTTATTTATTTTCAAATCACCAATTATTTATTTCTTTTAAATAAGTTATACAATGTTGATATTTCGTATCATTCATCTAAGAAATAAGTAAAATTCAGGTAAAACTTTTTGTAAAAATGAATAATTATAATAAATTTTACTTAAAAATGTTGCCGTCGCAACAGAGGAGATTTTCAAAATTTGCTATTCTGTTAACGCATTTTAAAATTTTAAAAGGAGGAATAATATGTCCCAAGCAGTAAAATGTTTAATTTTGTTGGCAGTAGTTGCTCTCTTATTCGTAACTGAACTTATTCCCTTGGCAATTACTGCAACGGCAGGCGCGATTTCCTGCGGCCTGTTAGGTTTTATTCCTGCAAAACAGGTATTCTCGGGTTTATCCGACTCTACGGTAGTCTTGTTTGCAGGTATGTTCGTCGTAGGTGCTTCCATGTTCTACACCGGTCTTGCTCAAAAAATCGGCGGTGTAGTAGTAAAAATGTGTGGTACAGGCGAGAACAGCTTGATGTTTGGCTTAATGATGGTCGGTACGGTTTTATCTTCCTGCCTGTCCAATACTGGTACTGCAGCCTGCCTGCTGCCAGTTGCGCTCGGTATTTGTGCCGCAGCTAAGATCCCCGCTTCCCGTCAACTGATGCCTCTGGCATTTGCCTGCGGTTGGGGCGGTATCATTACTATGGTAGGCACGCCGCCTAATATTATTGCAGTCGGCGCTATGACCTCTGCCGGTCTTGAACCTTTTGGCTTCTTTGAATTTGCCTGGATCGGTATTCCGGTTTCTATTGCTGGTATGCTGTACATGATGTTCGTAGGCAAATACCTGCTTCGAAAGTAGATCTTTCTGCTGACCAGGAAATTGAACAGGAAATCGAAGCCGCTTCCACTTCTTCTACCAAACAAATCATCTCCGGAGTCATCCTTGCTTTGGTTATCATCACCATGGCTGTTGGTATCCCTGGCGTATCTTTGGAAATCGCTGCTATCACCGGCGCGCTTGTTTGCGTACTGACCGGCTGCCTGACCGAAAAACAAGCTTATGCTTCTATCGACTGGGTAACCATCTTCCTGTTCGCAGGTATGATGCCTGTTTCAGCAGCTATGGATACTACCGGCGCCGGCGCTTTGATAGCTGACTGGACCGTCGGCCTGATGGGCGGAAGTCCGTCTCCTTTAGTAGTGACCGCTATTCTGTTCATTCTGTCCTGCGGTCTGACCCAATTTATGTCCAACACTGCTTCAGCAGCTTTGCTGTGTCCGATCGGTATTGCTATTGCTAAACAGCTTGGCGCTGATCCGAAAGCAGTATTGATGGCGATCGCAGTTGCTGCTTCTTGTGCTTTTGCAACTCCGGTAGGCACTCCTCCGAATACTTTGGTACTTGGCCCCGGCGGCTACAAATTCATGGACTACGTAAAATGCGGTACCGGCCTCGTTATCGTAGCCTTTATCGTATCCCTGGTTGTAATCCCAGTTGTTTGGCCTTTCTTCCCTGCTAATTAACAGTAAAAAAAGACTGCTTCTTTAAGAAGCAGTCTTTTTTCTATAATTCAGTCCTGTTTTCTAAAGGCTTCTGTCAAGGGCGGAATGATTTGTTTTTTACGGCTCAAAACGCCTGGCAGGTGATAGCATCCTTCCGCAGCAGCTTCGCCAAAAGCGTGAACAAGCTGTGTCTGAGGACTTCCTGCAGCTAAAAGATCTGTCGCTTCACCCAAAATATCAGTAACCATCAGCAGCGACAGGTCATAACCTTCCTGCTTACGAAATTCATTAAGAGCTTTCTGCAGTTCTCCTAACCGTTCTAAAGCCTGCTGCCGATCCATAATATTGATCTGACTGACCGTAATCCGGTGTTCGCCAAAATCGAATTCCTTAATATCATTACGCACAATATCCTGCACCGGCATCGTACCAATAGCAGAACCATGACGCAGTACTTCCATCGCAAAAGCTTCCGCATCCTCGATGCCGGCCTGCTCTGCCAAACGTTTAGCAGTATCCTGGTCAAAAAGAGTCGCAGTAGGAGAACGGAAATACAAAGTATCAGAAACTATAGCCGCAAATAAAATACCTGCCAAAGCCGGCGGCAGTTCGATACCTCTGTGCCAGGTAAGGTTGGCAACGATAGTAGCAGTTGAACCTACAGGCTCCTGTCTGATAAAGATCGGCGCGCCTGTCGTCAGCCCGCCCAGCCGATGGTGGTCAATGATTTCCAGCAAATGCGCTTCTTCAATGCCTTCCACCGCCTGACTGCGTTCATTATGGTCGACTAAAATAACCTCCTGACGATCGGGAACCAGCATCATACCACGATCCATCATCCCTACATATTTACCACGCTCCAACACCGGGTAACTGACAAATTTTGCCGCCAGCATCTTTTCTCTGACATCAGAAAGTAAGTCTGTCGTTTTCAGAGTCACAAGGTTTTTCGTCATCACCAGCCTGACCTGAATGCTCTGATTGATCAGCCGGGCCGTAGTATAAGTGTCATAAGGCGTGCTGATGACAACAGCCTTATAACGCAGGGCCGTCTGCAGTACGATTGGCGTTATTTCCGTATCCCGCGTCAGAATCAAACCTGCGGCGCCGGCCTCCAGTACTGCCAGCTGCGCCTCAACTCTGTCACCGATGATAACCAAATCTCCATTTTTAATTGCCGTGCTAAGTGTTTCAGGCTCCGAAGCCCCAATTTTGATCTTACCATTAAAGGTATGTGTCAGATCACCGCAGATCAGCTGACCATCTAAAGTATGGACAATACTTCTGTAATCTGTTTCGCCGTCGTCCAGATCTTGAATTGACAGCTCATTATAATAACGTTTCGCCAGGTCGCCGACAGTAATGATGCCGACGATATTATTTTCCTGATCCAATACCGGTACGGATTTTAAACCTTCGTGCTCTACAAAAAAGCCTGCCCACATCACGCAGTGACGCATCTGGCCCCACTGTCGGCGGCTGCGCCAGGCGTATATCACTTAACCGCGGATACAGATCATCTACTAATTTCGGTACCGGTACGCCAAAATGTTCCAGCACAAACTGTGTTTCCGGATTGATCTTGCCTGCACGTGCCGGAACTGCGTTCAAACCCAGCTGCTGCTTTAAATAAGCATAGGCGATGGCAGAACAGACCGAATCCGTGTCTGGATTACGGTGACCGATAACTAAAACCGTTTTTTCCATGCTTCCACCTTCTTATCCCCGTATTTCTTACTTGTCATTGTAGCACAAAAAATAAAACTGTCAGCAGTAAATTTTAAGCAAAGAAACCTCCCGCAGACTGCAGAAGGTTTCTTTTTAATATTTACTGTTATTTTCTTTACTGCGGCGACCACCCAATTCGTTCAGCAGTTCTGCCGGATTGATATTATGATATGCCAGAAGCACTAAACAATGATACCACAAGTCAGACATCTCATACAAAACCTCTTTGCCGTTATTATTCTTGGAAGCAATGATAGTTTCTGCAGCTTCTTCGCCGACCTTTTTCAAAATCTTATCCTGTCCTGACATAAACAGGTAACGGGTATAAGATTTTTCGCCGCCATGGACGCGTTTGTCCTGAATGACGCGGTACAATTCAGCCAAAATACCGTGAATACCATCCGGTTCAGGTACCGGCAGATTTCTGCCTGCACCGCTGTTCCATAATGGATAACTGAAACAGGAATAATTTCCGGTATGGCAGGCTGCACCTTTTTGTTCAACCTTTACCAGCAGACTGTCACCATCACAATCATAATCAATACTGACGACCTTCTGCACATGGCCGCTGCTAGCGCCTTTGTTCCACAGCTCCTGACGGCTGCGACTCCAAAACCAGGTATAACCGGTTTCCACAGTCTTCGCCAGTGATTCGCCGTTCATATAGGCCAGCATCAGCACGGCATTGGTTGCTGCATCCTGAATAATGGCCGGAATCAAGCCTTTTTCATCAAATTTTATTTTAGAAAAATCTACTTGCATTATAATCTCACCTCTACACCTTTAGACCGCAGGTATTCTTTGACCTGCCTGATAGTAAACTCTTTATAATGAAAGACTGATGCCGCCAAAACGGCATCGGCTTTACCTTCCGTCAAAACATCATAGAAGTGTTCCAACTTACCTGCGCCGCCGCTGGCTATCACAGGTACCTTCACCGCTTCGGCAACCGCCCGGGTCAGTGGTATATCATAGCCGTTTTTTGTACCGTCAGCATCCATACTGGTCAGTAAAATCTCGCCGGCGCCCAATTCTGCCGCCGTTCTGACCCAGTCCAGTACCTCAATTCCCGTAGGAGTACGTCCGCCATGTACATAAACTTCCCATTTATCTGTACCGCAGCGTTTGGCATCTACAGCTAAAACGATGCACTGGCTGCCAAACAGCTTTGCACCATCAGCAATCAGCTGCGGATTTTTTACTGCCGCCGTATTTACAGAAATTTTATCAGCACCTGCATTCAGAGCATTACGGATATCCTGCACCGTGCTGATCCCACCGCCAACTGTCAGCGGCATAAAAACCTGTCCCGCCGTACGGTTTATGACATCCAGCATAGACTTACGCTGCTCGACAGACGCAATGATATCAAGAAAAACCAGCTCATCGGCAGCTTCAGTGTCATATAAGGCCGCCAGTTCAACAGGATCACCGGCATCACGCAATTCCACAAAATTAGTGCCTTTGACTACATGCCCTTCTTTTACATCCAGACAGGGAATAATTCTTTTGGTATGCATCTCAGACCTCCTTTGCGACCCGCAGAGCCTCCCGCAGGTCAATAGCTCCGGTATAAATGGCCTTCCCTATGATGCAGCCCTCGATCCCAGAGGAGGACCGCTGCTGCAGCCGGCGTATATCTTCCAACGATGCCACACCGCCGCTGGCAATGACTTTAACACCGCAGGCTTTTGCCAAAGCGGCAGTGGCTTCTACATTCACCCCACTCAGCTTACCGTCACGGCTGATATCAGTAAAAATAATATGCTCGACCCCGATAGCAGCCATTTTTAGAGCCAACTCTACAGCATCAATACCACCGCTGACACCCCAGCCTTCGATAGCGGCTTTCCCGTCTTTAGCATCGATACCTACAACAACCTGACCAGGAAATTCCCGACAGGCTTCAGCAACCAGCTGCGGTTCCCGCACTGCTGCTGATCCAAGAATCACACGGCTGACCCCCAATTCCAGCAATTCTGCTACAGCTGCCAGACTTCTGATTCCGCCTCCTACCTGCACTGGCATAGAAGCGTGCTCCAGGATTTTTTGGATTGCCGGCAGATTACGTCCCGCACCGGCCAAAGCACCGTCTAAATCGACGACATGTAAATATTCGGCTCCGGCTGCCGACCAGCGGGCAGCCATTTCCGAAGGATCATCAGCAAAAACAGTTTCCTGGTCAAAACGACCTTCCGTCAATCTGACGCAGCGGCCGCCGCGGATATCTATAGCAGGAAAAATTATCATGGCTGCCACTCCTTAAAAGCGCGCAGCAGGCCAAGGCCTGCCCGGCTTGATTTTTCTGGATGGAACTGAAAAGCCTGCACACTGCCGCTGCCGACGGCAGCCGTTATTTCCATACCATAATCACATACGGCAGTAATGAGCTCTTGCTGCTGCGGCTCAACATGAAAGCTGTGCACAAAGTACACATATTCATCTCCTGCTTCCTGCAGCAGCGGAGAACTGCTGCGTAAACTCAGCTTGTTCCAGCCCATATGCGGTATTTTCAAAGCGGTATCCAGTCTGCGCACCTGCCCTTGAAAATAGCCCAGACCTTTCACTCCGGGAGCTTCATCACTGCCTTCAAACAAAACCTGCATTCCCAGACAGATACCTAAAAACGGTCTGCCGCTGTGCAAATATTTCTGCAGTATCGGTACCAGACCGCTGCGCTGCAGATTAGCCATACAATCGCCAAAAGCCCCTACTCCCGGTAAAATCAGTTTATCAGCCTGTGCAATAACTGCGGCATCACTGGAAATAACCGGGTCGCCGCCAACAACAGCGATCGCTTTATTAACACTGTGCAGGTTTCCCATCCCATAATCAACAATGACTATCTTCGAACTCATAAAGCCCCCTTGCTGCTCATCACGCCCTGAACGCGCGGATCTGCAGCTACTGCCTCTGCCAGCGCGCGGGCAAAAGCTTTAAAAACCGCCTCAATAATATGATGTACATTTTTACCATACAAGACTCGAATATGCAGAGTCATGCCGCTGGCCACGGCTACGGCGCGGAAAAATTCCTCAGTCATTTCTGTATCGTAGTTACCCAAAGTTATTTTAGGAATTTCGGCTTCAAAAACCAGGTACGGCCGCCCGGAAAAATCCAGTACTACCTGTGCCAAAGCCTCATCCATTGGAATAAAACAACTGCCATAGCGGTGAATACCGCTTTTATCGCCAACAGCCGCTTTAAGAGCTTCTCCTAAAACGATGCCGCAGTCCTCAACCGTATGGTGACAGTCAACCTGCAGATCTCCCTGTGCTTTCACCTGCAAATCAAGAAAACCATGCTTGGCCAGCAGTGTCAGCATATGATCAAAAAAACCGACGCCTGTAGCGATATCCGCTTTCCCGCTGCCATCAAGCCCAATACTGACACTGACCGCAGTTTCTAAAGTTTTTCGTTCTTTAACTGCCTGCCGCATCATATTGCCTCCTCTCCGCATAAGAGCTCCAGCCGGCTGATGATTTCAGCATTTTCCAGCGGCAGGCCTACCGTGATCCGCAGGCATCCCTGCAATACAGGATGACTGGTATAATCGCGCACCAAAATTTTCTTCTCCAGCAGTTTGCGGTATAAGTACATTCCTGCCAGCATCTGCTGTGTTATTTCACCCTGGCTGCCATATTGCTGCTCGCAGGCAGCCGCTAAACGGGCAGTCAGTTCGCCCTGCGGGCAACAGGTCAGAAAATTCGTTGCGGACGGCCAGATTTTCAAGCCCATTTGCTCCAGTTGTTCCCGCATCAGATCACGCTGCTCGATAATAGTTTCCAGTTGTTCTTTATATAAGTCTTTTTGGCGGTAAACCTCTTCCGCTACAGCTAAAGACCAGGCATTAACATGATAAGGCAGCAGTGTTTTTCCCAAAACACGCATGATACCGGCACTGCCGACAGCATAACCTACACGCAGTCCAGCCAGTCCGTAAGCTTTAGAAAAAGTACGCAAGCACATAAAATTACTGTATTTACCTGTCAGAGCCAAAGTAGAACCTGCTACCAGCTTTAATTTATTCAGCGGGCGCAGATCCTGCGGATCAACGCCGCTGCCTTTAGCAAACTCCATATAGGCTTCATCCATTACTACCGGGCAGCTGACATTTGCTAAAATCTTCTCCATTACTTCAAGCGGATTATAATTTCCCGTCGGATTGTTGGGATTGCAGACAATCAACAGCGCCGGCTGCTCTGCCCTGCAAAATTCGATGACCTTATCTGGATCGACATATCCCGCCAGCGTCAGCGGATACGGTGCGGCTATACTGTCGGCAAGCTTAGTATAAACGCCATACATAGAAAAGGACGGATACGGAAAAGCGATTTTACGTCCATTGCCGCCAAAAGCATAACAGGCCATTTGCAAAAGTTCACTGGAACCGTTGCCGATTCTGATATTGTCTGCATCCAGCGCCAGATCTTCAGCAATCAGCCCGCGCAGCGTTTCAGCCTGCATCGGCGGATAACGGTTAAAAGGAAACCCGGCCAGCTTCGCCGCCACAGCCTGCTCAATCGGCCGCGGCAGATTATAATTACTTTCGTTGGCATTGACGATAATATCGGCAGCCACATGTTCTACAGCATATTCTTCCAATTCTTCCAAGCCGGTCCTGGCATTAAATCCAGCCATCTCCTCACCTCTTTTCCATACGCACGCGGATAGCGTTAGCATGCGCCTGAAGCCCTTCCGCTTCAGCCATTTTAATAACGTCACTGCCCACAGCAGTCAAGGCGCCCTGCGTATAAGCAATGATACTTGTTTTCTTCATAAACGTCTCCACATTCAGAACTGAGTAGAAACGGGCAGTGCCGCCGGTAGGCAGAATGTGGTTCGGTCCTGCATAATAATCGCCCAAAGGCTCCGGTGAATAAGCGCCCAAAAAGATCGCACCGGCATTACGCAGATAAGGCAGCAGAGCAAAAGGCTCTTTCGTCATAACCTCCAAATGCTCCGGTGCTGATATATTCGCCATCTCAATTACTGTTTCCATATCAGACGCAATAATGATCTTGCCATGATTTGCTAAAGACAATGCAGCGATCTCCTGCCGCGGCAAAGCAGCAAGCTGCATCTCAAGCTCTGCTGCAACAGCATTGCCCAACAGCTCACTGTCCGTAACTAAAATAGCGCTGGCCAGAGGATCATGTTCCGCCTGGCTCAAAAGGTCAGCTGCCAGATATTTAGGATCAGCGCCATCATCGGCTATAATCAATATTTCGCTGGGACCTGCCAGCATATCAATGTCGCAGTGCCCGTAAACAGCTTTTTTAGCCAGCGTCACAAAATATTGCCCGGGCCGGTAATTTTTTCAACCTTTGGTACAGTTTCCGTACCAAAAGCTAACGCAGCAATGGCCTGTGCACCGCCCATTTTATAAATTTCCCTGATACCTATTAATTCAGCCGTAACCAGCACATAAGGATTTACTTTGCCATCACGTCCGGGCGGTACTGCCATCACGATCCGTGGTACTCCTGCTACTGTAGCCGGTACAGCATTCATAATCACCGAAGAAGGATAAGCCGCAGTTCCACCGGGGACGTAGATACCCACAGAGTCAACAGGAGTTACCTTCTGTCCCAGCATAGCACCGCATTCACGGTTAGTCAGCCAGGTTTTTGGCAGCTGTTCTTCGTGAAAGCTACGCACATTTGCAATAGCACGTTCTATGGCTCCTACCACTTCGGCATCAGCTGATTGTCGGGCTTCTGCAAATTCAGCCTTGCTGACCCGGATATTTTGGACACTCAAGCCTGCTTTATCTATCAGATTAGTATAATAAAGCAGCTTTCCATCACCGCCGGCCCTTACGTCAGTCACAATTCTTTCGACGACCTGGGCTGCTGTCAGCGGCGCACCAAACATAGCGGTAACACCTGCCTGTACTCCGGGGGACAGCTCACATTCATCAAAAGCTTTTTTCTGCATCAAAGCTGCTATTTCAACAGCACTCATTCCTCTGGCATCTGTTACTTGCATTGCTCTTCCTCCTCATCCAATACCTTACGCAAATCTCGGACCAGTTTATCCAGACGGTCAAATTTCAATTTAAAGCTCACCCTGTTGGCAATCAGTCTTGCTGTCGCCGTATAGATGGAATCTACCTCCACCAATTTATTCTCTTTCAGGGTACGGCCTGTTTCCACAATATCAACGATCAGCTCCGACAATCCAACCATCGGCCCCAGTTCAATCGAGCCGTTAAGCTTGATGATCTCGGTCTGAATCCCCAGACTGCGAAAATACTCCTGGGCACAGTTCGGATATTTAGTTGCTACCCGCAGATGCGCATAATCAGTCAGCCTGGGACGCTGCATCTGCTCAGGAACTGCCAGCATCAAACGACAGCGTCCATATTTCAGATCCAGCAGCTCATATACGTCCTTGCGTTCTTCCAACAGCACATCTTTACCAATGATCCCGATATCGGCAGCACCGTATTCTACATAGGTCGGCAAATCGACAGTTTTAGTAATTATAAAGCGCACCTTGCTATCCTCGTTACTGATAACAAGTTTGCGCGAATCTTCAGTTACGTTATCAGCACTATAGCCTACTTTAGCCAGCAGCTCTACTGATCTTTGAAACAGCTTGCCCTTCGGCAACGCTACGGTAATATAATCCATTACGGCACTTCCTTTATCAATCTTCGATATACAGCAGCGTATCGCAGGCGTTAGCACGCTGCGCGTCCACTGCTTCGCTCTGGTTAAAAGGCTCGGCAGCCAGCTTCACTGTTTTGCCGCTCCTGCGCAGACGCATACACTGCGCGATCGCCTGTGGCAGACAGCCTGCCTGCCAGGCCACCAGAACATCCCAGCTGCTGATATTGTCCAGCTGCCGGCGCCGACTCAGAATCAACATGATCCTGTCTATCCCTATAGCAAATCCTGTTGCCGGGCAGGATCTGCCAAAATTTTCCATCATTGTATCATAACGGCCGCCGCCAATGATCGGGAAACCCATATCCTCAGCGTAGCCTTCAAATAACATTCCAGTATAATAATCAAGGTCGCGCAAAAGCCCCAGATCAAAACGCAGATAACCAGCCGCACCATAGACCTCGGCCAAAGCATAGATTTCGCGCAGATCCTGCACAGCCTTGGAGCTTTTATTGTTCAAACCACAGGCTTCAACCTTATCTAAAAGTTCCAGCCCGCCATGCAGAAACGGCTCTTTAAACAAATCTTTTTGTTCCGGTGACATCCTGCTGCCATCTGCCAACGCTTCCAACCGTACCACATCATGCTCGATCAGGCAGCGTTTCAGCTCCTGCGCCTGCAGTTCAGTGACCTCAGCCGCTTCAATCAAGCCATTTATAAAATCGATCTGGCCAACACTGATCACAAAATCATTTAACCCTGCTGCCTGCAGCGAAGCTACTGCTAAAGCCAGCATCTCGGCATCTGCCGAAGGTCCGGCCGCACCCATCATTTCAACACCGGCCTGATTAAACTCACACTGGCGTCCGGCCTGTGTTTCCTCATAGCGAAATAGATTCGCCAGATAAAAAAGCCGTTTTACCGCCGGTCCCTCATTGAGCCGAGTAGCGCTACCAAACGCGCCAAAGGAGTCGTCATGTCCGACCGCAGCAATAAAATATTATTACGACGGTCAAAAAATTTAAAACTGCTGTCTGACAGCTGACCTGCTGCGGCAAAAGTATCCAGATATTCAAAAGTCGGCGTGACCACTTCGTCATAGCCCCAGGCTTTAAAGGTAGAGGCAAGCTTATTTTCAATTATCCTTCTGGCGCCGGCTTCACCCGGAAGTACGTCCCTAGTTCCATACGGCACCTGCAAAGCTTTATTATTCAGCATTGTGCTTGTCTTCCTTTTTTAATAATGGCATTATCGAATTATATCCGTCAGCGCCATAAACCAAACAGCGTTTAACCCGTGAGATCGTCGCCGTACTGGCGCCTGTTTTTTCTACTATCTCTTCATAAATACAGCCTGCATCAAGCATTCTGGCAACCTCCAAACGCTGCGCCATGGATTTCAGTTCGCTGATCGTGCAAATATCCTCAAAAAAGTTGGAACACTGCTCTTCACTTTTTAAGCTAAGAATCGCTTTAAATAATTGATCGGTCAAATGGTCTCTGGTTTTTGCAGCCATGATTGCCTCCTTAAATTTAGCTGGTGCTAGCACCTTTTTTCTTTTATACTTTATCACTTTATCTTGTGAAAGGCAAGGTTTTTTTACAAAAATTTTAAAATTTTTATTGACAAGTGCCGATTGTAAGTGTATTATTTTGTTTAACAACTTCAAACGGTATTTCATCAAGAGTAGCCGAGGGACTGGCCCTATGAAGCTACGGCAACCATCACGACGTGAACGGTGCCAAATCCAACGGATGTAAATCCGACAGATGAAGCAGTACGAAACGCTTTCGTTACCCTTCACCTGTGTGAAGGGTTTTTTTACGATTTTAGAAAAGAAAGAGGAACGCTGTATGATCGATTTACGCAATGTGGAAAAAACCTATTACAGCAATGCAGGTGATATCCACGCTTTAAAGAAAACAAATCTGCATATCAACGCCGGAGAAATATTCGGTATCATCGGCCTCAGCGGTGCCGGTAAATCAACCCTGATCCGCTGCATCAATATGCTGGAAGTACCTACCGGCGGTCAGGTCTTTGTGGATGGACAGGAACTGACTGCAATGAACAATCAGGAACTGCGCAAAGCACGCCAAAATATCGGGATGATCTTCCAGCACTTTAATCTGCTGGCCTCCCGCACAGTTTATGATAATATCGCTTTTCCGCTGGAAATACAGGGTATTTCGCAGTCTGAAATCAAAAAGCGGGTGCAGCCGCTGCTGGAGCTGGTACAATTACAGGACCGCGGCGATTATTATCCCAGCCAGTTGTCAGGCGGTCAGAAACAACGTGTCGGTATTGCCCGTGCTCTGGCCAGCGATCCTAAAGTACTGCTGTGTGATGAAGCAACCTCGGCATTGGACCCGCAGACAACAAAATCTATTCTCGACCTGCTCAAAGATATCAATAAACGCCTGAATCTGACTATTGTCATGATCACACATCAGATGGAAGTAGTCAAAGAAGTCTGTGACAGAGTAGCTGTTATCGAAAACGGCGAGATCATTGAAGAAGGTTCCATGATCGATGTTTTCACCGATCCGCAGAAGCCCACTACCAAAGATTTCGTCAAAAGCATCAACAATATCGAACTGCCTGCACTGCTGCAATCTTCTTCAATCAGCGCAGTCTACACCGAAGGCAGCAAACTGATCGTGCGATTATCCTTCATCGGTAACTCAGCCGGCGATCCGATCGTTTCCGGTATGGTCAAAAAATTCGATGTCGATATCAATATCATCTACGGTAATATCGATTCGCTTAAGGATATACCCTTCGGCACCCTGGTCATTGAGATTTCAGGAAGCGCCGCAGGTATCAAAAATGCTCTGCAATATCTGCATGAACAGCAGCTGAAAGTTGAGGTGATCGGTTATGTCTCCTGAAATGTTAGCTCTTTTACTTAAATCCTTTTGGGAAACCTGCTATATGGTGCTGGCTTCCACAATACTCGCCACACTTATCGGCGTACCGCTCGGCGTGATCTTAACCGTCACCCGTAAAAACCATATCCTGCCCAACGCTCCTGTAAACAGCGTTTTAGGCGCTATTGTCAACGCTACCCGCTCAACTCCCTTCATTATATTAATGGTAGCGATCATTCCTCTGACCCGCCTTTTAGTAGGCTCTTCGATAGGTACTACCGCTTCCATCGTACCTTTGACTATTTCAGCCGCACCCTTTATTGCCCGCATCATCGAATCTTCGCTGCTGGAAATCGACCACGGCGTTATCGAAGCGGCTCAGGCCATGGGCGCCAGCCCCATGCAGATTATCCGCAAGGTCCTTTTGCCGGAAGCACTGCATTCCATCGTTTTAGGTATCACCCTCGCTGTTATCGCTTTGATCGGTTATTCCGCCATGGCTGGTACATTAGGCGGCGGCGGCTTAGGCGATCTGGCGATCCGTTACGGCTATCAGCGTTTCCAAATGGACGTTATGCTGATCACTGTCGTCGTACTTATCGTTATGGTCCAATCTATCCAGTCACTCGGCGACTACTTTTCCAAAAAGCTTAATAAAAACAAACTATAAAATCATCTTATAAAGGGGAAATTATCATGAAAAAATTAGCTAAAATACTGACCGCGGCAGCTTTATGCGTAGCTGCCCTGACCACCTTCGGCTGCGGCGACGATAAAAAAGAAGCAGCAAAAGCTCCTGCCGGCGATGCGCCTATCAAAATCGCAGTTACTGCAGGCCCTCATGCTGAAATTATGGACAATGTCAAAAAACTTGCTGAAAAACAAGGTCTGAAAATCGAAGTAGTTGAATTCAACGACTATGTAACTCCTAATGTAGCACTGTTCCAAGGCGAGGTTTTTGCCAACAGCATGCAGCACCGCCCTTATTTAGATGCCACTCTGCAAAAAGAGCCTAAATTTGACCTGGTAGAAGTTTTCAAAACCGTTAACTTCCCGATGGCCGCTTACTCCAAAACTTTGAAAAAAGGCGACGCCATTCCTGACGGCGCCACAATCGGTATTCCTAACGATCCATCCAACGGCGGCCGTGCGATTTTAGTTCTTGCCAATGCCGGGCTGATCAAAGTCAAAGATATCAAAAACGTTACTACCACCGTTGCCGATATCACCGAAAATCCACATAACTTCAAATTCCTGGAACTGGATGCAGCTACCATTCCCCGCAGCCTGCCCGACGTTACCTTTGCTGTAATCAATGCCAACTACGCTATTCCAGCAGGCCTGAACCCTACCAAAGATTCCATCATTCTGGAATCTGCTGACAATCCGTTTGTCAACATCTTCGTAACCAAGAAAACCAATGAAAACGATCCCCGGATCGCTAAACTGAAAGAAATTTACCAATCAGCTGATAATGAAAAATTCATTATGGAACACTTCCAGGGCACCATTTTACCGGCCTGGAAATAATTAAAAACTAAGCCCCCGGAATCTTAAAAATTCCGGGGGCTTTTTATTTATATTTTCTCTGATCTACAGTCAACAGCACTCAGCAGAACTTTTTGCACTGTTCAAAATACTGCGGTATAAAGCTGATAAAATTACGTGTTGTCGGCGAGTGATAATACTTGCGCCCCCATACCACTGCCGCCGTAGTCGTCAGTTCCGGGTCGTCCATACGGACACAGGCCAGCCCTTCATGCCTGGCGATTGCTTCTGCTGATTCTGGGATAACGGCCAGTCCTAACCCGGCTTTCGCCCAGGCAATCAGATAATTACTGTCATCGCTGAGACAGAAAAAATATGCCTGGATGCCATTTTTAGCAGCAGACTGTTCCAACAGTTCCTTATAACGGCTGTGGCATAAAAGCGGCAGCCCCTGCAGCCTGCTTACAGGCAGTTCAAAAGTCCCCTCCAGCTGCGGAAAAAACGCCGCATCATAGACTAATGCCAAGCGTTCAGTTGGCAGCTTATAGCTTGCAAAATAATCCTCGTCCACAGGCAAATGAACGATAGCAGTTTCAATGACCCCCTTTTCCAGCAGTTCGATCACCCGTAAACTTTCGCCGATCAACAACCGATAGGTTATTTTGGGATACAACTCTTTAAAAGCGGCAATCATCTGCGGTAATACCATCAGGCTCATCGAAGGGACAACTCCCAGTGATAAAATACCCTCCTGTCCCAGCTCACTGCTGGATAATTCACATACAGTCCGATCCGTTAGATTTAAGATTTCTTCTGCCCGATGCAGCAGCATATGACCGGTTTCTGTCAGATGCAGACGCCGGCCTGATCTGTCGAACAGCACCACGCCCAGTTCCTGCTCAAGCTGTTTGATTTGTCTGCTTAAAGGCGGCTGCGCGATATGCAGCGCTTTGGCAGCCTCTGTAACATTGCCCAGCCTCGCTACCATTACGAAATACCGCATTTGCTGCAAATTCATAAGTATTCCTCCATTCATACTTTTTAGGTATTATAATTTCAAAAATAAGTATTTTAAGTATGATTTTATTGTTGTTATAATAATATTAAAGAAAAGAAGAACAGTCAAGTAAAGAGCAGGATGCAAAATTCAGGGAGGGATTTATATGAAAGAGAAAATTTTAATCGCTATCGACAGTTCTGATTCGTCCAGTAAAGTGCTTGCTTATGGTATCAATCTGGCCGGTAAGCTTGACGCAGAAGTAAAAGTAGTCCACGTAATCGAACCTTACAGCAAACGATCGACCATTTTGAACCAGTTAAACCCCGCTATGGTCAAACAAACCAATGAATTATATGAACTGGCCGGTCAGGAATTAATGGAAGCAGCAAAAAAACAGACAGCTGCCGCCAAAGTTCCCGTTCATTATGAAACTTTAGTTGGCAACGCCGCGCAGCAAATCCTGACCGCCGCCAAAAAATCCGAAGCTAGCATGATCCTCATCGGCAGCCGCGGCATGAACGCTGTTGCAGAATTTATCCTCGGCAGCGTCAGCTCCAAAGTTGCCATGTATGCGGAAATACCGGTCTTGATCGTTAAATAGTGGATTGCTTGGGCATCTTTCCCCTATAGGCAGCGACTGAAATTTTCGCTGCAAAGCAAAATACCTGCCGTTGATTAACGGCAGGTATTTTTTATTTTGACTGATTTTTATAAACCTTCTACCCTGATTTTAAAATGCAGCAGAGCCAGCCAGCCCGCAATTGCCAAGGTGACGCAAACAGCGGTAATGATCCCCAGCCCTTCAATAAAATTGCTCCAGTTCAATGCACCCAGCATCATACCCAAGCTGCCAAAAACAGTATTCACCGCATTGATCAGCGACGAGGCAGAGCCGATATCCGTCTTCTGCTGATCCAATAATATGGCCGTACTGAAAGGCCTGGCAGCGCTTTCCATGATCGTGACCGGTAAAAAGGCTATTAAAAACCACCACGGTGAAATACTCCCTACTGTCAGCAGCGCTGCCGCTGCTACTACAGTAAAAATAAAACAGCCATAGGTAAATTGACGCGGCGATACGATCCCGATCAACTTCATATATAAAAACGGACCGACAACGGCAAAAAATGAGTTAGCAGCAAAAAAATAACTGTAGACCTGCTCACTAAGCCCAAAATACTGTACATAAACATAGGAAGATACTGCCACGTAAGCCATATAAGGTGCTGCCAGCAGTGAAAATACAGTCAGTACACCAGTAAAACCAACATTTTTACCGACAACTGCCAATCTGCCGAAGGTACTCCAAAAGCTGCCCTTATAACGTTCGCTTTCCGACAGCGTTTCTTCAAAAAAGAAGCTGGCGGCCAGATTAACAGCACCGGTGGCGATCAGGACCCCGAAGGTACCGCGCCAGCTGACAAACTGCAGCAGAAATGCGCCGATAACAGGGGCGACCATCGGCGCAATAACGGCCATAGCCTGCACCAGCGCCAAAACACGATTTTTAGTGGTGCCATAAAAAGCATCTTTAACAACCGCCATCGACACAGCAACCATGCCGCCTGCACCCAAAGCCTGCACGATTCTGTACGCTATCAGACTGTAAATACTGCCGGCAAAGGCGCACAGACCACTTGCCAGCGTATACAGAACTATTCCCAGCAGTAAAATCTTCCGGCGTCCGTATTTATCACTTACCGGCCCAAACAGCAGAATCCCCACTGCGAAAAAGAAGAAAAAACTGACCAGCGTCAAATTGACCATCAAAGGTGTCGCAGCAAATTCTGTACCTATCGTCGGCAGTGCCGGCAGATATAAATCTATCGACAACGGTACAAACATATTCATCACAGCGATCAGTACGATCAAACCCTTTGCGCCTAAATATTTCTGCTGGATTTTTGAAGCGTTTTCCGTAAGCATTATTTTTCCTCCTTTAATCTAATAAAAAAACCGGATAAGAGAATATCTCTTATCCGGCAGTACTGCCCTCCGAGGTGTTTCCGTAAAAACAAGGTTATTTTAGCATCTGTTTAAATATTTGTCAACATTTTCACTGCAGAGCATTTTGAAATATCGACCGGCCTGTCAGCTCATATCAAAAATATTAAATTGTTCATATTTGCCCCATAAATGCAGCGTCATATCTATTCGCCCGTCGGCAAGGAAGGTTACGCCCTCCGCTTCCAGCAAAGCACGTTGTTTTTCCTGCCCGCCGAAAGCATAGTCAGGTGCCAGAGCCCCGGTACGGTTCACGACCCTGTGACAGGGCAAATTCCGTCCAGAAGGAGCGCAGCTCATGATGTGCCCTACCTCACGCCCAGCCAGCGTATCACCGACCTGCGCCGCTATCTGTCCGTAGGTAGCCACTTTACCGCGAGGTATCCGGGCGACTGCCTCATACACCTGCTCAGCAAATGCCGCATCCACTATCCTTTCGCCGTTATACGTAATCATAATTTCCCTCCGATTTTATTAGTATATTACAATGCCGTACCTTTTTGGGGGATAAAAAATCCAGACATATCTACGCCTTCCAGCTCCAGCAGTTTTATTTTTTTTTCAATACCGCCGGCATACCCAGTAAGACTGCCGTTTGCACCAACGACCCGGTGGCAGGGAATAATAATAGAAATGGGATTATGTCCAACAGCACCGCCGACAGCCTGGCTTGACATCCGTTCCTTCTGCAGCTTCACTGCCATTTTTTTAGCAATACTGCCGTAAGTTATTACCTCTCCATAAGGGATCGTACATAAAATTTCCCAAACGCCCTGACGAAACGCATTGCCTTGTGGTGCCAGCGGCAGCTCTGCCACATCAGGCTTCTGCCCGGAAAAATATCTGTCCAGCCACTTTTTTGCAATATCGAAAAGCGGCACAGCATCCTTTTCAATCAAAGCTTCCTTCAGCGTACCCTGATAATACTTTTGCCCTTCCAGCCATAAGCCGACAAGATTTTTACCGCAAGCGTCACACGCAAGCGTAATTTTTCCCAGGGGCGATAAATAAGTCGTAGAGTAGTAGTACATATAGGGCCTCCTCTATAATGTATTCCATAAATTAACCGTAGCATAACTGCGCCAGGGACGCCAGGCTTCCGACAGTACCTGCAGTTCTTTAGGCGTATGATCCGGCAGCGCCTTTTTTATTCCTGCATCCGTTGGCAGAAAAGCATCGGGCCAGCCCATTGCCCGCATGGCTATATACTGCGCCGTCCAACTGCCGATACCGCGAATAGCCTGCAGCTTTTGCATTTCTTCCTCCGGATTGCCGCAAAATCCAAAATCATTTTTTTCGTCTGCCAATACCCGTGCCAGTTGATAAATCGTATTCGCACGCGCAGAGATAATACCTAATTTTCCCAAATGCTCACTAATATTTTCTCCCAGTGCAAGTATCGCCGCAGGCGCAGGAAAGCTGTGCGTAAGACCTTCAATACCTGTCTGGACCTGAGTTCCATACACAGCGACGAGCCTTGCCGCTAAAGTACTTGCAGCTTTTACAGTGATCTGCTGACCCAGTACAGCCCGCACCGACATTTCAAAAACATTGAAGCAGCCGGGCAGTCTGGTTCCTAAAACACACAAACCGGGCTGCAGAGTATTCATCACCTGCAGCGTTTCATATACTGCCTTAGGCTCACAATATAAATCAAATAAATTCTTGATGCGGGCCAATACCTCAGGAAGCACCGGCAGAAGACTTTCGCTGACCGTAACGCTCAAAGTATTTTCAGCCGGTCTGTGCCCGACCCGCACCCAGCCGCAGAACTGCTGGCCTTCCGCATTTTGCAGCTTTACCGTACGCAGATATTCATCATTATTTACAACTTCTATTCCTGTTATTGCCCGTCCTGCCAAAAACTTTCTTTAATATTTTATCCCAGGCATAAGGAGGGCGGTAACCAAGAGCCAAGGTGATCTCACCGTTATGGCTTTTTGCTTCTGCCTGTCTTTCCGCAAAGCTGTGGGCACAAGCTGATAATGTTTTTTAAATAAATCGTTAAAACGGCGCAGACTGCCAAATCCTGCCGCCATTGCAACTTCCAGCACTGAAAGATCGGTGTCGGTAAGCAGATTTTTGGCAAGCAGCAAGCGGCAGGTCTGTAAATATTGGACAGGGGAAACGTGGTATTCCGCAGTAAATACGCGCCGCAAATGTCTGTCCGTACAACCAAGCCGTTCTGCTATTTCCCGCAGGCTCTGGCCGCTGCCGCAATTCCTTTCCAACATTCGCGCAGCCCGGTAAACTAAATCAGCCGTAGCATCAGTAACAGAGGTCCCGGGAGCAAGTTCCGGCCTGCACAAAAGGCAGGGCCTGTAGCCGGCCTGTTCCGCAGCGGCGGCCGTCCTGAAAAAAGTGCAGTTTTCCGCTTTGGGCTGTCTGGCTTTGCAAACCGGACGGCAATAGATTCCCGTAGACGATATGCCAACGAAAAAACGTCCGTCAAAACGGGCATCTTTGGCTTTAAAAGCCGCGTACAATCCCTTGATATTTTCCTGCATCACCGTTTGCCTCCTTACTTGAAATCGCTTTAATTATATCATAACATTTCTATAATTCCCGCCATTTTCGGACATGCTTTTATTAAAATAATTATCAGAACCACCTCGATCGCAACACGCACGAGCAAATATTCCTGTCAAGCATTTTCTTTATATTGTTTATTTCATTGCGTAAGTATATAATAATAGCGGTATTGATTTTTGAACAGATTACTGAACGTACTCCATTCACTTGAAAGAACCTAAAACATTACTACAAAAGGGAGGTAATTTATGCCAAAAATGTTCCTTGTTCTTATGATACTTTTACTGACGAACAATATTTGTAATGCCGCGATCTATAAAAATATCGAAAATGATTTTCTGATCGATATCGGCGATAACTGGAACCTTTCAGACAAGAGCACCCAGGAAGGCGGTATGGTGCTGATATTTACGGCTTCAGACGATAAAAAAAGCACTGTAAGGGTAGGCGTTTCTCCGGTTATAGACGAAAAGGAAAACGCAACTTTGAGAAATATGCCTAAAGAATTATTAAATGAATATTTTGACGCATTTATCGGGATGACCAAACAGGCATCAAGTAAATATAATATCACTTTCGCCGACTGTAAAAATATAGGCCCTCATTATGTACTTCTTGTGAACGCCTCTTTGCCTATGGAAATATACAAAAAAGATAAGCAGCTTCCTTTTGTAAAATCAAATGCCTTCATTGTTTTTAAGAAAAAAATATATTTATTTATGATGGATTCCTGGGATACGGAAGAAACACATCTGCAGCAACTCACAACAATAATCAAATCGCTGCAGCCTCTATGATTGCACCAGAAAATATATTATAAAAAAATAAGCTCAAGATTTTTCATAGTTTTGAAAAATCTTGAGCTATCTTTTTTTGGAGCTACTGACAGGATTTGAACCTGCGACCCTCTCATTACGAATGAGATGCTCTACCAGCTGAGCTACAGTAGCGGTTCAGAGCATAATAAGCTCTGCCATATAGTATAACGCAACCCGGCAAGTGCTGTCAATATACCCTGTTTGCAACAGCTCATTTTCTCAGCAGGATTTTAATTACTGCCCGTCGATAAACAAACCTCCGTTCCATAAAAATGGAACGGAGGCTGGGGATATTCTCAAGCAAGCTGGAGGGTTGCAACACCTTGCCGAAAATCAAAGAAATTATTTAGAAACTCCATCTGGCTCCGACATTCCACTGCCAGTCTTTTTTATAATCACTGCCGGCACTGCGCTCGACATCAACATAGAAGTAATTGTTTTTTACCAGTCTGCACTGCTGCGCCTAAGCCATATTCAAACCAGGTATCATCAAAATCACGATCCAGTCTTGCTTTTGTACCGCCGGCATCCACCATTGAGGCATTATAGCCGCCGCCAAATTCATGCATCAGATTAGCTTTCAAGTATATATTAGTTTTTTCATTGATATCTTTACAAATATTGAAACCAATACGTCCCACAAAACTGTCGATTCCATCCTGATCTACCCTGATGCCATTGCTTGTGGTATAGTCAGTTCCGCGCAGCCTGCCAAAAGTGAGCTGGGCCTGCGGTTCGATATACCAATTATTTTTCAGATTGTTTTTGCGCCCATATTCCGCGCTTATCGATAATCCATTTTGGTCATAGTCGCCGGTGATCTTATTGCCGGAGGTATCAAAAACCTTAAAATCATTATCGAGCTGACTGTATTTCAACACTAAATCAAGGTAATGGCCCTTAGCACCGATCTGCGTACCGTAAATATTTAAAGCTTTAACTTTATTCTCGCCGCTGCCGCTGCTGTAACTGCTGTCGCCATCAAAATAGCTGAAGGAAATACCAGCATAACGCGTATACGCCGGCGTTGACTTCAATTTTTGGTCATAGCCAAGCTCATACTGTGTGTATTTATTCTCAAATTCAAACTGGTCACTGCGGCTCAGCTTACCGCCTTTGACCCTTACCCAGACGCCCTCTTCCTCTCTACCATGCTGGCGCAGATCTCCCAGCCGCTGCAGCAGCTGATCATGGTCGCGCCATGTATGATAAGCCAGTGCTCCCGAAGCAGCGATAGCCTCCACACTGGTTGTCGGCAGGTTAAGATTTGTAATGCCTTTCAAATACCAGTCCGTCGTATAACCGGAAGCAGCACTGTCTTTTTGTCCCAGCTCATAACGCTGCCAGTACAAAGTGCCTTCCTGATCATCAGCCGTAAAAGTACCGCTGCCGTTGACACTGGCTAAAACAGTATTTTCTGCCGCCTGGCCTATTCCCGGATCACTGTCGAGTCCATTTATCTCCTTCAGTGACAGTGTATGGCTTCCGCTGAAATCACCTGTGACATAAATTTTATCACTGGCATCAACCTGGGAACCATCAATATCCATAATGATCGTCCCACCGTTACCTGTCAGCGTTTCCACAGACAGCGTACTGAAAGCCTTATTATCGCCGGTCATATCGATCACAGACTGTTCATTCTGCAAACTGTTGAGCTGTGAATTGCCAGTCAAAGTCCACAGCGAGTTTTTAGCCATAGTTAAGGTGCTCTGTGAATCATTGCCGCTGTCGAGCACAGCCTTTCCCTCAAACCGCGAACCTTCTGCCAGATCTAATGTAAGAATGCCGCCGTCCGCAGCCCTGATATCACCGACAATATTATAAACACCACTGCCGGTAATAGTACTGACGGCAGCTGTATCACTATCTTTACCTTCCGCACTGAAAGCATAAGCATCTTTTGTTGAATCCACAGTAACAGCAGCGTCCTGTAAAATTACCGTGCCGCCGGCAAGCGCCGTTACGCCATGAGACTCACTGCCAACTGTCGTTATGACCGCGTCTTTTTTTAATTCGATCAGAGTGCCGTCATAACGGGCGTCTACACCATGTGACTGATCCCCCAGAGTTTTGATTTCTGCCCCTTCATCAATAGTGATTTTGCCGCCGGCAGCAGTAAAATCATATACTTTAGTAATATTGCCGCCGCGGACAGCCGAAGCCTTATCGCCCTGAGTACTGATCTCGGCATCTTTGCCAACATAAAGCGTGGAATCGGCATGGATACCATAGACAGCAAAGGACTCGTCCCCTTCCGTCCAGATAGTTGCCTTATCGCCTACACTTATCTGTCCGGAGCTCCCCTGTTTAGTACCAACACCGTTAAAACCAGTATATGATAAATAGCCCGCCTGAACGGCATTTGCGCCATAACCTTTCCCTTTGGCATAAATCGTACTGTCGTCGCCGATTGTAATATTACTTTGGCCTTGGCTCGCATTGCCATCCATCGATAATACCGCAATGCTGTTGACATCATAGCCTCTGATATTATCGTGCCCTATCGTAACACCGTTGCCGATTTCAATCTTACCGCCGCTGGAGGAAGCAAGCGCTGCCCCTGTAGCACCATAACTGTTGCCGGTAACTGTACTGCCATCGCCTATTTGGAGCAGAGAATCTTTACCCGTAACGTACACAGCAGAATTAGCTGATGAATTTAAAATACTGCCGGCACCTAAAATAACTGTCGCCTTTTGACCATAGCTGCTTGAGTCTACACGTACCGCAGAAGATTTAGCCTCAACGATCGTTTTACCAAGCTCAATACTGCAATCGCCGCTGCCTGCAACGCCCCCTGTAGCATAAGTCTGGATTTGGATACCATAGCCGTCGCTGGTAACGGTGACATTATCGCCAACAATCGTACCGCCATCTTTATACCCGACAAAAATACCTGTTGTATTAGAACCGGTATTTATTACAGAATCAGCTGTCATCGTATAGGTACTGCCGTCTGTAATCCTTACGGGACTTACATCTGCGGCCTGCGCTAAAAGCGGCATATTTATTATCGCCAGTGTGACCGCCATTCTTAAAGCTTTCTTGTTATTCATTTTTATCTCCCCTTTGATTTTTTATATAAACTTATAGTGATAAGTTTATGTTTTGGCCAGTTTATCGCTTCCTTTCACTTATCCGCTATATTATTTATCTGTTTGTTAATATTTTTCCTTAATATTTTATTAATATATTGTATTGCTATTTTTATTTTTATTCTTTAATTTACATTATACTATCATATTTGTCCCCCCCCGCAAGACATTTTTGTTGTAATTGCATACGCTTGTCTGAAAGTCTTGCAACTGGTACCAATCTGACTTTAACCAAGCTCAAAAATAAAGCGCCGTTTTTCAACGGCGCATAAAAAAAGTTACCCGTTTTGCTTAAAAAAACAAAACGGGTAACCGGGGAGTTATTCAAACGGAATATTTTATACTCCGCCTAAATATCCATATTCAGTTATAAGTTTCTTTAACAACAAATTTTAATTTGCGTCTGCCAGCAACCTTTTAATCGTCATTTTCTTTAAACTTTTTTCCAGTTCTTCCTGCAGCTTGCAGTAAAACCCGCGGACCGGACAATTTTCAGTAGCATAACGGCTGCAGAATTTATCCTCTTCCAGACAACGGTTAACCCTCATTGTCGGTTCCATGATATTGAGGATATCCAATAAAGTGATATCATCTATTTTCTGTGCCAGCGAAAAGCCGCCCTGCGCTCCTACCAGTCTTTCAATGATTCCAGCCTCTACCAGCTTATGAGTTATTTTCAGTACATAATTTTTCGGAATCCCCATCGCGGCTCCGATTTCTTTTGATGTAGTGATCTCTTTTTTGATTGCCAAATACAAAACTATTCTTATGGCATAGTCAGTAGTAACGTTCAGCTGCATACTTTCCCTCCGCAAATGACCCTTTAAATTATCAATAACAATTATTTTTAGCGGTTTCCTATTTTTCAATACTCTTGTTGCTTTATTATACTTTATCAAATGTTACTTGGCAATAGCTTTAATTAAAAATCCTTAAAACATAAAAAAAGACCCGGAATAAATTCCGGGTCTGGCATTTAAATTTTTTTAATCGCCTCTACGACTTTAGAATAATTTGCTTCAGCCTGAGCGAACAGCCCGTCCAAATCTTCATACTGATC